>OBKH01000004.1_pt1 | contig 157234 bp, 135 predicted proteins | sample 1496241 | NCBI WGS metagenome assembly OBKH01 (sample SAMN03273953, study PRJEB22546) | soil metagenome | isolation source: rice field elevated CO2 plus elevated temperature | place: India: CRRI Experimental farm Cuttack,Odisha-753006 | collected 2013-12-17 | reverse complement strand
GGGGATTATTGTGGTTTAGTAATGATGTTTTTGTTTTAAAGGTTAAGGGGACCCCCGATATATACACTCTTTCCCTGCACGGCGCTAGTCCGCCGCAGCGGTGGCGGCCGCGGCCGTCGACACCGCCATCCCCGCAGCCAGACACACGGCCAGCACGTCAAGGCTGGCTGCGACGGCTAGCGGGTCCGCGACATCCGTCCGCCCTAGCAGCAGCCCCTGGTGTGGCCGATGCGCGCGGGGCGGCCTCCCGGCTCGCGCCCGTACCACCGACGGGCCGGCACCGAGCCACAACGCCATGGCCAGCAACACCGCCGCCGCACTCACAACACTGGCCGATCGGTGATCCGGTCCGACCACAGCAGCCCGGCGCAGGCCAGTGTCAGCCCGACCACCAGCAGCCATCCGCCCACGCGTCCCGTCAGCAGAAAGCTCAGCGGCCGGGCGCCGATCAGTTGACCAAGCAGCACCCCGAGCAGCGGCAGGATTGCCAATATGGCCGCACTGGCCCGGGCACCGGCCATCCCCGCTGACACCCGCGCGGAGAACCGTTGCCGCTCAGCGACATCACGTTGGGCGGCACGCATCAAACTGGCTATCGCCAAGCCGTGATCACTGCCCAGTTGCCAGCAGACCGCGAGCCGCTCCCAGTACGCGGGCAGCGCCGAGGATCGGGCCGCAGCGAGCAGGCCAGCCGTGACGTCGGCACCCAATCGTGCCCGCGCCGCGACCGCGCGCAAGGCAACGGCAACCGGGCCGCCGGTCTCGTCGGCCGCGATGCTGAATGCGCGGACTGGATGGGCGCCCGCGCGCAGTTCACCCACCACCAGCTCAAGCGCGGCCTCCAGCGCCTGCCCCTCGCGGCTGCGGCGCAGGTAGCGGCGACGCCGGCGGTAGCGCAGGCCGAGTGTTGCGCCCAGCACCGCGACAGCCACAACGGTCGGTAACGGTAGCAAGGCTGCCACACCAACCGCGACACAGCCAACACCCCAGGCAACCCGCCGGGCGCCGACCAGAAGCACCCGCCGGCCGGTGTCGTCTGGAGTAAGGCGGCACCGCGGCGACCCGGGCAACACCACGAGCGCAAGCGACAAAATCAGGGCAGCGGACGCTATACCGCTCATGCCGATGCCCGGCTTCTCAGCAAATCGTGCAGGGCGGCCGCGTCGTCACTCATCCCACGGTCCGCGTGCCACACCGTCACCGCCTGGACCCGCCCTTCAGCTTGGCGCAGCACGGCGATCTCGGCGAGCCGGCGACGGCCTGCCCGATCGCGCGCGACGTGCAGCAGGACTTGGACTGCCGCGGCGAGCTGGCTGTGCAGAGCAGCGCGGTCAAGGCCGCCGAGCGCCCCCAACGCTTCCATGCGTGCAGGGACCTCACCCGGGTTGTTGGCGTGTACGGTGCCCGCGCCGCCCTCGTGACCGGTATTGAGCGCCGCCAACAGATCCACCACCTCGGCTCCCCTAACCTCACCGACCACGATGCGGTCGGGCCGCATCCGCAGCGCCTGTCGGACGAGTTGACGCACGGTTACCTCACCGATTCCTTCGACGTTCGCACGCCGCGCAACCAGCTTGACCAGATGTGGATGCCGAGGGGCCAGCTCGGCGGCATCCTCGACGCACACGATCCGCTCATCGGGCGACACGGCGCCCAACATCGCTGCCAGCAACGTTGTCTTCCCGGCACCGGTTCCGCCGCACACGAGGAATGCCAGCCGGGCGGTGACGATGTCGGCGACCAGCGCGGCGGCCGCGGGGTCGATCGCGCCCGCCGCAGCCAACGCGGCCAGATCCTGAGTCGCGGGACGCAACACCCGCAACGACAAGCAAGTGCCCTGGGTCGCCACGGGCGGCAACACCGCATGCAGCCGCACCGCGAACCCTCCGACGCCGATCCCGGTTAGTTGACCGTCCACCCAGGGTTGCGCGTCGTCGAGCCGACGGCCGGCCGCCAAAGCCAGCCGTTGTGCCAACCTTCGCACCGCTGACTCGTCAGCAAACCGAATCTGGCTGCGTCGCAATCCGTTTCCGTCGTCCACCCACACCGAGTCGGGCGCGGTGACCAGAACGTCGGTGGTGCCGTCTGCGGATAGCAGCGGTTCGAGGATGCCAGCGCCGGTCAGTTCTGTCTGCAGCACACGAAGATTCGCCAGCACTTCGGTGTCGCCGAGCATCCCCCCGGACTCGGCCCGGATCGCGGCGGCCACCACACTGGGCCGCAGCGGGCCGGATTCGGATGCCAGCCGTTCGCGGACGCGTTCGATCAGGGAGCCGGTCATGCCGCCCTACCGTGTCGCCCTGACCCAGCACGTGGCAGCACACCAAGTACCCGTCGGGCAGCCGATGCCAGCACCGATCGCCGTCGCAGTCGAAGACCCCCGTGTTCCAGCTGTTCGGCTAGCCGCGGCTGGGCCCTCATGGATGCCAGTAGCGGCACCCCGGCGACGTCCGCGACCTCTGCCGCCCGCAATCCCCCCGGGGAGGGCCCCCGCACCACCAGACCCAGGTTGGGGTTGATCGCGGTCAGCACAGGCGCCATCGTCGCGGCGGCCGCACATGCCCGCACATCGCATGGGCTGACCAGGACGACGAGATCGGCGGCATCCAGCGCTGCTTGGGTGGCATCGGTCAGACGACGTGGAAGATCGCAGACCACGGTGACTCCCCCACGTCGGCCGGCGTCGATCACGGCGTCCACCGGCCCGGCGTCTAACTCGTAGCCGCGCCGAGTTCCCGAGAGCACGCTGATCCCCCGCGGTCGCGGCAATGCCGCACGCACCGCCGACCAATTCAGCCGTCCACCCTGTAGCGCCAGGTCGGGCCAACGCAGACCGGGGGCGGTTTCGCCGCCCACCAGAAGATCGATGCCGCCGGCCCACGGATCGAGATCGACCAACAGCGCATCAGCGGCGGCCTGCGCCAGGGCAACCGCAAACAACGATGCCCCAGCGCCACCGCGACCCCCGATGACCGCGACCACCGCCCCGCAGATCCCGTCATCGCGTGCCGATTCAGCAGCTTCGGCGAGCTCGCGGACCAGTTCACCCTCCTGCTCGGGCATCCTCAGCACGTGCTGGGCCCCGACGGTTATGGCAGCCGCCCAGGTCGCCGTCGCGGCTTCGGTTCCGGTCAACACGCTGACGTGGGTGCGCCGGGGTAGCGCGAGCCGCCCACACCGGTCCGCCGCCGCGTGGTCGAGCACCACAGCCGCCGCCGCCGACCACGTCTTTCTGCTCACCGGATGGCGGCCGCCGAGATGAACAACGCGAACCCCGACGGCTGCGGCGACTCGGTCCAGCTCGTCGCGCAACCCCGGATCGGTCAGCATCGCCAACACGCCCGAGCCCACCGGGTGGCTACCAGACGGGCCACCAGGGCCTGAGAAGACTGTCACCCACCCACCGTGCGGGGTCCATGGTGTGGGACACCAGTCCCAAAGGCGCAATTGGGGACAGACGTGCAACTGTGCACAAACGCCCCTGAGGGGGTCCGGGCAACACGATTCCCGCAACGCCCAGAAAGCTGGGCTAAGCACCGGGCTGACGACGTTTGCGTGGCTGCCAAAAGGGACGACCCCCGCCAGGGGGGGAGGAGGCGAGGGTCGTCGTGCATCAGCCCCGGGGGGTCGGACTGATACACCCTCGGCTATGGCCGAGTAATGCTTACTATACACATGACAGTGCGCAGTCACGCAAGTACCGGACGCAATGGAAAGCACAGCTTGAGCCGTGTAAATGCTCTTGACTTCTCGACAACATCGGTAGTCAATTGACCTGTTCGGGAACAAGGTCGCCGGCCGGTCCAACTGCCGACCTATGCTGGGTCGGTGACCGTCTCCGACTCGCCCGCCCAGCGGCAAACCCCACCGCAAACACCGGGAGGCACCGCTCCGCGAGCCCGCACCGCGGCCTTTTTCGACCTGGACAAGACCATCATTGCCAAGTCCAGCACACTGGCGTTCAGCAAACCTTTCTTCGCTCAGGGACTGCTCAACCGCCGCGCCGTGCTGAAGTCCAGCTACGCGCAGTTCATCTTTCTGCTGTCCGGTGCTGACCATGACCAGATGGACCGGATGCGCACCCACCTGACCAACATGTGCGCCGGTTGGGACGTAGCCCAGGTGCGGTCGATAGTCAACGAAACCCTGCACGACATCGTGACCCCACTGGTGTTCGCCGAGGCCGCGGACCTCATCGCCGCCCACAAGCTGTGCGGCCGCGACGTCGTGGTGGTCTCGGCTTCGGGCGAGGAGATCGTCGGCCCGATCGCCCGCGCGCTGGGCGCGACCCATGCGATGGCGACCCGGATGATCGTCGAGGACGGCAAGTACACAGGCGAGGTCGCGTTCTACTGCTACGGCGAAGGTAAGGCGCAAGCCATCCGTGAGCTGGCTGCCAGTGAGGGCTACCCGCTGGAACACTGCTACGCGTACTCCGACTCGATCACCGATCTGCCGATGCTTGAGGCGGTTGGGCATGCCTCGGTGGTCAACCCTGATCGCGGCTTACGAAAGGAAGCCAGCGTGCGCGGTTGGCCCGTGTTGTCGTTCTCTCGGCCGGTGTCGCTGCGCGACCGGATCCCGGCACCGTCAGCCGCGGCGATCGCCACGACTGCGGCGGTGGGTATCAGCGCCCTAGCCGCCGGCGCGGTCACCTACGCGCTACTACGCCGCTTCGCGTTTCAGCCCTAGCGACGATGCGGGCCACACAGTGGCCCGAGGAGGAACGGGGCCACGAAGCAGGCCGCCGGATCGCGCCCGAGCGGGCGGGCAGCAAACGTCTAGCCCACGCAATCCAAAGCCGCTTCGTAACTTTCGCAGAATTGGGCCTTGCTGTGTTAAAGGTCTAGTAGTACAAAGGAACCACGGAAGCCCGGTGAGGCCAAGGCTCGATCCAGAAGAGAAGGTTCGGTCTCCCGACCCGGGCGCCCAGCATGGTTCCCGGCACCCACGCGGAGTCATAGCCACGATAACGGCAGAAGTGTTGCGGGTCTGCGTAATTGCGAACAGCAGATGGCATCGACGGCCCTTTGGGTGGGGCTACAGCTAGAAGCGTCGCAAGATCGCCGAGGCCACCCACGCAACCCCAGGAGTGCACGCTTGGTAACCGAGAACCGTGTTGGTGGGCGGCGATTCGAGTTCTTCGGGTCGCCGCCCGCTTTTTGTTTTCTGGATCAAGTATTACGGCCATTCGAGGCCCGCCGGTTAGCCGCTCGGCTATCTAGGCGCGTAATTCAGTGACCGTTTGGCCGGGCTGTCTCGCGGCTGTGCCAGATCACAGCGGCGAAGTGCCGCAGCCGTGACCCGCTCGGGGTAGCCGGGCTGTTTGAGCAACCAGACACGCCGAACGTGCAACCACGGCGGCTCCACCCGGCGGGGCGTGTCCCCGCCACCAATGCACGTTCGGCGCAGCCGGCGCACCCTCGGCGCGGAGTTTAGGAACTACTCATCCAGGTGACAACGACTCGGCAATCGACAAAGCCTCCCGCGCGCCGTCGAGCATCGCGCCGCAACACAGCAACAGCCAGCCCGCCACCCCATCAGGTGTGCCCCCGGCGAACCTGCGGGCAGCGTCGTGGTATTCGGCGGGTTGGCGCATCCAAATCACTTCGGGAACACCCAGCCCGTGCGGATCCAGTCCGGTGGCGATTGTCACCAGCCGCGACACCGCGCGGGCCACCACACCGTCGGCACAGCCAAACGGCCTCAGCGTCAAGAGCTCCCCGTGTGCGACCGCAGCAACCACCGGCGCCGATGCCAGGGTGGGGTGGGTTACCACATCCGCGAGCAACTCCAAACGCGGGCCAACGTCGGCATCGGACCGCGGACGCCCAAGCCGATCGTCATCGACCTGGTCGGCGGCCGCCAGCATGTGTAGGCGGGCCAGCGCCTGCAACGGTGCCCGCCGCCACACCCCGACCACCGGACCCGCGCCGCCTTCCAGCGCCTGCCCCACCCGAAGCGCTCCCGCGAACACCGGATCGCTGAGCGCCGGCTTGCCCGAGGTGGGCGCCCCCGCGTCGTGCAGCCGCGCAGGACCACCGTCGAGCACCGAGGAGGCCCGCGCCGCCCGCAACGAGGCCTCGGCGGCGGCCACCGGCCAGCCCCGCAGGTTGGCCCGGTGCCGGTGCACGCGGCTCAGCGCGTCGCGCACCCGGTCGCTGGCCGCAGCAACGCCCGGGAGCTCCATTAGCGGAGCCAGCGGGTCGACCGTCACAGGTTGCCAACCTTTCGGGGAGCTGAGGGGGCACCGGGAATGGCCTGAAGCAACTGGCGGGTGTACTCGTGGCGGGGCCGGCTGAACACCTCCTCGGTAGAGGCGTGCTCCACCACCCGGCCGGCCCGCATGACCAGGACGTCGTCGGCAATCTGCCGGATCACCGCCAGATCATGGCTGATGAACAAATACGTCAAACCCAGGTCGGCCTGCAGATCGGCCAGCAGATCCAGGATCTGTGCCTGCACCAATACGTCGAGCGCCGACACCGCTTCGTCGCACACCAATACCTCCGGGCGCAGCGCCAGCGCACGCGCGATCGCTACCCGCTGCCGCTGACCACCCGACAGCTCACGGGGCCGCCGGCCCAGTATCGACGACGGCAGCGCCACCTGATCGACCAGCTCACGCACCGCCCTTTGCCGCTGCCGGCGGTCACCGACGTGATGGACGCGTAACGGTTCCTCGATGGCGCGAAACACCGAGTACATGGGATCCAGGCTGCTGTATGGGTTTTGGAACACCGGCTGGACCCGGCGGCGAAAGGCCAGCACCTGGTCCCGGGCCAGCGCGCCGACGTCGTAGGTGCCGTCGAAAACGACCGTGCCCGAGGTAGGTTGGAGCAGCCCAAGCACCATCCGCGCTAGCGTCGACTTGCCTGACCCGGATTCGCCGACGATTGCCAGGGTGCTCGCCCGCGGTAGCCGGAATGACACTCCGTCGACGGCGCGAGACTCCACCCGCCGCCACGGTGCGCCGCGGGACTCCCGGTAAATCTTGGTCAGCTCCGAGACGACGAGAATGTCGCCGGCCTGCGTGGTTGCCCGTGACCGGGATTCCGGCGGACGTCTGCTGCGCGCCGTCAGCGATGGAGCCGCGGCCACCAGGCGCCGGGTGTACTCGTGCTGAGGGCTTTGCAGGATTGACTGCGCCGCACCGGATTCCACCACCACTCCACGACGGACGACGACGACAGCCTCGGCCCGCTGCGCGGCCAACGCCAGATCGTGGGTGATCAGTAGCAGCGCGGTGCCTAGTTCGTCGGTGAGTCCCTGAAGATGATCGAGCACCTGCCGCTGCACGGTGACATCCAACGCGGACGTCGGCTCATCGGCGATCAGCAGCCGCGGCCTGCCCGCCAAGCCGATCGCAATCAACGCCCGCTGGCACATGCCGCCGGACAGCTGATGCGGGTAGCGTCCGGCTTGCTTCGCCGGATCCGGCAGGCCCGCCTCAGCGAGTAGCTCCACCGCCCGTCGTCGTGCTGCGCGACCGTCGGTATTGGCCCGCAACGCTTCTGTGACCTGAAAGCCGACCTTCCAAACCGGATTGAGGTTGGTCATCGGATCCTGGGGAACATAGCCGATCTCCCGTCCCCTTATCGACCGTAGCCGCTTGGCATCGGCCCCGGTGATGTCGCGCCCGTCGAACACAACGCGTCCAGCGGTGATCCGTCCACCAGCCGGAAGCAACCCAAGAATCGCCGCGGCCGTCGTGGATTTGCCCGACCCGGACTCACCCACCACGGCGACGGTTTGACCGCTCCGGACGGCCAGATCCACCCCACACACGGCGGGAGCATCGGTGCCGAACGTAACTTCCAGGCCCTCCACCGACAACAGCGGCGCTGCTGGGACGCTCATGCCCGCCATGCCCGCGAAGCCGGATCCAGCGCGTCGCGCAAAGCGTCGCCCATCATCATGAACGCCAGCACCGTAATCGCCAGCGCGCCCGCAGGATAGAACAAAATTGGCGAGCCCGACCGTAGCCGGGTCTGCGCGACATTGATGTCGCCACCCCAGGACACCACCGACGTCGGCAATCCGACCCCGAGGTAGGACAGCGTGGCCTCGGTGACGATGAAGATCCCCAGAGCGACGGTAGCCACCGCGATCACCGGGCCCACGGCGTTGGGCAGCGCGTGCCGAAGCAGAATCTGAAACCTATTCAACCCCAATGCCTTAGCTGCAAGGACGTAATCGCTGGCACGCACCTCGAGCACCGCACCGCGCGCGATCCTGGCCACTTGCGGCCAGCCGAACAATGCCAAGATGGCGATCACCGTCCACACCGTGCGGTGATGCATGACTTGCATGAGCACGATGGCGGCCAACAGCAACGGCAAGCCGAGAAACACATCGGTGACCCGCGAAACCACCGCATCGATCCAGCTCCCGTAAAAACCGGCCAATGCGCCTAACGCCCCGCCCACGACGAACACGGCCAGCGTTGCCCCCAACCCGACCGTGACCGAAGCCCGCGCACCATACACCGTGCGCGAATAGATGTCGTGGCCCTGCAGGTCGGTGCCGAACCAGTGCGCGGCCGATGGCGCAAGCATGCTTTGGCTGGGATCGGCATAGGTGGGATCGGCTGCGGTAAACAACGACGGAAACGCCGCCACGACAAGAATCAGCAGGATCAGCGCCGCGGCGATCACGAATTTAGGACGCCGGCGCAACCCGCGCCAGGCATCGAGCCAGAACCCCGTGTGCTCAGCCATAGCGGATCCGCGGGTCCAGGGCCGCATACAGCAGATCCACCAACAGATTGGTGATCAGGTAGATCAGCACCAGCACCGTCACGATCGACACCACCGTCGGCGTCTCCTGACGCGTGACCGCTTGATACAGCACGCCCCCGACGCCGTGGATGTTGAAGATTCCTTCGGTCACAATCGCTCCGCCCATCAGCGCGCCCAGATCCGCGCCCAGGAAGGTCACCACCGGAATCAGCGAATTGCGCAGAATGTGCACCGTCACCACCCGGGGCCGCGACAACCCCTTGGCGGTGGCGGTGCGGACATAGTCAGCGTGTGCGTTGGCCGCCACCGCCGAGCGGGTCAATCGCACCACGTAGGCGAATGACATGGCGCCCAGCACGATCCCGGGTAGCAGCAGGCGGCCGACGCTCGCCCGTTCGCCCACCGTGACCGGCGCGATTTCGAGCTGGACCCCGAATAAGAACTGCGCCAGAAAGCCCAGCACGAAGATGGGGATCGCAATAATGACAAGTCCGGTAACCAGCACCGCGGAATCGAAGATTCCACCCTGACGTAGGCCGGCGATCACGCCGAATCCGATTCCGAGCACTGCCTCCACCGCCAGGGCGATCAAGGCCAGCCTGATGGTGACCGGAAACGCATGCGCCAGAACGGCACTGACCGGCAGCCCAGAATACGCACGACCCAAGTCACCGTGCAGAATTCCGCCCAGATAGCGCAAGTATTGCACGAGGAACGGATCGTCGAGGTGGTAATGCGAACGCAGCTGCGCGGCCACCGCGGGAGTCAACGGACGGTCGCCCGCCAGCGCGGCAACTGGGTCACCGGGCAGCAGAAAGACCATGCCGTAGATCAGCAGTGTCGCGCCCAGGAAAACCGGCACCATCACGGCGACTCGGCGCGCAACATACCAGCCCATGTCAGGCCTTGACGATGTTCTCGTAGTCGGGCAGACCATTCCAGGTGACGGTGACGTTGCTGACTTGCGACGACCATCCGACGACACTGATGTAATCCCAGAGCGGCACAACTGGCATGTCGTGAAACAGGATTCGCTGCGCGTCGTTGACCAGCTCGTGGGATTCGGTTAACGTGGGGGCGGCTTCGGCGGCGGCCAGCGCCGCGTCGAATTCCGGGTTGATGTAGCCGACGTCGTTGGATCCGGCGCCGGCGGTGAACAGCGGAGCGAGAAACTCGATCATCGACGGGTAGTCGCCCCGCCATCCAGCGCGAAATGCACTGTCGATGGCGCGGTTGGTGATCTGGGTGCGAAATCCGGCGAAGGTGGGCTGCGGCGCGGCCACCGCATCGATGCCCAACACGTTCTTGATGCTGTTGGCCACCGCGTCCACCCAATCCCGATGGCCAGCGTCAGCGTTATAGGCGATCGCGTACCGGCCGCTCCACGGTGAGATCGCATCGGCCTGCGCCCAGAGCCGCCGAGCCCGCTGCGGGTCGTAGTCCAGCACCTCGTTGCCCGGCAGGTTGGGATCGAAGCCCGGCAACGACCGGGCGGTGAAATCGCGGGCCGGACTGCGGGTTCCGGCGAAGATCTGCTGGCAGATTTGCGGCCGGTTGATGGCGGCCGACAGCGCCAACCGGCGCAGCCGCCCCTCCTCGCCACCGAAATGCGGCAGCCGCAACGGAGTGTCGAGGGTCTGATTGATCGCTGCGGGCCCGCTGGTAGCGTGGTCGCCCAGGTCGCGCTGGTAGACCGTCAACGCGCTCGGCGGAATCGTGTCCAGGACATCGAGATTGCCGGACAGCAAGTCGGCATAGGCGGTGTCCAGATTGGCGTAGAACTCGAATCGCAAACCTTTGTTACGGGGCTTGCGGTTGCCGTGGTAGTCGGGGTTGGGCACCAGGTCGATTCTGACGTTGTGTTCCCAGGCCGGCCCGGCTGGGCCGTCGGCGAGTTTGTACGGGCCGTTGCCGATCGGGTTGCGGCCGAACGCGGCCATGTCCCGAAATGCGGAGTCCGGCAGCGGATAAAACGAGCTGTGGCCAAGGCGCAACGTGAAGTCGATGGTCGGCGCCTTAAGCCGCACGGTGAACTCCAGGTCGTTGACCACGCGCAACCCGGACATGGTGGTCCGGCTCTTATCCCCTGGCGCGCCGGCCACGTCATCGAACCCTTCGATCGGGCTGAAAAAGTGCTGCTGCAGTTGGGCATTGGTGCTCAGGGCTCCGTAGTTCCACGCGTCGACGAACGAGTGGGCCGTCACCGGCGAGCCGTCGGTGAACTTCCAGCCGGGTTTGACAGTGATCCGGTAGTTGACGTTATCGGCGCTCTCGATTGACTGCGCGACCTCCAGCGACGGCTTGCCAACGGCGTCATAGGACATCAGGCCGGCGAACAACCGATCGATGATGCGCCCACCGTTGCTGTCGTTGGTGCCGGTCGGGATCAGCGGGTTGGGCGGTTCCCCGCCGTTGACCAGCACCACGTCAGGGCTCAGGACACCGCCGCCACAACCGGCCACTGGCGCAAGCACCAGCAATCCGGTGGCAAGGGCTGCCAGGGCCGCCCGCATCTGACGCACCATGACAGCGACCCTAAAGCCTTCTTGTGCAGTCCGGCTCCCCAGCCGGTGAAGTGCGGCCTGGCCAGCGCAGCCGACACACTCGCCGGTGACCGTTAGCTACCACGCCACCCAGAGTGCCGGCGAACCGGTGGGACGATGTTTTGGGAACGCTCACACCGTCGTTCGCGATCCGGTGTTGGCTACCCACCGCGACTGCGCTTCCCAAGGGAAGACCTCGCCCGACCGGGCGCTGTTGGCGTGCGGCATCCTCGAGGAGGACCGGTGGTGTCGGCGCTGTGGCGAGGAAGGCAGCCCGCGCGACACCGTGACCAGGAGGTTGACTCACTGGTGTGGGCTGCACCCGGGTGTGAGCGTAGATCACTCATGTCTTAGCCGATGCTGCCGCTTGGATTGCCGCCGTCGTGGCCCAGCGGTGCCCCAACGCGATCCGCCGCGCCGATAAAGCTAACCGGTGCCAACGAACGACGCCACATCGCACATGTCGCTCACGCCAGCCGATCTCCGTTGCCGGCCACCGTAACCGTCAGCACGACTCGGCACAATGCCAGCCGCACGCTGCAAGGCCGACCAACGTGTGATGTGTAGCCTGCAAGACACCGGCTTTCTTGGCTATGACTGCATCCTGGTCAGCGATTGCACTGTGACGACTTTGCCCAGCTCAACCTCTGCCATGCCGGCTGTATCGTCGCGCGGTTAGGCTCACATCCGTGAGTGAGTCCACCCCCGAAGTCTCCTCGTCATACCCGCCGCCAGCGCACTTCGCCGAGCACGCGAACGCCCGCGCCGAGCTTTACCGCGAGGCCGAGGAAGACCGGCTGGCTTTTTGGGCCAAGCAGGCCAACCGACTGTCCTGGACGACGCCGTTCACCGAGGTGTTGGACTGGTCGGGGGCGCCGTTCGCCAAGTGGTTCGTGGGCGGCGAGCTCAACGTCGCCTACAACTGTGTGGATCGTCACGTCGAGGCCGGCCATGGAGATCGGGTCGCCATCCACTGGGAAGGCGAGCCGGTCGGCGACCGGCGCACGCTGACCTATTCCGATCTGCTTGCCGAGGTATCCAAAGCCGCGAACGCGCTCACCGACCTCGGTCTGGTGGCCGGTGACCGCGTCGCCATCTACCTGCCGTTGATCCCTGAGGCCGTGATCGCCATGCTGGCCTGTGCCCGGCTAGGCATCATGCATAGCGTTGTTTTCGGCGGGTTCACCGCTGCGGCCTTGCAGGCCCGGATCGTCGACGCCCAAGCCAAGCTGCTGATCACCGCGGACGGGCAGTTTCGGCGCGGCAAGCCATCGCCCCTCAAGGCGGCCGCTGACGAGGCCCTTGCAGCGATCCCCGACTGCTCGGTCGAGCACGTTCTGGTGGTGCGGCGCACGGGAATTGAGATGGCCTGGAGCGAGGGCCGCGACCTGTGGTGGCACCATGTCGTCGGCTCAGCTTCACCGGCACACACCCCGGAGCCTTTCGATTCCGAGCACCCGCTGTTCCTGCTGTACACGTCAGGCACCACCGGCAAGCCCAAAGGCATTATGCACACCAGCGGCGGCTATCTCACTCAGTGTTGCTACACGATGCGCACCATTTTCGATGTCAAGCCGGACAGCGACGTGTTCTGGTGCACCGCCGACATCGGCTGGGTCACCGGCCACACCTACGGCGTCTACGGCCCGCTGTGCAACGGAGTCACCGAGGTTCTCTACGAGGGCACGCCGGATACCCCCGACCGACACCGGCATTTCCAGATCATCGAAAAATACGGCGTGACAATCTATTACACCGCCCCCACCCTCATCCGGATGTTTATGAAGTGGGGCCGTGAGATCCCCGACAGCCACGACCTGTCCAGCCTGCGGCTGCTGGGGTCGGTCGGCGAACCGATCAACCCCGAGGCTTGGCGTTGGTACCGCGATGTCATCGGCGGCGGACGCACCCCGCTGGTAGACACCTGGTGGCAGACCGAGACCGGCTCCGCGATGATCTCCCCGCTGCCCGGAATCGCTGCGGCCAAACCGGGTTCAGCGATGACGCCGCTGCCCGGGATCTCGGCCAAGATCGTCGACGATCACGGTGATCCGTTGCCACCGCACACCGAGGGCGCCCAGCATGTTACCGGGTACCTCGTCCTAGACCAGCCGTGGCCGTCGATGTTGCGCGGCATCTGGGGCGACCCCGCGCGGTATTGGCACTCTTACTGGTCCAAATTTTCCGACAAGGGCTACTACTTCGCCGGGGACGGCGCTCGCATAGACCCCGACGGCGCGATCTGGGTACTAGGCCGCATCGACGACGTGATGAACGTGTCCGGGCACCGGATCTCGACCGCCGAGGTGGAATCGGCGCTGGTCGCTCACTCTGGCGTGGCCGAGGCGGCGGTGGTCGGGGTTACCGACGAGACCACGACCCAGGCCATCTGTGCGTTCGTCGTGCTACGCGCCAACTACGCCCCCCATGACCGCACAGCCGAAGAGTTGCGCACCGAAGTGGCTCGAGTGATCTCGCCCATCGCACGGCCACGCGACGTCCACGTAGTGCCCGAACTACCCAAGACTCGTAGCGGCAAAATCATGCGTCGACTGCTGCGCGACGTCGCGGAAAACCGTGAGCTTGGCGACACGTCGACGCTGCTCGATCCCACCGTATTCGACGCGATCCGGGCCGCCAAGTAGGTCGCGGCACGATCAACCGGGTCAGCCCAGCCAACTCAGGCCGGTACCGGGACGAATCCCGCGCCCGGCCGGTTCTTGGCGTTGATGTCGGCCAGGTCGGCGTTGATCGACATCACCACCGCCGGGGTGTGCAGCGGGATGTATTTGGTGATGCAACTCGGCAGATTGTCGCTGAATGCGCCGTGGATCATCCCGACCAGCAGATTGTCGACGGTCACCGGCGCACCGGAGTCGCCCGGTCCGCCGCAGACCTGCATCACAAGGGTGCCCGGACTCTCCCCTGGCCCCCAGGTAACCCCGCACGAGTTACCGGTGGTGCGGCCCTGCTTGCAGGCGATCTGGCCGAACGACGGGTCCGGGCCAATGCCGTTGATCGCAAACCCGTTGAAGACGGCCACCGGGGTCACCTTGGCCGGGTCGAACTTGATCACCGCGTAGTCCAGGCCGTCGTTGCCGGCGACCATGATGCCTACCGGGCCCGCGTTCTCGGCACCCTCAGCGGCGATCTGCGCGCCCGGGCCCCCACAGTGGGCGGAAGTGAAGCCGATGAGGTCACCGTTCTTGTCATGGCCGATGGTGGTTAGGGTGCACATGGTGTCCCCGTTGACGACGATGCCCGCACCACCGCCCAGCGGTAGCTTGTCGTCGGCTGCCGCGGTGTTCGCAGGTAGGCACACAACGGCCAAAAGCACGGCCGCGAATGCCGCGGCAAAGCGCCTGTGCGCCGTCTGCAACGCAATGCTCCCGTCATATCGTCAGACACTTGAGAACAGATCCGCCAGTTTAGACGATCGCACCGCAACATCGGCCTCTGTTCAAACGGCCGCACACGTCAAGACGTGGCTAACTCTGTCCCGCCGCCCTTGGTGTTGGCTGGCCTCGTATGGCACCGCACCGCATGGCAACATGAACCGCGATGCCAGCCGAACCGCTCGGCGACGATGCGGGCCGGATGACGGCCCGAGGAGGAGCCGAGCAATCGAACCGAGCTCGGCGACGATGCGGGCCGGATGACGGCCTAGGGTGGGGTACCGCCGCTGGCGAGGGCGAGCCGAGCAATCGAATCGAGAGGACCGTCTGTGAGCAAGATCGATCGCAAGAACGGTGTGCCCAGCACGCTGACCACGATTCCGTTGGCCGACCCGCACGCCGGACCTGCTGAGCCGTCGATCGGTGACCTGATCAAAGACGCGACAACGCAGATGTCGACGCTGGTCCGAGCCGAGGTCGAGCTGGCCCGCGCCGAGATCACCCGGGACGTCAAGAAGGGACTGACCGGCAGTGTTTTCTTCATCTCCTCGCTGGTGGTCGGGTTCTACTCCACCTTCTTTTTCTTCTTTTTCGTCGCCGAACTGCTCGATACCTGGATCTGGCGCTGGGTGGCTTTCTTGCTCGTGTTCGCCATAATGGTCGTGGTCACCGCCGTGTTGGCCCTCTTGGGTTTCCTGAAAGTCCGGCGCATCCGGGGACCGCGGCAGACCATTGCGTCGGTCAAAGAGACGCGCACCGCACTTACCCCGGGCCATGACAAAACCCCTGTGACACCAAAACCCGTGACATCTGATCGCGCGACGCCGGTTGACCCCTCGGGTTGGTAGATGGCGGCACCAGATCCGTCGATGACCCGCATCGCCGGGCCATGGCGTCATCTGGACGTGCACGCCAACGGCATCCGATTCCACGTCGTCGAGGCTGTGCCGTCCGGCCAGCCGGAGGGCCCGGATGCGGCTACGCCCCCCATGCAGCCGGCCCTGGCGAGGCCGCTGGTCATACTGCTCCATGGTTTCGGCTCGTTCTGGTGGTCCTGGCGTCATCAGTTGTGCGGCCTGACCGGGGCGCGGGTGGTCGCGGTCGATCTGCGCGGCTACGGCGGCAGCGACAAACCGCCCCGCGGGTACGACGGCTGGACGCTGGCCGGCGATACGGCCGGTCTCATCCGTGCGCTCGGGCACCCATCGGCGACGCTGGTCGGCCACGCCGATGGCGGACTGGCCTGCTGGACCACCGCGCTGCTGCATTCGCGGCTGGTGCGCGCCATAGCGCTGATCAGCTCACCGCACCCCGCCGCGCTACGGCGATCCACGCTGACCCGGCGTGATCAGCGGCACGCACTGTTACCGACATTGCTGCGTTACCAGCTGCCGATCTGGCCGGAGCGCTTGCTGACCCGCAACAACGCAGCGGAGATCGAGCGCCTCGTGCGCGCCCGTGGCTGCGCCAAATGGCTTGCATCCGAGGACTTCTCGCAAGCAATCGACCACCTTCGACAGGCGATCCAGATCCCGGCGGCGGCGCATTGCGCACTCGAGTACCAGCGCTGGGCGGTGCGCAGCCAGCTGCGCAGCGAAGGGCGGCGATTCATCAGGGCGATGACACAGCAACTGGGGATGCCGCTGCTGCACTTACGAGGCGACGCCGACCCTTACGTGCTGGCCGACCCGGTAGAGCGCACCCAGCGCTACGCACCACACGGGCGGTACATATCCATTGCCGGCGCAGGACATTTCAGTCACGAAGAGGCGCCGGAGGAAGTCAACCGACATCTGATGCGTTTCCTCGAGCAGGTGCACCAGCTCAGCTGACGCAGGCCCCGGTGCCGACCGGTTGGGTAGCACCGATTTTGGCAAGCTGCCCCGCCACCTCGCCGGCCGTCAGCACAAACCCAGTTTCGGCGTCGTCGATGGCTGCGCCGAACACCACACCGAGCACCTGACCGTTGAGGTCGATCAGGGGCCCACCCGAATCACCTTGCTCCACATCGGCTCTGATGGTGTACACGTCGCGGGTAACCGGCTCCGGGTCCCCGTAAATATCGGGGCCACTGAGTCTGATGGCCTCGCGAATCCTGGCGGGTGTGGCAGTGAAATTGCCGCCGCCGGGATAACCCAGCACCACAACGTCGGCACCGGTTTTCGCCGGCTCCGCAGCGAAGACCAGCGGCGGCGGCGGCAAGTGCGGAACGGCCAGGATCGCTACGTCGACCGACGGGTCGTAGGACACCACCGTGGCCTCGAAGGGCTTGTCGCCGGCATACACCGTGACGTTGTTGGATCCGGCCACCACGTGCGCGTTGGTCATCACCCGATCGGGTGAGATCACGAAGCCGGTGCCCTCCAACACTTTCTGGCATCTGGGTGCCAGGCTGCGGATTTTGACGACACTTGGCTCGGTGGCCGCCACCACCGGATTGTTGACCAGCGCTGGGTCGGGTGAGGCCACTGGAATGACCGGCGTGCGGCTGAACGGCTCCAAAACCGCGGGCAGGCCGGAGGTGTTCAGCAGGGCCGACAGCCGCTTGGGCACCGTCTTCAGCCAGGTGGGTGCCGCCTCGTTGACCCGGGCGAGCACCCGCGAACCCTTCACCGCGGCAGCCAGCTCGGGCTGCTCTTTCGACTGTGTCAGCGGCATCGCCAACAACCACGCCGCGGTGAGCACCACGACCAGCTGCACCCCTACCCCAATGACCGAGTCGATCAACCGGATCGGCCGGTTACGGATCGCCCCGCGGACGGCGCGGCCCAGCACCACACCAGCGACCTCGCCGACTACGACCAGTGCCAGGATCAGGAACAGCGCGGCAAACAGTTTGGCCCGCGGAGCGCTGATTTGACTGACGATATGCGGCGCCAGCAGCACGCCGGCTGTCGCGCCCAGCAGCACCCCGCCAAACGACAGCATTGAGCCCAGCGCACCGGCACGCCAGCCGGAGATGGCTGCAATAAATGCGACCGCCAAGACGGCGATATCCAGCCACTGCGACGGGGTCATCGAATTCATCGCGGGTCACTCTCGTCGTCGATCAGCACCATTGCCGCGTCCAACTCGCGGATGTCACCGGTGTCCCAGGGTTGTGCCCAGCCCGCGACATCGAGCACCGCGGAAATCACCTGGCCAGTGAAGCCCCATACCAGCATCTGGTTTAACAGGAACGCCGGCCCGGCCCAGCGACGAGTGTGCGGGCGGCGGTACACCATGAGCCGATTGGCCGGATTGATGAAGGCGCGCACCGGTACCCGCGCGACGATCGCCGTTTCGGCCTCGTTGACGACGGCCACCGGCCCGGGATCCGGCGAGTACGCCAGCACCGGGACAACATGGAACCGCGACGGCGCAATGAACGTCCGCTCCATGGTGGCCAGCGGATGCAGCCTGGACGGGTCAATCCCGGTTTCTTCGTTCGCCTCACGCAAGGCGGTGGCCACCGGCCCGTCGTCGGCGGGGTCGACCACACCGCCGGGAAAAGCCGCCTGGCCGGCATGGTGGCGCAATGTCGAGGCCCGCACGGTCAGCAGTAGGTCGGCGTCGTCTGGGACACCACCGTCGCCTGGCCCGGCCTCCGGGCCAGAAAACAGCACCAGAACGGCCGCCTCGCGGTGATCCCGGCGCGACGATGTCATTGCCGACACAGCCCCGGCGGCCGTCACCATCGCTAGCACATCGGCGGGCAACCGACGCCGGTAGGCGTCGGGTATCTGGCCAACGTTGTCGACCAGTGGACGCAGCCAGGACGGGCCGGCATCAGGCCGCAGGGCAACCGTCCCCCGTGAACCGGTGGGGGTCGCTCCCGCTTGCAGGGGGGTACCCCCAGCACTCATCGGCGCCTCCTTTGGGTCCAAAGTTGCCCAGCTCCTCTTCAAGCCGCTAACCCGGCCCACATCACCGCCGAGTGGAGCCCACCTGCTCAGAGCAGGCCGGACCGGCTACGCGGCCCGCACCGCAACCGTACTCATCCCGCGTCGTTCCCGACCGCAGCCACGATCTCGTCGGCACTGCCGAAAGCCCGCGGCAGGGTCTGGGCAACGCTACCGTCCGGCCGCAGAACCACCGTCGCGGGCATCACATTTGCGACCCGCAGCGCGGCCGCCACCCTGCGGCGGTCATCCTGCAGCGTCGGCAACCGGACGCCGAGATCGGCCAGCCGCGACAGCGCGGCCGCCTCGTTCTGGCCCTGATGCACCGTCACGACCAGCACGGCGGGCCCGACCCGTCGTTGATATTCGGCCATCACGGGCAGCTCGGTCATGCACGGCGCGCACCAATGCGCCCACAGATTGATGACCACCCGACGTCCGGCCAGCGCGCGGGCGACGTCGACGGCCGAACCGTCGCCCGCACACACCACCACAACACCGCGTAGTGCCGCCGCGCCCGGACCGTTACCTGCCGCGGGACAGGGCGGCAGGTTTGCGCGCTGCCGGGACCAAGCCAATGCTTCCGGGGTATCGCCGTCGCGATGTTCGCGCGGGGCGGGCCGCTGGCTGATCGTGCTCGAGGCGGAATAGTCATGCAGTTGGGCAACCAGCGCCGCCATCAGCGCTGCCACCACCGCCAGGATCGCGATGGTCCAGCGGGTCTTTCCGGTTAACGTCGTCATTGCGGTCTCAGCGGGGGTTGTTGGCAGGCTTGGCATTACAGTCCAGCCAGGGCCAGCAGGTGATCGGTCTCGGGGCCCTGGACCAGGGGCGCCGCGAGCAGCGGTTCAGTGGGGCCAAGCCCGAAGGAGGGGCAGTCTTTGGCAAGCACACAAACACCACACGCCGGTCTGCGGGCGTGGCACACCCGCCGTCCGTGAAAGATCACTCGGTGGCTGAGCAAGGTCCACTCCTTGCGTTCGATCAGCTCACCGACCGCCTGCTCCACCTTGACCGGGTCCTCTGCGGTGGTCCAGCGCCACCGGCGCACCAATCGTCCGAAATGAGTATCCACCGTGATTCCGGGGATACCGAATGCGTTACCCAGGATGACATTGGCGGTTTTGCGCCCCACCCCGGGCAGCGTCACCAACTTGTCCATGGTGGCCGGCACCTCACCGCCAAACCGCTCAACTAGGGCCTGCCCCAGGCCGATGAGAGAGGCCGCTTTGTTGCGGTAGAAGCCGGTGGGGCGGATGAGGCTCTCGAGCTCGGTGCGATCCGCCTGGGCGTAGTCCCGTGCCGTCCGATACCGCGCGAACAAGGCTGGCGTCGTCAAATTCACCCGTTTGTCGGTGCTCTGCGCCGAAAGTATGGTTGCCACGGCTAGCTCGAGCGGCGTGGTGAAGTCCAGCTCGCAGTATACGTGCGGAAATGCCTGTGCCAAAGCGCGATTCATTCGCCGCGCCCGTCGCACCAAGGCGAGCCGGGTTTCTGCAGACCAGCGCCCGGGCACGTCGGCGGCACGCGCCGCTGGCTTCGATCTGGATGACTTCGCCGCTGTCACCTACGACAGAGTACTGATTTCGTGATCTCACTGAGACCTCGTGTTGATTCGAAGCCATGTTTACTCTCCTTGTGTCATGGTTGCTCGTGGCCTGCGTTCCTGGGTTGTTGATGCTGGCGACCCTCGGGTTGGGACGGCTGGAAAGGTTTCTGGCCCGAGACACGGTCACGGCGACCGACGTCGCGGAGTTTCTCGAGCAGGCCGAGGCCGTGGATGTGCATACGCTCGCTCGGAATGGAATGCCGGAGGCGCTGGATTACCTGCATCGACGTCAAGCCCGGCGAATCACCGATTCACCGCCGCTTGGGTCTGGCGCTGGGCCACGGTATGCCGGGCCGCTGTTTGTCACCGATCTCGATAGCCCCGTCGAGCCACCCCGGCATGGCCAGCCCAATCCGCAGTTTAGAACGGCTCGACACGCAAATCACGTGTAGCGTTGGCACGGCGAACCGGTTGGCCTACCTCTAGACTCTTCTCGTTGGCAAACGGTTAGTGTGCCCGTATCACTTCGTCGGAAAGTTGAAGAGGCAACGTGGACGAGATCCTGGCCAGGGCAGGAATCTTCCAAGGCGTGGAGCCCAGCGCAATCGCCGCACTGACGAAACAGCTGCAGCCCGTCGACTTCCCCCGTGGACACACGGTCTTCGCGGAAGGGGAGCCGGGCGATCGGCTGTACATCATCATCTCGGGGAAGGTCAAGATCGGTCGCCGGGCACCAGACGGCCGAGAAAACCTGTTAACCATCATGGGCCCGTCGGACATGTTCGGCGAGTTGTCGATCTTCGACCCGGGTCCGCGCACGTCCAGCGCGACCACGATCACCGAGGTGCGGGCGGTGTCGATGGACCGCGACGCGCTGCGGTCATGGATCGCCGATCGTCCCGAAATCTCCGAACAGCTGCTGCGGGTGCTGGCCCGCCGGCTGCGCCGCACCAACAACAACCTGGCCGACCTCATCTTCACCGATGTGCCCGGTCGGGTGGCCAAGCAGCTGTTGCAGCTCGCCCAGCGTTTCGGCACCCAGGAAGGTGGCGCATTGCGGGTCACCCACGACCTGACACAGGAAGAAATCGCCCAGCTGGTCGGGGCCTCACGCGAGACGGTGAACAAGGCACTGGCTGATTTCGCTCACCGCGGCTGGATCCGCCTTGAGGGCAAGAGTGTGCTGATCTCTGACTCCGAAAGACTGGCCCGCCGAGCGAGGTAAGCGCGCGCCGCGCGGGCGCAACCGAGCGAGCTAGCTTCCTCACGCCCAGCAGACACAGAGTCGCACGCAAACGACGGATTTTGTGCGATTGTGCGGCTGCTCGCGCTACCGAGTCCGCAGATAGTCCAGTTGTGCCTGCACCGACCATTCGGCCGCATTCCAAAGCTTTTCGTCAACGTCGAGGTAGACGTGTTCGACGACCTCGCGGACCGTGGCGTCGTCACCGAGATCCCGCAACGCGGCGCGTATCTGCTCCAGACGTTCGTGCCGGTGCAGCAGGTATCCCGATGCAATCGCTTCCAGGTCGAGCAAGTCCGGCCCGTGCCCCGGCAGCACGGTCCGCCGGCCCAGGCCACGCAGCCGGTGCAGCGATTCCAAGTAGTCGGCTAGGCTGCCGTCTTCCTTGTCGATGACGGTGGTCCCGCAACCCAACACGGTGTCGGCGGTCAACACGGCGTCGTCGAGGACAAATGACAGCGAATCTGCGGTGTGGCCAGGGGTGGCCAACACGGTAATGGTTAACCCGGCAACGTCGATCACTTCCCCGTCGGTCAGCGTCTCCCCATCACGTCGCAAGAACTGCGGATCCGCGGCCCGTACCGGCGCCCCGGTCAGCGCGACCAGTTTGTCGATGCCGCTGGTGTGGTCGCCATGACGATGACTGATCAGTACCAACGCGATGCGGCCAAGCGCGGCAACCCGTGCCAGGTGCTCGTCGTCGTCCGGGCCTGGATCGACAACGACCAGCTCGTCACTGAGCGGGCCGCGCAGCACCCAGGTGTTGGTGCCGTCCAACGTCAGCAAACCGGGGTTGTCGGCCAACAGGACCGACGCGGTGTCGGTGACCGCGCGCAGCTGGCCGTAGGCGGGATGGGTCAGCGACTCAGCTGTCTTCGACATCGGCCGCTAGCCGACCTCCACGATCAACTCGACTTCCACCGGCGCATCCAACGGTAGCTCGGATACGCCGACCGCCGAACGCGCATGCGCGCCGCTATCGCCGAACACCTCGGCCAGCAGATCGGAGGCCCCGTTGATCACGCTCGGCTGGCCGTGAAACCCCGGTGCCGAAGCGACAAACCCGACGACTTTGACCACCCGGGTCACCGCGTCGAGATCCACCAGCGAATCAACGGCTGCCAGCGCATTGAGCGCGCAGATCCGCGCGAGCGTCTTGCCCTCCTCCGGGTTGACGTCGGCGCCGAGCTTGCCGGTCCGCACCAGCTTGCCTGCCTCCAACGGCAGCTGGCCCGCGGTGTAGACCAGGTTGCCGGTGCGCACAGCTGGAACGTAGGCCGCCAGCGGCGCCGCCACTTGCGGTAGCGTGACACCGAGTTGCCCTAATCGGGCTTTAGCGCTCATTAACCCCGATACCTCCTACTTCGGGCGCTTCAGGTAAGCGACGTGCTGCTCACCGGTGGGCCCGGGCAGCACCGCCACCAGCTCCCAGCCATCGGCTCCCCACTGGTCGAGGATCTGTTTGGTGGCGTGCGTCAACAGCGGGACCGTGGCGTACTCCCATGCGGTGGGTTGGGTCATGACGCGAGCTTATCGGTCGGACTGGACCCGCTCCGCTCAGCCCGGTAGCCCGGAAAGATCGCCAGGCCATCGGGCTAGCATGCCATGGTGGCAACCACATCTAGCGGCGGTAGTTCCGTCGGCTGGCCGTCACGCTTGTCGGGGGTCCGACTGCACCTTGTCACCGGCAAAGGCGGTACCGGGAAGTCGACGATCGCGGCCGCGCTCGCGCTGACGCTGGCAGCGGGCGGCCGCAAAGTCCTACTCGTCGAAGTCGAGGGGCGCCAGGGGATTGCGCAACTCTTCGACGTCCCGCCACTGCCCTACCAGGAACTTAAGATCGCGACCGCCGAGCGCGGCGGCCAGGTCAACGCCTTGGCAATCGACATCGAGGCCGCCTTCCTGGAATACCTCGACATGTTTTACAACCTCGGTATCGCAGGCCGGGCCATGCGCCGTATCGGCGCGGTCGAGTTCGCGACGACGATCGCGCCCGGTCTGCGCGACGTGCTGCTCACCGGCAAGATCAAGGAGACGGTGGTGCGCCTCGACAAGAACAAGCTGCCGGTCTATGATGCAATCGTCGTCGATGCGCCTCCGACCGGGCGCATCGCGCGCTTCCTGGATGTCACCAAGGCGGTGTCCGATCTGGCCAAGGGCGGACCGGTGCATGCGCAAAGCGAAGGCGTGGTGAAGTTACTGCACTCCAACCAGACCGCCATCCATTTGGTCACTCTGTTAGAAGCGCTGCCGGTGCAGGAGACACTGGAAGCCATCGAGGAGCTTGCGCAGATGGAACTGCCGATCGGCAGTGTGATCGTGAACCGCAACATCCCCGCCCATTTGGAGCCTCAGGACTTGGCGAAGGCCGCCGAGGGCGAGGTCGATGCAGACTCGGTGCGGGCCGGGTTGTTGACGGCCGGGGTCAAGCTTCCCGACGCCGATTTCGCCGGCCTGCTTACCGAGACCATCCAGCATGCCACCCGAATCACCGCACGCGCCGAAATCGCACAACAGCTTGACGCCTTGCAGGTTCCGCGATTGGAATTGCCGACGGTCTCTGACGGCGTCGACCTTGGCAGCCTCTACGAGCTCTCGGAATCACTTGCCCAGCAGGGGGTTCGATGAGTGTCACACCGAAGACCCTCGATATGGGCGCAATCCTGGCCGACACATCCAACCGGGTGGTTGTGTGCTGCGGCGCCGGTGGGGTCGGCAAGACCACTACCGCGGCCGCGCTGGCGTTGCGCGCGGCCGAGTATGGCCGCACTGTGGTCGTTTTGACGATTGACCCAGCCAAGCGATTGGCACAAGCACTGGGGATCAACGATCTTGGCAACACACCACAACGCGTGCCATTGGCACCCGAGGTTCCCGGCGAGCTACACGCGATGATGCTCGACATGCGCCGCACGTTTGACGAAATGGTTATGCAATACTCTGGACCCGAACGGGCGCAATCGATTCTGGACAACCAGTTCTATCAGACCGTCGCCACATCGCTTGCCGGCACCCAAGAGTACATGGCTATGGAGAAGCTGGGCCAACTGCTAAGCCAGGACCGCTGGGACCTGATTGTGGTAGACACTCCGCCGTCGCGTAACGCGCTGGACTTCTTAGACGCGCCAAAGCGACTGGGCAGCTTCATGGATAGTCGGCTGTGGAGGCTGTTACTCGCTCCCGGCCGGGGCATCGGGCGGCTGATCACCGGCGTGATGGGATTGGCCATGAAGGCGTTGTCCACCGTGCTCGGTTCCCAGATGCTGGCCGACGCAGCAGCGTTCGTTCAATCGCTGGACGCCACGTTCGGTGGTTTCCGCGAGAAGGCAGACCGCACTTACGCGTTGTTGAAACGGCGCGGCACCCAGTTCGTGGTGGTGTCGGCGGCCGAACCCGACGCACTGCGCGAGGCGTCCTTCTTCGTCGACCGGCTATCGCAGGAGAGCATGCCGCTAGCGGGGCTGGTCTTCAACCGCACGCACCCGATGCTGTGCGCATTGCCGATCGAGCGGGCAATCGACGCCGCCGAAACGTTGGATGCCGAGACCACCGACTCCGACGCCACATCGCTGGCCGCAGCGGTGCTGCGTATCCATGCCGAGCGCGGGCAGACAGCCAAACGGGAGATCCGGCTGCTGTCCCGGTTCACCGGAGCCAACCCCACCGTGCCGGTCGTTGGGGTACCGTCGCTCCCGTTTGACGTCTCTGACCTGGAAGCGCTGCGGGCGCTCGCCGACCAGCTCACCACGGTCGGCAACGATGCGGGCCGCGCAGCGGGCCGCTGAGGAACCGGCCCATCAGTGACGGTCGGCAACGATGCGGGCCGCGCAGCGGGCCGCTGAGGAACCGGCCCATCAGTGACGGTCGGCAACGATGCGGGCCGCGCAGCGGGCCGCTGAGGAACCGGCCCATCAGTGACGGTCGGCGACGATGCGGGCCGTACAACATCTGACCGGGATCCGGCTATTGGGCACAAGCCAGTTCCTATTGGGCACAAGCCAATTAGAAATGAATGGCTTTTGCTGTAACCAAACCGTAATCAGAAGCGACGGGACCGCGGCACCTATCCGCAGTCCCTGAGTGGCTATCCGGCGGTGCCGGTGCGGCGCTTGCGCTTCTCAAGGTAGTCCGACCACGAAACCACCTCGGGATGTTGCTTGAGCAGAGCCCTGCGCTGGCGCTCGGTCATGCCACCCCAAACACCGAACTCGACCTTGTTGTCCAGCGCATCTGCCGCACACTCTTGCATTACCGGACAGTGACGGCAGATCACCGCGGCCTTGCGTTGTGCGGCTCCTCGAACAAAGAGTTCGTCAGGGTCGGTAGTCCGGCACAGCGCCTTGGATACCCACGCGATCCGCTCTTCCGCGTCTACGCTGCGTACCACGTTCTGTGCAGCCGTGAGGTTAGTCCTTCGAGCGGCTGGACGGGTTCCTGACACGAGCTGATCCCTTCCTCCCGGCCGCCGTGTGCGACCGCCCTCCTCGGAAACAGCCGATGCTGCGAGCGACGCCACACCATGCACATCGGTGTTACCTGTATCTCACTGATCTGTATAAGTCAGGTGGTCGTGTGCCAATTGCGCAACAGTACGATAACGCTTTTTTGGGACGAGCGTGCCGTCTTGTCTGGATCGGCCGGGGGAAATGCCGCCGCTTCGGTCCCGTTTACGGGGTCTGACCAGTGACGCAGCCGCAAATATCGCGCCCGCCCCGATCCCGCAGTGACTCACCCGCCCGCGGAAAGATTCTATTGGACCGAGCGGCACGGTGGAGTGACAGGAGGTCGCTACTGTAGTACGCATGCCCGAGCGCCTCCCGGCCGCGATCACCGTTCTGAAGCTGGCTGGGTGCTGTCTGTTGGCCAGTGTCGTCGCCACTGCGCTGACGTTCCCGTTCGCAGGCGGGCTAGGGCTGATGTCCAATCGTGCCTCTGAGGTCGTTGCCAACGGCTCGGCCCAGCTGCTCGAGGGGCAAGTGCCTGCGGTATCGACGATGGTCGACGCGAAGGGCAACACGATCGCGTGGCTGTACTCGCAGCGCCGGTTCGAGGTGCCCTCGGACAAGATCGCCAACACGATGAAGCTGGCGATCGTCTCGATTGAAGATAAGCGGTTCGCCGACCACAGCGGCGTGGACTGGAAGGGCACCCTGACCGGCCTGGCGGGCTACGCGTCCGGCGACCTCGACACGCGCGGCGGCTCGACGCTCGAACAACAGTACGTGAAGAACTACCAACTGCTGGTGACAGCCCAAACCGATGCCGAGAAGCGAGCGGCCGTCGAAACCACTCCGGCCCGCAAGCTTCGCGAGATCCGGATGGCACTCACGCTGGACAAGACCTTCACAAAATCTGAAATCCTGACCCGATACTTGAACCTGGTCTCGTTCGGCAATAACTCGTTCGGCGTGCAGGACGCGGCGCAAACGTACTTCGGCATCAACGCGTCCGACCTGAATTGGCAGCAAGCGGCGCTGCTGGCCGGCATGGTGCAATCGACCAGCACGCTCAACCCGTACACCAACCCCGACGGCGCGCTGGCCCGGCGGAACGTGGTCCTCGACACCATGATCGAGAACCTTCCCGGGGAGGCGGAGGCGTTGCGTGCCGCCAAGGCCGAGCCGCTGGGGGTACTGCCGCAGCCCAATGAGTTGCCGCGCGGCTGCATCGCGGCCGGCGACCGCGCATTCTTCTGCGACTACGTCCAGGAGTACCTGTCTCGGGCCGGGATCAGCAAGGAGCAGGTCGCCACGGGCGGGTACCTGATCCGCACCACCCTGGACCCAGAGGTGCAGGCACCGGTCAAGGCCGCCATCGACAAGTACGCCAGCCCGAACCTGGCCGGTATTTCCAGCGTGATGAGCGTGATCAAACCGGGTAAGGATGCGCACAAGGTGTTGGCCATGGCCAGTAACCGCAAATACGGGCTGGATCTAGAAGCCGGCGAAACCATGCGGCCGCAGCCATTCTCCCTGGTTGGCGACGGCGCCGGGTCTATCTTCAAGATCTTCACCACGGCCGCTGCTCTGGACATGGGCATGGGTATTAACGCCCAACTCGACGTGCCGCCCCGATTCCAGGCCAAAGGTCTGGGAAGTGGCGGGGCAAAGGGGTGCCCCAAAGAGACCTGGTGTGTGGTGAACGCCGGCAACTACCGCGGCTCGATGAATGTCACCGACGCGCTGGCAACCTCGCCAAACACCGCGTTCGCCAAGCTGATCTCGCAGGTCGGGGTGGGGCGTGCGGTCGATATGGCCATCAAACTCGGGCTGAGGTCTTATGCGAATCCCGGCACCGCACGCGACTACAACCCCGACAGCAATGAGAGCTTGGCTGACTTCGTCAAACGACAGAACCTGGGTTCGTTCACCCTCGGCCCCATCGAGTTAAACGCGCTGGAGCTGTCCAACGTGGCGGCCACGTTGGCATCCGGCGGCGTGTGGTGCCCCCCCAACCCAATCGACCAGCTCATCGACCGCAACGGCAACGAAGTCGCGGTCACCACCGAGACGTGCGACCAGGTGGTGCCCGCAGGGCTGGCGAACACCCTCGCCAACGCGATGAGCAAGGACGCCGTGGGCAGCGGCACGGCGGCCGGTTCGGCCGGCGCGGCGGGCTGGGATCTGCCGATGTCCGGCAAAACCGGCACCACCGAGGCGCACCGGTCGGCCGGCTTCGTGGGCTTCACCAACCGCTACGCGGCGGCGAACTACATCTACGACGACTCCAGCTCGCCGACAGATCTGTGTTCCGGCCCGCTGCGCCATTGCGGCAGCGGCGACTTGTACGGCGGCAACGAGCCATCCCGCACCTGGTTCGCCGCGATGAAGCCGATCGCCAACAACTTCGGCGAAGTGCAGCTACCACCGACCGATCCACGCTATGTCGACGGCGCACCAGGCTCACGGGTACCAAGCGTGGCCGGTCTGGATGTCGACGCCGCACGCCAGCGCCTCAAGGACGCGGGCTTCCAGGTCGCCGACCAAACCAACTCGGTCAACAGCTCCGCCAAGTATGGTGAGGTGGTCGGAACGTCGCCCAGCGGTCAAACAATTCCGGGTTCGATCGTCACGATCCAGATCAGCAACGGCATCCCGCCGGCTCCGCCTCCGCCACCGCTGCCTGAGGATGGTGGGCCGCCACCGCCGGTCGGATCGCAGGTGGTGGAGATTCCGGGGCTGCCGCCGATCACCATTCCGCTGCTGGCGCCACCACCCCCAGCGCCTCCCCCGTAGGCCCTCCCAATCGGCCTCGTGCCGCTGCAGACGCGCGATCAGACCTCGACCGGCAGTAGGCTGCGTGCATGGCTGCTGTCTTGCCCACCTTGATCCGCACCGGCGCCGTGGCGTTGGGCTCGGCCATCGCCGGGATTGGTTACGCTGCGCTGGTCGAGCGCAATGCATTCGTCCTGCGCGAGGTGACCATGCCAGTCTTGACTCCGGGCTCCACACCGCTGCGGGTGCTGCACATCAGCGATCTGCATATGCTGCCCAACCAGCACCGCAAACAGGCCTGGCTGCGCGAGCTCGCCAGCTGGGAGCCGGATCTGGTCGTCAACACCGGTGACAACCTGGCTCACCCCAAGGCGGTGCCCGCCGTCGTCCAAACCCTGAGCGATCTGCTGTCCCGGCCGGGTGTCTTCGTGTTCGGCAGCAACGACTACTTTGGGCCGCGCCTGAAGAACCCAATGAACTATCTGACCAGCCCGGATCACCGCGTCCGCGGAGCAGCGCTGCCCTGGCAGGATCTGCGGGCGGCGTTCACCGAACGTGGGTGGCTCGACCTAACCCATACCCGCCGCGAGTTCGAAGTTGCCGGTCTGCACATCGCCGCTGCGGGCGTCGACGACCCGCATATCGACCGAGACCGCTACGACACCATCGCCGGCCCGGCCAGCCCGGCCGCCAACCTGCGGCTGGGGCTCACCCATTCACCGGAGCCGCGGGTGTTGGACCGCTTCGCCGCCGATGGTTACCAGTTGGTGCTGGCCGGCCACACCCACGGCGGGCAGCTGTGCCTGCCGTTGTACGGGGCGCTGGTCACTAACTGCGGTCTGGACCGCTCCCGGGCCAAAGGAGCGTCACACTGGGGTGCAAACATGCGGCTGCACGTCTCCGCCGGGATCGGCACTTCGCCGTTTGCGCCGGTGAGATTCTGCTGCCGGCCCGAAGCAACCCTGCTGACGTTGATCGCGACCCCAATGGGCGGGCGCGATTCGAGCAGCAACCTGGGCCGCTCACAGCCGACAGTGTCGGTGCGTTGAGCGGCGGGGCCTGTATCGCGGTCCGCAGCCTATCCCGGAGCTGGACGGACAACGCGATCCGGTTGATCGAGGCGGACGCCCGCCGTAGCGCCGACACCCACCTGCTGCGCTACCCACTGCCCGCTGCCTGGTGCACGGATGTCGACGTCGAGCTGTACCTCAAGGACGAGACGACCCATATCACCGGCAGTCTCAAACACCGGTTGGCACGTTCGTTGTTCCTCTATGCGCTATGCAACGGCTGGATCAACGAGAACACCACGGTGGTGGAGGCATCGTCGGGTTCAACGGCGGTGTCCGAGGCCTATTTCGCGGCGCTGCTGGGTCTGCCGTTCATCGCCGTGATGCCGGCCGCGACCAGCGCTTCCAAAATCGCGTTGATCGAATCACAAGGTGGCCGTTGTCATTTCGTCCAGAATTCAAGTCAAGTGTACGCCGAGGCGGAGCGCGTCGCCAAGGAAACCGGCGGCCACTATCTGGACCAGTTCACCAACGCGGAGCGCGCAACCGACTGGCGCGGCAACAACAACATCGCCGAGTCGATCTACGTGCAAATGCGCGAAGAGAAGCACCCCACCCCGGAATGGATCGTCGTGGGTGCGGGCACCGGCGGAACCAGCGCGACGATCGGCCGCTACATCCGCTACCGACGGCACGCGACCCGGCTGTGCGTCGTCGATCCGGAGAATTCCGCGTTCTTCCCCGCGTACTCCGAAGGCCGGTACGACATCGTCATGCCCACATCGTCCCGTATCGAGGGCATCGGCCGGCCGCGGGTCGAGCCGTCGTTTCTGCCCGGTGTGGTCGACCGCATGGTGGCGGTCCCCGACGCGGCGTCGATCGCTGCCGCCCGGCATGTCAGCGCCGTTCTGGGGCGCCGAGTGGGACCGTCTACCGGCACCAACCTCTGGGGCGCGTTCGGACTGCTCGCCGAGATGGTCAAGCAGGGCCGCAGCGGCTCGGTGGTCACACTGCTCGCCGACAGCGGCGATCGCTACGCCGACACCTACTTTTCCGACGAGTGGGTCAGTGCCCAGGGGCTCGATCCGGCCGGGCCGGCTGCGGCGCTGGTGGAATTCGAGCGCTCCTGTCGATGGACGTGACGGTCGGACCTGCGGTTTGGCTAGTCAACGGTCCGGTGCGATAGGCTGTCGTGGCTTCAAGCGGGGTGTGGCGCAGCTTGGTAGCGCGCTTCGTTCGGGACGAAGAGGCCGTGGGTTCAAATCCCGCCACCCCGACCGAGAGATCGCTGACGACAGCCTTACCCGGCGCAGCGTGGTAGCTTGCTGCAGTCTGCTCGGGCGGCAGCGCCACCCTGACGGTGCTGGTTGACCATGCCGGACAGCACGTCAACGCACAGGCATTTCCAACGGAAGTTGTAGGTTACCGGCCGCCCTAAAACACGGTGCACTTTTCGTTAAAGGTTGTGGGTGTGGATCCAACGAAATTCGTTGCCCCGGCGTGGGCAGCGCCGTGTCCACAGGGGGACCCGCCGCGCATTACGCCTATGGGCCCACCCCCGTACCGCGGGAGTTGGCTCTGCACCCCGAGCCAATCATGCTTCTCTCGGAGTCCGACGCGGGACTGGGACGACTCGCATGAGCCGGACGCCTCCTGCCTGACCCCCACCTGCTAGGAACGTAAACCGGGAGAGTTTCGTCGGAGCCAGAATTGGATTTCCTCCCCGAGCAATCGGCCCGAAACCGCGGGGTTGTTTCCGCCGACCGTCGACAACATGTGGCGTGCGTTGGATGACTGGGAAATGTATCTCCACGACGCAGCGCCACAACTGCCGCTCTTGATCCGTTGCGCCCTGGTGCATTACCAATTCGAGGCGATCGGGCCATTTCTCGACGGCAACGCACGACTCGGGCGTCTGTTCATCATCCTTTGCCTTGTTGCATTGGGACGGTTGCCGCTAACGGGCGGGGCGAAACCGCACCCGAGTGCCGCGGCGGGGCACAAGCATGATGGAGCGCCGCACGATCCGCTCTGGCTCGTCGTCGACGGCGGTGAACTCGCCCTCGCGCAGCAGCACGTGCAATACGGTGATCAACTCTCGCATCGAAAAGTTCGCACCCAGACAGCGTTTCACGCCGCCGCCGAACGGAACCCAGGCATAGGTTTGCGGCCGCGTACCGAGGAACCGCTCGGGGCGGAACTCGTGTGGGTGCTCATACACCTCGGCGCTGCGGTTGATCGCGATGATGTGGACCACGATTCGTGTGCCAGCCTCCACACGGTAACCGCCGATGGTTAGTGGTTGCGCGGCGACACGAGCCGTCAACGGCGCGGGCGGACGCACCCGCAACGTCTCGTTGATCACCGCCGTCGTGAAGGCTTCCCCACCGCCAACGGCCTCCGCTCGCACGCGCCGCAACGCGTCCGGATGGTGCAGCAGCAAGTCGAACGCCCACGCCAACGTGGTCGCCGTGGTTTCATGCCCCGCCAGCACGAGGGTGATCAGATCGTCGCGGATCTCGCTGTCTGACAACTGTTCCCCGGACTCTCCGCGCGCGCTCACGAGCAACGACAGGACGTCGTGTCGCTCGCCCAGGCGTGGATCGGCGCGCCGCTGCGCAATGAGCGCCATGACGACGTCGTCGATCTCGGTGTTGGCGCGGGCGCGTGCAGGCCAGACTCGTAGTGCGCCCAACCGACGCAGTGCGTAGCGCACGGTCAACTGCTCTGAAACACCAAGATTCAACAGCCGCTCGAACGGCCGGCCCAAGCGCCGGACCTCCTCGGGGTCGTCGACCCCGAATATGACCTTGACGATCACATCCAGCATCAGCGACCGCGCCACCGTCAACATCGCAAACGGACGGTCAACCGGCCATGTATGCATCGCCGCGCGAGTGGAGTTCTCGATAATCGGAACGTAACGATCCAGCGCAGCGCCATGTAATGGCGGCGTCAAGAGTTTTCGACGTCGAAGATGCTCCGGCTCCTCCTGGACAAACATCGACCCCGACCCATAGATCGCCGCTGCCGGCCCCACCCCCTCGCCCCCGAGCAGGACGTCGGTGGGAGCGGTGAAAACCTCCTTGGCCAGCGCCGAGTCGGACACGATCGCAACGTCACCCAGGCTGAGAATGGGCATCGTCATGATCGGTCCGTACCGACGGATCAGTCGCAGCATCCGGCGCTCGCCACCCGCCAGGTAGGCAACCGCGTAGGCGGCCGCGAAGGCCGCGCGAAATCCACGGGGCGCCGGCAAGCCCGGTGGGCCGCCCAAAGCATCCGGCGCGTGCTCCCGGCGAACCGCAAACGCTGCCACGCCTACGACAGAAGCACAGCGTTTCGGGTCGGTCAACGCAGCAGGGCTAGCAAGCGACCTCAGCACCATCGGTTCCCGAAGGTGCGGTCCGGCGCTACCGCGTCGAAAATCGCAGACCGCGCCAGCCGGTTGGGAATGAGGCCGTTTCACCGGCGGGCGTCCCGCGCAGCGTTTCGCCGCAGACCCTATGTTGGCCATGCGCGATATAGGCCACCCGGCACCAAGGTGCCATGACCGCCACAACCAGGGCCGCGGCGGCAACCGCCAGGTGTCCGATCGTCAGCGCAACTAAACCCGCAACCAGCCCGACAGCCCACACGGCAGCCACCACCAGCCCCGGCACATTGACACTCGCGGGGACGCTGCCGCTACCGCTTGGCTGCGGCGCGGATGCATGATCACCGGCGTCACTCCCGGTGTAGACCATGACCACTCCCAGCGATAAAAGGTTGCCGATCAAGGTAACCCATACAGGCCGTCGGCAGCCACCGGCGAACAGCTCTTCGAGGATGCCGTCAGGACATTGACAGCTACCAGACACCATTTCCACACCGTCAAAATGTGGCGCGTGACACGCACGGCGGCACGCTGGCAACGTGGCGTGCGCCGCAGGCCTCGACTATCTGGTGCCGATCACAGCATGCATGCTCGTCGGTTTGTACGGCGTTACCGGTCGATCCTGCCGCCCCGTACCCCAGTCAAGGCATCGTGGAGCGTGGAAAACAACCGAAAGGTCTTGTCCAGACCCATCAGATGAATCGGCCTTCTGGTTACCGAACCCCGTGCAACCACCCCGAACTTGACGGATTGGCCTATCTTTTCGGATGTTGCCGCCAAAATCTTCAGCCCCACCGACCCCAGAAACTCCACCGCGGAAAGGTCGATGACTAGCGCCGTCGGATTGTCGGCCACAACTTCGCCGATGGCCTCTTCAAGTGCCGCAGCGGTGATCAAATCAATCTCACCACCGATGCTGAGCACGGCGACCCCGTTATGGTCGGCAACCGTGACGGTGATCGAGTCGGGAGCTGACAATGGCGATCCTCTTGTCCGAGCCGTCCGTGTGGTGAAAGCCTAGCCCGCCTGCGAACTGCGGCGGCGGCCCATCAGCGTAGGATTTGCCGGCTGCACACGACCTGTGTGCGGGCCGCAATCGCGGCGAAGGCGCTGGGGCGTGGGTGAATTGCCTAACAACCCTCGAGTGCGGACACGCATATAGCCTCCGTCGAAATTGGCCTATAGGCGTTCCTTGACCGCCGCCGACAAGCGTGCGCCGTCGGCTTTCCCGGCGGCGATCACGGTGGCCGCCTTCATTACCAGACCCATCTGTTTCATGCTGGGCCGATGCCCGAGTTCTTCGGCCACCTCGGCTATGGCGGTGTCGGCGACATCGGCCAGTTCCCCCTCGGTGAGCGGCGTCGGGAGGTACTCGTCAATGATCCGTGCCTCGGCATGCTCGGTGGCGGCGAGCTCACCGCGGCCGTTTTGGGTGTAGATCTCCGCCGCCTCACCACGCTTGCGCGATTCCCTGGCCAACACCTTGATCACCTCGTCGTCGGAGAGCTCTCTTGCCTGCTTGCCAGAGACCTCCTCGGTCTGGATCGCGGCCAGCAGCATGCGTATGGTCGCGGTCCGCAGCTTGTCCTGCGTCTTCATCGCTTGGGTCAGGTCTGACCGAAGCTGGGATTTAAGTTCCGCCATTGCACAAACGCTACGCGCCGCAACGCCCGAAACCCGACACTGAGACCTACATTGAGAAATGCACCGACCGCCGACAGGATGGAGGCCATGACGAACGACGACAGCTGCTGCGTCCGGTGAGCATGCTGCCGCCTGGCTACCCGGTTGAACCACCGCCCGTGGCGCCGGGATATGCGCCGGCCGGATATCCGCCCTACCCCGCTACACCACCCGGGTACGGCCCGCCGGGTTATGGTGCGCCGCCCAGCTATGGCCCCCCGCCTGGCTATGGTCCACCCCTCGGCTACCCCGCCGCACCGCCCGGCTGCGGCCCACCGCCCGGCTATGGCCCACCGCTCGGCTATGGCCCACCGGTCGCCCCGGGCGCGGTCAAACCAGGAATAATCCCGCTGCGGCCGTTGACCTTGAGCGATATCTTCAACGGCGCGGTCGGCTACATCCGCGCTAACCCGAAGGCGACGCTGGGATTGACCGCCATGGTCGTGGTGACCCTGCAAATCATCTCACTGGTGGCCCTATTTGGCCCCATGACCGCCTTCGGTGACATCGTGACCGGGGAGCCCGACGAGCTGACCGGCGCGGTGGTGGGCGGTTGGTCAGCGTCATTCGGCGCCAGTCTCCTGGTCAGCTGGCTAGCGGGTGTGCTGCTCAGCGGCATGCTCACCGTCATCGTCGGGCGGGCCGTGTTCGGTTCGCCGATCACCGTCGGCGAGGCGTGGGCCAAGGTTCGCGGTCGCCTGCTCGCGTTGTTCGGCCTGGCACTGCTGGAAGCAGCCGGCGTGGTGGCGGTGCTCGGGCTGGCGGTCGTCATACTTTCCGGGGTCGCGGCGGCGGCCAACGAGGCAGCGGCGGCCCTCCTCGGCTTCCCGCTGCTGCTCGTGGTTGGGGTGTCGCTGGCCTATTTGTATGTCGTCCTGCTGTTCGCACCCGTGCTGATCGTGCTGGAGAGGCTGCCCATCGTCGAGGCGATCACCAGATCCTTTGCGCTCGTGCGTCATGGCTTCTGGCGGGTCCTGGGCATCCGCCTGCTGACGGTGCTGGTGGTGGGCGTAGTTGGTAATGCGATCGCGGCTCCTTTCATGATCGTCGGCGAGATAGTGACGGCCGTCACAGCGTCCGACGGGTCAGTCACCATGCGGCTCGTCGGCGCTACGCTCTCGGCCATCGGAGTGACGATCGGCCAGATTGTCACCGCGCCGTTCAGCGCCGGAGTTGTCGTGCTGTTATACACCGACCGCCGTATCCGTGCCGAGGCCTTCGACCTGGTATTGCAGACCGGCTTAGAAGCCGGCCCCGCCGGCGGGCCCGCCCCGGTGGAGTCCACCGACAACCTATGGCTCACGCGGCCTTTCTAAAGGGAGTTAGTGAGGACAGGCTGACAGTGCCCTCCATCGACATCGACCGCGAAGCCGCACACCAAGCCGCACAACGCGAGCTCGACAAACCGATCTACCCCAAAGACTCCCTGACCAAGGAACTCACCGACTGGATCGACGAGCAGCTGTACCGGATTTTGGAGAAGGGATCCTCGATACCTGGCGGTTGGTTCACCATCACCGTGCTGCTCATCTTGCTGATGATCGCGGTGACCGCCGCCGTCCAGATCGCACGGCGCACCATGCGCACCAACCGCGGCGGTGACTACCAGTTGTTCGACGCCGGCCAATTGACCGCAGCCCAGCATCGCTCCACGGCTGAAAGCTATGCCGCCGAGGGTAATTGGGCTGCGGCGATCCGCCACCGGCTACAAGCCGTGGCTCGCGAGTTGGAGGAGACCGGCATGCTCAACCCGGCTGCCGGGCGCACCGCCAACGAGCTGGCCAGCGATGCGGGCGAGGTTTTACCGCATCTGGCAGGGGAATTGACGCAGGCGGCAACCGCTTTCAACGACGTCACCTACGGCGAGCGGCCCGGAACCCAAGGCGCCTACCAAATGATCGCCGACCTCGATGACCATCTGCGGTCCCGTTCACCGGCCGTCGTATCTGCAGTGCAGCACCCGGCCGTGTTCGACTCGTGGGCGCAGGTCCGGTGATTCCCACACGTCTCGCAACCGTGCGCCGCCGACGGCCGTGGCGCGGGGTGTTGCTCACGCTGGCCGCAGTCGCCGTCGTGGCCTCGATCGGCACCTATTTGACGGCGCCACGGCCTGGAGGCGCCATGGCCCCCGCGTCCACCAGCTCGACGGGGGGCCACGCGCTGGCGACGCTGCTTGGCAACCACGGCGTCGAGGTTGTCGTGGCCGACTCCATCGCCGATGTCGAAGCCGCGGCACGCCCCGACTCGCTGCTGTTGGTGGCGCAGACGCAGTATCTAGTCGACAACGCACTGCTGGATCGGCTGGCGAAAGCCCCCGGTGACCTGTTGCTGGTGGCACCCACCTCACGAACTCGTACGGCGCTGACGCCGCAACTGCGCATCGCGGCCGCCAGCCCATTCAACAGTCAGCCGAATTGTACGCTGCGGGAAGCTAATCGGGCAGGATCGGTGCAGTGGGGGCCCAGTGACACCTACCAGGCCACCGGCGACCTGGTGTTGACCAGCTGTTACGGCGGGGCATTGGTCCGCTTTCGTGCTGAGGGCCGAACCATCACGGTGGTTGGCAGCAGCAACTTCATGACCAACGGCGGCCTGCTGCCGGCCGGCAATGCCGCACTGGCCATGAACCTCGCGGGCAACCGGCCTCGTCTCGTCTGGTACGCGCCCGACCACATTGAGGGGGAAATGTCTTCTCCGTCATCTCTTTCCGACCTGATTCCGGAGAACGTGCACTGGACCATCTGGCAATTGTGGCTGGTGGTGCTCTTGGTGGCACTCTGGAAAGGCCGGCGGATCGGTCCACTGGTGGCCGAGGAGTTACCCGTTGTGATCCGCGCGTCGGAGACTGTCGAGGGTCGCGGTCGGTTGTACCGATCCCGTCGGGCGCGTGATCGCGCCGCGGACGCACTACGCACCGCGACGCTGCAACGCCTGCGGCCCCGACTTGGGGTGGGCGCAGGCGCGCCGGCGCCAGCAGTGGTGACAACCATAGCGCAGCGCAGCAAAGCTGACCCGCCGTTTGTTGCCTACCATTTATTCGGCCCGGCACCGGCCACCGACAATGACCTGTTACAACTTGCCCGTGCGCTCGACGACATCGAAAGGCAGGTCACCCACTCGTGACACAGTCCGCGTCCAACCCGCAAGCTCCTCCCACCCAAACCCCTGGCGCTGAATTGCCCGGCTATCCCCCGCAAGCGGGTGGTGCCCCTACAGCGGCCCCTTCCGGGCCGCATCCTCACCGGGCTGAAGCAGAATCGGCACGTGATGCATTGCTGGCATTACGCGCCGAGGTCGCCAAGGCCGTCGTCGGACAGGACGGGGTGATCAGCGGCCTGGTGATCGCTCTGTTGTGCCGTGGGCACGTGCTCCTGGAAGGTGTTCCAGGAGTGGCGAAGACGCTGATTGTCCGCGCTATGTCCGCCGCTTTGCAACTGGAGTTCAAGCGGGTGCAGTTCACCCCTGACCTGATGCCAGGCGACGTCACCGGTTCACTGGTCTACGATGCCCGCACCGCCGAGTTCGTGTTCCGGCCGGGCCCGGTGTTCACCAATTTGCTGCTGGCCGATGAGATCAACCGCACCCCACCCAAGACGCAGGCCGCGCTGCTCGAGGCGATGGAAGAGCGTCAAGTCAGTGTGGAGGGTGAGCCTAAGCCGCTGCCCAACCCGTTCATCGTCGCCGCGACGCAGAACCCGATCGAATACGAGGGCACCTATCAGTTGCCCGAAGCCCAACTGGATCGTTTCCTGCTGAAACTGAATGTGACACTGCCGGCACGCGATTCCGAGATCGCCATCCTTGACCGGCACGCGCACGGGTTCGACCCGCGCGATCTATCCGCGATCAATCCGGTGGCCGGGCCGGCCGAGCTGGCGGCTGGCCGCGAGGCGGTGCGCCACGTGCTGGTCGCTAATGAGGTGCTGGGCTACATCGTCGACATCGTCGGGGCCACCCGCTCCTCGCCCGCACTACAGCTCGGTGTGTCGCCGCGTGGGGCAACCGCCCTGCTGGGCACCGCCCGGTCCTGGGCGTGGCTGTCCGGGCGCGATTACGTCACCCCCGACGACGTGAAGGCGATGGCCCGACCGACGCTACGCCACCGGGTGATGCTACGCCCGGAAGCCGAGCTGGAAGGCGCCACACCCGACGGCGTTCTCGACGGAATTCTGGCCTCGGTTCCGGTGCCCCGCTAGTGATCCGTGTGATCGGCGCCGGCGACGATGCAGTGGGGGCACCACCCGCTTGCGGGGGACGAAGCGATGGGGTGGGGGTACGCCCCCACAAGTGGGAGGTACCCCCACCCGCTTGCGGGGGAGAGCGGCGCAGATGATCCTAACCGGACGCACCGGCTTGCTGGCCCTGATCTGCGTCCTGCCGATAGCGCTGTCCCCTTGGCCGGCAAGGGCTTTCGTGATGTTGCTGGTGGCGCTTGCGGTAGCGGTGACCGTGGACACCCTGCTAGCGGCCAGCACCCGTAAGTTGCGCTTTACCCGCTCGCCGTATACCTCCGCCCGGCTCGGGCAGCCCGTGGACGCGAGCCTGCTGCTCTGCAATGGGGGCCGCCGCCGGTTCCGCGGCCAGGTTCGTGACGCCTGGCCGCCCAGTGCCCGTGCGCAGCCGCACACCCACGATGTCGACGTGGCTGCCGGGCAGCGCCAGCAGGTGCACACCGCACTGCGGCCAGTTCGGCGTGGGGACCAGCGCGCAGCAATGGTCACGGCCCGTTCGATCGGACCACTGGGGTTGGCGGGACGGCAGAGTTCACAGTCGGTGCCCGGCTTGGTCCGGGTGCTGCCGCCGTTCCTGTCTCGCAAGCACCTGCCGTCGAGGCTGGCCAAGCTGCGGGAGATCGACGGGCTGTTACCCACGTTGATACGCGGCCAAGGCACCGAATTCGATTCGCTGCGCGAGTATGTCGTCGGCGACGACGTCCGCTCGATCGATTGGCGCGCGAGCGCACGCCGCGCCGATGTCATGGTCCGCACCTGGCGGCCCGAACGGGACCGCCGAGTCGTCATCGTGCTCGACACCGGACGCATGGCGGCGGGGCGGGTCGGTGTCGACCCGACCGCCGCCGATCCCGCCGGGTGGCCGCGGCTGGACTGGTCCATGGATGCCGCACTGCTGTTGGCGGCACTGGCGTCACGAGCCGGCGACCATGTCGACTTCCTGGCCCACGACCGGATCAGCCGCGCCGGCGTGTTTGGCGCCTCGCGTAGCGAACTGCTTGCCCAACTGGTCGATGCCATGGCCCCGCTGCGACCGGCGCTTATCGAATCCGACTGGCATGCAATGATTGCCACCATCTTGCGGCGCACCCGGAGGCGATCGCTGGTGGTGCTGCTGACCGACCTCAACGCGACCGCTCTCGACGAGGGCCTGTTGCCGGTGCTGCCGCAGTTGTCGGCCCGACACCATGTGCTGGTCGCCGCGGTTGCCGACCCGCGCGTCGATCAACTGGCCGCCGGGCGGTCCGACGCGGCAGCGGTGTACGACGCTGCGGCTGCGGAGCGCGCCCGCAACGACCGGCGTGCGATCGCGTCACAACTGCGCCGAGGCGGGGTAGATGTCATCGACGCTCCTCCCGCCGAAATCGCACCCGGACTTGCGGATCGCTACCTGGCGATGAAAGCGACCGGCCGCCTCTAATTTCCGACCTCCATTGTGAAATGTGCGACGCCAGCGCGGCGTGTCGTGTCGCGAGTTTCACTCTCGGGGGAGTTCAGCCGGTCGGGACCACGTCGGGCGCGTCCTCCATGTCGCCGGTCTCCCCGGCTTGCGCGGCACGACGACCGAAGTAGCCGATGTAGGACAGAAACACCGCCTCGGCGATGATCCCGACGGCGATCCGAACAAACGTCGGCAACGGCGACGGTGTCACCACCGCCTCGATCAGACCTGCGACCAGAAACACACCCACCAAGCCCACCGCGACCGACACGACACCACGTCCTTGCTCGGCGAGGACCTGTCCGCGCGGGCGGTTGCCTGCAGATATCACCGACCACCCCAGCCGCATCCCAATCGCCGCGGCGAGAAAGACGGCCGTCAGCTCCAGCAGCCCGTGCGGAAGAAGCAGGCCCAGCAGGAAATCGCCCTTCCCCGCCTGGAACATCAGCCCGGCGATCAGTCCGACGTTGGCGGCGTTATCGAAGAGCACCAGCGGTATCGGCAGCCCCAGCACAACAGACATCGCGATGCACGTGGTAGCCACCCAGGAGTTGTTCACCCAGACCTGCAGAGCGAACGACGCGGCCGGGTGCTCGCTGTAATAGGACTGGACGTCATGGCTGACCAATTCGTCTATCTCAGTGGGCGTCCCGATCGCGGACTGCACCTCGTGACTGCCGGCCACCCAGAACCCGATCAGCACCACGACGGCGAAAAACGCCACCGCAGTCGCCAGCCACCACCGCCAGGTACGGTAGGCCACGACCGGGAACGACACTGTCCAGAACCGAATGAACGTACGGGTCAGCGGTGCGTGCGCGCCTGTGACCGCGGACCGAGCCCGCGCGACTAGACTCGACAGCCGACCGGTCATCAACTGGTCCGACGAAGCCGATCTGAGCATCGACAGATGCGTGGACACACGCTGATATAGCTCGACGAGTTCGTCGATTTCGGCTCCGCTCAGTGAATGGCGCTTCTTGATCAAGTGGTCGAGCCGGTCCCACGTGCCGCGGTTGGTCAGCAAGAACGCGTCGACGTCCACCCTGCGCAGCCTACCTAAGCCGCCGAGCGTGAGCGGTGGCCAATGCCGAGTGCAGCAGAGCACCGCACCAAAGCCTGTAGCGTTTGTTGGTATGTCGGAGGTGGTGACCGGCGACGCCGTGGTGCTCGACGTACAGATCGCCCAGTTGCCGGTGCGCGCGGTCAGCGCGGTCATCGATATCACCATAATATTCATCGGCTACATCCTCGGTCTGATGCTGTGGGCGACCGCCCTGACCCAGTTCGACGAAGCCTTGACCACCGCATTCCTGATCATCTTCACGGTGCTGGCGCTGGTCGGCTATCCCCTGGTCTGGGAAACCGCAACGCGGGGCCGATCAGTGGGGAAGATCGTGATGGGTCTGCGGGTGGTGTCAGACGACGGTGGCCCGGAGCGGTTCCGGCAGGCGCTGTTTCGCGCGTTAGCGTCGGTGGTGGAGATCTGGATGCTGCTCGGGAGCCCCGCCGTGATCTGCAGCATGTTGTCGCCAAAAGCCAAGCGAGTCGGCGACGTCTTCGCGGGCACGGTCGTTGTCAGCGAACGTGGTCCGCGGTTGGGGCCGCCGCCGGTGATGCCACCGTCGCTGGCCTGGTGGGCGTCGTCGCTGCAATTGTCTGGGCTTACCGCCGGCCAAGCCGAGGTTGCACGTCAATTTCTGGTGCGGGCACCGCAACTCGATCCTGCGCTACGCGAGCAGATGGCCTACCGGATCGCCGGTGATGTGGTTGCCCGCATCGCTCCGCCGCCGCCACCCGGAGTTCCACCACAGTTGGTCCTGGCCGCCGTCCTCGCCGAACGACACCGGCGTGAACTGTTGCGACTGCGTCCCACGCTGCCTCCCGCAGGACAGGCGCCATGGGCCCAAATGGCGCCTCATCGGGGTTGGCCGCCCGGTTTGTCCGGCGCCACGCCGTGGTCTCCTCAGCAGCCGGTGATCCCCTGGCCGGAGCCAGATCCGCCACCGCAAGCCGCTCCCTGGCCGCAGCAGGCGCCGGACGGCCCGGGATTCTCGCCGCCGGGCTAGCAGCTAGTCTTCGCTGCGCCGGATCCCCCGAGCGTGCGGACATGTTCAGGCGCACAGCGAAAGCTAGGACACGTCAACCCAATCCAGGGTCCGCTGCACCGCCTTGCGCCAGCCGGCATAACCCGCGGCACGCTCGTCGTCGTCCCACGTCGGTGTCCACCGCTTGTCCTCTCGCCAGTTGGCCCGCAGATCGGACGGAGCCGCCCAGAACCCGACCGCCAAGCCCGCCGCGTAGGCCACACCTAGTGCGGTGGTCTCGGCGACCACCGGCCGCACCACATCCACACCCAACACGTCGGCCTGGATCTGCATACACAGGTCGTTGCCGGTGATCCCGCCATCCACCTTCAACACCTGCAGGCGAACACCGGAGTCTGCTTCCATGGCGTCCACCACATCGCGGCTCTGGTAGCAGATCGCCTCCAGCGTTGCGCGCGCCAGGTGCGCGTTGGTGTTGAACCGCGACAACCCGACGATCGCGCCGCGCGCATCGGACCGCCAGTATGGCGCGAACAGCCCGGAAAACGCCGGCACGAAATACATGCCGCCGTTGTCGGGGACCTGGCGGGCCAGCGCCTCACTCTGTGCGGCGCCGCTGATGATGCCCAGCTGATCGCGTAGCCACTGCACCGCCGAGCCGGTCACCGCGATCGAACCTTCAAGCGCGTACACGGGTTTAGCGTTCCCGAATTGGTAGCACACCGTGGTTAGCAGGCCGTTATTCGATCGCACGATCGTTTCACCGGTGTTCAGCAGCAGAAAATTGCCGGTCCCATAGGTGTTTTTCGCCTCCCCTGGGGCCAGACAGACTTGACCGACCATGGCCGCATGCTGATCACCGAGAACTCCGGTGATCGGCACCTCACCGCCGACAGGCCCGGTCGCCAGCGTGACACCGTAAGGCTCCGACGGCGCCGACGATGCGATCTCGGGCAGCATGGCCCGAGGTATCGAAAACAACGACAACAGCTCGTCGTCCCAGTCCAGCGTCTCTAGATCCATCAACATGGTCCGGCTGGCGTTGGTTACATCGGTGACATGCACACCCCCCCGCGGCCCGCCGGTCAGATTCCACAACACCCAGGTGTCCGGTGTGCCGAACAATGCGTCGCCGTTCTCGGCGGCCGCGCGGACTCCATCGACATTTTCCAGGATCCACTGCAGCTTGCCGCCAGAGAAATAAGTTGCCGGCGGCAGGCCCGCCTTGCGGCGGATCAGGTTTCCACGACCGTCTCGATCCAGCGCCGACGCGATGCGGTCGGTGCGGGTATCCTGCCATACAATCGCGTTGTAGTAGGGCCGTCCGGTGTGCCGATTCCATACCAGCGTCGTCTCACGTTGGTTGGTAATCCCCAACGCGGCAATATCTTTCGGCGATAGGTTGGTGGCGTTGAGCACCGAGATCAACACCGACGCGGTGCGCTCCCAGATCTCGACCGGGTTGTGCTCCACCCAGCCGGCCCGGGGCAGGATCTGCTCGTGCTCGAGCTGGTGGCGGGCCACCTCGGCACCGTGGTGATCGAAGATCATGCAGCGGGTGCTGGTGGTGCCCTGGTCGATGGCGGCTATGAAATCCGAGGACTCGGCCAATTGCTCTCCTAGGATGGCGTCGGACACTGCATGTAATCGTCCATGATGGTCCACCGCAGCGGCGGGTCCGACGCCGTCAGCCGGAGAAGGGGTCGCGAATTCTAATGCCCTCGAACTTGCGGAAGTCGCGGTCGTGACTCCAGATCGTGGCGATGCCGTGATGGCGCATGAGCGCGACGAGGTGGGCGTCGGGAACCAGATTGCCTCGCGGCTTGACCGGGTCGGCTACTCGCCGATAGACGGGCCAGAATCCGTTGGCCTCGCCGACCTGCCGCACGTGCGGTCGTGAGGTGAATTGCTCGATGTTTTCGACGGCGACCTCAGGCGCCAGCGGCGCACCCAACAACGTCGGATGGGTGACAACCCGTAGATAACCCAGCGCGACGGGCCACAATAGATATACCAGCCCTGGCCCAGCCAGGAATCGCTCAACGAGCGTCTTCGCCTTATCGTGAAACGGGCTGGCTCGGTGCGTCGCATGGACCAGAACATCGACGTCAAAGGTTTCGCTCACCCACGGTCCAAAATCGCCCAAACAGCGTCCTTGTCGTCAAGATCCACACGGGGCCGCAAGTCGGCAGTCGACCAGCGGATGTCAACGTTTGGAGGAGGCTCGGCCGCCAGAGCTTGCGCAAGCAATTCGGAGGCGAGCTGCCCTAACGTTTTGCGCTCCTCGCGCTGGCGTCGTTTCAACGCCCGCAGTATGTCGTCATCGAGGTCGATCGTAGTGCGCATACATCAGATGCTAACTCGATATGCATCTGATGCGAACGATCTCACCCTTCTTGCGCTGCCGGCACGAAACCTGTTGCATCAGCAATGTGGGCGAAGAGGTAACGCGCACCACATATAGCCGCGAACATCAGCGCGAGTACCGGCGCAAGGTGCGGCTGTGCTTGGACGTCTTCGAGACCATGCTTGCGCAGACCAGGTTCGAGGCCGACCGGCCACTCACCGGCATGGAGATCGAATGCAACCTCGTCGACGCCGACTACCAGCCGGCCATGTCGAACCGCTATGTGCTGGATGCCATCGCCGACCCGGCGTACCAGACCGAATTAGGCGCTTACAACATCGAATTCAATGTTCCGCCTCGCCCGCTACCGGGACGCACTTGCCTAGAGCTGGAGGACGAAGTCCGCGCCAGCCTCAACGATGCCGAGACCAAGGCCAGCTGCAGCGGAGCTCACATCGTGATGATCGGCATCTTGCCCACACTGATGCCAGAGCATCTGACCGACGGCTGGATGAGCGCATCAGCGCGTTATGCGGCTCTCAACGAGTCGATTTTCAAGGCCCGCGGCGAGGATATCCCCATCAACATCGCCGGCCCGGAACCGCTGAGCTGCCATGCCGGATCCATCGCACCCGAATCCGCTTGCACCAGTGTGCAATTACATTTGCAGCTAGCACCGGCGGATTTTCCGGCTAACTGGAATGCGGCTCAGGTACTGGCCGGACCGCAGTTAGCACTAGGTGCCAACTCGCCCTATTTCTTCGGCCACCAGCTGTGGTCGGAAACCCGCATCGAGCTGTTCACACAGTCCACTGATGCCCGTCCCGAGGAGCTGAAATCGCGAGGGGTGCGCCCCCGGGTATGGTTTGGCGAACGCTGGATCACCTCCGTCCTCGACTTGTTTCAGGAAAACATCCGCTACTTCCCCACCCTGCTACCCGAGGTGTCCGACGAGGACCCCCTCGCAGAGCTTTCGGCTGGACGCATCCCACACCTGTCCGAATTGCGGCTGCATAACGGCACGGTGTACCGGTGGAACCGGCCGGTGTACGACGTGGTCGACGGGCGCCCGCATCTGCGGCTGGAGAACCGGGTGCTACCCGCCGGGCCGACGGTCGTTGACATGCTGGCGAATCATGCCTTCTACTACGGCGCACTACGCGGTCTGTCCGAGGCCGACCCCCCATTGTGGACGCAGATGAATTTCGCTGCGGCACAAGCGAATTTCCTGGCAGCCGCCAGGTACGGCATGGACGCCCAGTTGGATTGGCCGGGCTTGGGCGAGGTGACGACGCGGGAGTTGGTGTTGGGCACGTTGTTGCCAATGGCACACGAGGGACTGCGGCGGTGGGGTGTCGACGCGGAGGTACGCGACCGGTTCCTGGGTGTCATCGGCGGTCGCGCCCAGACCGGCCGCAACGGCGCGCGCTGGCAGGTCGCCACCGTGGCGGCCCTACAAGACGGCGGGCTGACCCGGCCCGCGGCACTGGCTGAGATGCTGCGCCGGTACTGCGAGCACATGCACAGCAACGAACCCGTGCATACCTGGGACACGTAGTCCACGAGTAGGTTGGGAGCCATGACCGACGAGGTAATGGACTGGGACAGCGCCTACCGTGAGCAAGGCGCCTTCGAGGGGCCGCCGCCGTGGAACATCGGTGAACCCCAGCCTGAGCTGGCAACGCTGATCGCGGCCGGCAAGGTCCGCAGTGACGTGCTAGACGCCGGATGCGGATACGCCGAACTGTCATTGGCCCTTGCCGCCGACGGCTACACCGTGGTCGGCATCGACCTCACGCCCACCGCCGTCGCGGCTGCCACCAAGGCCGCTGAGGAGCGCGGTTTGACCACGGCCAGCTTCGTGCAGGCCGACATCACGGAGTTCGCGGCTTATCCAGCCGGCTCCGCCGGCCGCTTTTCCACGGTGATCGACAGCACCCTGTTTCATTCGCTGCCGGTGGACAGCCGCGACCGCTATCTGAGCTCGGTGCACCGCGCGGCGGCCCCGGGCGCCAGCTATTACGTGCTGGTCTTCGCCAAGGGCGCCTTCCCCGCCGAGCTGGAAGTCAAGCCAAACGAAGTCGACGAGGACGAGTTGCGTGCCGCGGTGAGCAAATACTGGAAGATCGACGAAATCCGGCCCGCCTTCATTCATGTCAATCCGGTCACGATTCCGCCCCAGCTGGCCGGAGCGCCAGTCGAATTCCCGCCATACGATCACGACGAGAAGGGTCGGGTGAAGTTCCCCGCCTATCTACTCACCGCCCACAAGGCCGGCTGAGGCTAACGTTCGCCGCTGGTCGCCGCGGTCGCCGCGACCAACGCCTCGGCGAAGGCGTCCAGGTCATCGGCGGTGTTGTCCACGTGCGGCGAGATCCGCAGCACCGGCGCCGGCAGTTCCAGCGGTGCCCGCTCCACTCCGGCGTAGGTGGTCACGATCCGCCGCTGCGAGAGCAACCAGGCCCGCACCGCTGCCGGGTCGGCGCCGTCGATCGGCGCCAGGGTGGTGATCGCGCTAGGCTCGTCGACCGCTTCGACCACCCGCCAACCGGACACATCGGCGAGTACGGTCCTGGCGATGTCGCCCAGCTCAGCCAAGCGTGCCCGAATAGCCTGCGGCCCGCACGCCAGATGCTCACCGAGTGCGACCGAAAACCCCACTCGCGCAGCTACATTGGCTTCGCCAAATCCGAGTTGTTGGGCCACTGTCAGCGGCGGCATCCAGTCTGGCGCGGGCAGCCTCGCACGTAACCGCTCCATCAGCTCAGGACGAACCGCCAGCACCCCAACTCCGCGGGGCCCGGCGATCCACTTGCGCGACGAGGCATACGTGACGTCGGCACCCACCGCACAATCCACGTGGCCCAGGCCCTGCGCGGCATCCACGACCAGCGGCAGTTTCAGCTCGGTGCACAGTTGCGCCACCATCGCCAGCGGCTGTGCGACGCCACGGTGGCTGGCCACCACGGTCAGGTGCACTAGGTCGGGCGGGTCGTCGGCCAACATGAAGGCCGCGTCGTCGAGCGCTACCCTGCCGTCCTGCAGAGTTGGTAACGGACGCACGTCGAAGCCATGGGCGGCCATCACAGCCAGGTTCGGCCCGTATTCGCCGGGCAAGCAAGCCAGCGTCCGGTTCTCCCCAGGCCAGCTGCCCAGCAGCAGATCCAACGCGTGCAGCGAGCCGGTGGTGAACACCACCTCGGCGTCGGGCAGGCCGCTCAGTGCGGCGACCGCCGCACGTCCGGCGTCGAGCACGGCGGCGGCGGCCTCAGCCGCGACATAACCGCCAACCTCGGCCTCGTGCCGCGCGTGCTGGGCTGCGGCGTCGAGTGCGGCGAAACTCTGGCGCGAACAGGCCGCGCTGTCCAGGTGTAGCCCCGCGACGGGCGGGCGCGCTGCCCGCCATCGGTCGGCCAGCGAATCGCCGGCGGGGCTGTTTGCGCCGCTTCTCCTCATCGCTTCGTCCTGCATCGTCGCCGGCGCGGCTCACTTGGCGGCCAGCGACAGGCCAAAGTCACCGGCTTCATCGGTCCACCATCGGATGCGATGCAGTCCGGCCGCGGCCAACTCGGCACCGACCGCTTGCGGCCGGAACTTGCACGAGACCTCGGTCAACATCTCCTCCCCGGCGTCGAAGTCGACGGTCAGGTCCAGTGCACCGACCCGTACCCGCTGGCGACCGTCGGCACGCAACCACATCTCAATCCGCTCTTCTGCGCTGTTCCAACGGGCGACGTGCTGGAAGGCATCGACGTCGAAATCCGCTTCGAGTTCCCGGTTGATCACGGCAAGCACGTTGCGATTGAACTGAGCCGTCACCCCGCCAGGATCGTCGTAGGCGCGCACCAGCCGGGCCGCGTCCTTGACCAGGTCGGTGCCCAGCAGCAGGCTATCGCCCGGCCGCATTACCCCGGCCAGGGCCGTCAGGAACTGCGCGCGCGGCCCGGGCGTGAGGTTGCCGATCGTGGACCCCAAGAACACAAACAGGCGCCGTCCTCCCCTGGGAATCTCGGTTAAATGCTCCTCGAAATCCCCACAAACAGCGTTGATTTCGACACCACTGTATTCACGCTGAATTGCGGTCGCAGTTGCCGACAGCACGCTGGCGTCGACGTCGAACGGGACGAATCTGCGCAGCGATCCCCGGTGGCGCAACGCATCCAGCAGCATCCGGGTCTTCTCCGAGGTGCCGCTACCCAACTCGACCAAAGTATCGGCCCGGCAGGCGGAAGCCACTTCGGCCGATCTGGCCCGTAGGATTTCGGCCTCGGCTCGGGTCGGGTAGTACTCCGGCAACCGGGTGATCTGATCGAACAGTTCACTACCCACCGTGTCGTAAAACCACTTGGGCGGTAACGATTTCGGTGTCTTCTGCAGGCCAGAGTACACATCGCGGCGCAACGCCAGATGCCCCGCATCCTCGCCCAGATGGTTGGCAACCGACACTCTCATCGAGGTCCTTTCGCGCGGTCCAATGCGGTCAGCGTGACACCCTTTTGGGTTACCTCCACCAGGTGGCGGTCCGGCACGTCGCCCCAACCGGAGTCGTCGTCGTATGGTTCGCTGGCCAGCACCACCCCGTCGGCGCGCCGCAGGATGGACAGCGTGTCTCCCCAGGTGGTCGCGATGAGCCGGGAACCGTTGGCCGCCAAGATGTTTAGTCGGGCATTTGGGTCGGCCGCGCCGACCTTGACAATGGTGTCTCCCAGAGCGTCCAGACCGTGAGCGAAGATGGTGGCCGCGAGTATCGCGCTGTCACAGACCGATTCGGCCGCCGGGCCCGCCGGCAACACGGCACGATCAACCACACCGTTGTGCGCTAGCAACCAGTGCCCATCGGTGAACGGCGGGGTCGCGCTGACTTCGATCGGCATACCGACAGTCGCCGAGCGCACCGCGGCGAGGATGCAGTGACTACGCAGCGCCGGCGCCACCGAGTGAAACGACGTGTCCCCCCACAGCGGAGCCGGGCTGCGCCAACGCCGGGGAATGGCACCGTCGAAGAAGCCGACACCCCAACCGTCGGCGTTCATCAGCCCGTGCTTTTGCCGACGCGGCGCATATGACTGCACCCGCAGACCCTGCGGCGGGTCCAGCACCAACGAAGAAACCGCGACCTGTGCCCCGAGCCACCCCAGGTGACGACACATCAGATGTCCCACGCCAACCGGACACCGGCAAAGATCTGGCGGCGATACGGGTGATCCCAGTTGCGGAAGCTGGGCCGCAGGATGGCCGGCTCCACCGCCCACGAGCCGCCGCGTAGCACGCGATAGTCGCCGCCGAAGAACGGCTGTGAGTACCGCTCATAGACCATCGGGACGAACCCCGGCCAGGGCCGCAACGGCGAGGTGGTCCACTCCCAGACATCGCCCAGCATCTGCTCGGCCCCGCACGCCGATGCCCCGGCCGGGTAGGCACCCACCGGCGCGGGGCGCAGCGTTTGACCGCCCAGGTTGGCATAGGTGTCTGTGGGCTCCTCGGTTCCCCACGGGTAGCGGCGGCGGGAACCAGTCGCCGGATCCCACGCGCAAGCCTTCTCCCACTCCACCTCGGTGGGCAACCGCGCGCCTGCCCAGGCGGCGTACGCCTCGGCCTCAAAGTAGCTGACATGCTGCACCGGCTCATCGGCGGGAATGTCCTCGACGTGCCCGAACCGGGTCCGCGTCCGCCCGCCCGACCTCCAGAATTGCGGAGCGGTCAGCCCCGCGCGCTGGCGGTGCTGCCAGCCACGTTCCGACCACCACCGCGACTGGGTGTAACCGCCGTCGTCGATGAAGTCTTGCCATTCACCGTTGGTGACCGGAACCCGGCCGATCCGGAATGCGGGCACGTCGACGACGTGAGCCGGACGTTCGTTGTCCAATGAGCACGGTTCGTCCGCGGCGTCCACGCCCAGCACGAACGGGCCGCCGGCTACCAGCACCGACGTTCCGGCCATCCTCGGCCGTCCGGCGGGCAGGGCGGAAGTCGCGGCCAACAGTGGCGAGCCGGTCCGTAGGTTCAAGGCCTGCAGCATGGTTTCGTCGTGCTGGTTTTCGTGGCTGATCACCATCGCGAACACGAAGCTGTCGCCGTCTTCAGGTAGAGCGGCAAGGGCATCCAGCGCAGCGGAGCGCACCGTTGCGCAGTAGGACCGCGCCCGCGCCGGGGACAGCAACGGCAGTTCCACGCGACTGGCGCGGGAATGCTCGAAGGCGTCGTAGAGACCCTCGACCGCCGGCGGCAAAAGCCCGGGCTGGCCTGGGTCGCCGCCGCGTAGCAGCCACAACTCCTCCTGCTGACCGATGTGTGCCAGGTCCCACACCAGCGGGCTCATCAACGGGTCATACTGGCAGCAAAGCTCGGCATCGTCGAAGTCGACCAGCCGCAACGTCCGCGCCCGCGCCCGCGCCAGATGACAAGCCAGCTGCTCGGGTGAAGTCACGACGCCCCGTGCATCATCCCGGTGACGGCTGACGCGATGCCGCCCGCGATCACCCGGTCGGAGAAATCGTCTGCCGGGCAAACACCCCTGTCGACGTGGTCCACCAACCGCTGCATCGCGCCGATGAGTTCAGTCGGTACCCGCCGCGCGGCGATGGCCAGGCATCTGTTGGCTGCCAGGTAGAGCCGCCGGTCGGCCAGGCCGATCCGGGCCGCGGTGTCCCAGGCCGTGGCCACCGGTTCGACCGCGTCGACCGCCAAATCTGCCGCCACCGGGTCGTCGAGCAGCGTCACCAAGGTGAACACCACCGCGGGCCACACCTCGTCGGGCACGCTGTCGAGGTAGCGAATTTCCAGCCATTGCCGAGGACGCACCGGCGGGAACAACGTTGTCAGGTGGTAAACCAGGTCGGCGACGGTAGCGCGGCGACCGTCCAGCAGCACCCGACCGTCAACCCAGTCGGTGAAGGGCACGTAGTCCGTCACCGCACGGGTGTCTTGAGTGTCCGGGCTTCGCACCATCATCACCGGCGCCTTCAAGGCATACTTAGCCCAGTCGATGCCGGGGTGGTCGCCACTGGCACCAAGAATGGGGCCGCAGCGCGCGGAGTCCATCTGGCCCCACACCCGCTGCCGGGTGGACTGCCAGCCGGAAAACCGGCCGCCCAGCATCGGGGAGTTGGCGGCAATCGCGATCATCGTCGGCCCCAAGGCGTGCGCCAGGCGGACTCGCTCAGCCCATCCTTCCTGCGGTCCGGCATCCAGATTGACCTGGATCGCGGCTGTCGAGGTCATCATCGCCGCACCCGGCACTCCGCTATGGCTGGCGGCGAAAAACTGCTCCATGGCCCGATAGCGTGCGCCCGGATTGACCCGCACCGGCGACCGCAGCGGGTCTGCACCCAGGAAGACCAAACCCAGCCCGGCATTGGCAAGCGCCGACCGTAGCACCGCCTGATCGCGCGTCATGGCACCGATGGCTGCCAGCACGCCGTCGGCGGGCGGTCCGGACAGTTCGACGGCACCACCGGGCTCCACGCTGACCACGCTGCCGCCCGGCAGCGGACTGAGCCATTCGAGAACCTCGGTGATCTCTTCCCAGCTGGGCCGGCGAAACGGATCGGCCGGGTCGAAGCAGTGCGCCTCCATCTCCAGACCGACGCGTCCCAACGGACCATCGACGAGGCAGCCGTCCGCGATGTATTCCGCGGCGGCCGATGAATCGGTGATCTCGACGTCGTCCGGGGCAGCGTTATCCAGCTGCGAGGCCGCGGCGGTCATGGCGGCAAGCGTCATATCACGATCCCTCCGGGCCCGGCGCATGCCTAAAACATGCCCTGCGGACCGTTGGTTGCGCAGCTACCAGAACGATAGCCGCCACCGGTTTATCCTGCCGACCGCCCCGCCGCGCGAATGAACTGGCCAACTCAGCCCAGTGTGTTCTGCATTGCCCCGGCCAGCACGTTGACCGCGGGACCGGCGTTGCCGGACTGACAGACCTTGGCCTGCAGCAATACGTTTTCGCGCAGCCTGGTTTGAACAAAGCATCGTCGATCGGTGCCGGCCTCTTGTTTGGTCCAGGCCTCGTCGGTGCCGGTCGACGGCCCACCGGCGAACGACCACACCTGCGTCGTCCCGTCGTCCAGGTGGATCGCGGTGGTCTGCCCCGAGCAGCCCACGGTTCGGTCGACAACGCGGTGAAACGCCCGGTCTGCGGCATCGTTGCTGGCGAATACCCCAACCGCCTGCTTGACCAGGTGGGTTTGGTCGGTGGCGGACGTCTGCGTGGTAGCGCCGTTGAACGACGCCAGGTCGGGATCGTCGTACACCTCGGGCAGCCCGATGTCCACCCAGTTGTTGCACGCCGGTAGTTCGACCCAAAACGCCTGGAACGGCCTGGTGAACACCGCCTCCCACCCCATTGGGGCGCCGACGATGTTGCCGACCGACCCCTTTCCGAGCACCGCGTAGGACACAACCCCGGGCTCCGACGGGTGTGCGTCGGCAACAGGTACCGCGAACCCTGCTATGACGGCTAGACCGATGCTCACCACCGCGGCGGCGATTCGCATGGAGCTAGACCTTGGCCGAGATGTCGACGTCGATGTTGCCCATGGGTCACGATCATGCCAACATGGCCGACCAAACAGAAGGCCCTTTTCTTGAACGAGTCAAGAAAAGGGGCTGGTGCGCCCGGCCGCTAGGGGCGCGCCGGCGCGGTGGTGGGACCCGGACCAGTCGGACCAACAGCCGGGCCACCCGGGCCTCCAGGGAAACCGGGGCCCATGCCTGGGGGAGGGGGTCCGCCGGGGAACCCGAACACCCATCCCATCCCTGGACCGGGGGCAACGGGACCGACGGGGCGGAACATGCCGTGGTGGTAATAGCGGTGGTAAGGGCATTTCCCCTGCCCGAGAACCAACGCGCCAGAGAAGAAGATGACTGCGACGGTGAAAACAATTCCGGCCACGATCACCACCCACGCTGCGGCCCGGTAGAGCCTGGGCGGCTTTTCCTGCTGCGGCGATGGCGGCGGTGAAGTTGTGGCGGCGGACGGCGGTGGCGCTGCGGGTTGGGGTGTCTCGGTCATCTTTTGAATATCGCTCGGCCGGCAACCACCGTAAAGGGTTGCGGTTACAAACGTGCCATGAACTGGTGCAGCCCGGTGCCTTGGGTGGACACCGGGCTGCTGGTTGTCGGTTACGGAGCGGGTGTCGCGGGAGGACTGACGGACGACGGCACCTGGCCGGGCCCGCCCGGGCCTGGGCCGGGACGCACTGCCGCGGGCCCACCGTGCGGACTGCCCGGTCGCAGCATCATCGCCGGGTGCTGGTGGTGTTGCCGGTGGTGGAAGCCGCCGTGACCGGCATGCTTGCCGAGGATATAGCCGGTGAAGAAGATGACCGCCACGATGAACACGGTTCCGGCGGCAATGGCTACCCACGCCGCGGCTTTGAACACCTTGGGGGTCTGGTGAGGCGGTGGTGTTGGGGTTTCAGATGTTTCACTCATGTGTCGCATGATGCCTTGGCAAACAGTAACGCGACTATGCGTCCCTTATGTAGCAGCTGTGAGCGCGCGGGCTGGGTATCGGCCCGGGACACCACCATGGCTGCGTCTCGGTGTCAGAGCACCAGAGCTACGGGTCTGACCAGGGCTTGAACGGGTTGACCGCGAACTGAATCACCCGGTACGGCCCATTCTGCCGGGCCCGAGTGTCCCACTGGCTGACGAAGATCCGCAGTTCGTCGATGGTGGACCCGGGCGAGATGTAGCCGCCATACGGTTGTGCGAGTCGATTGTCGTAGGGCGGTGGCAGGCTTTCCGCCGGCTCCGGCCACTCGTCGTGGCGCACCACCGTGGTCACCGGGGCGGCGCCCAGCGACGTCGGGTGGTGTGCCACCCGAACCTCCATGTTGCCGGTGCTGGCGTTGAAATACGACAGCACCGTCTGGCCGTCGATCTGACGGATGCTCATCTCGCCGAGCTGGTCGGGCCAGAGCGGAGTCGGCGGCTTGTTCCAACCGCCGTCGGGGCCGCCCGCCCAGCCCTGCCAGCGGGACCGGTCGGTGAACGATTCCGGGGTGGCCCGATACAGCACCGCCGGCTCCCCACGGGTGAAGCTGTCGGCCACGATGTAGACCCACCCAGTTGGCGAATCGGGCGTGGGAACCGGGTCGTAGTATCCGCTGATCTGTGTCTGCCGGCCGTCCTGGTAGGCGGCGTTGCGCCTGGACCCCGACACGGTCTGCCAGCCGCCGCGCGCCGCCTCGGCCCGCACCAGGCGGGAATTCTGCGGCTGCAGGTCCTTGGTGGTGGTCACCATCAGGTAGTTGCGGCGGTTGATCTGCACCACACCGGCGGGCAGCTGTGAGTCTCCAGGCGGCGTGGGATCGGCCAGCAGCGGCGTGCCGACGCCGGTGACACCGGTGTAGCGCACCCCGGCCGGATCGTCGATCGACTCGGTGTCGACGTGCAGCGCGACCGGCGCATACCAGCCACCGAACCCGACACCCTGACCGGCGAAGCTGTCCCCGCACACCTGCAGCAGTTGACTGGGGAATTCCACGAACTCGCACAGGTCGGTGGCACCGATGCCGTAGTCCCCGGTGGGGGTTCCGGTACCGGCCGTCGGACCGATTCGCAGCACTTGACCGGGCGCCAGCGGCGGCAGGATGGGCCGGGGCGCCGGCGCCGGCGGATCGGCGCGTGCATACCAAACACATTGCGGGACAAGGAAAGACACTACCAGCGAGCACCGCACGACCCAGGCGGAGCACACCCGCATATCACAAGTCGGCGGTCAGCAGCTCGGCGATCTGGATGGTGTTCAGCGCCGCCCCCTTGCGCAGGTTATCCCCCGACACGAACAGCGCCAGACCACGCCCGTCGGGCACCCCCGGGTCGCGCCGGATCCGGCCGACCAGAGATTCGTCGACACCGGCGGCGGCCAGCGGCGTCGGCACGTCGACCAGCTGCACGCCCGTAGCACCGTCGAGCAGCTCGCGCGCCCGCTCCGGCGAGAGCGGCTGCGCGAACTCGGCGTTGATCGACAAAGAGTGTCCGGTGAACACCGGAACCCGCACACAGGTGCCGCTGACCAACAGGTCGGGGATGCCAAGGATCTTGCGGCTCTCGAAGCGCAACTTTTGATCCTCGTCTGTCTCGCCGGAGCCGTCGTCCACCAGGGATCCGGCCAGCGGCACCACGTTGAACGCGATCGGGGCGACGTAGGTGTTCGGCGGCGGGAACTCGAGCGCGCCGCCGTCATACACCAGCTGCTCGGCCCCACCGATGACCGCACGCGCCTGCTCGGCCAGCTCGGCCACCCCGGCCAGGCCGCTACCGGACACCGCCTGATACGACGAGACCACCAACCGCACCAGTCGGGCTTCGTCGTGCAGCACCTTGAGCACCGGCATCGCGGCCATGGTGGTGCAGTTCGGGTTGGCGATGATGCCCTTAGGCCGGCGGTGCGCGTCGCGTTCAAAGTTCACCTCGGACACCACCAACGGCACGTCGGGGTCCTTACGCCACGCCGACGAGTTGTCGATCACCGTGACTCCGGCCGCCGCAAAGCGGGGCGCCTGCACCTTCGACATGGCCGAGCCGGCGGAGAACAACGCGATATCCAGCCCGCTCGGGTCGGCCGTCTCGGCGTCTTCCACTTCGATCTCCTGGCCGCGGAAGGCCAGCTTGCGGCCCTGCGATCGGGCCGACGCGAAGAACCGCACCGCGCTCGCCGGGAAATCCCGCTCGTCGAGCAACGTGCGCATGACCTGACCCACCTGACCGGTGGCCCCCACGATCCCTATTGACAGGCCCATCTACCGTCCCGTCCCCGCGTACACCGTGGCCTCCTCGTCGCCGCCGAGCCCGAACGCTTCATGCAGCGCGACCACGGCCTTGTCCAGTTCGGTGTCGCGGCACAACACCGAGATCCTGATCTCCGAGGTGGAGATCAGCTCGATGTTGACCCCCACCGCCGCCAGCGCCTCACAGAACGTCGCGGTGACCCCGGGGTGGCTGCGCATGCCGGCACCGATCAGCGATACCTTGCCGATGTGGTCGTCGTACAGCAGCTGTGAGAAGCCGATCTCGTTTCTGAGCGAGTCCAGTTTTTCCACGGCGGCGGGCCCGACGTCGCGGGAGCAGGTGAAGGTGATGTCGGTCTTGCCGTCCTCGACCTTGGAGACGTTCTGCAGCACCATGTCGATGTTGACGTCGGCGTCGGCCACCGCCCTAAACACCTTGGCCGCATACCCGGGGATGTCGGGCAGCCCGACGATGGTCACCTTGGCCTCGCTGCGGTCGTGCGCGACTCCGGTCAGGATGGGGTCTTCCATGGGTACGTCCTTGATCGATCCGACAACGACGGTGCCCGGTCTGTCCGAGTACGACGACCGGACGTGCACCGGAATATTATGGCGGCGAGCGTATTCCACGCAGCGCAGCATCAGCACCTTGGCGCCGCAGGCCGCCATCTCGAGCATTTCCTCGAAGGTCACGGTGTCGAGCTTTCGGGCGTTGCGCACGATGCGCGGGTCGGCGCTGAAGATGCCGTCCACGTCGGTGTAGATCTCACAGACATCGGCACCCAGCGCGGCGGCCATGGCGACGGCGGTGGTGTCCGAGCCGCCGCGGCCCAACGTCGTGACATCCTTGGTGTCCTGGCTGACCCCTTGGAATCCGGCCACCAAAACGACCCGCCCCTCCTCAAGGGCGGTTTGCAGCCGCCCCGGCGTGACGTCGATGATCTTGGCGTTGCCGTGGGTGCCGGTGGTGATCACCCCGGCCTGCGAACCGGTGAACGACCGGGCATGCGCGCCGAGCGACTCGATGGCCATGGCCACCAACGCATTCGAGATGCGTTCACCGGCGGTAAGCAGCATGTCCAGCTCCCGAGGCGGCGGCGCCGGGCACACCTGCTGAGCCAGATCCAGCAGGTCGTCGGTGGTATCCCCCATGGCAGAGACGACGACGACGACGTCATTGCCTTGCTTCTTGGTGGCGACGATGCGTTCGGCGACGCGGCGAATCCGTTCGGCGTCGGCCACCGAGGATCCGCCGTACTTCTGCACGACGAGCGCCACTGTTTCCCTTTCCGGGGAAGATTGGAGACAGGTCCAGAATAGGGGGCGCGCCGGCCTGCGCTGACTCTGCGTCCACCACGGGAATGTGCGAGTAGCCCACACGGTGGACGCAGAGTCAACGTGTAAAGTGCTTCATGTGCAGCGGGTGCTCCTCCTCGGACGCCGCGACGGGGTCTGATCCAGACCGGCTTCCCGTCGCGGGACGTTCGCGATGCGCCGGTCTGAGGTTCCTTCTCACCATCCCGGAGCAACTACCGTGACAACTTCTGAATCGCCCGACGCCTATACCGAGTCGTTTGGGGCCCACACCATCGTGAAACCCGCCGGCCCACCTCGCGTCGGTCAGCCCTCGTGGAATCCGCAGCGAGCCTCGTCGATGCCGGTCAACCGCTACCGGCCGTTCGCCGAGGAGGTCGAGCCCATCCGGCTGAGAAACCGCACGTGGCCTGATCGCGTCATCGATCGTGCGCCGCTGTGGTGCGCGGTCGACTTACGCGATGGCAACCAGGCGCTGATCGACCCGATGAGCCCGGCCCGCAAGCGCCGCATGTTCGACCTGCTGGTCCGGATGGGCTACAAGGAGATTGAGGTGGGGTTCCCCTCGGCCAGCCAGACCGACTTCGACTTCGTCAGAGAGATCATCGAGCAGGGCGCCATTCCCGACGACGTCACCATCCAGGTGCTCACCCAATGCCGTCCCGAGCTGATCGAGCGCACCTTCCAGGCGTGTTCGGGCGCACCCCGGGCCATCGTGCACTTCTACAACTCGACGTCAATCCTGCAGCGCCGCGTGGTCTTTCGCGCCAACCGGGCTGAGGTGCAGGCCATCGCGACAGATGGGGCGCGCAAGTGCGTCGAGCAGGCCGCCAAATACCCGGGCACGCAGTGGCGATTCGAGTACTCCCCGGAGTCCTACACCGGCACCGAACTGGAATACGCCAAACAGGTGTGCGACGCCGTCGGCGAGGTCATTGCGCCGACGCCGGAGCGCCCGATCATCTTCAACCTGCCCGCCACGGTGGAGATGACGACGCCCAATGTCTACGCCGACTCGATCGAGTGGATGAGCCGCAACCTAGCCAACCGGGAGTCGGTCATCCTGAGCCTGCACCCGCACAATGACCGCGGAACCGCCGTCGCCGCAGCGGAATTGGGTTTCGCGGCCGGGGCTGATCGGATCGAGGGCTGCCTGTTCGGCAACGGCGAGCGCACCGGCAACGTGTGCCTGGTCACGCTGGGACTCAACCTGTTCTCCCGAGGTGTGGACCCGCAGATCGACTTCTCCAATATTGACGAGATCCGGCGCACGGTGGAGTACTGCAACCAGCTGCCGGTGCACGAACGTCACCCCTATGGCGGCGACCTGGTGTACACCGCGTTCTCCGGTAGCCACCAGGACGCCATCAACAAGGGCCTAGACGCGATGAAGCTGGATGCGGATGCCGCCGACTGTGACGTCGACGACATGCTGTGGCAGGTGCCGTATCTGCCCATCGACCCGCGCGATGTCGGGCGCACCTACGAGGCGGTGATCCGGGTCAACTCGCAGTCCGGCAAGGGCGGCGTGGCCTACATCATGAAGACCGACCACGGCCTTTCCCTGCCGCGGCGGCTGCAGATCGAGTTTTCCCAGGTAATCCAGAAGATCGCAGAGGGTACAGCAGGCGAGGGTGGCGAGGTCTCGCCCAAGGAGATGTGGGATGCGTTCGCCGAGGAGTATCTGGCCCCGGTGCGGCCTTTGGAGCGGATAAGGCAACATGTGGACGCTGCCGACGACGACGGCGGCACGACCAGCATCACGGCGACCGTCAAGATCAACGGCGTGGAGACCGAGATCAGCGGGTCCGGTAACGGTCCGTTGGCCGCGTTCGTCCATGCGCTGGCCGATGTCGGGTTTGACGTGGCCGTGCTGGACTACTACGAGCACGCGATGAGCGCCGGCGACGACGCTCAGGCCGCCGCGTATGTGGAGGCCTCCGTGACGATCGCGAGCCCGGCGCAGCCGGGCGAAGCGGGTCGGCACGCATCGGACCCCGTGACGATCGCGAGCCCGGCGCAGCCGGGCGAAGCGGGTCGGCACGCATCGGACCCCGTGACGAGTAAGACGGTGTGGGGTGTCGGTATCGCACCGTCAATCACCACCGCGTCGCTGCGCGCCGTGGTGTCGGCGGTCAACCGGGCGGCACGCTAGGACGGCGCTGAACTAGGGTCGGGGTCCGCGGCATGATTTTTCGCAGTGACGTTCCGCTCGCCGTTTCAGAACAACGCTAACTGCTTTTCGACGGGAGCGACGTCGGTGAAGTCCTCCACGCTGGCGCCCCCGACGACGGCACCGATGCACTCCATGAATCGCGCTTCAGGCATCACCGGAACCCCCAGCTGCAGGGCGTGATAGCCCTTGCCGTGTTCGGGGGCGGTCGCGTTGCAGACCACCAGTGAGGTATCCCGGTCTACGACGTCGCTGTAGGCCAGCCCGGCGTGCAGAATCCGTTCGACGAGTTCCTCGTGGGTCCGTTTTACCTCGGCCGCCAGCCCCACCCGCATGCCCTGGACCAGCGGGCGGCCCTGGACATACCGGCCCGGGTTGAGGTAGGGGCAGGCCATCCGGGCTGCCACGGCCTTCAGCGGTCGCAGCTCGTCGTGAGTCACCCGGCCGTTGGGCCACCGGCGCCGTGTCACCGGGTGCACCGGCAGCCAGACGTCGAGTTCGCGCGCACTCTCTAGGGCAGCTGCCAGTATCCCGGTCAATACCCGGACGTCGTCGAATGCATCGTGCGGCCGTTGCTGGGGCACACCCCAATGCGCGGCAAGTGTCTCCAGCCGCAGATTGTCGACGCCAAGCTGCAGCCGGCGGGCCAGCTCGACCGTGCACATGACGAAGTCAACCGGGAGTTCGGCCTCGGCGATCTCGGCCTCCGCAGCGAGAAACGCATAGTCGAACGCGACATTGTGCGCGACCAGAGTGCGCCCGCGCAGCACGTCGACAACCTCACCGGCGATATCGGCGAACTGTGGCTGGCCATCGAGCATGGCGGCGGTCAGGCCGTGCACGTGGGTGGGGCCCGGGTCCACCTTGGGATTTAGCAGGCTGACCACGGATTGCTCTAGTCGGCCGGCGGCGTCCAGGCCGAGCACCGCAAGGCTGATGATCCGGGCCTGGCCCGGCCGAAAGCCCGAGGTCTCGACGTCGATGACGGCCCAACCCCGATCCTGGTGGCTGGCTGGCCGTCCCCAGGTGTGGCTCACAAGACGAGGATGACACGTCCGAGCGACATCACCTGGTCGCTACGCATCGTGTCGGCCCGTAAAACCCGGACGCGGGCGACCCGCCGCACCCGGCGACAAGCGCCGAGCTTGCGATCGCCCTGAATCCAACGCGGGCGACCCGCCGCACCCGGCGACAAGCGCCGAGCTTGCGATCGCCCTGAATCCAACGCGGGCGACCCGCCGCACCCGGCGACAAGCGCCGAGCTTGCGATCGCCCTGAATCCAACGCGGGCGACCCGCCGCACCCGGCGACAAGCGCCGAGCTTGCGATCGCCCGTAAACTGCCCGGGTGGTAACCACCCGGGCACGCCTGGCCCTAGCCGCCGGCGCGGGCGCACGCTGGGCGTCGCGGGTCACCGGTCGCGGCGCCGGAGCGATGATCGGCGGTCTGGTCGCCATGACCCTGGACCGCTCGATCCTGCGCCAACTCGGGATGGGCCGGCGCACCGTCGTCGTCACCGGCACCAACGGCAAGTCGACCACCACACGGATGACCGCGGCCGCGCTGGGCACGTTGGGAGCCGTGGCCACCAACGCCGAGGGCGCCAACATGGACGCCGGCCTGGTGGCCGCGCTCGCCGCTCACCGCGACGCCGAGCTGGCGGTGCTGGAAGTCGACGAGATGCACGTACCGCACATCTCCGATGCCGTCGATCCCGCCGTCGTCGTCTTGCTCAACCTCTCCCGAGACCAGCTGGACCGGGTCGGCGAGATCAACGTCATCGAACGCACACTGCGGGCCGGGCTGGCCCGGCACCCCGACGCTGTCGTGGTCGCCAACTGCGACGACGTGCTGATGACCTCGGCCGCCTACGACAGCCCCAACGTCGTTTGGGTGGCTGCCGGCGGCGCGTGGTCAAACGATTCGGTCAGCTGCCCGCGCAGCGGCGAGGTCATCGTTCGCAAGGCCCCCTCTCAGGAAGACCACTGGTACTCCACCGGCGCCGACTTCAAGCGGCCCGCCCCGCACTGGTGGTTCGACGACGCCACGCTGTATGGGCCCGACGGGCTGGCGCTGCCGATGCGGCTGGCACTGCCAGGCTCGGTGAATCGCGGCAACGCCGCCCAAGCCGTGGCCGCCGCAGTCGCCCTCGGCGCCGATCCGGCTGTGGCCGTCGCCGCCGTCTGCCAGGTCGACGAGGTCGCCGGACGCTACCGGACCGTTCGTATCGGCGCGCACCAAGCCCGGATCCTGCTGGCCAAAAACCCGGCCGGCTGGCAGGAAGCGCTGGCGATGGTCGACAAGCATGCAGACGGGGTGGTCATCGCGGTCAACGGGCGGGTTCCTGACGGCGAGGACCTGTCCTGGTTGTGGGACGTGCGCTTCGAGCACTTCGAGAAGACCCGAGTGGTAGCCGCTGGGGAGCGCGGCACCGATTTGGCGGTTCGCCTCGGATATGCAGGCGTCGAGCACACCCTGGTGCACGACACCGTGGCCGCCATCGCCTCATGCCCACCCGGGCGGGTGGAGGTCGTCGCCAACTACACCGCGTTCCTGCAGCTGCAACGAGCATTGGCGCGTCGTGGCTGATTCTGTGGTGCGGATCGGGCTCGTGCTGCCCGACGTGATGGGCACCTACGGCGACGGCGGCAACGCCGTGGTGCTACGACAGCGGCTGCTGCTGCGCGGCATCGCCGCCGAGATCGTCGAGATCACGCTGGCCGATCCAGTGCCGGATTCGCTGGACCTCTACACGCTGGGCGGAGCGGAGGACTACGCGCAGCGGCTGGCCACCCGGCACCTACGTCGATATCCGGGCCTGCAACGCGCGGCGGGCCGGGGTGCTCCAGTATTGGCGATCTGCGCGGCCATCCAGGTGCTTGGGCACTGGTACGAGACGTCGTCGGGAGACCGGGTCGACGGCGTGGGGTTGCTGGATGTGACCACGTCACCGCAGGATGCGCGCACCATCGGCGAGTTGGTCAGCAAGCCGTTGCTGGCCGGTTTGACCCAACCCTTGACCGGTTTTGAGAACCACCGCGGCGGCACCGTCCTCGGGCCCGGAACGTCGCCCTTGGGCGCGGTGGTCAAGGGAGCCGGCAACCGGGCCGGCGACGGTTTTGATGGCGCGGTTGCGGGCAGCGTGGTCGCGACCTACATGCACGGGCCGTGCCTGGCCCGCAACCCGGAGCTTGCCGACCTGCTGCTGAGCAAGGTGGTTGGTGAGCTGGCGCCGCTGGATTTGCCCGAGGTGGACCTGCTGCGCCGCGAACGGCTATCCGCGCGTTAGGTGGGGCGTTAGGGCCGCCATCCCCTGGCCAGCAGAGCGGCACGCACGCGGTTCACCACGTCGTCGGGGTTGTCCTCGGCGATCACGCGAATGACGATCCAGCCCAACTCGGCCAGCTTGCGGAGCCGCCGCTGGTCTTTCACGTAGCGACCGCGGTCGCTGCGATGCTGATCACCGTCGTACTCGGCGGCCACCATGTATTTCTCCCAGCCCATGTCGAGCACGCCAACGTTGCGCCAGCGGTGGACCACCGGAATTTGCGTCGTGGGGACTGGCAGGCCGGCGTCGATCAACAACAGCCGCAGCCAGGTCTCCTTGGGCGACGCGGCGCCGCCATCAACAAGGGGCAGCACGTCACGCAACCGGCGGACACCTCGGGCGCCCGCGTGACGCTTGGCCAATAGAAGCACGTCGTCGCGGGAAAACGGGGTGGCACGCATGAGGGCATCGAGACGAGCCACGGCTTCGCCGCGGGACAGATGGCGGCCGAGGTCGTATGCCGTCCGCGCCAGTGTGGTGACCGGCAGGCCCACCACCCTGGTGATCTCGTCGTCGCACAAGGTCTCACGACGTATGACAAGACCGTGCTGCGGGCGGGTAGTGGGAGAAATCAGCTCGATGGCCACGTCGACGTCCACCCACTGAGCACCATGCAGCGCAGAGGCCGCATTACCAGCTATGACGCCATGGCGCCTCGTGGCTAGCCAGGCGCCAACCGTGCGATCCCAAAGTGTGGGCACTGAGCGCCTCGAGACGTACACACCGCGGAACATCGGCTGATACCAACGTTGCAGCTCGTGCCTGGTCAGGCGACCAGCGGTGATGGCCTCGCTGCCGATGAAGACGTCACCCATGACGGACATGCTGGCACTCCGCACCGACATCCGTGAGATCAACATTTTGCAGGCAAGGTGCGAGTAGCGGCCTGCAGAACGTTGATCTCGGCGAAAGTCGGATGTCGGCGAATCAGGCGAGCACGCGGCGGCCGGCGAGCGCTCGGCCCAGGGTGAGCTCGTCGGCGAATTCCAGGTCACCGCCCATCGGCAGCCCGGACGCGATCCGTGTGACGGTCAGGCCGGGGATGTCGCGCAGCATTCGCACCAGGTAGGTGGCCGTCGCCTCGCCCTCGGTGTTGGGGTCGGTGGCGATGATGACCTCGGTGACGTCGACGTCGTCGACCCGTTCCCCGATGCGGCTCAGCAGTTCGCGGATCCGCAGCTGATCCGGCCCAATTCCGGACAGCGGGTCAAGCGCCCCGCCCAGGACGTGATAGCGACCCCGGAACTCGCGGGTGCGCTCGACGGCCTGGATGTCTTTGGGTTCCTCGACAATGCACACCACGGACGCATCGCGACGGATATCAGAGCAGATTCTGCAACGCTCGTTGTCAGAGACATTCCCACACACCGCGCAGAATCGCACGCCGTCCCGAACCTTCGCCAGCACACCGGTCAGCCGGTCGATGTCCGACGGTTCTACCGACAACAGGTGGAAGGCGATTCGCTGCGCACTCTTGGGTCCGATCCCCGGCAACTTGCCGAGTTCGTCAATCAGGTCCTGGACGGGTCCCTCAAACATGTCGGTGCAGGTCAGATCCCTGGTACAGGTGGTGCGCCCGGCGCACCCGGCATACCCGGCATACCCGGCATACCTGGCGCTCCCGGCGGCGCAGCCGGTGGTGCCGGCGGGCGCATCGCGCCGGCCAATGCACCCAGCCGTTCCTGCGCCATCTTCGTCACCTGCTGGGACGCGTCGCGCATCGCACCGACGATCAGGTCCTGCAAGGTCTCGATGTCGTCGGGATCGACGACCTTGGGGTCGATCGTCACGCCGATCACCTCCCCGCTGCCTTTGACGACGACCTTGACCAGGCCCCCACCGGCTTGACCGTGCACCTCAGAGTTCGCCAGCTGTTGCTGGGCCTCCAGGAGCTTTTGCTGCATCTGCTGCGCCTGAGCGAGCAGCGCCGACATGTCGCCTCCGGGTTGCATGACAGTCCCCTAGCATCTTGGTCTCGAGTTGGTTTCGCCTGTGGTTGTCGGGCGATTCGGAACATTCAGCCTAGACCGCGCCGCGTTACCTTTGCGCCGTGGACCTACGAGTTGGCCCGCGTGTCGGGTTCGCCATGATAGTCGGGGTACTCGTCGCAGCAGCGACGCCGATCATCTCGTCCGCGAGCGCAACCCCCGCCAACATCGCCGGCATGGTCGTCTTCATCGACCCCGGACACAACGGAGCCAACGACGCATCGATCGGCCGCCAGGTACCCACCGGTCGCGGCGGCACCAAGAACTGCCAGGCCAGCGGAACGTCAACCAACAGCGGCTACCCGGAGCACACCTTCACCTGGGAAACCGGGCTGCGGCTGCGGGCCGCGTTGAACGCATTGGGGGTTCGGACCGCCCTGTCACGTGGCAACGACAACGCGCTCGGACCGTGTGTCGATGAGCGCGCCAATATGGCCAACGCGTTGCGCCCCAACGCGATCGTGAGCCTGCACGCCGACGGCGGACCGGCGTCTGGCCGCGGATTCCACGTCAACTACTCGGCCCCGCCGCTCAACGCGATACAGGCCGGTCCCTCGGTTCAGTTCGCTCGAATCATGCGCGACCAGCTGCAGGCCTCGGGCATTCCGAAGGCGAACTACATCGGCCAGGACGGCCTGTACGGACGTTCGGACTTGGCCGGCCTGAACCTAGCCCAATATCCGTCGATCCTGGTCGAGTTGGGCAACATGAAGAACCCCGCGGACTCGGCGCTGATGGAGTCCGCCGAGGGCAGGCAAAAATACGCCAACGCCCTGGTTCGCGGCGTCGCCGGCTTCCTGGCCACCCAGGGCCAGGCGCGTTAGCCCCGCACACAGGCGGCACCCCCACCGCGCCCGCATCGTCGTCAGGCGTCACCCTCGAGTTCGGTCTTGAGGTTGGACAGCACCTCGGCCTGGATCTTCTTCAGCCCTAGCGGCGCAAAGGTCTTCTCGAAGAAACCCTTGACCCCGCCCGCGCCGGTCCAGGTGGTCTTCACCGTGACGCTGGAACCGGGTCCGGCGGGAGCGACCGTCCAGTTGGTGACCATGGACGAATTCATGTCCTTCTCGATGACGGTGTGCCCGGCAACGTCCACGTTCACCTGCACATCGCGAACACGCGACTGCGTCGCCTGCAGCCGCCACTTGGCGACTGTGCCCCGCCCCTTGCCGCCCTCGAGCACCTGGTACTCGCTGTAGTGCGGGGACAGGATTTTAGGACGGACGGTCTCATAGTCGGCCAGCGCGTCGAGTGTGGCCGTGGGCTCAGCATTGATCAAGATCGTGCTGGCTGCGCTCACCTGTCCCATCAGGGCCGGACTCCTTCGTTTGTGATTGCTGCACCGCCCGCACCCGGATGCAGGGGCAGTTGTCGAGGACTAGGGTATATACGGTGCCTGTCCCTGGATCTGCACAGTCGGCTTACGCCTGCGGCGTCGAGCGGTTGCTGGCGAGCTATCGATCCATCCCCGCGACTGCATCCATCCGGCTTGCCAAGCCCACCTCAAATCTGTTCCGCGCCCGCGTCAAACACGATGCACGCGGCCTGGACGCATCGGGACTGACCGGTGTCATCGGTATCGATCCCGAGGCCCGCACCGCCGACGTGGCCGGCATGTGCACATACGAGGACCTAATCGCCGCGACACTGCACTACGGTCTGTCACCATTGGTGGTTCCGCAGCTGAGGACGATCACATTGGGCGGAGCGGTCACCGGCTTGGGTATCGAGTCGGCGTCGTTCCGCAACGGCCTGCCCCACGAGTCGGTGCTGGAGATGGATATCCTCACCGGCGCAGGAGAACTTCTCACCGTCTCGCCCGGACAGCACTCCGACTTGTACCGTGCATTCCCTAACTCGTATGGGACACTGGGCTATTCAACCCGGCTTCGAATCCAGCTGGAGCCGGTCCGGCCGTTTGTCGCGCTGCGGCACATCCGATTTAGCTCGTTGACGGCGATGGTGGCCGCAATGGAGCGCATCATCGACACCGGCGGACTGGACGGCGAATCGGTGGACTATCTCGACGGGGTGGTTTTCAGCGCTGACGAAAGCTACCTGTGCATCGGCATGCAGACGAGCGTACCGGGCCCGGTCAGCGACTACACCGGACAAGACATCTACTACCGGTCGATCCAACACGAGGCGGGGATCAAGGAAGACCGGTTGACCATCCACGATTACTTCTGGCGCTGGGACACCGATTGGTTCTGGTGCTCACGATCGTTTGGTGCCCAAAACCCGCGGCTGCGCCGCTGGTGGCCGCGGCGCTACCGGCGTAGCAGTGTCTACTGGAGGTTGATGGCGCTCGATCAGCGCTTCGGGATCGCCGACCGGTTCGAGAACAGCAGGGGTCGTCCCGCGCGTGAACGGGTGGTGCAGGATATCGAAGTGCCGATCGAACGGACCTGCGAGTTTCTGGAGTGGTTCGGGGAAAACGTGCCCATTTCGCCAATCTGGTTGTGCCCGTTGCGGCTACGCGATCACGCCGGCTGGCCGCTGTACCCGATCCGGCCTGACCGTAGCTATGTCAACATCGGGTTCTGGTCGTCGGTGCCGGTTGGCGCCACCGAGGGCGCCACCAACCGCAAGATCGAGAACAAGGTGAGTGCGCTCGACGGGCACAAGTCGCTCTACTCCGACTCCTTCTATACCCGCGAGGAGTTCGACGAGCTCTACGGCGGCGAGACTTACAACACTGTGAAGAAAGCCTACGATCCCGATTCGCGTCTCCTCGATCTTTACGCAAAGGCGGTGCAACGACGATGACAACGGGCAGACTCAGCATGGCCGAGATCCTGGAGATCTTCACCGCGACCGGGCAACACCCGCTGAAGTTCACCGCGTATGACGGCAGCACCGCGGGACAAGACGACGCCACACTGGGCCTGGATCTTCGGACGCCCCGCGGCGCCACCTACTTAGCTACCGCTCCCGGCGAACTCGGCCTGGCCCGCGCTTATGTGTCGGGTGACCTACAGGCACACGGAGTACATCCCGGCGATCCGTACGAACTGCTCAAAACGCTGACCGAAAGGGTCGACTTCAAACGGCCGTCGGCGCGGGTGCTGGCTAATGTGGTGCGCTCGATCGGCGTTGAGCACATACTGCCCATCGCGCCGCCACCCCAGGAGGCGCGACCCCGGTGGCGTCGAATGGCTAATGGCTTGCTGCACAGCAAGACCCGTGACGCCGAGGCTATCCATCACCACTACGACGTCTCCAACAACTTCTACGAGTGGGTGCTCGGGCCATCGATGACCTACACGTGCGCGGTGTTTCCGAACGCTGAGGCTTCGCTGGAGCAGGCCCAAGAGAACAAATACCGACTCATTTTCGAAAAGCTACGGCTAGAGCCGGGTGACCGGCTACTCGACGTCGGCTGCGGCTGGGGCGGCATGGTGCGCTACGCCGCCCGACGCGGTGTCCGGGTGATCGGCGCCACGCTCTCGGCCGAGCAGGCCAAGTGGGGCCAGAAAGCAGTCGAGGACGAGGGATTGAGCGACCTCGCGCAGGTGCGGCATTCCGACTACCGCGACGTAGCCGAGACCGGTTTCGACGCCGTTTCTTCGATCGGGCTAACCGAGCACATCGGCGTCAAGAATTACCCGTTCTACTTCGGGTTTCTCAAGTCGAAGTTGCGCACCGGCGGCTTGCTGCTCAATCACTGCATCACCCGCCACGACAACAGGTCGACGTCCTTTGCCGGCGGGTTCACCGACCGTTACGTTTTCCCCGACGGGGAGCTGACGGGCTCGGGACGTATTACCACCGAGATCCAGCAGGTCGGCTTGGAAGTGCTGCACGAGGAGAACTTCCGCCATCACTACGCGATGACGCTGCGCGACTGGTGCGGCAACCTCGTCGAACACTGGGACGACGCGGTCGCCGAGGTCGGTCTGCCGACCGCCAAGGTGTGGGGCCTGTACATGGCGGCTTCGCGGGTGGCCTTCGAACGAAACAACCTGCAGCTACATCACGTATTGGCGACCAAGGTGGACCCCCGGGGCGACGACAGCTTGCCACTGCGGCCCTGGTGGCAGCCCTAGGCGTTGTCTATCCGGCGCGCGCCCAGCTCGTTCTGCAGCAGCTCGAGTGCAACCTCTTCCGGGTCGCGACGCGGCGACGGGTCGCCACGGCCGGCTTCGGCGAGCATGTGCTCCTCTTCGTCGCGCTGAGTGGAATTCGCTGTGGGGGCAGGGTTTACGGCCTTGGCGGTCGCCACGTTCGCTCCCCCGCCGACGGGTGATGCCGCCGCAGCCGGTTCACCGGTCTCACACCGCACCCGCCAGTTGACTCCCAGCGCGTCTTTAAGCGCCTCGGCGAGGACATCGGCGTTGCGCTGTTCGGACAGCCGCCGCGCCAGCGGCGCCGATTCGTGGGTCAGCACCAGCGTGTTGTCCTCTAGCGCACGGACGGTGGCACCCGCCAGCATCACCTCGGTGGTACGGCTGCGCAGGCGCACCTTGTCGCGCACCGTCGGCCACATGGACCGAACCGCGGCCACGGTGGGTTCGCTCGAGGCCGGTGTGGGGGCCAGCACCGGTCTCGGTTCACGCGCGGGCTGGTGTTTCGGCTCGGCAGCCGCAGCCGACGGGCGTGGTACGGCTTGCGGCGCCGGGATCGACATGTCCAACCGGGTCTCGATCCGTTCGACCCGCTGCAACAGTGCCGATTCGGCGTCGCTCGCCGAGGGCAGCAGCAGTCGCGCGCAAACCACTTCCAGCAGCAGACGCGGCGCGGTCGCACCGCGCATCTCGCCTAGCCCGGCCTGCACCACCTCGGCATATCGGGTCAGGGTCGCCCGCCCGATCCGGGCGGCTTGCTCGCGCATCCGATCCAGCGCGTCTTCGGGCGCATCCACCACCCCGCGAGATGCCGCGTCGGGAACCGATTGCAGCACAATCAGGTCGCGGAATCGCTCCAGCAGATCGGTAGCGAAACGCCGAGGGTCATGTCCGCCATCGATCACCGATTCGATCGCCCCGAACAATGCGGCCGCATCGCAAGCGGCCAGTGCGTCGACCGCGTCGTCGATCAGGGCGACGTCGGTGACACCCAGCAGCCCCAGCGCCCGGGTGTAGGTCACGTGGGTGTCCGCGGCCCCAGCCAGCAATTGGTCCAGCACCGAGAGCGTATCCCGTGGGGAACCTCCGCCGGCCCGGATCACCAACGGGTACACCGCATCGTCGACGACGACGCCCTCCTGCTCGCAGATCCGCGCGAGCAACGCCCGCATAGTGCGCGGCGGCAGCAGCCGGAACGGGTAGTGATGAGTGCGCGACCGAATCGTCGGCAGTACCTTCTCCGGTTCGGTGGTGGCGAATATGAAGATCAGGTGTTCGGGCGGTTCCTCCACGATCTTGAGCAGCGCGTTGAATCCCGCGGTGGTCACCATGTGCGCCTCGTCGACGATAAATACCCGGTACCGTGACTGGACCGGCGCATAGAACGCGCGGTCCCGCAGCTCGCGGGTGTCGTCCACGCCGCCGTGGCTGGCGGCATCCAGCTCTACCACGTCGATGCTGCCGGGGGCGTTGGGCGCCAACGAAACGCAGGATTCGCAGACCCCGCACGGGTTGGCGGTAGGGCCCTGCGCACAGTTCAACGACCGCGCCAGGATACGCGCTGACGACGTCTTTCCGCAGCCACGCGGCCCAGAGAACAGGTACGCGTGGTTGATCCGGCCGGCATCCAGCGCCACCGACAGCGGCGCGGTGACGTGCTCCTGCCCCACCACCTCCGCGAAGCTTGCCGGTCGGTACTTGCGGTAGAGAGCCACGTCAGCAGGCTACCGACCCTAGGCGACGAGTGTGTTCGCAGCGTCGAATGTGAACGTTCGGCGTGATTTCGGCGCGCGGGTTCCCGCTCTCAGCGCACGTTCGGCGCCGAGGAGGCTAGTCCCTGGTTAAGCAATGTCTCGGTCGCCGCCAGCAGCGCGCAGGTCGCCAACCCGTCAACCGCGTTGCGCAGGTCCGGTACCGACGGAAACGACGGCGCGATCCGGATGTTCTTGTCGTCCGGATCCTTTCGATACGGGAACGACGCCCCCGCCTCGGTCACCGCGATACCAACGTCCTTAGCCAAGGCTACGGTCCGGCGCGCGGTCCCGGGCAACACGTCGAGGCTGATGAAGTAGCCACCCTTGGGCTCGGTCCAGGAGGCGATCTTGGACTCGCTTAGCCGCTGATCCAGAACTTCGGCCACCAACGCGAATTTCGGCGCCAGTATCTGCTGGTGACGCAACATGTGTAGACGTACCCCATCGGCGTCGCCGAAGAAGCGTAGATGCCGCAGCTGGTTGACCTTGTCCGGGCCGATCGACTTCTTCCCGGCGTACTGCAGATACCAGGCGATGTTGCCTAACGATCCACCGAAGAAGCTGACACCGCCGCCGGCGAAGGTGATCTTCGAGGTGGACGCGAAGACGTAGGGGCGGTTGGGGTTGCCGGCCTTGGCGGCCAGCCCGAGCACGTCGACCTGGCGCGGGAAATCCAGCGTCAGGGTATGCACCGCATACGCGTTGTCCCAGAACAAGCGGAAGTCAGGTGCCGCCGTCCGCATCTGGACGAGTCGGCGAACCGTTTCCCAGGAATAGGTGACGCCCGAAGGGTTGCCGAAGACCGGTACCGTCCACATCCCCTTGATGGCTGGGTCGACGGCAACCAGTTCTTCGATCAGATCGACGTCGGGCCCATCCTGCAGCATGGGTATCGGGATCATCTCGATGCCCATGGTCTCGGTGATGGCAAAGTGCCGGTCATAGCCGGGGACCGGGCACAGGAATTTGATGCCGTCCTGCTCCTGAATCCAAGGCCGCGGCGAGTCCACGCCGCCATACAACATGGAGAAGGCGACGATGTCGTGCATCAATTCCAGGCTGGAGTTGTTGCCCGCGATCAGGTTGGGCACTGCGATGCCGAGCAGTTCGGCGAAGATAGCCCGCAGGCCCGGCAGGCCGTGCTGGCCACCATAGTTGCGGGTGTCGGTGCCCTCCGGGTCGCGGTAGTCGTCTCCGGGCAAGCTCAGCAGCTGGTTCGACAGGTCGAGCTGCTCTGCGGATGGTTTGCCGCGGGTGAGATCCAGAGCCAGCTTCATGCCCTGAAGCGCCGCATAATCCTGCTGATGGCGTGCGTGTAGTGCCGCTAGCTCTTGGGGGCTAAGAGAGTCGAACGACACCGTGGGCCCTTTCGCCGAGTCGAAAACCGTGGGTATACCGAGGTCCAGTCAGTGCCCCGGCTGAAGGGGACCCCGCGCACCCGACAGAGCCCGTTGACCCTTGCTGCCTTCCAGCCCTGGGGGAGTTCACAGGATAGACGCCGCGCGGGGTCCACCGTGAGTCTAATACCTGGGCTGGAACGCCCGGGACGGACTCAGCGGGCTACCATATGCTGCGGAGGATTCGCCTAGTGGCCTATGGCGCTCGCCTGGAACGCGGGTTGGGTTAACAGCCCTCGCGGGTTCAAATCCCGCATCCTCCGCCAGGTGGTCCGCAGCGCGGACGGGAACGCGGACGGGAACGCGGACGGGAACAATGTGGGCTGGTCGGCTTCTCACCGGCTCGGTTCACCAGCCTAAGGAGGGGTATGGGGCGCAAGGTCGCCGTGCTGTGGCACGCGTCGTTTTCGATTGGCGCCGGCGTCCTCTACTTCTATTTCGTATTGCCCCGTTGGCCTGAGCTGATGGGTGACACCGGACACTCGCTGGGGACTGGGCTCCGGATTGCCACGGGCGCGTTGGTCGGTCTGGCCGCACTGCCGGTGGTATTCACTTTGCTGCGCACCCGCAAGCCGGAGCTGGGCACCCCGCAGCTGGCGCTGTCAATGCGAATCTGGTCGATCATGGCTCACGTGCTGGCCGGCGCGCTGATCGTCGGCACCGCGATTAGCGAGGTCTGGCTCAGCCTGGATGCCGCCGGGCAGTGGTTGTTCGGGATCTACGGAGCTGCCGCCGCGATCGCGGTGCTCGGGTTCTTCGGGTTCTACCTGTCGTTTGTCGCCGAGCTGCCGCCGCCACCGCCGAAGCCGCTCAAGCCGAAGAAACCCAAGCAGCGACGCCTTCGCCGCAAGAAGACGGCCAAGGGCGACGAGGCTGAGCCGGAAGCCGCCGAAGAAGCCGAGAACACGGAGCTGGCGGCGCAGGAGGACGAGGAGGCCGTCGAAGCTCCCCCGGAAAGCATAGAAAGCCCGGGAGGTGAACCCGAGTCGGCGACCCGGGAAGCTCCGGCAGCAGAGACCGCCACCGCCGAGGAGCCCCGGGGCGGGTTACGGAATCGCCGCCCCACCGGCAAAACCTCACATCGACGCCGGCGCACTCGCAGCGGTGTCCAGGTCGCCAAGGTCGACGAATAGCCGCGGTCAGGTGCTGTAGCGGCGGCTGTGAACCCTGCGACGCAATGTCGGCGTGTCACGTTGTCGGATTCACTGTCGCCGGCTAGCGCTTTCCCGTCAGAAGACGAGAAGCCTCCCCGATCTCCAACTAGCATCGAGATCGGGCTTGCGAAGGTTGGGTTGCAAAATGGATGTCATCAGATGGGCTCGCCGGCTTGCGGTGGTGGCGGGCACAGCAGCGGCAGTGACCACTCCTGGGCTACTGAGTGCGCACGTTCCGATGGTCTCCGCCGAACCGTGTCCCGACGTCGAGGTGGTGTTTGCCCGTGGCACCGGGGAGCCACCTGGTATTGGCAGCGTCGGAGGACTGTTCGTCGACGCACTGCGTTTCCCAGGTTGGCGCCAAGTCACTCGGGGTCTACGCCGTTAACTACCCCGCCAGTAACGACTTTGCCAGCAGCGACTTCCCTAAGACGGTCATCGACGGAATTCGCGACGCGGGCTCTCATATCCAGTCAATGGCGATGAGCTGTCCCCAGACCAGGCAAGTGCTCGGTGGATACTCCCAAGGTGCGGCCGTGGCCGGTTATGTCACCTCGGCTGTGGTACCGCCGGCTGTACCCGTGCAGGCGGTACCGGCACCGATGGCCCCGGAGGTAGCAAACCACGTCGCCGCGGTCACTCTGTTCGGCGCACCGTCGGCTCAATTCCTGGGCCAGTACGGCGCGCCGCCGATAGCCATCGGTCCCCTGTACCAGCCGAAAACGCTTCAGTTGTGTGCCGATGGCGACTCGATTTGTGGCGACGGCAACAGCCCGGTCGCGCATGGCCTGTACGCGGTGAACGGCATGGTAGGCCAGGGCGCGAATTTCGCCGCCAGCCGCCTGTAGCCAGAACTGCGCTGCCACCCCAGCGAGAGCTGGGCGGTGATCCAATGCAGAATGCCACCATGCGCGTTCTGGTCACCGGCGGTACGGGATTTGTGGGCGGGTGGACTGCCAAAGCCATCGCTGACGCGGGCCACTCCGTCCGGTTCCTGGTGCGAAATCCCGCACGGCTGAAGACGTCTGTCGCGAAACTGGGCGTCGACGTGTCGGACTTTGCGGTTGCAGACATATCCGACCGCGATTCGGTACGGGAGGCGTTGAACGGATGCGACGCCGTCGTGCACAGCGCCGCGCTGGTGGCAACCGACCCGCGTGAGACTTCGCGGATGCTGAGTACGAACATGGCGGGCGCCCAAAATGTTCTCGGTCAAGCCGTCGAGCTCGGAATGGATCCGATCGTGCATGTGTCGAGCTTCACGGCGCTGTTTCGTCCCAACTTGGCGACGCTGAGCGCTGATCTGCCGGTTGCCGGTGGGACGGATGGATACGGACAATCCAAAGCGCAGATCGAAATCTATGCGCGCGGTCTTCAGGACGCCGGCGCACCGGTGAACATCACTTATCCTGGCATGGTCCTCGGCCCGCCGGTGGGCGATCAATTCGGTGAAGCCGGGGAGGGTGTCCGGTCCGCATTGTGGATGCATGTCATTCCCGGGCGCGGCGCGGCGTGGTTGATCGTCGACGTCCGAGATGTGGCGGCACTGCACGCGGCGTTGTTGGAATCCGGGCGTGGGCCGCGCCGCTACACTGCGGGAGGTCATCGGATTCCGGTGCCCGAGCTCGCGAAAATTCTGGGCGGGTCGCCGGCACCACGATGCTGGCCGTCCCGGTGCCCGATTCCGCGCTGCGTGTCGCGGGATCGGTGCTGGATCAAGCCGGGCCCTATCTGCCTTTCAATACTCCGTTCACCGCGGCAGGTATGCAGTACTACACACAGATGCCGGAGTCCGACGATTCGCCGAGCGAAAAAGAACTAGGCATCACCTACCGCGATCCGCGCGACACCGTGGCCGACACCGTCACGGCCCTGCGCGGCCTGGGCAGCTAACTGCCGTCGGGAGGTTCCGCCGGTTCCGCGTCGGGGCGCGAATTCTTCAACCACTGCTTCAGCCGGAGCAGTTCGTTGACGACGATGCCGACGCCCAGGAGGATGACCAGCGTCACCACAATAGCGGTGGCCACGTAGTCCATGGTGACAGCCCCGCCACGGCGCACGTTCAGGCCGCTTGCTGTCGGATCGAGAGGACCTACGCGATGAAGGCGGTGACCTGCACCAACGCAAAGCTCGAGGTAGTCGACCGGCCGTCCCCGGCGCCGGCCAAGGGTCAACTGTTGCTCGATGTGCTGCGGTGCGGTATCTGCGGATCGGACCTGCATGCCCGCTTGCACTGTGATGAACTGGCCGACGTGATGGCCGAATCTGGCTACCACGCCTTCATGCGATCGAATCAGCAGGTGGTGTTCGGACACGAGTTCTGTGGCGAGGTGGTCGATTACGGTCCCGGCACCCGCAGGACCCCTAGGCGCGGCACCCCGGTCGTCGCCATGCCGCTGCTGCGGCGTGGCAACAAAGAGGTGCACGGGATCGGGCTTTCGACAATGGCGCCGGGCGCCTACGCCGAGCGGCTCGTCGTCGAGCAGTCGCTGACGTTTCCTGTCCCGAACGGGCTGGCGCCCGAGATAGCCGCGCTGACCGAGCCCATGGCCGTCGGATGGCACGCCGTCCGGCGCGGCGAGGTGGGCAAGGGCGACGTCGCGATCGTGATCGGGTGCGGTCCGATCGGCCTCGCGGTGATCTGCATGCTGAAGTCGCGCGGGGTACACACGGTGATCGCAAGCGACTTTTCACCCGGCCGTCGTGCCCTCGCAACCGCCTGTGGCGCTGATTCCGTAGTCGATCCCGTACAGGACTCACCGTATGCGGTAGCCGCCGGCCTTGGACAGGGAAACAGACACCTGCAAAGCATCCTCGACGCGTTCGACCTCGCAGTCGGCACGGTCGAAAGACTGCAGCGGCTGCGGCTGCCGTGGTGGCACCTTTGGCGGGCTGCCGAAGCAGCTGGCGCCGCAACGCCAAAGCGTCCAGTCATCTTCGAATGTGTTGGCGTTCCGGGAATTATCGATGGCATCATCGCCAGCGCACCGCTGTTCTCGCGCGTCGTCGTGGTCGGCGTCTGCATGGGCTCAGACCACATCCGGCCGGCGATGGCGATCAACAAAGAGATCAACCTGCGGTTCGTCCTCGGCTACACACCGTTAGAGTTCCGCGACACGTTGCACATGCTGGCCGACGGCAAGGTCAACGCCGCGCCGCTGATCACCGGGACGGTCGGTTTACCCGGCGTGGCGGCAGCATTCGATGCGCTCGGCGATCCCGAGGCGCACGCAAAAATCATGATCGACCCCAAGAGCAACGCCGCGAGTCCCCAACCATTCCGCGTGGAGTGAATGATGCGGGATAGCCGCACGGCGTTGGATCCACCCGGGACGACAGCTTGAATTCAGGCGGCCTCTGCTTTAAAGCGCACACTACCGCGCCTGCTGCGGCATGGATCCAAATATCCGCCAAAGTACGTATGGACATCCGATAGCCCGGCGCACCTACGACCCGCCGCGCAGACACATTTACGCGTTCGCACCGATGGCTGCGGACCCAGCAAATGGCAGAGTTAGAGCGTCGGCCGTGTCTTGAGTCAATGCTTCCAGGCCGGCACCTTTTCTCCCGTGGACCGCATGTGCCCACGGTCGCGTCAGTACCGCCCGAATCATTCCTTGAGGCCTATTGCAGATGAAACCGTCGCCTGCCGATACCCACGTCGTGATTGCCGGTGCTGGCATCGCGGGATTGGCTGCCGCCATGATCCTGGCCGAAGCCGGGGTGCGAGTCACATTGTGCGAAGCTGCATCCGAAGCTGGGGGCAAGGCCAAGAGTTTACGTCTCGCGGACGGCCACCCGACCGAGCACAGTTTGCGGGTTTACACCGATACTTACCAAACCCTGCTGACGCTGTTCTCGCGTATACCCACCGAACATGACAGGACCGTGCTAGACAACCTGGTCGGCGTCAGCATGGTTTCGGCTACCGCGCAAGGCGTGATTGGCCGAATCGCTGCGCCAGTTGCCTTGCAACGCCGGCGGCCAACCTTCGCGCGGATCATAGGCAAGGTAGTCGAACCGCCGCGGCAACTTGTCCGGATCTTGTTGCGCGGCCCAATGGTAATCGTTGGTCTGGCCCAACGAGGTGTGCCGGCCACCGACGTCCTCCATTACCTCTACGCCCATCTACGGCTGCTGTGGATGTGCCGAGAGCGACTCTTGGCGGAGCTGGGCGATATCTCGTATGCGGATTATCTGCAGCTCGGCTGCAAGTCTGCCCAGGCGCAGGAATTCTTTTCTGCTGTGCCGCGCATTTACGTCGCGGCGCGCACCAGTGCCGAAGCGGCGGCCATTGCGCCCATCGTTCTCAAGGGGCTGTTTCGCCTGAAAAGTAATTGTCCATCAGCCCTCAACGACGCAAAGCTGCCCGCGATCATGATGATGGATGGACCGACCAGCGAGCGCATGGTCGATCCCTGGATTCGCCACCTGACAAGGCTCGGCGTGGACATCCACTTCAACACGCGTGTCGGCGATCTCGAGTTCGACGACGGTCGCGTCACCGCATTGATATCGTCCGATGGCCGCCGGTTTGCCTGCGACTATGCCCTGCTCGCGGTGCCCTATCTGACGCTGCGAGAGCTGGCCAAATCAGCTCATGTCAAGCGATATCTCCCTCAGCTCACACAGCAGCACGCCCTTGCGCTTGAGGCATCGAACGGAATCCAGTGTTTTCTGCGCGACCTCCCTGCGACGTGGCCTCCGTTCATCCGCCCTGGAGTCGTCACTACGCATCTGCAAAGCCAGTGGTCGCTGGTCTGCGTTCTGCAGGGAGAAGGTTTCTGGAAAAACGTCCGCCTGCCGGAAGGAACCCGCTACGTTCTGTCAATAACCTGGAGTGATGTGGAAACGCCCGGACCTGTTTTTGATCGGCCATTGAGTGAATGTACGCCAGATGAGATCTTGACCGAGTGCCTGACGCAGTGCGGCCTCGATAAATCGAACGTCTTGGGCTGGCGGATCGATCACGAGCTGAAGCACTTAGACGAGGCCGAATACGAAAAGGTGGCGAGCGAGCTGCCTCCTCATCTTGTCTCGGCGCCTGCGCGCGGGCAGCGCATGGTGAATTTCTCGCCGCTTACCGTATTGATGCCGGGCGCGCGCCACCGCTCCCCGGGTATTTGCACCTCAGTGCCTAACCTTTTGCTAGCCGGTGAGGTGATCTATTCACCCGACCTGACCTTGTTTGTTCCGACCATGGAGAAGGCGGCATGCTCCGGCTATCTGGCCGCCCGCCAAATCATGAACATGGTTGCTTCGCACGCCGCACCGCTGCGGATCGACTTCCGGGATCCCGCCCCATTTGCGGTTCTGCGGCGGGTGGACCGATGGTTTTGGAGCCGCCGCCGACGACCGCCAGACCGGTCGACATTTGCAACCCCACCAACCGCCATGCCGGCGCCGAGCCACCTGACCGACGTGGATCGCTCTGCAAGTTAGCCGCCGGTAACCCACCAAGCCTCGTCACGCTACAAGTCCACCGTTGAACCGACGGCGTTGACGCGTCACATATCCCTGATCCTTCAAGAACGTGGAGTTTCCCTTGACTGTGCACACCGTCGCCACCAACAATGCTGCGCCCGTCATAGCCGCCGGTCCCGTCGGCCCTAGCAGACGACGCCGTCGCGTGCACGCCCCACTTACGCGACGCCGCCAACCCTCCTCCTCGGCGGTGCTGCTGGTGGCGGCTTTCGGCGCCTTCCTCGCTTTCCTTGACTCCACGATCGTCAACGTCGCGTTCCCCGATATCCAGCGGCACTTCCACAGCGACATCAGTGACCTGTCCTGGATGCTCAACGCCTACAACATTGTTTTCGCGGCGTTCCTGGTGGCCGCCGGCAGGCTGGCCGACCTGATGGGGCGCAAGCGGGTGTTCATCTTGGGGGTGGCGTTGTTCACCGTCGCGTCCGGGCTGTGCGCGATCGCCGAAAGCGTCGGGGAACTGGTTGCGTTCCGTGTGCTGCAAGGCATCGGCGCAGCGGTTCTGGTACCGGCTTCGCTGGGGCTGGTCGTCGAGGCCTTCCCGGCCGAGCGGCGCGCGCACGGGGTCAACCTGTGGGGTGCGGCGGGGGCCATCGCCGCGGGCCTCGGCCCGCCGATCGGTGGCGCCCTCATCGAGGCGGATGGCTGGCGGTGGGTGTTCCTGGTGAACCTTCCGCTGGGGGTATTCGCTGTGCTGGCCGCTCGGCGGGCACTGGTGGAGAACCGGGCCGCCGGACGTCGGCGTGTGCCCGACGTGCGCGGCGCGGTGCTGCTGGCTTTCGCGCTGGGCCTTTTGACGCTGGGATTGATCAAGGGCCCGGATTGGGGTTGGGCCAGCCTGCCGACCAGCGGGTCATTGCTGGCCGCGGCGGTCGCGATGGTTGGGTTTGTGATGAGCTCACGACACCACCCGGCACCGATGGTCGAGCCCACGCTGTTGCGCATCCAGTCGTTCGTGGCCGGCACCGGGCTGACCGCCGTGGCCAGCGCCGGCTTCTACGCCTATCTGCTGACGCACGTGCTGTTCCTCAACTACGTCTGGGGTTACACGCTGCTGGAGGCTGGCATGGCCGTCGCCCCCGCCGCGCTGGTCGCCGCCGTCGTCGCGGCGGTGCTTGGCCGCGTCGCCGACCGGCACGGTTACCGCTTCATCGTCGGCATCGGCGCGTTGATCTGGGCTGCCAGCCTGCTGTGGTATCTCAAGGTTGTCGGGTCCCAGCCCGATTTCCTCGGTGAATGGCTGCCCGGCCAGATACTGCAGGGAATCGGGGTGGGCGCTACCTTCCCGCTGCTCGGCAGTGCCGCCTTGGCCCGGCTGGCCAAGGGCGGCAGCTACGCCACCGCTTCGGCGGTGACCGGCACCATCCGCCAGGTTGGCGCCGTCATCGGCGTCGCGGTGCTGGTGATCCTGGTCGGCACACCGGCACCGGGCGCAGCCGAAGAGGCGTTGCGTCACGGGTGGGCGTTGGCCGCGATCTGTTTCGTGGCGGTGGGGATCGGGGCGCTGTCGCTGGGTCGCATCCGCCCAGTCCCAGCTGCGGTTGAACCCCCGCCGGGGCCGCCGGTGGCTCCGTTGGGAGCGCGGCGGCCGCCGAGACCCGCACCGGTGGCCTCACCCGCCGCGGCAGTGGCCCCGACCCCCAAGACTTCCCGCGAAGTCAACCTGCTGGAGGCTCTGCGGTTTGCCAGGCCGGACACGCAACAGATTGAGCTGCAAGCAGGCTCGTATTTGTTCCACGCGGGCGATGTGTCCGATGCGCTCTACGTGGTGCGCAGCGGCCGCCTGCAAGTCCTCGCCGGCGACGGCGCAAAGGACGAAGTGGTGGCCGAGCTGGGCCGTGGTCAGGTGGTCGGGGAGCTCGGGGTGCTGCTCGATGCGCCGCGGTCCGCGTCGGTTCGTGCGGTACGCGACTCGTCCCTGATGCGAGTGACCAAGGCCGAATTCGCGAAGATCGCCGATGCCGGGGTGCTTGGGGCGCTGGCGGGGGTACTGGCCAAACGACAGCACCAGACACGCGTGGCCTCTCAGCGGACAACGCCGGAGGTCGTTGTCGCGGTCGTCGGTGTCGACGCCAATGCACCGGTCGCAATGGTGGCCACCGAATTGTGCAGGGCACTGTCGACACGGCTACGTGCTGTCGCCCCCGGCCGGGTCGACTGCGACGGGTTGGAACGTGCCGAGCAGACCGCCGACCGGGTGGTGCTGCATGCGGCCGTCGGCGACGCGCGGTGGCGGGAATTCTGTTTGCGTGTCGCCGATCGCGTGGTGCTGGTGGCCAGCAACCCGGCCGTGCCTGTGGCCCCGCTGCCGACCCGAGCGACCGGCGCCGACCTGGTGCTGGCCGGACGGCCCGCCGGCCGGGAGCACCGACGTGCCTGGGAGCAGTTGATCACGCCGCGGTCGATGCATGTGGTCCGACGCGAATTTGTCGCCGACGACCTGCGGGTGCTCGCCACGCGTATCGCGGGCCGTTCCGTGGGGCTAGTCCTCAGCGGTGGGGCAGCGAGGGCGTGTGCCCACTTGGGCGTGCTGGAGGAACTGGAGGCCGCCGGGGTCACCGTCGACCGCTTTGCCGGCACCAGCATGGGCGCAATCATCGCGGCTCTGGCGGCCAGCGGTTTGGATGCTGCCGGGGTGGATGCGCAAATCTACGAGCACTTCGTGCGCAAGAGCCACGGCGACTACACCCTGCCGAGCAAGGGGCTGATCCGCGGGAAACGCACCCAGTCCACGCTACGCACGATCTTCGGAGACCATTTGGTGGAGGAGCTGCCGAAACATTTCCGCTGCGTCAGTGTCGACCTATTGGCCCGGCGTCCCGTCGTGCACCGCCAAGGCCCGCTCGCCGACGTCGTCGGCTGCTCGATGCGGCTGCCTTTTCTGTATGCGCCACTGCCCTACGGCGGCACCCTGCACGTCGACGGCGGTGTGCTGGACAACGTGCCCGTCACCACGCTGGTGGGCAAGGACGGCCCACTGATTGCGGTAAACGTGGCCTCTGGCGGAAATCCAAGCCCCGCGTCCGGCGGCCATCGCCGCGGCAAACCACGGGTGCCCGGCCTAACCGACACCCTGCTGCGCACCATGACAATCAGCAGCGCGATGGCATCGGAAAAAGTGTTGGCCCAGGCCGACCTGGTGATCAAGCCCAACCCGATCGGCGTCGGACTCATGGAGTACCACCAGATCGACCGCGCCCGTGAAGCGGGCCGGATCGCGGCCCGTGAAGCGTTGCCACAAATCATGGAGCTGGTGCACGGCTGAACCTGGGCAGGGCCGCTAAGATACTGTGACCACGGCCACGCTATCGGCGGCCTGGCCAGCTTTCCGGGCCGCTACCCGATGGGAGTCCTCACCCACGCCGCCGGCGGACCCAACCCCGATTGTTCGACCGCAGACACTGATCTATCGCGCAGGCGTTGCCGCATGGTGGACTAGCCCAATGACGCGGGCTGACGGCAAGCGCGACCGTGACGAGATGTTCGTCGAATACACCAAGAGCATCTGCCCCGTCTGCAAGGTCGTGGTCGACGCCCAGGTCAATATCCGCCACGACAAGGTGTATTTGCGTAAGCGCTGCCGCGAGCACGGAAGTTTCGAGGCCCTGGTGTACGGGGATGCCCAGATGTATTTGGAATCAGCACGATTCAACAAACCGGGCACCTTTCCGCTGCGGTTTCAGACCGAGGTGCGCGACGGCTGTCCCAGTGACTGCGGGCTGTGCCCGGACCACAAGCAACACGCCTGCCTGGGGTTGATCGAGGTCAACACACACTGCAACCTGGACTGCCCGATCTGTTTCGCCGACTCTGGCCACCAACCCGACGGCTACGCCATCACCGCGGCGCAGTGTGAACGGATGCTCGACACGCTCGTTGCCGCCGAGGGTGAACCCGAAGTGGTGATGTTCTCCGGTGGCGAACCGACCATCCACAAACAACTCCTCGAGTTCGTCGACGCCGCCCAGGCCCGCCCGGTCAAGACCGTCATCATCAACACCAACGGCATCCGGCTGGCCTCCGACCGGCGATTCGTCGACCAGCTCGCCACCCGCAACCGTCCCGGCCACCCCGTGCACATCTACCTGCAGTTCGACGGCCTGGACGAGGCAACACATCGTCGAATCCGGGGCCACGATCTGCGGGACGTAAAGCAGCGGGCCCTGGACAACTGCGCCGCGGCGGGCCTGACCGTCAGCCTGGTGGCCGCGGTGGAACGCGGCCTCAACGAGCACGAGCTCGGCGCGGTCATCCGCCACGGCATGGCGCAGCCCGGAGTGCAACCGGTGGTATTTCAGCCGGTCACCCACGCCGGCCGGCATGTGCAGTTCGACCCGCTGACCCGACTGACCAACTCCGACATCATCGCCTGCATCACCGCGCAACTGCCCGAATGGTTCAGGCCCGGTGACTTCTTTCCGGTGCCATGCTGCTTCCCCAGCTGCCGATCGATCACCTACCTGCTCACCGACGGGGAGCATGTGGTCCCGATTCCGCGGCTGCTCAATGTCGAGGACTACCTCGACTACGTCTCCAACCGGGTGATCCCTGACCTGGCGATCCGCGAAGCCTTGGAGAACTTGTGGTCGGCGTCGGCGGTGCCAGGCACCGACACCATGACCGCACAGCTACAGCGGGCTACCGCCGCCCTGAACTGCGCCGAGGGCTGCGGGATCAACCTGCCCGAGGCCCTCACGCACCTCACCGACCGGGTCTTCGCCATCGTCATCCAAGACTTCCAGGATCCCTACACCCTCAACGTCAAACAGCTGATGAAATGCTGCGTGCAACAGATCACCCCGGACGGACGGCTGATCCCGTTCTGCGCCTACAACTCGGTCGGCTATCGAGAGCAGGTGCGTGAACAGCTCACCGGGGTACCGGTACCCGACATTGTGCCCAATGCCATCCCACTCGCCGGGTTGCTGGCGGACGCACCACACGGATCAAAACAGGCCAATACCGGTGGGAGTATCGCCAGGCTCGCGGGGCCAACCCGAGGTGCGCCGATGGCACTGCCACCACAGCAGATCAAAGCGTGTTGCGCCGACGCCTATTCCCGCGACATCGTCGCCTTGCTACTCGGTGACTCCTTTCACCCGGGCGGCGCGACATTGACCCGTAGGTTGGCTGACCAACTCGGGCTGAGGTCGACAGGCGACCCGCGGCGGGTCGCCGACATCGCCGCCGGGCCCGGCGCCTCCGCACGGCTGCTGGCCAGCGACTACGGTGTGGCTGTCGACGGGGTCGACATCAGCGAGATCAACGTGAAGCGCGCCCAAGCCGCCGTCGCGCAAACCGGCCTGACCGAGCGGGTGCGCTTCCACCTGGGCGACGCCGAATCAGTCCCGTTGCCCGACGACACATTCGACGCGCTGGTGTGCGAGTGCGCGTTCTGCACATTCCCGGACAAGAACGCCGCCGCCCAGCAGTTCGCTCGGATTCTGCGTCCTGGTGGCCTGGCCGGCATCACCGATGTCACTGTCGGGGACGGCGGCCTGCCGGCGGAGCTGACCCCATTGGCCGCGTGGGTCGCCTGCATCGCCGACGCCCGAACCGTCACCGACTACACCGACATCCTCGAAGGGGCCGGATTGCGCACCCGCCACATCGAGTCTCATGACGAGAGCCTGCTGGACATGATCGACCGCATCGACGCGCGGATCACCGCCTTGCACGTCGCCGCACCGGAGATCCTCGCCGACAACGGCATTCGCCACGACTCGGTGCGCGATTTCACAGCGCTCGCACGCGCCGCGGTACAAACCGGACGAATCGGATACACGTTGATGATCGCGGAAAAGCCGTGATAATCCAGGAAATGTGGGACAGACCAATCGCATTTCCCGCATCTGAGGAGCGAGCCGCACCGCGTTACTTCGACGTGTTTCCCCCCTTCAAGTCGGTATCCCGGCTCGGCTGCACCCGCTTGGGTTCGCCCGGCATCTTCGGATAGTTCGGCGGATACGGCATGTCACCGAGCCCGCGCTCCTCGTCGGCGGCGGCCAAGTCCAGCAATGGTGCAATCGACTGGGCCACGTCGTCCATGCCGGCCCAGGGGTCGTCGCGGATCTTCACCAGCTCGGGCACCGTGGTCATGGTGTAGTCGTCGGGATCCGCGCCGGCCAGCTCTTCCCAGGTCAACGGCATCGATACCGTCGCGATCGGGGTAGGACGCACCGAATAGGCCGACGCCATGGTGCGGTCGCGGGCGTTTTGGTTGAAGTCGATGAAGATACGCGCGCCCCGTTCTTCCTTCCACCACGACGTCGTCACCGCATCCGGTGCGCGGCGCTCGACTTCCCGGGCCAACGCAATGCCCGCCCGACGCACCTCGACGAAGTCCCAGTCGGTGGCGATGCGCAGGAATACGTGAATCCCTCTACCCCCGGATGTCTTCGGATAACCGACCAGACCGAGGTCGTCCAGCACGGACCGGAGCACATCGACGGCGACCGTACGCGCCTCCACGAAGCCGGTGCCCGGTTGCGGATCTAGATCGATGCGCAATTCGTCGGGGTGCTCGGTGTCGGGGCAGCGCACTTGCCACGGGTGCAGGGTGATTGTGCCCATCTGCGCCGCCCATACGATCGCCGCCGGGTGGGTCACCTTCAGCGCGTCAGCCATCCGCCCCGACGGAAACGTCACCCGGCACGTCTGCAGGTAGTCAGGGCGGTGCCGCGGGATCCGCTTTTGGTAGATCTGCTCGCCGTCGACGCCGTCCGGGAAGCGCTGCAAGTGCGTCGGCCGGTCACGCAGCGCCGTCAGCATCGGACCCCCGGCCACGGCGAAGTAGTACTCAACGAGGCGGCGCTTGGTGCCGTGCGACCCCAGCTTCGGGAAATACATCCTGTCCGGGCTAGTCAACCGCACCGCGATGCCGTCGACGTCGAGTTCCTCAGCTGCCGCCGCCATATCGGAATTCCAGCATGCCGCACGCAAGAATGAGCACATGCAGTTACCCGTCATGCCGCCGGTGTCGCCGATGCTGGCCAAATCGGTCACCGCAATCCCGCCGGACGCGTCGTATGAACCCAAATGGGACGGATTCCGCTCCATCTGCTTTCGCGACGGTGATCAGGTCGAACTGGGTAGCCGCAACGAGCGGCCGATGACCCGCTACTTCCCCGAGCTGGTCGCCGCGATCAGGGCCGAGCTGCCGCATCGCTGTGTGATCGACGGGGAGATCATCATCGCCACCGACCACGGCTTGGACTTCGAGGCGCTGCAACAGCGCATCCATCCTGCCGAGTCGAGGGTGCGAATGCTTGCCGACCGCACACCAGCCTCCTTCATCGCATTCGACCTGCTGGCCCTCGGCGACGACGACTACACCGGGCGACCGTTCAGCGAAAGACGAGCCGCTCTGGTCGATGCCGTAACTGGTTCGGGGGCCGACGCTGACCTGTCGATCCACGTCACCCCGGCAACCACCGACATGGCGACCGCACAACGATGGTTCTCCGAGTTCGAGGGGGCCGGTCTAGACGGTGTCATCGCCAAACCGCCGCACATCACCTATCAACCGGACAAACGCGTTATGTTCAAGATCAAACACCTGCGGACCGCCGATTGCGTGGTGGCCGGCTACCGGGTGCACAAGTCCGGCAGTGACGCGATCGGCTCACTGCTGCTAGGGCTTTACCAGGAGGACGGCCAACTCGCGTCGGTCGGCGTGATCGGCGCGTTCCCCATGGCCGAACGACGCCGGCTATTAACCGAGCTGCAGCCGCTGGTCACCAGCTTCGACGACCACCCATGGAACTGGGCCGCCCACGTTGCCGGCCAGCGCACCCCACGTAAGAACGAGTTCTCCCGCTGGAATGTCGGCAAAGACCTGTCGTTCGTGCCGCTGCGACCCGAGCGGGTGGTCGAGGTCCGCTACGACCGCATGGAAGGCGCGCGGTTCCGCCACACCGCACAGTTCAACCGGTGGCGCCCCGACCGCGACCCACGCTCATGCAGCTATGCCCAGCTCGAACGCCCGCTCACCGTCAGCCTCTCCGACATTGTGCCGGGCCTACGCTAAGGTGCGACCCTCTTCGGTCAGTTGATCCCCGGTGGGCCGATCGGCTCGGGCGCCACATCCGGGTCGGTTCGTTGCGTTCGGCCGCGTAACATCTGCGGCATGGCGGTGCTGCCCGCGTGCCGGTTGGGACTTGTCGTCTGTGTGGCGACCGCAGTGATCACAGCAACCATGGTGTTGGCTACGCCGAGCTATGCATGCGCCTGCGGTGCCGCGGTCACAGCACATGGCTCCCAAGCAACTTTGAATCATGAAGTCGCGCTGCTTCATTGGGACGGGACGACCGAGACGATCGTCATGCAGCTGGCAATGAACGCCGATACCGACAACGTTGCCTTGGTAGTGCCCACCCCGACGCCGGCGATAGTTACAACCGCGGACCAGTCCACGTTCGGCGAGCTGGACACGCTCAGTGCGCCGTTGATCGAGCATCAGCGACATTGGAGCTTAAGGCGCGGTGTCGGTGCCTCCGGTCCCCAGGAGGCCGCCGCCCGGGCCCCGCATGTGCTCAACCAGGTTCGCCTTGGCCCGCTGGAGGCCACCACCTTGACCGGCGGGGATCTGAGCGGCCTGCAGACTTGGTTGTCTGACAACGGCTATGCGATTCGACCGGCGGTGTCAGCGGCGCTGGATCCCTACGTGCGTGACGGATGGGCGTTCGTGGCGATCCGGCTGACCAGCACCGACCTGATAGTGGGCGGGCTCGATCCGGTGCGGATGACCTTCCGATCGTCGCGGTTGGTGTATCCCATGCGGCTATCGGTCGCCGCCCAGGAGCCGCAACATGTCACCATCTTCACCCTGTCCGATCACCGGCAGCAGCGCACCGACGCCGACGCTGCCACACAGACAACCCACGTCCGGTTCGCGGGCGACATGTCCACTGCGGTTCGTGACCCTCTGTTGCGCGAGCTGATCGGCAACCACGGCTCATATCTGACCAAGGTCGAGGTGGACATCTATCAGACATCGCGAATCTCTTCGGATTTCACGTTCGGCAACGCACCAAACGACGATCCGTACCGGCAGGTGGTCACCGTTTACGACGATGTCGCACTCCCCCCGCTGCTGCTGGTGGTCGTGTCGGCGATCGCGGTGGGCGCGGCGGGCGGGGCCGTTGTGGTGGTTCTGCGGCGACGGCGGCGCGCCCACACTGGGTAGTCCGCCACGGTGAGGGCGCTCAGCGAGGCAGGGATTCTGGTCCTTCAGACAAACCCGCCACGGCCGGGTGCGCCATCAACCGGTCGAGAAAACCCCGCTGCCCCTTGAGCAGTTTGGTGCGTGCCCGCGCTACCGGAAACCAGCTCACCCGGTCGACCTCGGGGAACTTACGCATCTTGCCCGAGCCCTTCGGCCAGTCCAATTCGAAGGTGCTGCTTCGTGCGTCGGTGATGTCCAGATCCGCCCGGACACCGAACACGGTCACCACCTTGCCGCCGGACTGTTTCAGCGACCCGAAGTCGATTCGCGGCCCGTCAGGCACGCACAACCCGATCTCCTCGGAGAACTCGCGCCGGGCGGCCAGCCACGGATCTTCGCCGCCGGTGTATTCGCCCTTCGGGATCGACCAAGCGCCGTCGTCCTTTCCCGCCCAAAACGGGCCGCCCGGATGCGCCAGAAGGACGTCGACGACACCGGCGCGCGCCCGATACAGCAGCACACCCGCGCTGAGCTTGGGCATGAGTACGGGTTCTTTAGATCCCGACGGCCTGTTCCAGATCCTTCAGCGACGATTCCAGGTGCGCAAGCAGCCGCTGCAAGTGGGGCACACTGCGACGGCACCCGACCAGTCCGAAGTCGAGATTCCCAGCATTGTTCACCAGGGTGATGTTCAACGCTTGACCGTCCGGGATGTTCGACAATGGGTAACTACCGTCAAGCCGGGCCGTGCCGTAGTAGAGCGGGTCTACCGGCCCCGGCACATTCGAGATGACGATGTTGAACGGTGGCGGCACTGCCGACAAGAAACCCGGTACACCCGCCAACGTCAGCGGCGCCATATTCAATGCCGACAATGCAAGCACCTGCAGCTGCGGCAATTCGGAGAGCACTTTCTTGTTGCCGTCCATGGACGCGCTGATGGTCTGAATCCGTTGCGCTGGGTCGTCGACATGGGTGGCGAGATTGCACAGGACGCTGCCGACCAAGTTGCCGCCGGCGTCAGCGTCCTCTTTGGAGCGTAGGCTCACCGGAACCATCGCGATCAGCGGTCTGTCCGGCAGCGCATTCCGCTCTATCAGGTAGTAGCGCAACGCACCGGCACACATCGCCAGGACGGCGTCGTTGACGGTCACACCGGCGGCCTGCTTGACGCTCTTGATCCGGTCCAGCGACCAGGACTGCGCAGCGCACCGGCGGGCTCCCCCGACCTTGACGTTGAACATGCTGTGTGGCGCCGCGAACGGCAGCGTCAACTGCTGCTCGAGTAGCGCCGCACGAGCCAGCTTCAGCGTCGACGGTGCAAGTCCGACAACGGATCCCGCCATCTTGAACAGCGCATCCAACAGTGACGAGCCGTCCGATGGCGGGCGCGTACGTGGGCGCGGAGGCAGGTTCCAGATGGCGCGCACCTCGGCGTCGTCCGGGTCAGCCGACAGCGTGCGCTGCGCCAGCTTCATCGCCGAAACACCGTCGATCAGGGCGTGGTGCATTTTGGTGTACATAGCAAACCGGCCGTCGTTCAGCCCCTCCACCACGTGCAGCTCCCACAGCGGGCGGTGGCGATCGAGCAGGCTGGTATGCAGCCTTGAGGTCAGCTCGAGCAGATCGCGGACTCGTCCTGGCGAGGGCAGCGCCGAGCGGCGAACGTGGTAATCGATGTCGATGTCGTCGTCATAAGCCCATGCCACACGGGCGATTCCACCCCCGATCGTCGCAGGGTGCTTTCGGAACATGGGCTGGAATTCGTCGTTGGCAACCAAACGCTCGGTGAACTCACGGACGAACTCAGGACCAGCTCCCTGCGGTGGCTCGAACAACGACAAGCCACCCACATGCATGGGGTGTTCACGAGATTCAATGAAAAGAAACATCGAGTCGTTGGGCATCATCAGATCCATGCACCCATTACACCCATTACCGAGTGATCCGGGAAGGCTTCTGTGGTGCCCGAGGTTCGGCAAGTCGCAAGAACATCGCCGCCCAGCTGACTTCGGGATGACAACGCATGTAGTCCGGAGCGGCTTGAGGTTGCAACGTCGGGTGGGCGAAGTAGTCCGGCTGAGAGGTATTGGTGGCAGCATGGGTTTGTGACCTCAATGTCGTTGGCCTGGGATGTGGTGTCGGTCGACAAGCCGGACGATGTCAACGTCGTGATCGGCCAGGCGCACTTCATCAAAGCGGTCGAAGACCTGCACGAGGCCATGGTCGGCGTGAGCCCATCGCTACGGTTCGGGCTCGCCTTTTGCGAGGCTTCCGGGCCCCGGTTGGTTCGACATACCGGCAACGATGGCGATTTGGTCGAACTCGCGACCCGCACTGCGCTGGCCATCGCGGCCGGGCATAGCTTCGTGATCTTCTTACGTGAGGGGTTTCCCATCAACATCCTCAACCCGGTGCAGGCGGTGCCCGAGGTCTGCACGATCTACTGCGCCACAGCCAATCCGGTCGACGTTGTCGTCGCGGTGACCCCGCATGGTCGCGGCATCGTGGGTGTTGTCGACGGGCAGACCCCTCTGGGAGTGGAGACCGATCGCGACATTGCGCAGCGGCGTGACCTGTTGCGCGCCATCGGTTACAAGCTCTGATACGGGCCGCCGGTCCGCCCTTGACAGCGGGACGTCCGCCGCAGAGGGTCGACGGCATGTCCGTGGTGCGCGGGACCGCTCTGGCTAACTACCCGAGCCTGGTTGCCGGGTTGGGCGGTGACCCGGCCACTCTGCTACGGGCCGCGGGTGTTCGGGATCAGGATGTCGGCAACTATGACGCGTTCATTTCGATCCGGGCAGCGATTCGGGCAATCGAATCGGCCGCAGCGGTCACCGCCACAATGGATTTCGGGAGACGATTGGCACAGCGGCAAGGGATTGAGATCCTGGGACCGGTCGGTGTGGCGGCCCGCACGGCCGCCACGGTCGGTGACGCTCTGGCGATCTTCAACACCTTCATGGCGGCCTACAGCCCAGTTATCGCCATCCGGATCACGCCGCTGGCCGGACAGCGGTCATTTATTGCACTCGAGTTCCTGCTCGACGAGCCGGCGTCGTATCCGCAGACCATGGAGCTGGCGCTCGGGGTGGCGCTCGGGGTGATCCGGTTGTTGTTGGGCGCTGACTACGCCCCACTGGCCGTGCACTTACCCCACGACCCACTCACACCCGAAGCCTTCTACCTGCAGTACTTCGGCTGCCGGCCTTACTTCGCCGAACGTGTTGGTGGTTTCACCATGCGCACCGCGGACCTGAGCCGTCCCCTCAACCGCGACGATGTCGCCCACCGGGTGGTCGTCGACTACCTGAGCAGCATCACGCCGCTGGGCGAGGGGATCGTGGAATCGGTGCGCACCATCGTGCGCCAGCTGCTGCCCACCGGAGCGGCGACGCTCAACGTGGTCGCCGAGCAGTTCCACCTGCACCCGAAAACGCTGCAACGTCGACTTGCGGAGGAGAACACCACATTCGTTATTCTGGTCGATCGGGTCCGCAAGGATGTCGCTGATCGCTACCTAAGGACCACCGGGATCGGCCTTACCCATTTGGCACGTGAACTGGGCTACGCCGAACAAAGCGTGTTGACCCGCTCGTGCAAACGCTGGTTCGGAACCGGACCGGCCGCCTACCGCAACCAGGCCAGGTTACAGACAACCGTGAGCGCACCTGGCAGCGGGCGTGGTCCGAATCCAGGTAACGTCTCAGTATCCTGCTGACCGATGGATCAAGATCGATCGGACAACACGGCATTGCGCCGTGGTCTGCGAATTGCCCTGCGCGGGCGCCGCGATCCGCTGCCCGTGGCGGGCCGGCGGAGCCGGACCTCCGGCGGAATCGATGACCTGCACACCCGGAAGGTGCTTGACCTGACCATCCGGCTCGCCGAGGTGATGTTGTCGTCCGGCTCTGGCACCGCGGATGTCGTCGCCACAGCCCAGGACGTGGCTCAGGCCTACCAGCTCACCGATTGCGTTGTCGACATCACCGTTACCACCATCATCGTGTCCGCGCTAGCGACCACAGACACTCCGCCGGTCACCATCATGCGGTCGGTCCGGACCCGGTCCACTGACTACAGCCGGCTGGCCGAACTCGATCGACTCGTTCAGCGGATAACCTCCGGTGGCGTCGCAGTCGACCAGGCTCACGAGGCTATGGACGAGTTGACCGAACGGCCCCACCCCTACCCGCGCTGGCTCGCGACCGCGGGGGCGGCGGGCTTCGCACTCGGCGTCGCCATGTTGCTCGGCGGAACCTGGCTGACCTGCGTCTTGGCTGCCGTGACGTCTGGCGTGATCGACCGACTGGGCCGGCTGCTGAACCGGATCGGGACCCCGTTGTTCTTCCAGCGCGTGTTCGGCGCGGGGATCGCGACCCTGGTCGCGGTGGCGGCTTACCTGATCGCCGGCCAGGATCCGACCGCGCTGGTGGCCACCGGAATCGTTGTGCTGCTGTCTGGGATGACCTTGGTGGGTTCGATGCAGGACGCGGTCACCGGGTACATGCTCACCGCACTCGCCCGGCTTGGCGACGCCCTGTTCCTGACCGCAGGGATCGTCGTCGGCATCCTCATCTCGTTGCGGGGCGTCACCAATGCCGGCATCCAGATCGAACTGCATGTCGACGCAACCACGACGCTCGCCACCCCGGGCATGCCGCTACCGATTCTCGTCGCGGTAAGCGGTGCGGCGCTGTCCGGCGTGTGCCTGACGATCGCGAGCTATGCGCCGCTACGTTCTGTGGCCACCGCCGGACTCTCGGCCGGACTCGCCGAACTGGTGCTCATCGGACTCGGCGCGGCCGGGTTCGGCCGAGTGGTCGCCACCTGGACCGCCGCGATCGGCGTCGGCTTCTTGGCCACCCTGATCTCAATCCGTCGGCAGGCTCCCGCCTTGGTGACGGCCACCGCCGGCATCATGCCGATGCTGCCGGGCCTTGCGGTCTTCCGTGCCGTGTTCGCGTTCGCCGTCAATGACACACCCGACGGCGGTCTGACCCAGCTGCTGGAAGCGGCCGCGACTGCACTCGCGCTTGGCAGCGGGGTGGTGTTGGGCGAGTTCCTCGCCTCACCATTGCGGTACGGCGCCGGCCGGATCGGCGACCTCTTTCGGATCGAGGGTCCACCCGGGCTCCGGCGGGCGGTCGGCCGTGTGGTGCGCCTACAGCCGGCCAAGAGCCAGCAGCCGACCGGCACCGGTGGCCAACGGTGGCGAAGCGTCGCGCTGGAGCCGACGACGGCCGACGACGTGGACGCCGGCTATCGCGGCGATTGGCCCGCTACCTGCACCAGCGCGACCGAGGTGCGCTAGCCAGCCTCGCCAGCGCCGACCAACTGCTCCCAGCTAGCGGGCACCATCGGCACCGACGGACTACCCCCGAACTCACCACCGGCCAACGTGGTCAACCCCGCAGGACGCCCAACGGACTCCTTGCCAGCGGTCCCGGCAAACCCCAACACGCCGGCACCCCGATCCGAAGCCAGCACCGACGCCGACGTGCCCGCGGGAGCTGGCGCCACCGCCGACACCAGCCTGGCCTCCGGTCGCACCGCGGCAGACTCACGCAACGGCGGCGCCGCTGCAGGTCGTACGGCAACGGGCGCCACGTCCGCCGTCTTTAGGCCCACTTCGATAGCCTGCGCGTCCGCACTCGCCAGGTCCGCGAGGTACTGGCCAACGCCGATAGGCACCGCAGTCGACAACGAAGTCGACAACGAGGTCGGCACCGCAATCACGGAGCCGGTGAGCACAAATGGCGATGCGATCACAAGGAGCGGCGGGCCGAAGATGATCGCCAGGACCGCAAAGACGATCGCGTATGCGAAGATCACGAGCGGCAAGATGAGCACGATGATGATCGTGTATGCGACGATTGCAAACAGGATCTCGAGCGATATCAGAAAGAGCTGAATCAATATCTCGATGATGATCCCGATGATGCTGGCGGGGTCCAACGTTGCGGCGGAGATCGCCGGCAGGGCGCTGGCAACGCCAGCACCGCCGTTGAACAGTACCGGAGCCGGTGTGGTTTGCGGTGCCGACGCCAGCGCCGCATCGGAGGTGCCCTCATAGATACTCATCGTGGTGGCCGCCTGAATCCACATCCGCGCATAGTCGGCCTCATTGAGCGCGATCGGGATCGTATTGATTCCAAAGAAATTCGTTCCCAGCAACACCGCATGGCTGGTGTGATTAGCGGCCAACTCGGTCAGCGTCGGCATCGCCGCCAGCGCGCTGGCATATGCCGTGGTCATAACCTCATGCTGGGTGGCCAGCCGCGCACTGTCGGCACTGGATTTAGTTAGCTAGGCTAGATAAGGTAGGTGGGCGGCCACATAAGCTTCGGCGCTCGGACCCTCCCACGCCCCGCCCTGTACCGCTGCCAGCACCGCAGTGAGCTCTTGGGCTGCCGAAGCATACTCCGCACTCAGCGATGTCCATTCCGCGGCAGCCGCCTGCAACGAAGCCGGGCCCGGACCGGCGCTGAGCAACGCCGAATGCACCTCCGGCGGCGAGGCAAACCAGATGGGCGCCGTCATAGTGAGCCCCCTGAAACCGAATCCACCGCCGGCGACAGCGCGGCCGCCGCCAAACCATCAGGAACTACCCCCTGCGTCACTCCTCGTACTCCTTCGGTCATCTCACCGACCAACCGCAGCCGAAAGCCGGTCAGTCAACTGACTGGGCCAAGTCGCACACATGACGGACTATAGATCTCACGCAATATAGCGATAATCGATCATTTCCACGAGCTACGATGCTCGAGTTGCCCAGCCAGCAAGATACGTCCCTTTACACCAGGCAGATAAACTGGGCTGGCTTTGGTCAAACCCAGCGCGACCCGCAGCACTTCCTCATAGCCCGACCGCGCGCTCCAGTTCCTTCAACGAGGTCTCCAGATGGCTGAGTACCCGCTGCACGTGTGGAACGCTGCGGCGGCAACCCACGACTCCGAAGTCGAGACTATCGGCGGTGCTGGTCAGGGTGATGTTGAGCGCTTGTCCGTCGAGCACCAACGACATTGGATAGTTGCCGACCATCCTGGCGCCGTTGAAGTACAGCGGTTCGCGCGCACCGGGCACGTTCGAGATGCACACATTAAACGGCGGTGGCGTTGCCTTGGCCAAGCCCGGCAGGGTGTTCAGCGCAGCTGGGCTCAACAGCAGCAGTGACACCGCCAACGCCTGGGCGCGGGGCAGCTGCGATAGTACGTTCTTATTACCGCGCATCGAAGCGTGGATGGCGTTCAGCCGGTCGGCTGGATCATCAAGGTGGGTGGCCAGATTACACAACACCGCCCCGACCATGTTGCCGCCGACCGAGTCGCGGTCGGTGCGCAGGCTCACCGGAACCATCGCAACCAGCGGCGTGTCCGGCAGCGCGTCGTTGTCGTCCAGATATTCGCGAAGTGCGCCGGCGCACATCGCCAGCACCACGTCGTTGAGGCTGACCCCGGCCGCGTCTTTCACCGCCTTGACCCGGTCCAACGGCCAGGACTGCGCGGCGCAGCGCCGCGCTCCCCCGACGGCGACATTGAGCATGGTGTGCGGGGCCCCGAAGGGCAGTGTCAACTGTTGTTCGATCAACGCGGAACGCGCCAGTCGCAACGTTGAGGGAGCGAGCCCGGCAACCGATCCCAGCATGCCCCCCAGCTGTTGCAGGCGGCCGCGCCGTCGCTTGATGGCGGTGTGCTGCGTCGCCGGTGACCAGGCGGTGCGCAACTTGCCCTCGATGGGGTCGGTGGTCATCGGCTGGCGCATCAGCGTAAGTCCGGACACCCCGTCGACCAGGGCGTGGTGCATCTTCGAATAGATCGCAAAGCGTCCATCCCGGAGGCCCTCGATCACGTGTGTTTCCCAGAGCGGGCGGTGCCGGTCGAGCAGATTGGAGTGTAACCGTGACGTCAGTTCCAGCAGCTCACGCACCCGGCCCGGCGCCGGCAGGGCAGACCGCCGCGCGTGGTAGCCGAGGTCGACGTCAGCGTCGGTCGACCAGCCGAGGTTGATGAGTGCACCGTGAAGCGACGTGGGGCGCTTGCGAAATAGCGGTGCTATCTCGCGGCACTGAAGCATCGCCTGATAGGTTTCCCGCACAAACCCACGTCCCGCCCCCGCGGGTGGCTCGAACAGTTGCAGCGCGCCGACATGCAGCGGATGCTCTCGCGACTCGGCTGATAAGAACAGCGCATCGATCGGTGACATCAGTTCCATGGCGTGCTCCTGGTGATGCGCTTCACCGTCAGCCGGCTCGCCGAAGCCGACGTCGTAAAGCGCAGGTGATCGTCGTCGACCGGGCCCTCGCGCAACACCTTGAGGTCCGCCAGGGGGCTTCGGCGCCCTGCAGCGGCCGGGTCGGCATGGCTGCGGGCAGCTGCGGACAGCAGATGGTGTGCCCGGGTGCGTCCATGTGGGCCGGCGAAGTTGGACACGTCGCTGAGCAGGAAACCCTTGAATGCCACCTTCTCGGCAACGTCCACGGCGACTCCGTCGACCGAGAGGTTGATGCCACCGAAGGCCAGCAGATTGAGGCCGGTGGCAGTGATGCTGATGTCGGCCGCCAATTCGCGTCCGGATTGCAGCCGGATTCCGTTTTCGGTAAAAGTATCGATCGCCTCGGTGACCACCGAGGCCCGGCCGTCGCGGATGGCCTTGAACATGTCGGCATCTGGCACCGCGCACAGGCGTTGGTCCCATGGGTTGTAGACCGGCTTGAAGTGCTCGTCGGCCGGATATCCGGCGGCCAGCTGCTTGGCGTTGAGATGACGGATCAGTCGCCGGGCGGCTCTCGGATACCGTTGGCATAACCGCCACACCAACCGTTGCTTGGCGATGTCTTTGCGCCGGGTGACGGCGTAGGCCCGATCGCGGCCTATCATTTGGGCATGGTTACCGCGCCGGCGGTCTGGGCCATGGCCGGCACCAGCGTGACCGCGGTCGCGCCGCTGCCGATGATCACCATCCGCAGCTCATGGTGACGTGTTCGCCGGTGTCGAAGCGTTCGATCTCCACCAGCCAGCGAGCGTCCTCGGTGGACCATGATGGCGTCCGCGCTGGCGGTCGCCTTCTCGTGCTGCCACGGCTTGAACTCATAGCTGAACGTGTGCAGGTCGGAGTCGGATCGAATTGCTGGATACCGGGCTTCAACGATCGCGAATGTCTTGGCCGGCTGCATTGTCTTTAGGTAGTAGGCGGCGCCAGTGCCGGAGATGCCGGCGCCAACGATCAGCACGTCGACGTGTTCGATGCTGGCTGACTGCTCGGAGTGCACGGCGTACTTCCTGTTCGGGCGAAGGCTGACCCGCGACTTCGTTGTCAACCGGGGGTGGTGTGCGTCACCGAACTCACTGTGCACCAGCACTCGGCCTTGAGTCTTGACACTAGAAGACAACAATTTGACTTTTCAAGACACAGCGTCACCTGTGCGCGGTGCCAGCGGCGCGGCGCCAGGCCGTGTGGCGCAGTAGGCGCAGCCCATTGAGTCCGACGATGATGGTGGAACCTTCGTGTCGGGCGACGCCCAGTGGCAATGGCAACGTGAAGGCCAGGTCCCACACAACGAGCCCGGCGATGAATGTCACGGCCACGATGAGGTTGGCGACCACGATGCGGCGGGCTCGCCGCGACATGGCGATAACGGTGGGAATGGTGGTCAGGTCATCGCGGACGACGACGGCGTCGGCGGTCTGCAGGGTGAGTTCCGATCGGGCGCTGCCCATGGCGATGCCGACATGCGCGGCCGCTAAGGCCGGAGCGTCGTTGATACCGTCACCGACCACGGTCAATCTGGCACCTCCAGCTTGCAGCTGCCGCACGGCTGCGACCTTGTCGTCGGGCAGTAGCCCGGCCCGTACGTCGTCGATGCCAACCTGTACACCGAGCCGATCGGCGGTGGCCCGGTTGTCGCCGGTAAGCAATACCGGTTTGGCCCCGGTCAGTTTGGTCGCAGCGGAAATCGCCGCGGCGGCTTCGGGGCGAAGCTGATCGGTGATGGCGAGTAGCCCGACGGGATGGCTATCGCATACCACGACGACGACGGTGTAGCCCTCGCCTTGCAGAAAGTCGACCGCCGTGATCATGGAAGCTTCGAGCGCGGCGGCGCCGGCAGTGCCCAGCAGTGCCGTCGCCGATCCGACCGCAATGACGTGGCCATCGACGCGGGCGGTGACACGGCAACCTGGGTGTGCGGTGAACTCGCCGACGGTCGGCAGCCGGATGCGGCGAGACTGGGCGGCTTTCACGATGGCCGCACCCAGTGGGTGCTCACTGGGATACTCCGCTGCAGCCGCAAGCCGCAGCAGTTCATCATCGGTGAATCGTCGTTCGTACACCCAGATGCCGGCGAGTTCGGGGGTACCGCGGGTAAGGGTGCCGGTCTTGTCGAACGCGATCCGTGTGGTGGTTCCAAGTTGTTCCATCACGATCGCGGACTTGGCGAGCACCCCGTGGCGGCCGGCGTTGGCGATTGCGGCCAATAGTGGCGGCATGGTGGCCAGCACGACCGCACACGGCGACGCGACGATCATGAACGTCATGGCTCGCAGCAACGCCCGCTGCAGGGTCTCCCCCCATAGCGGGGGCACCGCGAATACGGCGAGGGTCACGGCGACCATGCCGATCGAGTAGCGTTGTTCGACTTTCTCGATGAACAGCTGGGTGCGCGCCTTGGTCTGGCTGGCCTGTTCAACCAGGGTGGCAATGCGAGCGACGACGGAATCCCGCGCGAGCCGGTCGACCCGGATCCGCAGGGCGCCGGTGCCGTTGACAGTGCCGGCGAACACCTGATCGCCGATTGACTTGTCGACGGGCAGCGGCTCTCCGGTGACGGTGGCCTGATCGACTTCGCTGCCGCCGGCAAGCACGGTTGCGTCCGCCGAGATGCGCTCACCGGGCCGTACCAGCACGATGTCCCCAATCCTTAGGTCGGCGGCGTTGACCGTTTCCTCACCACCGCCGGCGCCCACGCGGGTCGCGGTGCCCGGCGCGAGGCCCATTAGCCCACGCACCGAGTCCGCGGTGCGGGCCGTTACCAGTGCTTCCAGAGCACCGGAGGTTGCGAAGATGACAATGAGCAGAGCGCCCTCGGCGATCTGCCCGATGGCGGCCGCGCCGATCGCCGCGACCACCATCAGCAGATCGACATCTAGGGTCCTTCGCTGTAGCGCCTGTAGCCCGGCCAGCCCTGGCTCCCAACCGCCGGTCGCGTAGCACGCCAGAAACAGCGCCCACCGCACCCATTGCGGTGCTCCGCACAGCTGTGTCAGTAGTCCCGCTGAAAACAGGCCCAACGCCAGCGCGGCCCAACGCATCTCCGACAACGCGAACAGCTTGGTTCGGCGCGCTAGGACCAACGGCGACGCTGAGGTGCACCGGGCGGGAGAGAGTTCACGAACAGCCACCCGGCCAACATATCAGAATATATGATCATATGTTCATTTATTTCTTTGGGGATAGGCTGCCTAACCATGGGGCACGGGGTCGAAGGCAGGAATCGTCCGTCAGCGCCGTTGGATTCCCAGGCCGCCGCGCAGGTCGCGTCCACACTGCAGGCGTTGGCGACTCCGAGCCGGCTGATGATCCTCACCCAGCTACGGAACGGCCCGCTTCCGGTAACCGACCTCGCCGAGGCTATTGGAATGGAACAGTCCGCCGTCTCGCATCAACTTCGAGTGTTGCGGAATCTCGGCTTGGTCGTGGGCGACCGGGCAGGCCGTAGCATCGTCTACAGCCTCTACGACACGCATGTGGCGCAGCTTCTTGACGAAGCCATTTACCACAGCGAGCACTTGCACCTTGGTCTCTCCGACCGGCACCCCAGCGCGGGCTAAGCGGTCAGGCTCATAAGCTCGCGGGTCACTTTCACCCATGACCGGCGAGCTTTACAGACCCCAGCGCCTCAAGGGGCACCACCTCAAGGGCGCAGCCACCGTGGCGGGCGCGCAATCGACAGGTCGTTGCCGACCGAGCGCTGGTGTGCCAGGAATTCGGTGGTCATGACGGCGCAGATGGTGTGCCAACCGAGGTCCTCGGGTCCGGTCGCACAGCAGCCGTCACGATAGAAGCCGGTAAGCGGATCGGTGCCACCCTGTTCCAGGGCGCCGCCCAGCACATTGCAATCGGACATGGACCTAAGTGTCTAAGCTGCGCCAGCCACGCCGTCGGACCTATCAGCTAATTCGGCGCGCGTCGCGGCGCACTATTCCCGCGCGAGGGTCTGGCCGGGTCGCGGAATTGCTTCGAGCAAGCAGGCGGCCGCCCTGACGTCGGCGTCCGAATACATCCGGGCGATCGCGGTAAACACCTCGCCCGCCTTTCTCAGCTCTTCCTGCGCCGCTTGATTCAGCGCCAGCAGCCCGGTGGCCGCCGTCGTGAACGCCGTTACCGCCCACGCCGACACCTCCTCGGCCCCGGCGGGCAATAGCGAGCTCAGCGAGACCCACGCCACCGCACCGGCCTGTAGCCCTTGGAATGCGTTGTTGACGACCTGCGATCCGATGTCGGCAACGGCCGGATCGAATGACATGGACTGCATGTGTCTCTCCCTAGATTGCGCGGGCTCGGGCCCCAACGACGAGATCTAAGCGAGGAATTCAGTTGTCGGTAGCGATAGTAGTAATAGGATATAGTCCGCGCTGACGAAATAGAAGACGAGATATGCCGTCGCACTGAATAATTTGTCACCAAGGGCGCTGCCGCCCCGTGCTACCCCTGGGCATGTTGTCCACCTGCGGCGCGGTAGGTTCAGCGGCGTGATACTTACGGGTGCGTTCTTGGCCGATGCCGCCGCAGCGGTGGACAACAAACTCAATGTGCAAGGCGGCGTGCTGTCCAGATTTGCGGTCGGTCCTGACCGGCTGGCCCGATTTGTGTTGGTGGTGTTGACGCAGGCGGAGCCTGACAGTTCGGACCGCGACATTACGGTCGAGATGAGGCCGCCGACCGATGACGAACCGATACGCCTGAATTTCGAGGCGCCCGAAGCGGCCGTTGCCGAGTTCCCCGGATTCGCATTCTTCGAAATCCAACTGCGCCTGCCGGTTAACGGCCGTTGGGTGCTGGTGGTGACTGGCGGCACCGGAGCGATATCGCTTCCGGTGCTGGTGAGCGACATGCCTGCGACGATAGGTTTTTGACGCGCCGGTCTTGAGCGACGACCCCCGGGGCTTGCAGAAAGGTTGTCCCGTGCACCAGCAGCATCCCTACAACGCAGCTGGATTCGGCTGACCGTGCTGACACCCAACCCAGCGGTAGGTTCGGCAGCGTGATAGTCGGGGCCTTCCTCGCCGAAGCGGCCTCGGTGGTGGACAACAAGCTCAATGTCTCCGGCGGCGTGCTGTACCGATTTGCGGTGGATCCGGACCGGTCGGCCCAGTTTCTGCTGGTGGTGTTGACCCAGGCCGAGACCGATGATCCGGATCGGCGGGTCGACGTAGAGGTTTGGCCTCCGACGGGCGACGACGCGCACCACATCGAGTTCGAGCTACCCGAGGCCGCCGTCGCCGCCGAGGTCGGATTCGCCATCTTCCGGATCGAGGTAAACCTGCCCGTCGACGGCCGTTGGGTGCTGGTGGTAACCGGCGGCGCCGGAACGATCTCGCTGCCGCTGATCGTGACGGGGTGAGGCGTAGGCCCCTGCCGACGGAGCTGCCAGCCCTATTGATCGAATGGGAGCAGGACGCCGAGGCCGAATGGCGATCCGGACGGGAACAGACGCCGTGCCTTAGCGGCGAACTGTGGGACCTGCTCGCCCAGCGCATCTAGCAGGCTGTGCGGCGTGAACGGCGGGTCGATGTAGGCGTCGACCATCCCGAGGATCACTGCTTTCGTTGCCTCTTCGTACAAATCCAACTGATCGAGGAGAAAGTCGTCGGGATGCAAAGCTTTGATCTGATAGGGCTTTAGCGCGTCATCAGGGAAGTGCTTGAGGTTTGTCGTGACTATCACCTCCGCGCGCTCTCGGACCGCTGCAGCTAGCACATGTCGATCTTTGTAATGGTTGTTCATGGCGGCGATGAGGTCGTTGTACCCGAAAGCGAATGCGGTAGTCAGCCCGTTCGGTGCTGATGTTGAGGCGGTCGACCATGGTTCGCCGAGTCTCGGCCAGGATGTCCTCCGACCACAGAGGCCGATAGGTGCCCTCGTCAGCGAACCGCAACAGGGCATCAACCAGCGGGTGTGGCACGAGCACGCACGCGTCCAGTACTACGGGGAACGGCATGCTCGGCCTCCTCTACTTCTTTTCTGCAAGCGCCGCCTGGAGCTCACCAAGGGCGTCGCGGCTCAACTCGCCTAGTGCTGCACGGCGATTCGACCGGGTTTCTTGCTGATATTCGAGCAGCGCGTCAAGGCTCACTCGGCGGTGGCGGCCCGGCTTCTCAAATGGGATTCGACCATCCTCCAAGAGCCGAACGAGGGTCGGGCGTGAGATGTTCAATAGGTCGGCGGCTTCTTGGGTGGTTAGTTTGAGGTGGCGTGGCACCAATGAAATGCCTTTGCCTTGCGACAAGGCCAGCACGACGTTGTACAGCGCATCTCTGACTGGTTCAGGAAGCGTCATCGGTTGTCCGGCGTTGCCACACACGGAAACTTCAGGCGCGCCAAGCACCTCCAGCAAGGAGGTCATGTCCTGCGGGTCGCGGGGGTGGAAGTACTGTCCGTTCCTGGACTGCGGCTGTCATGCAGCTTAGCGTAATTCGAACAAAACGAAACGTCGAGTCTCTGACCAGGCATTTACGCAAGCTACTGCGCCGCTAACCGCGCCGGGTCGCGCACTTGGCCGCCTCAAACGCCGCCTAGCACGGTGACGTCGAGCCCGGCGGAGCGCACCAGCTGATCAGAGCTGGAAACCGGCGCGCGTCTGCCGCGGCCGAAGCCTACACGCGGGCGGATCTGCGGCGCGGTGAAGCGCGCAAAGGTCCAGCAGATCACTCCGCACGATTTGCGGCACACCGCGGCCAGCTTGGCGGTGTCGGCCGGCGTCAACGTTTTGGCGCTGCAACGGATTCTCGGGCACAAGTCCGCGAAGGTCACCCTGGACACGTATGCGGATCTCTTCGATGCCGATCTTGATGCAGTCGCCGTCACTCTCGGGAAAGATGCCGACCAGCAAACCTGAAAATACCCTGCTGAACTGCACTAACAGTCAAAGGGATTTGGCGGTGGCGGAGGGATTTGAACCCTCGGACGGTGTTAGCCGTCACACGCTTTCGAGGCGTGCTCCTTAGGCCGCTCGGACACGCCACCGCGGTGAAGCTTACCGAATCGGCGCACCCTCACCCCAATCGCTGGCGGGCGAAGAAGGCCTCCAGCGGCGCGGCGCACTCCCGCGCGAGCACACCGCCGCGTACCTCCGGGCGGTGATTGAGCCGACGATCACGGACCACGTCCCACAACGAGCCGACCGCCCCGGTCTTGGGCTCCCAGGCACCGAAGACCAGCCGCGCGACGCGGGCCAGCACCAGGGCACCGGCACACATAGTGCACGGTTCGACGGTGACCGCCAAGGTGGTCCCCTCCAGCCGCCACCCGTCGCCGAGCACACCGGCCGCCAACCGCATCGCCAGGATTTCCGCGTGCGCGGTGGGATCGCCGAGCGCCTCGCGGGCATTCACCGCCCGGGCGAGTTCGGTTCCGTCGGCGCCGACGACCACCGCGCCCACCGGCACGTCGCGCGGACCCGCCGTCGCCGCGACCGCCAACGCCGCACGGATCAGATCTTCGTCAGTGGTCACCGCCCGCGCTTGCGGTCACCGACCTAGGCGGTCGATCACCGCCGACAGCTGGTCAGCGAAGCCCATTTCGCGGGCGATGCGGCCCAGCTGTTCGTCGGCGTAAAGGTCGGTCTCGTCGAGGATGACTCCCAGAACCGCCTCGGGCAGGCCGATGTCGGACAGCAGGCCCAGGTCGCCTTCCTCGAACGGATCGGCATCCTCGAGGTCTTCGGGATCGATCTCGGCGTCCAGATTGTCCAGGACCTCCGCGGCGATGTCGTAGTCCAGCGCGGCGGTGGCGTCGGACAGCAACAGCCGAGTTCCCGAGGGCGCCGGGCGCACAATGACGAAAAATTCGTCGTCGACGTCGAGTAGCCCGAAGACGGCTCCCGCGCTACGCAGCTCACGCAGTTCCGTCTCGGCAGCCCGCAGACTGGTCAACGCTTTGGGGCCCATCGGAGAGCAGCGCCAGCGGCCCTCTTCACGCACAACCGCAACACCGAAACCGTCCGGTGTGTCCGCGGCCGGTCTTTGCATGGAGGCCCGTTGTGCTCCCATGGGCGCCTACGGTAGTCGCTGACCAGGCCTCCTGACCAGATGGTGCTCAGACAGCGGAGATCTGGTCGCCCCTCAGGGCGCCGCCACGGGCTACCTATGCCAACCTTGGACTGTGACTCGGACTGTCGCGGCGCCACCGGTGTGCGTGCTTGGGCTGGGACTCATCGGCGGTTCCATCATGCGGGCCGCCGCAGCGGCGGGCCGTGAAGTCTTTGGCTACAACCGGTCGGTGGAGGGTGCCCACGGCGCCCGCTCCGACGGGTTTGATGCCATAACCGATCTCAACCAAACGCTAACCCGGGCCGCCGCTACCGAGGCGTTGATCGTGCTGGCCGTTCCGATGCCGGCCTTGCCAGGCATGCTCGCCCATATTCGCAAATCGGCACCTGGCTGTCCGTTGACCGACGTCACCAGCGTCAAATGCGCGGTTCTCGACGAGGTCACGGCGGCTGGTCTGCAGGCGCGCTACGTCGGCGGTCACCCGATGACGGGCACCGCGCACTCGGGTTGGACCGCCGGTCACGGCGGCTTGTTCAACAGAGCCCCCTGGGTGGTCAGCGTCGATGACCATGTCGACCCCACGGTGTGGTCGATGGTGATGACGCTGGCGCTGGACTGCGGGGCGATGGTGGTGCCCGCCAAATCCGACGAGCACGACGCCGCCGCTGCTGCCGTCTCGCACCTGCCACACCTGCTCGCTGAGGCGCTCGCCGTCACTGCGGCCGAGGTACCACTTGCCTTCGCGTTGGCTGCAGGGTCTTTCCGCGATGCCACCCGGGTGGCAGCCACCGCTCCTGACCTAGTGCGGGCAATGTGTGAAGCTAACACCGGCCAACTGGCGCCGGCCGCGGACCGGATCATCGACCTGCTGAGCCGTGCGCGTGATTCGCTGCAATCCCACGGTTCGATAGCCGACCTCGCCGACGCGGGCCACGCCGCACGCACACGCTATGACAGCTTCCCGCGCTCCGACATCGTCACCGTCGTTATTGGCGCGGACAAATGGCGCGAGCAACTGGCCGCCGCGGGGCGGGCGGGCGGGGTGATTACATCCGCTCTGCCAAGCCTGGATAGTCCACAATGAACCCGTCGGAGTCGACGGTCACGGTGGTGTCAGCCACCGGTGAGCGCAGCTTGATCCCATCCAGACGTCCTTCGCTGGTATAGCTCACGGTGGCCGCATCGACGCTCATCTCGGGCACGTTTACATAGACCACCGGCAGCGCGATCGATTCCGCTCGTTCGTGCAGCCCAAGGCGACGAATCGGCAACGCATTGAAGAATGGACTGAACACCAAATCGATGTCCAATGCACCGTTGTATGCTGCGCGCCGTTCACCCTGGTGGTCAGTCACCAACCACATGTTCTCCTCGTCGCGGGCGATGGCGAGCTGGCGTTCCCGCTCGGCTAGTGTGACCGTCAGCCCGAACCGTTTGGTGGCACCGGTTTCGTCGGTCTGCAGATCGTAGTGCGCGCCAAACGCCGGATTATTCGCGGTAGCCGCGGCCACAATGCGGCCGTTCGCCCTAATCCGCTTGCCGGACAACTGGACTCGTACCGATTCCATGCGCGAGATGTCCTGCGCACGCCAGGTCAACATGGCCGGCCAGACGCGCGGAGTCAGATCAGAGGGGACTGCGTTCACACTGTCTACCGTAGGGCGTGTCCACCGCCTGCGGCAGGTTTGTCGACAACCGCGGCGAGCTTGCGCATCCTCCCGGTGCCCGGCACCGATACCCACCCCGCCAACGCCAGCAGTCCGTCGAGGGTCAACGCCAACGCGGCCACCATCATCGCACCGACCAGAGCGATGTGGAATCGACGCTCCTTGATCCCGTCGATCAAGTAGCCACCCAGCCCCCCGAGACTGGCGTAGGCGGCCACCGTCGCGGTGGCGACCACTTGCAGCGTCGCGCTGCGTAGTCCGCCGAGCATCAGCGGTAGTGCATTGGGTACCTCGACGCGCAGCAGCACCTGGGACTCGGTCATGCCCATCGCCCGGGCGGCATCGACCACCAGCGGATCAACACTGGCAATGCCGGCGTACGTGCTGGCCAGCAAAGACGGGATACCCAACAGCATCAGCGCCACCAGCGGCGGCCCCAATCCCAGCCCGAATAGCAGCACCCCTAGCAGCAGAACACCCAACGTGGGCAAAGCGCGCAAACCATTGACCGCACCCACCACCAGCAGCGTCCCGCGACCGGTGTGCCCGATAAGCAGCCCGACTGGCACGGCGATCAGTGCTGAAGCGGCCACCGCCACCGCGGTGTATTCCAGGTGCTCACACGTGCGGACTGCCAAGCCGACTGGACCGGTCCAGTTACTGGCGGTTAGCAGGTAGGACAGCGCCTGCTGCAGGAAATTCATCGCGCTCCGCCCGTGATCGGGGCCGCGACCTGGCGGCGCCGACGGGCTGCCCGCGGCGCCCGTTCCCATGGCGTGGCCAGCCGACCGGCGAGGTTGATCACCACGTCGACGACAATCGCCAGCAGGAACATCGCTACGACGCCGGCAACGATCTGGTCACTCTTGTTGGTCTGATACCCCGCGGTGAACCAGGTTCCCAGGCCCCCGATTCCTATCACCGAACCCACGGACACCATCGCGATGTTGGTAACCGCGACCACCCGCAGCCCGGCTACCAGCACGGGGATAGACAGCGGCAGTTCGACTTTCAACATCTGAGCGATCCGCGAATAGCCGATGGCGGTGGCCGCGTCATGCACCTGCGCCGGCACCGCGTCCAGCGCTTCGAGCACCGCCCGCACCAGCAGGGCCGTGGTGTAGGCCGCCAACGCCACAATGACATTGGCCTCGTCGAGGATCCGGGTTCCGATGATCAGCGGCAACACCACGAATAGCGCTAGCGACGGGATGGTGAATATAACGCTGGCGGTCGCCGTCGTCAGCCGGCGAAGCAGCGGCGCGCGCTGCACCAGCAGGCCCAACGGCACCGCGCTCATCAGCCCGATCAGCACCGGCAGCAACGAGAGGCGCAGATGGACGACGGTCAGCGCCCAGGCCGCTCCCGGGTGGGTCATCAGGTAGTGCATGGCTTAGCTCCGCCGCCGGCCTTCTTGCCTTTTTGGAACTCGGCCAGCACGTCGGCGGCCAGTATCCCGCCGATGACCTTGCCACCGCCGTCAACGGCGACACCGACCCCCGACGGCGAGGACAAGGCGGCGTCCAGCGCCTGGCTGAGGTTACCGTTCGGGCGGAACACCGAACCGCCGACGGTCATGGCATCCGACAATGCCGCGCCGCCGCGGTGACGCCGCCGGCCATCGGCGTCGATCCAGCCCAACGGCGCACCCGCACCGTCGACCACCAGCACCCAGCCGTCACGAACTTGCCTGTCCCGGGCATCGGAAAGGCCGTTCACCGAGACTTGCTCGATGTCGCGCACAGGTAGTCCGGCCGCGTCGAACAGCTGCAGCCACCGATAGCCGCGACCGAGACCGATGAACTTCGACACGAAGTCATTCGCCGGACTGGATAACAGCCGGGCAGTTTCGTCGTACTGCGCAAGCGCGCCGCCCGGGGCGAACACCGCCACCAGATCGGCGAGCTTCAACGCCTCGTCGATGTCGTGCGTCACGAAGACAATGGTCTTGTGCAACTCGGCTTGCAGACGAAGTATTTCGTTCTGTAGCTCGTGGCGAACCACCGGGTCGACGGCCGAGAACGGCTCGTCCATCAACAAGATCGGCGGATCGGCCGCGAGTGCCCGTGCCACGCCGACCCGTTGCTGTTCGCCGCCCGAGAGCTGGGCCGGGTAGCGGGTGGCGACCTTGGGGTCCAGCCCGACACGCTCAAGCACCTCATAACCGGCTTTGCGGGCTGCCCGGCGCGGCTGACCCTTCAGCACCGGCACCGTTGCGACGTTGTCGATGACCCGTTGATGAGGCATCAGCCCCGCGTTCTGGATGACATAGCCAATTCCCAGGCGCAGCTTCACCGCATTGACCGTCGACACGTCGGTACCGTCGACAGTGATGGTGCCCGAGGTCGGATCCACCATTCGGTTGATCATTCGCAGCGCCGTCGTCTTGCCGCAGCCGGAGGGGCCGACGAAGACGGTCAGCATGCCGTTAGGGACTTCCAGCGTCAGCCGGTCTACGGCGGTGGCACCGTGTGCGTACACCTTGCTGACATCGTCAAAGCAGATCAACGTGGTGCCTACTGCCGCACTGGATGATCGAAACCGTTGTCCCGCACCCATTTCCGCGCGGCCTGGTCGGGGTCCACCCCGGAGTTGCCGGACACCGCTGCATTGAGCTCGGCCAGGCCGGCAGTGGTCAGCTTTGCCGACACCGCGTCCAGCACATCTTTGAGGTGATCCGACTTCTTTCGCGAATTCACAAGCGGCACAATGTTTCCGGCTAGGAAGTTATGTTCGGGATCTTCCAGCACCACCAGGTGGTTTTGCGGGATAGCCGCAGAGGTGCTGAAGAGGTTGGCGGCTGTGGCCGTTCCCTCCACCAGTGCTCGCACGGTCACCGCACCGCCGCCGTCGTTGATGGTCACGAAGTTGCCCGGCGCGATGTCGAGTGAGTATTTGTGCCGCAGCCCGGGCAACCCGGACGGCCGGGTCTGAAAGGCCGACGGCGCCGCGAACTTCACATCCGCGGAATGCGGGGCCAGGTCGGCGATCGTTTTCAGGTTCCACCGGGCGGCGGTAGCGGCGGTGACGGTGACGGTGTCAGTGTCAGAGGCCGGCGACGGCGTCAGGATCGACAGATCGCCGGGAAGTCGCTTGTAGAGCTCCAACTCAACGGCATCGAGCATGGTCACCGTGGCGTCGGGTTGAAAGTACAGCAGCAAGTTGCCGATATACTCCGGCACCAGGTCGATGGAATGATCTTTGAGCGCCAGGATATACGTCTCTCGACTGCCAATTCCCAACCGCCGCCCCACGTCGAAACCGTTGGCCTGCAACACTTGTGCGTAGATTTCGGCGATCACCTGCGATTCCGGAAAATCACCGGACCCGACGACGATGGACTTCACACTGCCGGTCGCTGACCCGAGCGGATCAGCATTGGCGCAGGACGCAACCAGGCACACCGTCGCGAGCCACACAGCCGCAGCGACAGTTGCGCGACGTAGGCGTCGCAGCATCCTCATGCAGTTGACACTATCGTCAGCGGCGGCGCCGTGCTTCCACAACTCGGCATGTACTGGGATTTTTCCGGCGTGGTTTGGTTTCATTCTGTGTGGGATAGGACAAAAATGGTGTCATGACCAGCAATCCCTCTTCCTCGGCTGATCAACCACTCAGCGGTACAACGGTGCCTGGCTCGGTGCCCGGTAAGGCACCGGAAGAGCCACCCGTCAAGTTCACCCGCGCCGCCGCCGTATGGTCGGCGCTGATCGTCGGCTTTCTGATCCTCATCCTGTTGCTGATATTCATCGCCCAGAACACCGCCTCGGCCCAATTTGCGTTCTTCGGCTGGCGCTGGAGCCTGCCACTAGGGGTGGCTATCTTGCTGGCGGCCGTGGGCGGCGGGCTGATCACCGTCTTCGCCGGCACCGCGCGGATCCTTCAGTTGCGACGTGCGGCCAAAAAGACCCACGCGGCCGCCCTTCGCTAACTGGGCATCCCCGACGCGGGATTACCCGCTCTTCTTGGCAATCTCTGCCAGACCGCGAGCGATCAGCGGCGCAACAACGTCAGGCACCGACTCAGCCGCGGTGTCCTTCCCCTCGGCCTGCTCGGACATGCGTCGGCGGTAGTCGATGCCGGCGGCGATGATGGCGAGCTTGAAATAGGCCAAGGCCATGTAGAACTCCCAGTGGCCTAGCGGCTGCCCGGAGACGAGTGAATACCGATCGGCCAGCTCGTCGGCTGCTGGCAGCAGCGGCGAAGTCCACGCTGCCTGCGCATGCACAATTAAGTCCAGCGCGGGGTCGCGGTATACGCACATCAGGGCCGCGTCGGACAGCGGATCCCCCAGGGTGGAGAGCTCCCAGTCCACCACCGCGCGAACATGGCATGGGTCATCGGTGTCCAAGATCGTGTTGTCGATCCGGTAGTCGCCGTGCACGATCGATGTGCGGCTCTGTTGTGGAATGGCTTGCTGCAGGGCTAAATGCAGTCGCGAAATGTCGGCGTCGCGGTGGTCGTCGGGCAGCCGCACCAGCTCCCATTGTGACCCCCACCGGCGCACCTGCCGTTCCAGATAGCCGTCGGGTTTGCCGAAATCGCTCAGTCCGACGGCCTTCGGGTCGATGCTATGCAAGTCGACGAGTACCCGGATCAAGGCGTCGACACAGCCCTCGATGACCGAACGGCTGCCGAGCGCTTCGAGTTCGGCGCGCCGGCGCACCACTTGCCCGGCAACGAATTCGACAACCTGGAACGGCGCGCCCAGCACCGAGTCGTCCTGGCACAGCGAGATCGTGCGCGCCACCGGAACCGGTGTGTCTCCCAGCGCGGCGACCACCCTGTACTCGCGGGCCATGTCGTGCGCCGACGGTGTCAGCCCGTGCAGGGGCGGACGGCGCACCAACCAGCTCGACGCGTCATCATAGACCCGGAAGGTCAGATTGGAGCGTCCACCGGAGATCAGCTCGCCACGCAACTCGCCGTCGCGCCCGATCCCCAGCGAACGCAGATACCGGTCCAGCGCGCCCAGATCGAGCCCGTCGAGTCGGTCAACCGAAGTCACCGAACTTGTTTACCACTCGCGCAATGCCCGGCTTTAGCTCAGGCCGCCTTCGACTCGGCGCCGAGCGGTACCGCCGAACTACGGCGTCACGATGTTGAAGGCCGAATCGGGCCGGTCGAGGACGCTCAAGAATGTCTGCAGCACCGTCCGGTCGCCGAACACCTCGAAACCGGGTGAGCTGATATCGCCCAGCGCCGCGGCGACCAACCGAACCTTGTCGCCCACCGTCACCGTCGCGTTCGCCGTCGCCGGATCGGCGGGAAGCTTGCGATGTATCAACACGCCGTTGCGCAGCGTGAGCCGATAGTTGACATCCGGCTCGGTGAAGGTGAAATCGATGGCCAGGTCGAGGTCCCATGCGCGTGGGCCATTGATGCTGATCGCCAGGACGTCAAAGATTTGGTCCGGCGTCAGCTGGGCGAAAAACGTGGGCGCCGGGACTTGCCCGGAGCTGCCCGGGTTCCCGTCGCGCAGCTCGGCGGCCCCGGTCAGAAAGAAATTGCGCCAGGTCGCACACTCCGCGCCGTAGGCCAGCTGCTCCAGGGTGTCGGCATAGAGCCCGCGGGCCGCAGCGTGCTCGCTGTCGGCGAACACCGCATGGTCGAGAAGCGTTGCCGCCCAACGGAAATCACCTGCGTCGAAGGCTTCGCGGGCCAGCTCCAGCACTCGGTCGATGCCACCCAACGCGTCGACATAACGCGGCGCCAGCGCCTCGGGCGGATGCGGCCACAACCAGCCCGGGTTACCGTCAAACCAGCCCATGTAACGCTGATAGATCGCCTTCACGTTATGGCTGACCGACCCGTAGTAGCCGTGGGTGTGCCATGCCCGCTGCAGCGCCGGTGGCAGCTGGAACATCTCGGCGATCTCCACACCGGTGTAGCCCTGGTTCAGCAGCCGCAGCGTCTGATCGTGCAGATATGAATACATGTCGCGCTGTTGCGACAAGAACTCGACGATCTTCTCGCGTCCCCACGTCGGCCAGTGGTGCGAGGCGAACACCACGTCGGTTCGGTCGGCAAAGGTGTCAATCGCCTCGGTGAGATAGCCCGACCAGGCGCGCGGATCGCGCACCAAGGCGCCGCGCAGGGTCAGCAGGTTGTGCAGGTTATGCGTGGCGTTTTCGGCCATGCACAACGCGCGGAAGCGCGGGAAATAGAAGTGCATCTCCGCAGGGGCCTCGGTGCCCGGGGCCATCTGGAACTCGATCTCCACCCCGTCGATGGTGTGGGTCTCCCCGGTCTCGGTGATGTCGACCGTCGGCACGACGAGCGAAACCTCACCGGTCGACAGTGTCTGCCCGAGGCCGCAGCCGACGTGCCCCCGGAGACCGCGCGCCAACACGGTGCCGTACATGTAGCCCGCACGGCGCATCATCGCCGAGCCGGCGTAGATGTTTTCCTGCACGGCGTGCGCGGTGAACCCCTCCGGCGCCAGCACCGCCACCTTTCCCGCGTCCACGTCGGCCTGGGTGGTGACGCCGAGCACCCCACCGAAATGATCGACATGGCTGTGGGTGTAGATGACCGCGACCACGGGGCGGTCGGCTCCGCGGTGGGCGCGATACAAGTCCAGCGCGGCGGCGGCCACCTCGGTGGACACCAACGGGTCGATGACGATCAGCCCAGTGTCACCCTCAACGAAGCTGATATTGGAGATATCGAATCCGCGGACCTGATAGATGCCCGGCACCACCTGGTAGAGGCCCTGTTTCGCGGTCAGCTGGGATTGCCGCCACAGGCTGGGATGCACCGATGTCGGCGCGGCACCGTCGAGAAACGAGTACGCGTCGTTGTCCCACACCACGCGACCATCGGCAGCCTTGATCACACACGGGGACAGCGCGGCAATGAATCCGCGATCGGCGTCGTCGAAATCCGTTGTGTCATGCAACGGTAACGAGTGTTCACCGTGTGCCGCCTGGATGACGGCAGTGGGAGGTTTGTGTTCCATCGGCACTACATTGCCACTACTACGGTGCACGCCGGTAGATGCCGTTGGCGAACCACGCTACCGACCAGAAAGAGAGAATTTTCCGCCGCACCTAGACCTCGGGCCCTGCTAACGCGCATACTGCCGAAGCGGTCCTCAATGCCGATGGACCGCTACGACAGGCAAAGGAGCACAGGGTGAAGCGTGGACTGACGGTCGCGGTAGCCGGAGCCGCCATTCTGGTCGCAGGTCTTTCCGGATGTTCAAGCAACAAGTCGACTACAGGAAGCGGTGAGACCACGACCGCGGCAGGCACGACGGCAAGCCCCGGCGCCGCCTCCGGGCCGAAGGTCGTCATCGACGGTAAGGACCAGAACGTCACCGGCTCCGTGGTGTGCACAACCGCGGCCGGCAATGTCAACATCGCGATCGGCGGGGCGGCGACCGGCATTGCCGCCGTGCTCACCGACGGCAACCCTCCGGAGGTGAAGTCCGTTGGGCTCGGTAACGTCAACGGCGTCACGCTGGGATACACGTCGGGCACCGGACAGGGTAACGCCTCGGCAACCAAGGACGGCAGCCACTACAAGATCACTGGGACCGCTACCGGGGTCGACATGGCCAACCCGATGTCACCGGTGAACAAGTCGTTCGAAATCGAGGTGACCTGTTCCTAACCTAAAGCGTGTCGATGCGGGCTGTGAACAGCGCGTCGGAGCCGGGCAGTCAGGCCTAGCGCGGCGACGATTCGAGCGGTTGCCATCCGTCAAGTGGCAACCGCACCGCAAACTCGGTATATCCGGGTGAGCTACTCACGGTGATCGTTCCGTTGTGCGCCTTGACCACAGCGGAGACGATCGCCAGGCCGAGCCCGGTGCTACCGGCTTGGCGGGACCGTGACGTATCGCCGCGGGCGAACCGCTCGAAAACCTCGGACTGCAGCGCGGCCGGAATACCCGGCCCATTGTCGATCACCTGCAGCACGACGTGCGTCGGCCCGGTGCTCAAGCGCGTCGTCACGATCGTGCCGGGACCGGTGTGCACGCGGGCGTTGGCCAGCAGGTTGGTCACCACCTGGTGCAACCGTGCCGCATCACCCGGGATGACCACCGGTTCGGGGGGCAGGTCGAGCGCCCACTGGTGATCTGGTCCGGCAACATGAGCGTCGCTGACCGCGTCAACCGCAAGCCGCGACATGTCCACCGGTCCGCGTTCCAGCGGCCGCCCCGAGTCCAGACGCGCCAGCAGCAGCAGGTCCTCGACGAGACGTGTTATCCGCTCGGTCTCCGATGCCACCCGGCTCATCGCGTGTGCGACGGCCTCGGGATCGTCCCCTATCCGCTGCGTCAATTCCGTGTAACCACGGATCGCCGCAAGGGGAGTTCGCAGTTCATGACTGGCATCGGCAACGAACTGGCGCACACAGGTTTCACTGGCCTGCCGCGCCGACAGTGCGGCAGCGATGTGGTCGAGCATCCGGTTGAGCGCCGACCCGAGTTGCCCCACCTCGGTGGAGGGGTTTGCGTCAGGTTCGGGCACCCGGACCGGTAGCTTGACCTCGCCGCGATCCAACGGTAGGTCGACGACTTCGCTCGCGGTTTGCGCGACGCGCCGCAACGGCGCCAGCGCCCGCTTGATGATGACGATTCCGGCGGTCGTCGCGGCGACCAACGCAATCACCGTGACGATTCCGAAAATGATCAGCATCTGCAACATCGTGGCGTCGACGTTGCCCATCGACAGGCCGGTGACGATGACGTCGTGCCCGTTTCGGCTCGGAGCGGCCAGCACACGGTACCGGCCCAGACCGTCGAGATCCAGGGTCAGCGGTGTGCGGCTGCCGGCGATCCGTTCCAGCTGGGACCGGCCGGTTGACGTCAACGCCGCCCGCGAACCACTGCCGGTCAGATATCCGGCGGCGACCGTCGTGCCGTCGCTGACCACCGCCGCCACCATCCCGGCCGGCTGGCCCGGAGCATCGAGAAACCTCGGACCGGGGCCCGACCGGATGTAGTTGTGCGTCTCGTGCCGCCAGGGCGGACGGGGCATTTTCTCCGGATACATCAACACCGAGCGGTACGACGTTCCGCCGAGTTGGTTGTCAAGTTGTGCCACCAGATGACGACGCAGCGCCATTTCGGTTGCCGCGGTGATTCCCACACACACCACGGCGAGGACGACAACCTGTCCGACCAGGAGCCGCAGCCGAAGCGACCAAATTCGCGGACTGCTAGCGGGCCGGCTTGAGCACATAGCCGGCGCCGCGCAGCGTGTGAATCATGGGTTCGCGACCGTTGTCGATCTTTTTGCGCAGGTACGAGATGTACAGCTCCACGATATTGGACCGGCCGCCGAAGTCGTAACTCCAGACGCGGTCCAGAATCTGGGCTTTGCTCAGCACCCGCTTGGAGTTGTGCATCATGAACCGCAGCAGCTCGAACTCGGTGGACGTCAACGACACCGGTTCGCCGGCGCGCATCACCTCGTGGCTGTCTTCGTCCAGCACCAAGTCTCCGACCACTAGCTGGGCACCGCTGTCGACTGTCGTCACCCCCGTGCGACGCAGTAACGCCCGCAGCCGAAGCACGACCTCCTCGATGCTAAACGGCTTGGTGACGTAGTCGTCGCCCCCCGCGGTCAACCCAGCTATACGATCTTCCACCGCGTCCTTGGCCGTCAGCAGTAGAACCGGCAGGCCTGGATTCTCGCTGCGCAACTTGTGCAGCACGTCAAGACCGCTCATGTCAGGCAACATCACGTCGAGCACAACCACATCGGGCCGCTGGCGGCGGGCCGCCGCAATCGCCGACGATCCGTCACCGGCGGTGGTGATGTTCCAACCTTCATACCGCAATGCCATGGACACCATCTCGGCCAGAACGGGTTCGTCGTCGACCACCAGCACAGTGACCGGTTGGCCATCGGCGCGCCGCATTACGACACGCTCAACCGAGATGCGGTGCTGCGTCACAGCGTCAAGTATCCGCACACGGCTGAGCAGACGCCATGCGGATCCTATGTGCGCGCTATGAAACCCGATTTGGGGCACGTTCGGAGCCTGCCAGCGGGCCGGATCCGGGCGGTACCCCACTCACGTCGGCGCGCATGTTGGTACCAGTAGCGGCTGCTGGCGACCGGGCTGCTGAAGCAAATCCCGCTGCCACGCTTGAGGCAGCGTCCCGGACCAACGCCAATTGGTCGCTCTCCGTCGCCGTTGTGGAAGTCGCCGACCCGGACAGTTCGATCAGACATAGCCAAGGATCGGTAGCATGACGATACGCATTCCGATAGCGGGGAATTGAGGTGCCGTGACAGACACTTTGTTCGCAGATGTCTCCGAATATCAAGTGCCCGTGAATAACTCGTATCCCTACCGAGTGCTGTCGATCCGCGTCTGCGACGGCACCTATCGGGATCGTAATTTCGCGCACAACTACCGATGGATGCGCTCGGCATTCGACAGCGGGCGACTCACATTCGGAATCGTCTACACCTACGCCCGTCCGAATTGGTGGGCCAATGCCAACACCGTGCGCTCGATGATCGACGCAGCGGGCGGCTTGCATCCCCGGGTCGCGCTGATGCTGGATGTCGAATCAGGCGGGAACCCGCCCGGTGACGGGTCGAGCTGGATCAACCGGCTGTACTGGAACCTGGCAGACTACGCCGGCTCGCCCGTGCGAATCATCGGTTATGCCAACGCCTACGACTTCTTCAACATGTGGCGTGTTCGCCCGGCGGGCCTGCGCGTCATTGGCGCGGGTTATGGTTCCAATCCGAACCTTCCCGGACAAGTGGCGCACCAGTACACCGACGGCAGTGGGTATAGCCCCAATCTTCCACAGGGCGCTCCACCGTTCGGTCGATGCGATATGAACTCTGCCAACGGACTAACACCGCAACAGTTTGCCGCCGCATGCGGCGTCACAACGACCGGAGGACCGCTGATGGCACTCACCGACGAAGAACAAACCGAACTACTGACCAAAGTCCGCGAGATATGGGACCAACTGCGCGGGCCCAACGGCGCCGGGTGGCCTCAGCTCGGACAGAACGAACAGGGCCAGGACCTCACTCCGGTTGACGCGATAGCGGTGATCAAGAACGACGTGGCGGCCATGCTCGCGGAATAGCCCGCGATCTCCGTCAGCTCGTGGCCCGCTGCGCGGATACGAAAAGGTTTGGCGGGATTGAGTCTTCGCCACTGTGAGGGATGCTGCGGCCATACCGAGCCAGCAGCTCGGGCAACGTTGCCGTCGACACGTCCCAGCCACGTTCACGCAGCCACTCGGCGACCGCGGTGCGCTGCTCTGCATACCAGAGGTCATCGACATCTGATATCTCAGTTTCGACCAGCTTGGCTGCCGCGGCCCGCATCCGCCGCATGTCCGCACGCTGGCGTCGCATTCGCTCAGGGTCGAGAAAACCGGCGCCGGGGACGTTGGACGCCAACCAACTGCCCGGCCTGCTGAGCGCATCGATACGCTCGAACAACAGATCCTGAGCCCGCGCCGGCAGGTACCGCACCAACCCTTCGGCTAACCACGCACACGGCTTCGATGGGTCAAATCCGGCTTTCTGCAGTGCCTTTGGCCAGTCCTGACGAAGGTCTATGGGAACGTTCACCAGCTGCGAAGCCGGCTGCGCGCCATGCTGGCGCAACGTGGCTGATTTGAATTCCAGCACCTTGGGCTGGTCCAGCTCGTACACCACGGTGCCGTCCGGCCAGGGCAGCCGCCAGGCACGCGAGTCCAGGCCCGAGGCGAGGATCACTACTTGCCTCACCCCAGCGTCGGCGGTAGCCAGGAAATACTCGTCGAAAAACGCGGTCCGGGCGGCCATGAAATCGATCATCTGCTGTATCGGCGCCCGCAGGTCCGGGTCGAGGTCGGTCGCACCGGCCAGCAACGTGCGATTCGTGTACATGCTCCATATCCCGTCGCCGGCCGCGTCCACAAAGATCCGCGCGAACGGATCGTTGATCAATGGGTTGTCGCTCTCGGTCTCGGCCGCACGCGCCGCCGCCACACCCAGTGCGGTGGCGCCCACGCTCTCGGTAATGGCCCAGGAATCGTTGTCGGTCCGCGGCACAGTTAATCCTCCCCCAGGCCGGAAACGTCAGTTTTGCAAACTATTCTTCCAGCCGCCGAGGGGCCCGCGCGCTCGTCAAGAGTGTCCTACGCTTTCTCCCAGATGGTCTACAGGTTGCAGAGGAGCGCGATGGGGTCCACGCCGCCACGTACGCCGCAGGAGGTATTCGCCCACCACGGCCAGGCGCTCGCCGCGGGCGACCTCGATGAGATCGTCGCCGACTACGCCGACGACTCCTTTGTCATCACTCCGGCCGGTATCGCGCGCGGCAAGGAAGGTATTCGCCAACTGTTCGTCAAGTTGCTCGACGACATACCAAACGCACTGTGGGACTTAAAGACCCAAATCTTCGAGGGCGACATACTGTTCCTGGAGTGGACCGCGAATTCCGCGGTCAGCCGAGTCGACGACGGAGTCGATACTTTCGTATTCCGAGACGGCACGATCTGGGCGCATACCGTCCGGTACACCCCGCACCCCAAGACCTGACGTTTCGAGCAGGTGGCGGATGTGGACCTCGAGGCGGTCGCCTATTACCGATCAGACCGAGGCACTGTTGTCTGACGCGGGCGGATACCCCCAGGGGGCGCGTTCCTCGCCGCGCACGAAGTCGGTAGGTTGCAGCCGCACTTTGCGGAGGAACCGCCTGCTGATCTGCCGGATAGGATGAGCCCGTGACGACGCTGAAGGAGCTTGGAGCACGGGTCGCCGCTCTGGAAGCGAACCAGGCCGACTATCGAGCCGTCCTCGCGGCCGTCAACCCGCCGGGCGCCAACCAGCGAGAAATCGCGACGACCGTCCGGGAACACACCGGACGACTGGACCGCGTGACGACCAAAGTCGGCCAGCTCGCGGCCAAGTCCGACGACACCAATGCGCGGGTGCGGTCTCTGGAAGAGGGACAGGCCGAGATCAAGGACCTTCTGCTCCGCGCCCTCGACAAGTGATTCTCCGAATGGCTGCGCGATTTTTTGAGCCCGGCATCGAACGGTGATCTGTGGTCGGTGAATCCGCGACACGCCGTGGTTTCGGGTCGTGCCGGATGGCGTCAAATGGCCAGCTCAGAACACCTTTCGAGACCACGATTTTCGAGACCACGATCAGGTGCTGTTGCAGGCTCTCCTAAAGCCGTAGGGCGTGTTTGAACCGCACCATGATGGGGTGCGCGGACATCGGTTGGCGATACGGGCTCGAGGTTGCAGATCCTGTCCGCGCTCGTGGCCGGCACCCGAGCGACCCTGTCGAAGACCGCGCCTTGATTACCTGGCGGTGAGCGCGAGCCGCCTGACCAGGGCCGCGAAGCACAGCGGCGCCAGCAGCCAGGTCAGCTGCATGGCCGCTGTCACCGGGTGACCACGAAACCAGAACATCACCGGGTTGAACCACAGGTCGTCGACGTAGGACCAGGTCCCGGCGAGGATCGCCGACAACTCCACGGCCAGGGCCGTGAGCTGTCCCCAGAGCACCTGGACGGTCAGGCCGAGGGCGCCCGCGGGCTCGCCCGTGAGCGCTCGCGCCAGCAGCCAGCCCATGGTCAGGAGGGGACCATCCCACACGGAGTGGGCGAGCAGGAACACCACGGTGGGGAGCGGGAGCGGCGTGGCCCACTCGATGATCGGGGTGTTGGTCCAAGCGCTGAGCCCGAACACCGGCAGCTCCCAGACCAGACCGATGAGCGTGCCGAGCAACAGCATCCGCGCGAGCTCGGGTCGAGTCCTTCGAGCGCGCAGCATGAGCACCACGACCGCGAGCGCGACGAGCAGGTCGGCTACGTAGTAGCCATGGGCGAGGGGATCGTTATCCATAAGCGTGTTCTGTTGTATGCCACTAAGCATCGTATTTGCCTCCGCGAACCTTGGTGAGCAACAGTGACGAACAGTGACGGCGAGCCGCCAGTTGACCCGCACGTGGGCACAACGGCGAGCTTCCCGCACCGATGGCTACGAACCCCGGCCACGCAACGCTATGCGGTCGCCAGCCAGCTGGGCGCGCAGGATCCGTTGGATCGCCCCAGCGGTACGGTCCGGGTTCTCGGGGCGCAGCGCCACCGCCAACTCCAGCACCTCGACCGGGGTGCGCAGCGTGCACTGGCACGGGTTTGGGCACCAAGGCGTCGAACCCACCGGCGCGCCAGTCCCTAATTCCTAATCCAGCGGTCGATGGTATGCCGGCTGATCCGAACCTTCCGCCCGAACGGGTCGGTGTGCTCACGGGAGGCCAGCTCGCGCACCATCTTTCCCCGCTCCTTGGTGGAATGCGCTGCATCGGCGGCCTCCCGGATCAACTGATACCGAAACAATCCGATCGCCCTCGCCCGCTCCGCGCGCACCTCGCCTTATCATCGCCGACCGCCACCGGCCGCTCCTTTCCGTTTGGTGTCCCGTGAACACACGACAGCGCACAGGATTACGGCCCAATCGGCGGTTAGGGCAGGGTCGACTCGTGTTGCACCCACTCGCCGGGTCACCCCGGCGCCACCAGCCGCCCACCCGATACCGCCACCGCCGTCTCGGCCAGCGACACCGTGGACAGCGCGAACTGGCACTCGATCACGGTCACGACCGCGGCGATCACCGTCACCGCATAGGCGAACACCCCGACGGCCGCATCCGGCATCACCGGATCCGGATCCACCGCGCGCAACATGACGGTGAACACCGACCGAACCGCCTCGGCACGCTCGGCAAAGCGACGCAGCCAACCCCGCACCGTCTCGGCCGGGCGAGCCAAATCCGCGGCGATGCGGCGGAACCCGACCTGGCTCAAGGCCTTCTCCGCCGGCGCGGGCACAGCTCCACCACGTATGTGCGCTCGCAGCCCGACATGCTGGCCGACGGCGCGCAGAGTTGGGCACGAGTTGTGACAATCCGTGACAGCTTTCCCGGCGCCTGATACCAACGGAACGCGTTTGCGCTAGTAAAGAGCGCGCCCGAAGAGATTCGAACTCCCAACCTTCTGATCCGTAGTCAGATGCTCTATCCGTTGAGCTACGGGCGCTTGTCTTCAGTTGTGTCCCCTAAAGGACTGCGGAGGCGAGAGGATTTGAACCTCCGGTCCCCTTGAAGGGGGACAACTCATTAGCAGTGAGCCCCATTCGGCCGCTCTGGCACGCCTCCATGGACTTCCCGAGAGTACCCGGACTCCCCGAGCCGCCGGAGGCCTAGCGTACACAGCCGCCACATATGCTGTCGACGTGACCGCCCGCCTGCGACCCGAGCTGGCTGGGCTGCCGGTTTATGTGCCCGGCAAAACGGTGCCGGGCGCCATCAAGCTGGCCAGCAACGAAACCGTGTTCGGCCCGCTGCCCAGCGTCCGTGCCGCCATCGACCGGGCTACCGACACGGTCAACCGCTACCCCGACAACGGCTGCGTGCAGCTCAAGGCCGCGCTGGCCCGGCATCTTGGCCCGGACTTCGCTCCCGAGCACGTCGCCGTCGGTTGCGGCTCGGTCAGCCTCTGCCAGCAACTCGTTCAGGTCACCGCCTCGGTTGGTGACGAAGTGGTCTTCGGCTGGCGCAGCTTTGAGCTCTATCCACCACAGGTCCGGGTCGCCGGCGCTATCCCCATCCAGGTGCCGTTGACCGACCACACGTTCGACCTCTACGCCATGCTCGCCACGGTCACCGACCGCACCCGGCTGATCTTCGTGTGCAACCCCAACAATCCGACCTCCACCGTCGTCGGTCCGGACGCGCTGGCCCGCTTCGTCGAGGCGGTTCCGGCGCACATCCTGATCGCCATCGACGAGGCGTATGTGGAGTACATCCGGGACGGCATGCGGCCCGACAGCTTAGGCCTGGTTCGCGCACACAACAATGTCGTTGTGCTGCGTACGTTTTCGAAAGCGTACGGCCTGGCGGGGTTGCGGATCGGCTACGCGATCGGCCACCCCGACGTCATAACCGCGCTGGACAAGGTCTACGTGCCATTTACCGTGTCGAGTATCGGGCAGGCCGCGGCCATCGCGTCCCTGGACGCCGCCGACGAGCTGCTGGCCCGTACCGACACCGTGGTTGCCGAGCGCGCCCGCGTCAGCGCCGAGTTGCGTGCTGCCGGGTTCACGCTGCCGCCATCGCAGGCCAACTTTGTCTGGCTTCCGCTGGGATCCCGCACCCAAGACTTCGTGGAGCAGGCCGCCGATGCACGCATCGTGGTCCGCCCGTACGGCACGGATGGCGTTCGGGTCACCGTCGCCGCACCAGAGGAGAACGACGCGTTCCTGCGGTTCGCCCGCCGCTGGCGGAGCGACCAATGAGCGTGGCCCGTAAGAAAATTCGACGCCCACGCTCGAGCGTCACGGCTATCTGGCCGGGTTGCGGCCGGTGAACGCGATCAGCCGCTCCAGCGCCCCGCCATCTTCCGGCACGTCGACCGGTTCATTGAAACCGGCCACACTACGTTCCTCCGGCTTGATGAGCTTTCGTGCCAGCTCTAGGACGTATTCGGCCAACGAATCGGCAGCCTTCAGCTCACTCCCGACGGCGACCGCGTAATCCCAGGCGTGCACCAGAAATTCGACCGAGAAGACCGAGACGGCAACCTTGGCCGACATCGAGCCGGGACCCAGCGATACGTCTCCTTCCAGACCGTGACGGTGCCAGGCGTCCAGGGCCGAACGGGCGGCGCCGCTCACCAGGCGCTCCACAGAGTCAATGTCCGCACGCAGTGAGAATTCCGCGCCGACCATGCCGCCGAGGACCATGATTGAGTTGAGCAAATGCTCGGTTAGTTTTTTCACGTCGTACCCCGGGCACGGTGTCTGCTTGGCCTTGTCCTGGCGGCCGATGGTGTGCAGCACTTGCTGCAGCACCTGCAGCGCGGCTTCCGCGCACGCCAGCTCGTCGGTCGGTGGGGAATCTGGTCCGGGTCGCGATTCAGGCGGCATACTGGCCACGCTACGGTCTGGGCATGGGCGAAACCTACGAATCCGTCACCGTCGAAACCAAGGACCAGGTCGCGCAGGTGACGCTGATCGGGCCGGGCAAGGGCAACGCGATGGGGCCCGCATTCTGGTCGGAGATGCCCGAGGTGTTCCATGCCCTGGACGCCGACCGTGAGGTGCGGGCCATCGTCATCACCGGATCGGGCAAGAACTTCAGCTACGGCCTGGACGTACCGGCCATGGGCGGAATGTTCGCCCCGTTGATCGCCGACGGCGCGCTGGCCCGCCCACGCACGGACTTCCACACCGAAATACTGCGCATGCAGAAGGCGATCAACGCCGTCGCCGACTGCCGCACCCCCACGATCGCGGCCGTCCAGGGTTGGTGCATCGGCGGCGCCGTCGACCTGATCTCCGCGGTCGACATCCGGTATGCCAGCGCCGACGCGAAGTTCTCGGTGCGCGAGGTCAAGCTAGCGATTGTTGCCGACATGGGCAGCCTGGCGCGCCTTCCACTAATCCTGAGCGACGGCCATCTACGAGAACTCGCGCTGACCGGCAAAAATATCGACGCGGCCCGCGCCGAGAAGATCGGCCTGGTCAACGACGTCTACGATGACGCCGACCAGACGCTGGCCGCGGCCCACGCGACTGCCGCCGAGATCGCCGCCAACCCACCTTTGGCGGTCTACGGCATCAAGGACGTTCTCGACCAACAACGCACGTCCGCCGTCTCGGAGAACCTGCGCTATGTCGCCGCCTGGAACGCCGCGTTTCTGCCGTCCAAGGACCTCACCGAAGGTATTTCCGCGACGTTCGCCAAGCGCCCGCCCCAGTTCACCGGCGAGTAGACCCGGCGACCATGCGCGCTGGCGACGGCAAGATCCGTGTCCCGGCCGACCTAGACGCCGTCACGGCAACCGGCGAAGAGGACCACTCCGAAATCGACGGTGCGGCCGTCGACCGGATCTGGCGGGCCGCACGCCATTGGTATCGGGCCGGTATGCATCCCGCGATCCAGTTGTGCATTCGGCACCATGGGCGGGTCGTGCTCAACCGCGCGATCGGGCACGGCTGGGGCAACGCCCCCACCGATGAGGCCGATGCCGAGAAGATCCCGGTGACGACTGACACCCCGTTCTGCGTGTACTCGGCGGCCAAGGCGATCACGGCGACCGTTGTACACATGCTCGTCGAGCGCGGACACTTCGCGCTCGACGACCGCGTCTGCGAGTACCTGCCCTCCTACACCAGTCATGGCAAGCACCGCACCACGATCCGGCACGTGCTGACCCACAGCGCAGGCGTCCCGTTTCCCACCGGGCCCCGACCCGACGTCAGACGCGCGGACGACCATGAATACGCGGTGGAAAGGCTCGGCGAACTACGGCCGCTATATCGGCCCGGACTGGTACACATCTACCACGCGCTGACCTGGGGTCCGTTGATGCGTGAGATCGTCTACGCGGCCACCGGCAAGGAAATCCGCGAGATCCTGGCCACCGAGATCCTCGACCCGCTGGGCTTTCGGTGGACCAACTTCGGCGTCGCCGAGCGCGATGTGCCGCTGGTCGCGCCCAGTCACGCCACCGGGCGGCAGCTGCCGCCGGTGATCGCCGCGGTGTTCCGCAAGGCGATCGGCGGAACCGTGCACGAGATCATCCCCTATACGAACACCCCGTTCTTCCTCAGCACCATCCTCCCGTCGTCCAACACTGTGTCAACGGCCAACGAGCTGTCCCGCTTTATGGAAATCCTGCGCCGCGGTGGCGAACTCGACGGTGTTCGTGTACTGAGTCCCGAGACGCTGCGCGGCGCGGTGACGGAATGCCGGCGCTTGCGACCGGACTTCGCCACCGGGCTGATGCCGCTTCGCTGGGGCACCGGGTTCATGCTGGGGTCCGCCAAGTACGGGCCGTTCGGGCGCAACGCGCCGGCGGCATTCGGCCATCTCGGTCTGGTCAACATTGCGGTTTGGGCCGACCCCGAACGAGCTCTGTCGGGCGGTTTGATCAGTAGCGGCAAACCCGGTAGGGACCCCGAGGCTGGGCGCTACGGCGCCCTGCTGAACGCCATTACCGCCGAAATACCACGGGCATCGTCGGGCTGATCTGCCCACGAGCACGCCACGCCGCCCTAACCGAGCCGGACGGCTTTGTCGTGCCGGTCACATGTCGGCCTGTTGCCTTATGTCAAGATGCGCCGCCGTACGCGCGCATTATCAACGAGTCAACGTGGTCGGTGCAGACCTGCTATACTCGAACGTATGTTCGAGATATCGTTGTCGGACCCGGTGGAGCTGCGCGATGCCGACGATGCCGCGCTGCTTGCCGCAATCGAGGACTGCGCGCGTGCCGAGGTGGCCGCCGGCGCCCGCCGCCTGTCAGCGATCGCCGAACTCACCAGCCGGCGCACCGGCAATGACCAGCGGGCCGACTGGGCGTGCGACGGCTGGGACTGCGCGGCCGCCGAGGTGGCCGCCGCACTGACCGTAAGCCACCGTAAGGCCTCCGGGCAGATGCATCTGAGCCTCACCCTAAACCGACTGCCCCAGGTGGCGGCGTTGTTTTTGGCCGGGCAGCTCAGCGCGCGGCTGGTGTCGATCATCGCCTGGCGCACCTACCTGGTTCGCGACCCCGAAGCGCTGAGTCTGCTCGATGCCGCCCTCGCCAAACACGCCACAGCGTGGGGTCCGCTGTCGGCCCCCAAACTGGAAAAGGCTATCGACTCCTGGATTGATCGGTACGATCCCGCCGCACTGCGACGCACCCGTATCTCGGCCCGCAGCCGCGACCTGTGCATCGGTGATCCCGACGAAGATGCCGGCACCGCCGCACTATGGGGCCGGTTGTTTGCCACCGACGCCGCCATGCTGGATAAGCGCCTCACCCAGCTGGCCCACGGCGTCTGCGACGACGATCCCCGAACCATCGCCCAGCGGCGCGCCGATGCGCTGGGCGCGCTGGCCGCCGGCGCTGATCGGCTTACCTGCGGCTGCGGTAATTCCGACTGCCCATCCAGTGCCGGCAACCACCGGCAGGCAACCGGTGTGGTCATCCACGTCGTCGCCGACGCGGCAGCACTAGGCGCTGCACCTGACCCACGCCTATCCGGCCCGGAACCCGCGTTGGCACCCGAAGCACCCGCCACCCCGGCGGTCAAGCCGCCGGCCGCGCTGATCAGCGGCGGGGGTGTGGTGCCCGCGCCACTGCTGGCCGAGCTGATCCGCGGTGGGGCCGCCCTCAGCCGCATGCGCCATCCCGGCGATCTGCGATCGGAGCCGCACTACCGGCCGTCGGCCAAGCTGGCCGAATTCGTCCGGATCCGAGACATGACCTGCCGATTCCCCGGCTGCGACCAGCCCACCGAATTCTGCGACATCGACCACACACTGCCCTACCCACTCGGGCCCACCCACCCGTCCAACCTGAAATGCCTCTGCCGCAAACACCACCTTCTCAAGACCTTCTGGACCGGCTGGCGTGATGTGCAACTGCCCGACGGCACCATCATCTGGACCGCGCCCAACGGCCACACCTACACCACTCATCCCGACAGCCGAATCTTCTTACCTAGCTGGCACACCACCACCGCCGCACTACCCCCAGCACCATCCCCGCCAGCCATTGGTCCCACTCACACCCTGCTGATGCCACGACGGCGCCGGACCCGAGCGGCCGAGCTGGCCCACCGCATTAAACGCGAACGCGCCCACGTCACCCAACGCAACAAGCCACCCCCAAGCGGCGGGGATACAGCGGTGGCGGAGGGATTTGAACCCCCGGACGGTGTTAGCCGTCTCTCGCTTTCAAGGCGAGTGCATTAGGCCGCTCTGCCACGCCACCGCTGATAAGGGTAACGAGCCGGTAGCGTGACCATCATGCGTGCCGTCGTCGCCGAATCCTCAGATCGACTGGTATGGCAGGAAGTCCCCGACGTGTCGGCTGGGCCGGGCGAAGTGCTCATCAAGGTTGCCGCTTCCGGTGTCAACCGCGCCGACGTGCTACAGGCCGCCGGCAAATATCCGCCGCCCCCGGGAGTAAGCGACATCATCGGCCTAGAGGTGAGCGGCATCGTCGCTGCGGTCGGTCCCGGGGTTACCGAATGGTCTGCCGGACAAGAGGTTTGCGCCTTGCTTGCCGGCGGCGGCTATGCCGAATACGTTGCCGTTCCGGCCGACCAGGTGCTGCCGATTCCGCCGAGCGTCAACCTGGTCGACTCAGCCGCCCTGCCCGAAGTGGCGTGCACGGTGTGGTCGAACCTGGTGATGACCGCTCATCTGCGGCCGGGTCAGCTGGTGCTGATTCACGGCGGGGCCAGCGGCATCGGCAGCCACGCGATCCAGGTGGTCCGCGCCCTGGCAGCACGGGTGGCGATCACCGCCGGCTCACCGGAGAAACTGGAGCTCTGTCGCGACCTGGGCGCCCAAATCACCATCAACTACCGCGACGAGGATTTCGTCGCGCGGCTGAAGCAAGAGACCGATGGTAGCGGCGCTGACATCATCCTCGACATCATGGGAGCGTCCTACCTGGACCGCAATATCGACGCGCTGGCCACCGACGGCCAGCTGATAGTCATTGGCATGCAGGGCGGGGTGAAGGCCGAGCTCAACCTGGGCAAGCTGCTCACCAAGCGGGCGCGCGTCATCGGTACCACGCTGCGGGCCCGGCCGGTCAGCGGCCCGCACGGCAAGGCGGCCATCGCCCAGGCGGTGGCGGCCTCGGTCTGGCCGATGATCGCCGCGAACCGGGTCCGGCCCGTCATCGGCACCCGGCTGCCCATCCAACAGGCGGCACAAGCGCATGAACTGATGTTGTCGGGCAAGACGTTCGGAAAGATTCTGCTGACGGTATAGGCGAACCTCGCGGCCGGATCAACCTAGCGACGCCAGCGCGCGCACCAGCTGGTCGACTTCGGCCATCGTCGAGTAATGCGCCAGCCCGACGGTGACCGCGCCGCCGACGTCGTTGACGCCCAGCACGTCGAGCACGCGTGAGCCGGTGTTGGCGATCGCGAGAATTCCGTTGTCCGCCAGCCGCTGCACCACGCGGTCAGCCGGCACCTTGTGGACCGCGAAGCTGACCACCGGTATCTGTGCTTCCGGGCGACCGATCAGCATCACCAATGGCAGCGAGCGCAACGACACCATCAGATAGTCGAAGACCCGGTTCAGGTACGCGTCAGCAGATTGCATCGACACCGCTAGTCGTTCGCGTCTGCTGCCGCGAGCCGACTCGTCGAGCGCCGCCAGGTACTCAATGCTGGCGACCACACCAGCCAGCAGACCAAACTGGTGCACGCCGATCTCCAGGCGCGCCGGCCCGGTGGCATACGGATTGGTCGAAACCGATCCGAAGGAATTCATCACTGACGGGTCACGGAAAACCATCGCCCCAATCGGCGGACCACCCCAGGCATGCGCATTCACCGTCACCACGTCGGCGTCGGTTTCTCTGATATCGAGCAACCGATACGGCGCGGCCGCGGAATGGTCGACCACCACCAGTGCCCCCACGTCGTGCACCAGTTTGGTCATCGCCCGCAGATCGGTGACCCCGCCCAGCGTTCCGGATGCGGAGTTGACGGCGACCAGCCTGGTTGACTTGCTGATCAGGCTCTCCCACTGCCACGTCGGCAGCTCGCCGGTCTCGATGTCGACCTCGGCCCACTTAACCTTGGCGCCGTAGCGGTGCGCCGCCCGCAGCCACGGAGCGATGTTGGCCTCGTCGTCAAGACGACTGACGATCACTTCGTATCCCAGCCCGGCGCGTGAGGACGACGCTTCGGCCAGCAACGACAGCAGCACCGCCCGGTCGGCGCCCAGCACCACGCCGCCCGGGTCAGCGTTGACCAGATCGGCCACCGCTTCACGGGCGGCGTCGAGTACCGCCGCGCTACGCCGCGCCGACGGGTGAGCACCCACTGTGCTAGCGCCCGACCGGCGGAAGGCCGTCGACACGGTGGTCGCGACGGAATCGGGAATCAGCATTCCGGCCGGTGCATCGAAGTGCACCCATCCGTCACCCAGCGATGGGTGCAATCCGCGCACCCGGGCGACGTCGTATGCCATGCCAGCCACCTTAGAACTCGGGTGTCCTAGACGTCCCAGCCCGCCCGGGCTTCCCTGAGCCATGTCACCCGGCCAGCCATACTAATCGAGTGGGCCTGTGGTTCGGTACGCTAATCGCTTTGATTTTGCTGATAGCGCCGGGGGCAATGGTTGCTCGCATCGCCCAGCTGAGGTGGCCGGTCGCCATCGCGGTTGGCCCGGCGCTGACATACGGCGTGGTGGCACTCGCGATCATCCCCTATGGCGCGCTCGGAATTCCCTGGAACGGTTGGACCGCGCTGGCCGCCTTGGCGGTGACGTGCGCTGTAGCGACCGGTTTGCAGCTACTGCTTGCCCGTTTTCGGGACCTCGACGCCGAGGCACTTGCGGTTAGCCGCTGGCCCGCGGTTACGGTCGCCGCCGGGGTGCTGCTGGGCGCCCTGTTGATCGGATGGGCCGCATATCGCGGCATACCGCACTGGCAGTCCATCCCCAGCACCTGGGACGCGGTCTGGCACGCCAACACCGTACGTTTCATCCTGGACACCGGCCAGGCGTCCTCGACTCACATGGGGGAGCTTCGCAACGTCGAGACCCATGCCCCGTTGTACTACCCGTCGGTGTTCCACGGGCTGGTCGCGGTGTTCTGCCAGTTAACCGGCGCGGCACCCACCACCGGCTACACACTGAGTTCGCTGGCCGCCTCGGTCTGGCTGTTTCCGGTCAGTGCAGCCGTTCTCACCTGGCGCGCGGTGCGCTCACACCCGGGCGCGCTGTGGTCGGCCTCCTGCGCCTCGGCAGAGTGGCGCGCCGCCGGAGCGGCGGGCACCGCCGCGGCACTCTCGGCGTCGTTCACCGCGGTGCCCTACGTCGAGTTCGATACCGCCGCTATGCCCAACCTGGCGGCCTACGGCATCGCGGTGCCGACGATGGTGCTGATCACCTCGACATTGCGGCACCGCGACCGCATCCCGGTGGCCGTGCTAGCGCTGGTCGGCGTCTTCTCACTGCACATTACCGGCGGTATCGTCGTAGCGCTGTTGGTGTCGGCCTGGTGGCTTTTCGAGGCACTGCGGCATCCTGTGCGATCAAGGCTGGCCGACCTGTTGACGCTGGCCGGCGTGGCAGCGATGGCCGGGTTGGTCATGTTGCCGCAGTTCTTGAGCGTCAGGCAGCAGGAAGACATCATCGCCGGACACGCTTTTCCCACCTATCTCAGCAAGAAGCGTGGGCTGTTCGACGCTGTTTTCCAGCACTCCCGCCATCTCAACGACTTCCCGGTCCAGTACGCGCTCATTGTGTTGGCCGCCATCGGCGGGCTCATTCTGCTGGTCAAGAAGATCTGGTGGCCGCTGGCGGTTTGGCTGCTGTTGATTGTGATGAACGTCGACGCGGGAACACCGTTGGGCGGACCTATCGGAGGGGTGGCCGGCGCACTCGGCGAGTTCTTCTATCACGATCCGCGCCGCATCGCGGCGGCCACAACCCTGCTGTTGATGCTGATGGCAGGTGTGGCGCTGTTCGCGACAGTCATGTTGCTAGTGGCCGCGGCGAAACGACTGACCGACCGTTTCAGACCCCAGCCGGTGTCTGTCTGGGCATCGGCGACCGCGACACTACTGATCGGAGCCACTCTGGTCAGTGCGTGGCATTACTTTCCCCGGCACCGATTTCTGTTCGGCGACAAGTACGACTCGGTGATGATCGACCAGAAAGATCTCGACGCCATGGCATACCTGGCGAGTTTGCCCGGCGCACGCGACACGTTGATTGGCAACGCCAACACGGACGGCACCGCGTGGATGTATGCCGTGGCCGGCCTACACCCGCTGTGGACCCACTACGACTACCCGCTGCAACAGGGCCCGGGCTATCACCGGTTCATCTTCTGGGCCTATGGCCGCAACGGGGAGAGCGATCCTCGGGTACTCGAGGCCATCCAAGTCCTCCGTATCCGCTATATCCTGACCAGCACTCCGACGGTGCGGGGGTTTGCCGTGCCGGACGGACTAGTGTCGTTAGAGACATCGAGGTCGTGGGCGAAGATCTACGACAACGGCGAGGCCCGAATCTACGAATGGCGCGGCACTGCCGCAGCAACACACTCCTAGAAGGTGCGTAAGAGGATGGTGATTGGATTGAGTACCGGCAGCGACGACGACGACGTCGAGGTCATCGGCGGCGTCGACCCGCGGCTGATAGCGGTGCAGGAGAACGACTCCGACGAGTCGTCGCTGACCGACCTGGTCGAGCAGCCCGCCAAGGTGATGCGCATCGGCACCATGATCAAGCAACTGCTCGAGGAGGTTCGCGCCGCCCCACTCGACGAAGCCAGCCGCAATCGGCTACGCGATATCCACGCCACCAGCATCCGCGAACTCGAAGATGGTCTGGCCCCGGAACTGCGCGAGGAGCTCGACCGGCTTACCCTGCCGTTCAACGAGGACGCCGTGCCCTCGGACGCCGAGTTGCGCATTGCCCAGGCACAGCTGGTCGGCTGGCTGGAAGGGCTGTTCCACGGCATCCAAACCGCGCTATTTGCTCAGCAAATGGCGGCGCGCGCGCAGCTGCAACAAATGCGCCAGGGTGCGCTGCCGCCCGGGGTCGGCAAGTCGGGCCAGCACGGCCACGGCACCGGACAATACCTGTAAGCCGTGTCGGATCCGCACCATCCCCATATCCAGACGCACAACGCGTGGGTGGAGTTCCCTATCTTCGACGCCAAGTCACGTTCGCTGAAGAAGGCGGTCCTGGGTAAAGCGGGCGGCACCATCGGGCGCAACAACTCCAACGTCGTCGTCATCGAAGCGTTGCGCGACATCACCATGGAGCTGAACCTGGGTGACCGGGTCGGTCTGGTCGGACACAACGGAGCCGGCAAATCGACGCTGCTACGCCTGCTTTCGGGCATCTACGAGCCCACCCGCGGCTGGGCGAAGGTCACCGGAAGGGTGGCGCCGGTCTTCGATCTGGGCATCGGCATGGACCCCGAGATCTCCGGCTACGAGAACATCATCATTCGTGGGCTGTTTCTGGGACAGACCCGCAAACAGATGCAGGCGAAAGTGGATGAGATCGCCGAATTCACCGAATTGGGCGAGTACCTTTCGATGCCGCTGCGCACCTATTCCACCGGGATGCGAGTCCGCCTGGCGATGGGCGTGGTCACCAGCATCGACCCAGAGATCCTGTTGCTCGACGAAGGCATCGGCGCCGTGGACGCCGACTTCCTGAGGAAGGCCCAGTCCCGGCTGCAGAATTTGGTCGAACGTTCCGGGATCCTGGTTTTCGCAAGCCATTCCAACGAGTTTTTGGCTCGACTATGCAAGACCGCGATATGGATTGACCATGGCGTCATCAGGCTCGCCGGTGGTATCGAAGAGGTGGTACGGGCCTACGAGGGTGAGGACGCCGCCCGGCACGTGCGCGAAGTACTGGCCGAGACCCAGGCCGACAGACAGAACGTCCAGGGATGACTGAATCGGTCTTCGCCGTTGTGGTAACCCACCGGCGCCCCGACGAGCTGGCCAAGTCGCTGGATGTGCTGACCGCCCAGACCCGGTTACCGGACCACCTGATCGTGGTCGATAACGACGGTTGCGGCGACAGCCCGGTCCGCGAGCTTGTCGCGGGACAACCGATCGCCACCACGTATTTGGGGTCACGCCGAAACCTGGGCGGTGCCGGCGGTTTCGCGCTGGGCATGCTGCACGCGCTGGCACAGGGCGCCGATTGGGTGTGGCTGGCCGACGACGACGGGCACGCGCAAGATGCTAGGGTACTGGCAACCCTGCTGGCGTGCGCCGAGAAGTACAGCCTCGCCGAGGTGTCACCGATGGTGTGCAACATAGACGACCCGACGCGGCTGGCGTTTCCGTTGCGGCGTGGCCTGGTATGGCGCAGGCGCGCAAGTGAATTGCGCACCGAGGCGGGCCAAGAGCTGCTGCCTGGGATCGCATCACTGTTCAACGGCGCACTGTTTCGGGCATCCACCCTAGCGGCGATCGGCGTGCCTGACCTGCGGCTGTTCATCCGCGGCGACGAGGTGGAGATGCACCGCCGGCTGATCCGGTCCGGTCTACCGTTCGGAACCTGTCTGGACGCGGCCTACCTGCACCCCTGCGGATCAGACGAATTCAAGCCGATCCTTTGTGGCCGCATGCACGCCCAATATCCCGACGATCCCGGGAAGCGGTTTTTCACCTACCGCAACCGTGGCTATGTATTGTCGCAACCCGGCCTGCGCAAACTATTGGCCCAGGAATGGCTGCGGTTCGGCTGGTTCTTCCTGGTGACCCGCCGCGACCCTAAAGGCCTGTGGGAGTGGATTCGGTTGCGCCGCCTGGGCCGTCGGGAGAAGTTTGGCAAGCCTGGAGGATCTGCATGACATTCATGGATGCTCAAGCTAGCTTCCAGACACAGTCGCGGACACTGGCCCGCGTCCGAGGCGATCTGGTCGACGGGTTCCGCCGCCACGAGCTGTGGCTGCACCTGGGCTGGCAGGACATCAAGCAGCGGTACCGCCGCTCGGTGCTGGGGCCGTTCTGGATCACCATCGCCACCGGAACGACCGCCGTCGCGATGGGCGGCCTGTATTCCAAGCTGTTTCGGCTCGAGCTGTCTGAGCACCTGCCCTACGTCACGCTCGGGCTGATCGTCTGGAACCTGATCAACGCCGCCATCCTGGACGGCGCAGAGGTTTTCGTCGCCAACGAAGGTCTGATCAAACAGCTGCCGGCACCGTTGAGCGTGCACGTCTATCGGTTGGTGTGGCGGCAGATGATCTTCTTCGCCCACAACATCGTCATCTACTTCGTCATCGCGATCATCTTTCCTAAGCCGTGGTCGTGGGCGGATCTGTCGTTTCTTCCGGCGCTGGCGCTCATTTTCCTCAATTGCGTTTGGGTGTCACTGTGTTTCGGCATCCTGGCGACCCGCTACCGCGACATCGGCCCGCTGCTGTTTTCCGTTGTGCAGTTGTTGTTCTTCATGACGCCGATCATCTGGAACGACGAGACCCTGCGTCGGCAGGGCGCGGGCCGCTGGTCGAGCATCGTCGAGCTCAACCCGCTGCTGCACTATCTGGACATCGTGCGGGCGCCACTGTTGGGCGCTCACCAGGAGCTGCGGCACTGGCTGGTGGTGCTGGTGTTGACCGTCGTCGGCTGGATGCTGGCGGCGTTCGCGATGCGGCAGTATCGCGCGCGGGTGCCCTACTGGGTGTAGGGACTATTCCGGCGGCTATAGCCGACCGGCTTCTTTCACGCGGCTTGCGCGTGACGGGCCGCCGTTGATCTCAAGATCGGCTGGCAACGGCCGCGTACCAGCGGCAGCATGGATTAGGTTCACCGTTTGCCGATGAGGCTCAGAGGGCGGGACGGATGGAAATACTTGTCACCGGGGGCGCGGGCTTCCAGGGAAGCCATCTGACCGAGTCACTGCTGGCCAATGGGCATTGGGTCACTGTCCTCGACAAGTCTTCGAGGAATGCGGTTCGTAACATGCAGGGATTTCGTTCGCATGACCGCGCCGCGTTCATATCCGGTTCGGTAACCGACGGCCAGACGATCGACCGCGCGGTGCGGGACCATCACGTCGTATTTCACCTGGCCGCGCATGTCAACGTGGACCAGTCCTTGGGCGACCCGGAGAGCTTTCTCGAAACCAATGTCATGGGAACCTACCGCGTCCTGGAAGCCGTCCGGCGCTACAGGAACCGCTTGATATACGTATCGACGTGCGAAGTCTACGGCGACGGACACAATCTCAAGGAAGGCGAACGACTTGACGAACACGCGGAGCTGAAGCCGAACAGTCCATATGGCGCTTCCAAGGCGGCGGCCGACCGCTTGTGCTACTCGTACTTTCGCTCCTACGGACTCGACGTCACGATCGTCCGTCCGTTCAACATCTTCGGCGTCCGCCAAAAGGCTGGGCGATTCGGCGCGCTGATTCCGCGGCTGGTCCGCCAGGGCATCAACGGTGAAGGCCTGACAATCTTCGGCGCAGGTAGCGCAACCCGGGATTACCTGTATGTCAGTGACATCGTGGGCGCGTACAACCTGGTATTACGAACTCCAACCCTGCGTGGTCAGGCCATCAATTTTGCCAGCGGGAAAGATACCCGGGTGAGGGACATCGTCGAGTATGTTGCGGACAAGTTCGGTGCCAGGATCGAGCACCGCGACGCTCGCCCCGGAGAGGTCCAGCGCTTTCCCGCTGACATTTCGCTTGCCAAAAGCATCGGGTTCCAGCCGCAAGTCGAAATTTGGGACGGCATCGATCGCTATATCAATTGGGCCAAGGATCAGCCCCAATACCCATATGAGCAGGACGGGTTTAGCGGTTCCAGCGTTCTCTAATACACCCGTCGCCGCCATCGTCTGCCGGTAAAGTGGGCCGAAATGGCGCGGAACTACCAGCTGGAAGGATTACCTCCCATTCGATGGTGACCGTAGCACGCCGACCGGTGTGCCCGGTGACGCTGACACCGGGTGACCCGGCGCTAGCGTCGGTGCGCGACCTGGTCGACGCGTGGAGCGCGCATGATGCGCTGGCAGAGCTGGTCACGATGTTCGGCGGCGCGTTTCCGCAGACGGACCATCTGGAAGCGCGGCTGGCGAGCCTGGACAAGTTCAGCACGGCATGGGACTACCGGGCGCGCGCACGTGCAGCACGAGCGCTCCACGGCGAACCGGTGCGGTGCCAGGACTCCGGCGGTGGGGCGCGATGGCTGATCCCCCGCCTGGACTTGCCGGCCAAGAAGCGGGACGCGATCGTCGGGTTGGCGCAGCAGCTGGGGCTCACCTTGGAATCGACCCCGCAGGGAACAACCTTCGACCACGTTCTAGTCATCGGCACCGGACGTCATTCCAACCTGATCCGGGCCCGCTGGGCCCGGGAATTGGCAAAGGGTCGCCAGGTTGGTCACATCGTGCTCGCCGCCGCATCGCGTCGATTGCTGCCCTCCGAGGATGACGCGGTCGCGGTCTGTGCGCCGGGCGCACGCACCGAATTCGAGCTATTAGCGGCCGCGGCAAGGGACGCATTCGGCCTGGACGTCCACCCAGCGGTGCGGTATGTGCGCCAGCGGGACGACAACCCGCACCGGGACAGCATGGTGTGGCGCTTCGCCGCCGACACCAATGACCTAGGCGTTCCGATCACCCTGCTGGAGGCGCCATCGCCGGAGCCCGACAGCAGCCGCGCCACCTCGGCCGACACCTTCACGTTTACCGCACACACGCTGGGTATGCAGGACTCAACGTGTCTGTTGGTGACCGGGCAACCGTTCGTGCCCTACCAGAACTTCGACGCACTGCGAACTCTGGCGCTGCCCTTCGGGATACAGGTGGAGACAGTGGGCTTCGGCATCGACCGCTACGACGGGCTGGGTGAGTTGGACCAACAACACCCTGCCAAGCTGCTGCAGGAGGTCCGCTCGACGATCCGAGCGGCCCGAGCCCTGCTGGAACGGATCGAGGCCGGCGAGCGCATGGCTACCGATCCTCGGCGGTGATGGTGCATGGCGTGGCCGGCGGGTAGCTGCCCGATACGGCTCGCAACCGTCCCGGTGGCGGCCACGGCCGTAGTCCCATGTTGGCTAGGTACCGCACCGGATTGACATGCCCGTCCTGCGTGCGGACCTCGAAATGCAGATAACCATCTGCCGATTCGCCTTGCGCACCGATGGTGCCCAGTTGCGCTCCCGCGGCGATTCGATCACCAAGGACAAGGCGGCCCTCGTCCCCGGGCCGAAATACATAGACAACGTCGAGCTCGCAGCGTGCGATCGTCAGCGACACCAGGCCATCGACCTCGTCGATCGCGCTGACGGCCCCGGAAGCGACCGCGTAGACGGGTGTTCCCGGATCGGTGGCGAAGTCGACACCGGGATGGAAACCACCCGCGTGCGGACCGTACCCGCGGCCGATCGCGCGCGGCTCCCGGTCGATCGGCAGCCGCCCGCCCGGCTCGAGCGGATCGAAGTCGCCGCGGATGCGCCGCCGGTAGTCGGCTTTGAGCAGGTCGACCTCGTCGAGTGCGTAGCCAAACAACAAAGATCGGTCGTAGGCCACCCCGAAGTTGAACCGATAGTCCGGATCGAGCCGCAGATAGTGCTCCACCCTCAAGATCCGTTCCGCCAGCGTCGACCAGCCGCTATGCACCAGCCGAACCCCCGGAAGCTGTCCGATGCGACCGTGATCGGTGATGTTGGCCGGCCAATGCGGGTTGTGCATCAGCTTGCCGCCTGCCCGCAGACCCGGGTACCAGCGCCACAACGGTCCACGTAGCGCTTCGGCGGTTCCCATCACCGGAATCAGGTCGGGATACTCCGGATCATCCCAGCGTGACACCATCGGACACATCAGCGCCACGATGTCGTCCGGTGTGCGGGCTAACACCGCCCGAAGATCGATGTCGGTCTCGACCAACCAATCGGCATCGACCATCATCACCCAGTCCGGGCGGCAGAAGTCCGCCATCCGATACAGCAGTTCCAGCCCGGCGGACTCAGGAATCAGCCATGGCGTGGGCGGCAGATCTGGTCGGGCCCGCACCACGTTCGTCACCGCAGGATGGTTCGCCAGGATCTCGGCGGTGTCATCGGTGCTGCGGTCGTCGATCACGTAGATGTCGTCGCTGAACACGGCCAACGAGTCCAACGTTGCGGCTAGTGTCCGCCCGGCGTTGTGCGCACGCGTCATCGCCAGAATCCGCATGCCGCCTCTCTATCACCCCAGAACACAGGTCCAGTAGTTGGGTCTGTCCGCCAATCCAGCGGGAAGGGCGGGCGCCGCGGGCAGATCGTGGGCGGCCAGCAGCTGCGCGGTGGTGGTCCCCACCGAGCGCCATCCGTGGTTGTCCAGGTAGCCGGACACCTCGTGGCGGGGGCCGGCATAGTTGAGTGCCCAGATGTCCAGATGAAAGCCATGCTCTCGCCAGCCTCGGGTCGCGGTGCGGATCATCTCTTCCACCCGAGCGGAATCCCGATCCGCAGAACCGAGGAAGGCCTCGAGGGCCAGCCGGCTCCCGGGCGCGCTCAAGTCGGTGACGTGGTCCAGCAGACGATTCTGCGCGTCCGGGGGAAGGTATCCGAACAAACCCTCGGCGATCCACGCGGCCGGCTCGGCCGCATCGAAGCCGCCGCGGCGCAGCGCATCGGGCCAATCGTGACGCAGGTCGGCCGGCACCATCCGCAGATCCGCGGTCGGCTGGGCACCCAAGCCGGCGAGCGTTTGAGCCTTGAACTCGAGCACCCGAGGCTGATCGACCTCGAACACCGTCGTATCCGCCGGCCATGGCAGCCGGTACCCGCGTGCGTCGAGCCCCGACGCCAGGATCACCGCTTGCCGAACGCCGGCGGCGGCCGCGTCCAAGAAGAACTGATCGAAGTAGCGGGTGCGCACCACCAACTCGGTCGTCATTCGCTGCAAGCCCCAGGCCGCGTCGGGGTCGTCCACATCGGCAGCATCCAGTTCTCCGGTTGCCCATCGGGTGAGGAACTCGACACCCACGGCACGAACCAACGGTTCGGCGAACGGGTCGTCGATGAGGGGCTGGGCCGCCCTGGCCGCCCTGGCCCTTCCCGCGGCGACCAGCGTGGCGGTCGCGCCGACACCGGTGGCTAGGTCCCAGCTATCGTCGTCGGTACGCGCCACGGATCCATCTTCGGCCCGGTCCGGCCGCCAACGCTCCGCTGTCGACCCGAACAACCGGTTACAACTGCGTGACGAATATCGATGACGGCTGCACCTTAAGGGTGTAACACTGAAGCGCCACGAATCCGATTTATCGTCCTGTGGTGATCGGTGAAACGGCACCCACAGCACGCTATTAGGTAAACAGCTATCCGGGCGCAGGCGACAACGCAGTCACCGAAGCGCCGCGAAAGGTCGGCGGACGTGAGCGAGAAAGTCGAGTCAAAGGGGCTAGCGGATGCGGCACGCGATCACCTCGCGGCTGAGTTGGCCCGGCTGCGGCAGCGACGCGATCGGCTGGAGGTCGAGGTCAAGAACGACCGGGGCATGATCGGCGATCACGGCGACGCGGCCGAGGCGATACAACGTGCCGACGAACTGGCCATCCTCGGTGACCGGATCAATGAACTGGACCGGCGGCTGCGCACCGGGCCCACCCCCTGGAGCGGGTCGGAAACGCTGCCCGGCGGCACCGAGGTGACCTTGCGGTTCCCTGACGGTGAAGTCGTCACGATGCATGTAATCTCCGTCGTCGAAGAGACGCCGGTGGGCCGAGAAGCCGAAACCCTGACGGCGCGCAGCCCACTAGGTCAGGCCCTGGCCGGTCACCAACCCGGCGACACGGTGACCTACTCGACCCCGCAGGGTCCTAATCAGGTCCAGCTGCTTGCTGTCAAGCTGCCCTCATAATTCGCACACCGCACCAGGCTCGCCGCCCCCATTAGACTTCCCCCGATGATCCGATCGGAGTCTGGTGCCGCGCCGCCACGCCAACACCTGCACCTGTCGGCACAGGTAATGCGGTTCGTTGTCACCGGCGGCCTCGCTGGGATAGTTGACTTTGGCCTCTACGTCGTGCTGTACAAGGTGGCGGGCCTACAGGTCGACCTGTCCAAGGCCATCAGCTTCATCGTCGGCACCATCACCGCGTACCTGATCAACCGCCGGTGGACATTCCAGGCCGAGCCCAGCACGGCCCGATTCGTCGCGGTCATGCTCCTCTACGGAATCACCTTCGCCGTGCAGGTCGGACTCAACCACCTCTGCCTCGCACTCTTGCACTACCGGGCGTGGGCCATCCCCGTCGCGTTTGTGATCGCGCAGGGCACCGCCACGGTAATCAACTTCATCGTGCAGCGAGCCGTGATCTTCCGGATCCGCTGAGCCGGTCAGGGTCGAATCGGGCGGGTACCCTCTTTGACGATGTTGAGCGTGGGAGCTACCACTACCGCCACCCGGCTGACCGGGTGGGGCCGCACAGCGCCGTCGGTGGCGAATGTGCTTCGCACCCCAGATGCCGAGATGATCGTCAAGGCGGTGGCTCGGGTCGCCGAGTCGGGGGGCGGCCGGGGTGCTATCGCGCGCGGGCTGGGCCGCTCCTATGGGGACAACGCCCAAAACGGCGGTGGGTTGGTGATCGACATGACGCCGCTGAACACTATCCACTCCATTGACGCCGACACCAAGCTGGTCGACATCGACGCCGGGGTCAACCTCGACCAACTGATGAAAGCCGCCCTGCCGTTCGGGCTGTGGGTCCCGGTGCTGCCGGGAACCCGGCAGGTCACCGTCGGCGGGGCGATCGCCTGCGATATCCACGGCAAGAACCATCACAGCGCTGGCAGCTTCGGTAACCACGTGCGCAGCATGGACCTGCTGACCGCCGACGGCGAGATCCGTCATCTCACTCCGACCGGCGAGGACGCCGAACTGTTCTGGGCCACCGTCGGGGGCAACGGTCTCACCGGCATCATCATGCGGGCCACCATCGAGATGACGCCCACTTCGACGGCGTACTTCATCGCCGACGGCGACGTCACCGCCAGCCTCGACGAGACCATCGCCCTGCACAGCGACGGCAGCGAAGCGCGCTACACCTATTCCAGTGCCTGGTTCGACGCGATCAGCGCTCCCCCGAAGCTGGGCCGCGCGGCGGTATCGCGTGGCCGCCTGGCCACCGTCGAGCAATTGCCTGCGAAACTGCGGAGCGAACCTTTGAAATTCGATGCGCCACAGCTACTTACGTTGCCCGACGTGTTTCCCAACGGGCTGGCCAACAAATATACCTTCGGCCCGATCGGCGAACTGTGGTACCGCAAATCCGGCACCTATCGCGGCAAGGTCCAGAACCTCACGCAGTTCTACCATCCGCTGGACATGTTCGGCGAATGGAACCGCGCCTACGGCCCAGCGGGCTTCCTGCAATATCAGTTCGTGATCCCCACAGAGGCGGTTGATGAGTTCAAGAAGATCATCGGCGTTATTCAAGCCTCGGGTCACTACTCGTTTCTCAACGTGTTCAAGCTGTTCGGCCCCCGCAACCAGGCGCCGCTCAGCTTCCCCATCCCGGGCTGGAACATCTGCGTCGACTTCCCCATCAAGGACGGGCTGGGGAAGTTCGTCAGCGAACTCGACCGCCGGGTACTGGAATTCGGCGGCCGGCTCTACACCGCCAAAGACTCCCGTACCACCGCCGAAACCTTTCATGCCATGTATCCGCGCGTCGACGAATGGATCTCCGTGCGCCGCAAGGTCGATCCGCTGCGCGTATTCGCCTCCGACATGGCCCGACGCTTGGAGCTGCTGTAGATGGTTCTTGATGCCGTAGGAAACCCCCAGACGGTGCTGCTGCTCGGTGGCACCTCCGAGATCGGGCTCGCCATCTGCGAGCGCTACCTGCACAATTCGGCGGCCCGCATCGTGCTGGCCTGCCTGCCCGACGACCCACGGCGGGAGGACGCGGCCGCTGCGATGAAGCAGGCCGGCGCGCGGTCGGTGGAGCTGATCGACTTTGACGCCCTGGATACCGACAGCCACCCGAAGATGATCGAGGCGGCCTTCTCCGGCGGTGATGTGGACGTGGCTATCGTCGCGTTCGGCTTGCTCGGCGACGCCGAAGAGCTGTGGCAGAACCAGCGCAAGGCGGTGCAGATCGCCGAAATCAACTACACCGCAGCGGTTTCGGTGGGCGTGCTGCTGGCTGAGAAGATGCGCGCTCAGGGCTTCGGTCAGATCATCGCGATGAGCTCGGCCGCCGGTGAGCGGGTGCGACGGGCGAACTTCGTCTACGGCTCCACCAAGGCCGGTCTGGACGGGTTTTACCTGGGGTTGTCAGAAGCGCTGCGCGAGTACGGTGTTCGTGTGCTGGTGATCCGGCCCGGCCAGGTGCGTACCCGGATGAGCGCGCACCTCAAGGAAGCTCCATTGACCGTCGACAAGGAGTACGTCGCCAACCTCGCGGTGACCGCGTCCGCAAAAGGTAAGGAATTGGTTTGGGCGCCAGCAGCGTTCCGCTACGTCATGATGGTGTTGCGTCACATCCCGCGGAGCATCTTCCGCAAGCTGCCCATCTGAGTATGCCGAGCAGACGCAAAAGCCCCCAATTCGGGCACGAAATGGGGGCTTTTACGTCTGCTCGCGCCCGGGAGGTGCTGGTCGCTCTTGGCCAGCTGGCAGCGGCGGTGGTAGTGGCCGTCGGTGTCGCGGTGGTGTCCCTGCTCGCCATTGCGCGGGTGGAGTGGCCCGCCTTCCCGTCGTCCAACCAGCTGCATGCGCTGACCACCGTCGGCCAGGTCGGCTGCCTGGCCGGGCTGGTCGGCATCGGCTGGTTGTGGCGGCACGGTCGATTCCGGCGACTGGCCCGGCTGGGCGGGCTGGTTTTGGTATCCGCGTTTACCGTCGTGACGCTGGGCATGCCGCTGGGCGCCACCAAGCTGTATCTGTTCGGCATCTCTGTCGACCAGCAGTTCCGCACCGAATACCTCACCCGGCTCACCGACACCGCCGCCCTGCGCGACATGACCTACATCGGACTGCCACCGTTTTACCCACCGGGCTGGTTCTGGATCGGCGGACGCGCGGCGGCGCTGACCGGGACGCCGGCCTGGGAGATGTTCAAGCCGTGGGCGATCACCTCGATGGCCATTGCGGTGGCCGTCGCGCTGGTGCTGTGGTGGCGGATGATCCGCTTCGAATACGCCTTGCTGGTCACCGTCGCCACAGCGGCGGTGATGCTGGCCTACAGCTCGCCGGAGCCCTACGCCGCGATGATCACGGTGTTGTTGCCGCCGATGCTCGTACTGACCTGGTCGGGCCTGGGCGCGCGCGACCGTCAGGGCTGGGCCGCGGTGGTCGGTGCCGGCGTCTTCCTGGGCTTCGCGGCCACCTGGTACACCCTGTTGGTCGCCTACGGCGCGTTCACGGTGGTGCTGATGGCGCTGCTGCTGGCCGGGTCGCGGCTGCAATCCGGAATCAAGGCGGCGGTAGACCCGCTGTGCCGGCTTGCCGTCGTCGGCGCGATCGCGGCCGCCATCGGATCCACCACCTGGCTGCCCTACCTGCTGCGGGCGGCCCGCGACCCGGTCAGCGACACCGGCAGCGCCCAGCACTACCTACCCGCAGACGGCGCCGCACTGACCTTCCCCATGCTGCAGTTCTCCCTGCTGGGCGCGATCTGTCTGCTGGGCACGCTGTGGCTGGTGATGCGCGCGCGATCATCGGCGCCAGCCGGCGCCCTGGCCATCGGCGTGCTGGCCGTCTACCTGTGGTCCCTGCTGTCGATGCTGGCCACATTGGCGCGCACCACACTGCTGTCGTTTCGCCTGCAGCCGACGCTGAGCGTGCTGCTGGTGGCGGCCGGTGCGTTCGGCTTCGTCGAAGCGGTCCAAGCCCTTGGCAAACGGGGTCGCGGTGTCATTCCGATGGCCGCCGCCATCGGGTTGGCCGGCGCGATCGCGTTCAGCCAGGACATCCCCGACGTGTTGCGGCCGGACCTGACCATCGCCTACACCGACACCGACGGCTACGGCCAGCGCGGCGACCGGCGACCGCCCGGCTCCGAGAAGTACTACCCAGCCATCGATGCCGCCATCCGGCGCGTCACCGGCAAGCGCCGCGATCGGACCGTCGTGTTGACCGCCGACTACAGCTTCCTGTCGTACTACCCCTACTGGGGCTTTCAGGGGTTGACGCCGCACTACGCCAACCCGCTGGCACAGTTCGACAAGCGCGCCACACAGATCGACAGCTGGTCGGGACTCTCCACCGCCGACGAGTTCATCGCCGCGCTGGACAAGCTGCCCTGGCAGCCGCCGACCGTCTTCCTCATGCGCCACGGCGCACATAACAGCTACACCCTGCGGCTGGCCCAGGACGTCTACCCCAACCAGCCCAATGTTCGCCGCTACACGGTGGACCTACGGACCGCCCTCTTCGCCGACCCGCGTTTCGTCGTCGAGGACATTGGCCCGTTCGTGCTGGCCATCCGCAAGCCGCAGGAGAGCGCGTGATGGCTACCGAAGCCGCCCCACCCCGTATCGCCGTCCGGCTACCATCTACCTCCGTGCGCGACGCGGGAGCAAACTACCGGATCGCCCGGTACGTCGCTGTGGTGGCGGGTCTGCTAGGCGCTGTGCTGGCCATCGCCACCCCACTGCTGCCGGTCAACCAGACCACCGCGCAATTGAACTGGCCCCAAAACGGCACGTTCGCCAGTGTCGAGGCACCGCTGATTGGCTACGTGGCCACCGACTTGAACATCACCGTCCCCTGCCAGGCCGCCGCCGGACTGGCCGGATCGCAGAACACCGGCAAGACGGTGTTGTTGTCAACGGTGCCCAAGCAGGCGCCTAAGGCCGTCGATCGCGGGCTGCTGCTGCAACGGGCCAACGACGACCTGGTGCTTGTGGTGCGTAATGTCCCGTTGGTCACCGCCCCGCTGAGTCAGGTGCTCGGCCCGACCTGTCAGCGGTTGACATTCACCGCGCACGCCGATCGGGTCGCCGCCGAATTCGTCGGACTGGTGCAGGGACCCAATGCTGAGCACCCCGGTGCACCGCTGCGCGGTGAGCGCAGCGGCTACGACTTCCGCCCGCAGATCGTCGGGGTGTTCACCGACCTGGCCGGGCCGGCGCCACCGGGTCTGAGCTTCTCGGCGAGCGTGGATACCCGCTACAGCAGCAGCCCCACGCCGCTGAAGATGGCCGCCATGATCCTCGGGGTAGCGCTCACCGGCGCCGCCCTGGTGGCGCTGCACATCCTGGACACCGCCGACGGCATGCGGCACCGGCGGTTCCTGCCCGCGCGCTGGTGGTCGACCGGCGGTCTGGACACCCTGGTTATCGCCGTGCTGGTGTGGTGGCATTTCGTCGGGGCCAACACCTCCGACGACGGCTACATCCTGACCATGGCCCGGGTGTCCGAGCATGCGGGCTATATGGCCAACTACTACCGCTGGTTCGGCACACCCGAGGCGCCTTTCGGCTGGTACTACGACCTGCTGGCGCTGTGGGCTCATGTCAGCACGGCCAGTATCTGGATGCGCCTACCCACCCTGGCGATGGCGCTCACCTGCTGGTGGGTAATCAGCCGTGAGGTCATTCCCCGGCTGGGGCACGCCGTCAAGACGAGCCGGGCAGCGGCGTGGACGGCGGCGGGCATGTTTCTGGCTGTCTGGCTGCCGCTGGACAACGGCCTTCGGCCCGAGCCGATCATCGCCCTGGGCATCCTGCTGACCTGGTGCTCGGTGGAGCGGGCGGTGGCCACCAGCCGGCTGCTGCCGGTGGCAATCGCCTGCATCATCGGTGCCTTGACCCTGTTCTCCGGGCCGACGGGCATCGCCTCGATCGGTGCGCTGCTGGTCGCGATCGGGCCGCTACGGACCATCCTGCACCGGCGTTCCAGGCGGTTCGGCGTGCTACCACTGGTGGCGCCGATCCTGGCCGCGGCCACCGTCACCGCGATCCCGATCTTTCGTGATCAGACCTTCGCGGGCGAGATCCAGGCCAACCTCCTCAAGCGTGCCGTAGGGCCCAGCCTGAAGTGGTTCGACGAACACATCCGCTACGAGCGGCTGTTCATGGCCAGCCCCGACGGCTCGATCGCCCGCCGCTTCGCCGTGCTGGCCTTGGTGCTGGCGCTCGCGGTATCGGTGGCAATGTCGTTACGTAAGGGCCGCATTCCAGGTACCGCTGCTGGACCGAGCCGCCGCATCATCGGCATCACGATCATTTCCTTCCTCGCGATGATGTTCACCCCGACAAAGTGGACCCATCACTTCGGGGTGTTCGCGGGGTTGGCCGGGTCGCTGGGGGCGCTTGCCGCGGTCGCGGTGACGGGCGCTGCGATGCGCTCGCGGCGGAACCGGACCGTGTTCGCCGCCGTGGTGGTCTTCGTGTTGGCCCTGTCGTTCGCCAGTGTCAACGGCTGGTGGTACGTGTCCAACTTCGGTGTGCCATGGTCGAACTCGTTTCCGAAGTGGCGATGGTCGCTTACCACCGCACTCCTCGAGCTGACGGTGCTGGTGCTGCTGCTAGCGGCATGGTTCCACTTCGTCGCCAACGGTGACGGGCGCCGAACAGCCAGGCCAACCCGGTTTAGGGCACGACTAGCCGGAATTGTCCAGTCCCCGTTGGCAATTGCCACGTGGTTGCTGGTGCTTTTCGAGGTGGTATCGCTGACCCAGGCGATGATTTCCCAGTACCCGGCGTGGTCGGTTGGCCGGTCTAACCTACAGGCTTTGGCCGGCAAGACCTGCGGGCTGGCCGAAGACGTGCTGGTGGAGCTGGATCCCAACGCAGGCATGCTGGCGCCGGTGACCGCGCCGTTGGCCGACGCCCTGGGAGCCGGCCTGTCTGAAGCCTTCACACCCAACGGCATTCCCGCCGACGTCACCGCCGACCCGGTGATGGAACGTCCAGGGGATCGCAGTTTCCTCAACGACGACGGGCTGATCACCGGCAGCGAACCCGGCACCGAAGGGGGCACCACGGCCGCACCGGGAATCAACGGCTCCCGCGCCCGGCTGCCCTACAACCTGGACCCGGCCCGTACACCGGTGCTGGGCAGCTGGCGAGCCGGCGTGCAGGTGCCCGCCATGCTGCGGTCGGGCTGGTACCGGCTGCCCACCAACGAGCAGCGGGACAGGGCGCCGCTGCTGGTGGTGACGGCGGCCGGGCGATTCGACTCCCGCGAGGTCCGGTTGCAGTGGGCCACCGACGAGCAAGCGGCCGCCGGACACCACGGTGGGTCGATGGAATTCGCCGACGTCGGTGCCGCGCCGGCCTGGCGCAACCTGCGCGCACCACTGTCCGCCATCCCGAGCACCGCCACCCAGGTCCGGTTGGTCGCCGACGACCAGGATCTGGCGCCGCAGCACTGGATCGCCCTCACACCACCGCGGATTCCGCGGGTGCGCACGCTGCAGAACGTGGTGGGCGCAGCGGATCCGGTGTTCCTGGACTGGCTGGTGGGGCTGGCATTCCCCTGCCAACGCCCGTTCGGCCACCAATACGGCGTCGACGAGACACCCAAGTGGCGGATCCTGCCGGACCGGTTCGGCGCCGAAGCCAACTCACCGGTGATGGATCACAATGGCGGTGGCCCGCTGGGCATCACCGAGCTGCTGATGCGCGCAACCACGGTGGCCAGCTACCTCAAAGACGACTGGTTTAGGGACTGGGGCGCGTTACAGCGGTTGACGCCTTACTACCCCGACGCCCAGCCCGCTGATCTGAACCTAGGAACGGTGACTCGCAGCGGGCTGTGGAGTCCGGCGCCGTTGCGCCGCGGCTAGAAGTGCCGTGGCCACCGACTCGGCGACAACCTCCGCGGCCCCGCATCCTCACCGCCCTTAACCGCGTCGCCTACCATCGAGCCTCGTGCCCCACGACGGTAATGAGCGATCTCACCGGATCGCACGCCTAGCAGCCGTCGTCTCGGGAATCGCGGGTCTGCTGCTGTGCGGCATCGTTCCGCTGCTTCCGGTGAACCAAACCACCGCGACCATCTTCTGGCCGCAGGGCAGCACCGCCGACGGCAACATCACCCAGATCACCGCCCCTCTGGTATCCGGGGCGCCACGCGCGCTGGACATCTCGATCCCCTGCTCGGCCATCGCCACGCTGCCCGCCAACGGCGGCCTGGTGCTGTCCACACTGCCGGCCGGTGGCGTGGATACCGGTAAGGCCGGGCTGTTCGTCCGCGCCAACCAGGACACGGTCGTCGTGGCGTTCCGCGACTCGGTGGCCGCGGTGGCGGCCCGCTCCACGATCGCAGCGGGAGGCTGTAGCGCGCTGCATATCTGGGCCGATACCGGCGGCGCGGGCGCTGATTTTATGGGTATACCCGGCGGCGCCGGGACCCTGCCGCCGGAGAAGAAGCCACAGGTTGGCGGCATCTTCACCGACCTGAAGGTCGGAGCGCAGCCCGGGCTGTCGGCCCGCGTCGACATCGACACTCGGTTTATCACGACGCCCGGCGCGCTCAAGAAGGCCGTGATGCTCCTCGGCGTGCTGGCGGTCCTGGTAGCCATGGTGGGGCTGGCCGCGCTGGACCGGCTCAGCAGGGGCCGCACCCTGCGCGACTGGCTGACCCGATATCGCCCGCGGGTGCGGGTCGGATTCGCCAGCCGGCTCGCTGACGCAGCGGTGATCGCGACCTTGTTGCTCTGGCATGTCATCGGCGCCACCTCGTCCGATGACGGCTACCTTCTGACCGTCGCCCGGGTCGCCCCGAAGGCCGGCTATGTAGCCAACTACTACCGGTATTTCGGCACGACGGAGGCGCCGTTCGACTGGTATACATCGGTGCTTGCCCAGCTGGCGGCGGTGAGCACCGCCGGCGTCTGGATGCGCCTGCCCGCCACCCTGGCCGGAATCGCCTGCTGGCTGATCGTCAGCCGTTTCGTGCTGCGGCGGCTGGGACCGGGCCCGGGCGGGCTGGCGTCCAACCGGGTCGCTGTGTTCACCGCTGGTGCGGTGTTCCTGTCCGCCTGGCTGCCGTTCAACAACGGCCTGCGTCCCGAGCCGCTGATCGCGCTGGGTGTGCTGGTCACGTGGGTGTTGGTGGAACGGTCGATCGCGCTCGGACGGCTGGCCCCGGCCGCGGTAGCCATCATCGTGGCGACGCTTACCGCGACGCTGGCACCGCAGGGGTTGATCGCGCTGGCCCCGCTGCTGACTGGTGCGCGCGCCATCGCCCAGAGGATCCGGCGCCGCCGGGCGACCGATGGACTGCTGGCGCCGCTGGCGGTGCTGGCCGCGGCGTTGTCGCTGATCACCGTGGTGGTGTTTCGGGACCAGACGCTGGCCACGGTGGCCGAATCGGCACGCATCAAGTACAAGGTCGGCCCGACCATCGCCTGGTACCAGGACTTCCTGCGCTACTACTTCCTTACCGTGGAGAGCAACGTTGAGGGGTCGATGTCCCGCCGGTTCGCGGTGCTGGTGTTGCTGTTCTGCCTGTTCGGGGTGCTGTTCGTGCTGCTGCGGCGCGGCCGGGTGGCGGGGCTGGCCAGCGGCCCGGCCTGGCGACTGATCGGCACTACGGCGGTCGGCCTGCTGCTGCTCACGTTCACGCCAACCAAGTGGGCCGTGCAGTTCGGCGCATTCGCCGGGCTGGCCGGGGTGTTGGGTGCGGTCACCGCGTTCACCTTTGCCCGCATCGGTCTACATAGTCGACGCAACCTCACGCTGTACGTGACCGCGTTGCTGTTCGTGCTGGCGTGGGCAACCTCGGGCATCAACGGGTGGTTCTACGTCGGCAACTACGGGGTGCCGTGGTATGACATCCAGCCCGTCATCGCCAGCCACCCGGTGACGTCGATGTTTCTGACGCTGTCGATCCTCACCGGATTGCTGGCAGCCTGGTATCACTTCCGGATGGACTACGCCGGGCACACCGAAGTCAAAGACAACCGGCGCAACCGCATCTTGGCCTCTACGCCACTGCTGGTGGTCGCGGTGATCATGGTCGCAGGCGAAGTCGGCTCGATGGCCAAGGCCGCGGTGTTCCGTTACCCGCTTTACACCACCGCCAAGGCCAACCTGACCGCGCTCAGCACCGGGCTGTCCAGCTGTGCGATGGCCGACGACGTGCTGGCCGAGCCCGACCCCAATGCCGGCATGCTGCAACCGGTTCCGGGCCAGGCGTTCGGACCGGACGGACCGCTGGGCGGTATCAGTCCCGTCGGCTTCAAACCCGAGGGCGTGGGCGAGGACCTCAAGTCCGACCCGGTGGTCTCCAAACCCGGGCTGGTCAACTCCGATGCGTCGCCCAACAAACCCAACGCCGCCATCACCGACTCCGCGGGCACCGCCGGAGGGAAGGGCCCGGTCGGGATCAACGGGTCGCACGCGGCGCTGCCGTTCGGATTGGACCCGGCACGTACCCCGGTGATGGGCAGCTACGGGGAGAACAACCTGGCCGCCACGGCCACCTCGGCCTGGTACCAGTTACCGCCCCGCAGCCCGGACCGGCCGCTGGTGGTGGTTTCCGCGGCCGGCGCCATCTGGTCCTACAAGGAGGACGGCGATTTCATCTACGGCCAGTCCCTGAAACTGCAGTGGGGCGTCACCGGCCCGGACGGCCGCATCCAGCCACTGGGGCAGGTATTTCCGATCGACATCGGACCGCAACCCGCGTGGCGCAATCTGCGGTTTCCGCTGGCCTGGGCGCCGCCGGAGGCCGACGTGGCGCGCATTGTCGCCTATGACCCGAACCTGAGCCCTGAGCAATGGTTCGCCTTCACCCCGCCCCGGGTTCCGGTGCTGGAATCTCTGCAGCGGTTGATCGGGTCAGCGACACCGGTGTTGATGGACATCGCGACCGCAGCCAACTTCCCCTGCCAGCGACCGTTTTCCGAGCATCTCGGCATTGCCGAGCTTCCGCAGTACCGGATCCTGCCGGACCACAAGCAGACGGCGGCGTCGTCGAACCTATGGCAGTCCAGCTCGACCGGCGGTCCGTTCCTGTTCACCCAGGCGCTGCTGCGCACCTCGACGATCGCCACGTACCTGCGTGGGGACTGGTATCGCGACTGGGGATCGGTGGAGCAGTACCACCGGCTGGTGCCGGCCGATCAGGCTCCAGACGCCGTTGTCGAGGAGGGCGTGATCACTGTGCCCGGCTGGGGTCGGCCAGGACCGATCAGGGCGCTGCCATGACACAGTGCGCGAGCAGACGCAAAAGCACCCCAAATCGGGCGATTTTGGGGGCTTTTGCGTCTGCTCGCGGGACGCGCTGGGTGGCCACCATCGCCGGGCTGATTGGCTTTGTGTTGTCGGTGGCGACGCCGCTGCTGCCCGTCGTGCAGACCACCGCGATGCTCGACTGGCCACAGCGGGGGCAACTGGGCAGCGTGACCGCCCCGCTGATCTCGCTGACGCCGGTCGACTTTACCGCCACCGTGCCGTGCGACGTGGTGCGCGCCATGCCACCCGCGGGCGGGGTGGTGCTGGGCACCGCACCCAAGCAAGGCAAGGACGCCAATTTGCAGGCGTTGTTCGTCGTCGTCAGCGCCCAGCGCGTGGACGTCACCGACCGCAACGTGGTGATCTTGTCCGTGCCGCGCGAGCAGGTGACGTCCCCGCAGTGTCAACGCATCGAGGTCACCTCTACCCACGCCGGCACCTTCGCCAACTTCGTCGGGCTCAAGGACCCGTCGGGCGCGCCGCTGCGCAGCGGCTTCCCCGACCCCAACCTGCGCCCGCAGATTGTCGGGGTGTTCACCGACCTGACCGGGCCCGCGCCGCCCGGGCTGGCGGTCTCGGCGACCATCGACACCCGGTTCTCCACCCGGCCGACCACGCTGAAACTGCTGGCGATCATCGGGGCGATCGTGGCCACCGTCGTCGCACTGATCGCGTTGTGGCGCCTGGACCAGTTGGACGGGCGGGGCTCAATTGCCCAGCTCCTCCTCAGGCCGTTCCGGCCTGCATCGTCGCCGGGCGGCATGCGCCGGCTGATTCCGGCAAGCTGGCGCACCTTCACCCTGACCGACGCCGTGGTGATATTCGGCTTCCTGCTCTGGCATGTCATCGGCGCGAATTCGTCGGACGACGGCTACATCCTGGGCATGGCCCGAGTCGCCGACCACGCCGGCTACATGTCCAACTATTTCCGCTGGTTCGGCAGCCCGGAGGATCCCTTCGGCTGGTATTACAACCTGCTGGCGCTGATGACCCATGTCAGCGACGCCAGTCTGTGGATGCGCCTGCCAGACCTGGCCGCCGGGCTAGTGTGCTGGCTGCTGCTGTCGCGTGAGGTGCTGCCCCGCCTCGGGCCGGCGGTGGAGGCCAGCAAACCCGCCTACTGGGCGGCGGCCATGGTCTTGCTGACCGCGTGGATGCCGTTCAACAACGGCCTGCGGCCGGAGGGCATCATCGCGCTCGGCTCGCTGGTCACCTATGTGCTGATCGAGCGGTCCATGCGGTACAGCCGGCTCACACCGGCGGCGCTGGCCGTCGTTACCGCCGCATTCACACTGGGTGTGCAGCCCACCGGCCTGATCGCGGTGGCCGCGCTGGTGGCCGGCGGCCGCCCGATGCTGCGGATCTTGGTGCGCCGTCATCGCCTGGTCGGCACGTTGCCGTTGGTGTCGCCGATGCTGGCCGCCGGCACCGTCATCCTGACCGTGGTGTTCGCCGACCAGACCCTGTCAACGGTGTTGGAAGCCACCAGGGTTCGCGCCAAAATCGGGCCGAGCCAGGCGTGGTATACCGAGAACCTGCGTTACTACTACCTCATCCTGCCCACCGTCGACGGTTCGCTGTCGCGGCGCTTCGGCTTTTTGATCACCGCGCTATGCCTGTTCACCGCGGTGTTCATCATGTTGCGGCGCAAGCGAATTCCCAGCGTGGCCCGCGGACCGGCGTGGCGGCTGATGGGCGTCATCTTCGGCACCATGTTCTTCCTGATGTTCACGCCCACCAAGTGGGTGCACCACTTCGGGCTGTTCGCCGCCGTAGGGGCGGCGATGGCCGCGCTGACGACGGTGTTGGTATCCCCATCGGTGCTGCGCTGGTCGCGCAACCGGATGGCGTTCCTGGCGGCGTTATTCTTCCTGCTGGCGTTGTGTTGGGCCACCACCAACGGCTGGTGGTATGTCTCCAGCTACGGTGTGCCGTTCAACAGCGCGATGCCGAAGATCGACGGGATCACAGTCAGCACAATCTTTTTCGCCCTGTTTGCGATCGCCGCCGGCTATGCGGCCTGGCTGCACTTCGCGCCCCGCGGCGCCGGCGAAGGGCGGCTGATCCGCGCGCTGACGACAGCCCCGGTACCGATCGTGGCCGGTTTCATGGCGGCGGTGTTCGTCGCGTCCATGGTGGCCGGGATCGTGCGACAGTACCCGACCTACTCCAACGGCTGGTCCAACGTGCGGGCGTTTGTCGGCGGCTGCGGACTGGCCGACGACGTACTCGTCGAGCCTGATACCAATGCGGGTTTCATGAAGCCGCTGGACGGCGATTCGGGTTCTTGGGGCCCCTTGGGCCCGCTGGGTGGAGTCAACCCGGTCGGCTTCACGCCCAACGGCGTACCGGAACACACGGTGGCCGAGGCGATCGTGATGAAACCCAACCAGCCCGGCACCGACTACGACTGGGATGCGCCGACCAAGCTGACGAGTCCTGGCATCAATGGTTCTACGGTGCCGCTGCCCTATGGGCTCGATCCCGCCCGGGTACCGTTGGCAGGCACCTACACCACCGGCGCACAGCAACAGAGCACACTCGTCTCGGCGTGGTATCTCCTGCCTAAGCCGGACGACGGGCATCCGCTGGTCGTGGTGACCGCCGCGGGCAAGATCGCCGGCAACAGCGTGCTGCACGGGTACACCCCCGGGCAGACTGTGGTGCTCGAATACGCCATGCCGGGACCCGGAGCGCTGGTACCCGCCGGGCGGATGGTGCCCGACGACCTATACGGAGAGCAGCCCAAGGCGTGGCGCAACCTGCGCTTCGCCCGAGCAAAGATGCCCGCCGATGCCGTCGCGGTCCGGGTGGTGGCCGAGGATCTGTCGCTGACACCGGAGGACTGGATCGCGGTGACCCCGCCGCGGGTACCGGACCTGCGCTCACTGCAGGAATATGTGGGCTCGACGCAGCCGGTGCTGCTGGACTGGGCGGTCGGTTTGGCCTTCCCGTGCCAGCAGCCGATGCTGCACGCCAATGGCATCGCCGAAATCCCGAAGTTCCGCATCACACCGGACTACTCGGCTAAGAAGCTGGACACCGACACGTGGGAAGACGGCACTAACGGCGGCCTGCTCGGGATCACCGACCTGTTGCTGCGGGCCCACGTCATGGCCACCTACCTGTCCCGCGACTGGGCCCGCGATTGGGGTTCCCTGCGCAAGTTCGACACCCTGGTCGATGCCCCTCCCGCCCAGCTCGAGTTGGGCACCGCGACCCGCAGCGGCCTGTGGTCACCGGGCAAGATCCGAATTGGTCCATAGCGTCAGGCTCCGCAGTCGATAGCGGCACGATGTTCGTCATTAGACGGCCCCATCAGTTAGGCCTCCTATGCTGCTCGGTATGCACCAGGCCGGCCATGTTGGCACACACGAACGGCGCGCAGCCGCAACGAGGCGGTCCGCCCTGACTGCGGCAGGGTTAGCCGTCGTCGGCGCAGGGGTGTTGGGCGCGTCGGCGTGCAGTCCACAAAAGTCTCCTCAGCCATCATCACCCCGGTTGCCCGACAATGCGCTGATCACGCTCGGGGTGGCCGCCGGCCCGCCGCCTACGCCCAGCAGAGTAGGAATCTCGTCGGTGCTGAAAATTGGCCGCGATCTGTACGTGATCGATTGCGGCCTGGGCTCGCTGAACGCATTCACCAACGCGGGCCTGCAATTCGACGATCTCAAAGCCATGTTTATCACCCACTTGCACACCGACCACATCGTCGACTACTACAACTTCTTTCTCTCCGGTGGCTTCCTTGCCCCACCCGGTCGAGCGCCGGTCCTGGTCTATGGTCCGGGCCCAGCTGGGGGTTTGCCGCCAAGTGAAGTCGGCAACCCGAATCCAGCCACCGTCAACCCCGCCAACCCGACACCGGGCCTTGCCGCGGCCACCGAAGCGCTGCATCGAGCGTTCGCTTACACCAGCAACATCTTCATCCGCGACTACGGCATTGACAACGTTGCGGACCTGGTTAAAGTCACGGAGATCGGGCTACCACCAGGATCGGACTACCGCAACAGAGCGCCAAAGATGAGCCCGTTCTCGGTCGCATCGGACGACAACGTTTCCGTCACCGCAACGCTGGTCTCCCACTACGACGTCTACCCAGCGTTCGGATTCCGCTTCGATCTGAAGAAATCGGGTGTGTCCGTTACCTTCTCGGGTGACACCACTAAGTCCGACAACCTGATTACCCTCGCTCAAGGCACTGACATTCTGGTCCACGAGGCGGTGTTCAGCCTCGATACGGCTTACTTTGGCAACGCTTTCCCCCCGAACTATCTGGTGAACTCACACACCTCCGCAGAGCAGGTGGGGGAGGTGGCCGCAGCGGCCAAGCCCAAACAATTGATCCTGAGCCACTACGCCCCTGACGACCTACCCGACTCGCAGTGGCTCGACAAGATCAAGAAGAATTACTCGGGCATGACCACCATCGCGCGGGACGGCCAGGTCTTCGCCCTCTGATCCGTTAGCGGTAGCGCCCCGTTCGACGATCGCTGCCTAGAGCTAGACATATATAAAACCTATGCAATAGGGTCGCGGCATGCCCGAGTACGACCTAGAGGCCGTGGACAAGCTGCCCTTCTCGACCCCTGAAAAGGCGCAGCGCTACCAAACGGAAAACTATCGCGGGGCCATGGGCCTCAACTGGTACCTCACGGATCCGACCCTGCAGTTCATCATGGCCTATTACCTACGACCCGATGAATTGGCGTTCGCAGAACCCCATCTGACCCGCATTGGTGAGCTGACGGGGGGGCCAGTGACGCGTTGGGCCGAGGAAACCGACCGCAACCCCCCGCGGCTCGAACGCTACGACCGGTGGGGGCATGACATCAGCCGGGTAGTGCTGCCGGAATCGTTCATCCAATCCAAGCGCGCCGTCATCGAGGCGCGACAAGCCGTGCGCGACGACGCGGCACGGGCCGGCGTCAAGCCGTCGCTGGCACTCTTCGCCGCCGACTATCTGCTCAACCAGGCCGATATCGGTATGGCTTGCGCGCTCGCCACTGGCGGCAACATGGTCCGGTCGCTGGTGACTGCCTACGCGCCACCCGATGTGCGCGAATTCGTCCTAGGCAAACTCAATTCCGGCGAGTGGGACGGCGAGGCCGCGCAGCTGCTGACGGAGCGTGCGGGCGGCTCCGATCTGGGAGCTCTGGAGACGACGGCCACCCGCAGCGGCGACGTGTGGCTGCTGAACGGCTTCAAGTGGTTTGCGTCCAACTGCGCCGGGGAGGCGTTCGTGGTGTTGGCCAAGCCCGAGGGGGCGCCTGACTCGACTCGAGGTGTGGCCACCTTCCTCGTGCTACGGACGCGCCGTGACGGTTCCCGCAACGGCGTGCGTATCCGTCGGCTGAAGGACAAGCTCGGCACCCGCTCTGTCGCCTCCGGTGAAATCGAGTTCGTCGACGCCGAAGCCTTTCTGTTGTCCGGCGAACCGAGCGCTGACGCGGGCCCGTCCGACGGCAAGGGACTCACCCGCATGATGGAGCTGACCAACAGATTGCGGTTGGGCACCGCCTCGTTCGCCCTCGGCAACGCGCGCCGCGCGCTGGTCGAATCGCTGTGCTACGCCGGGCAGCGGCGGGCATTCGGTGGGGCGCTCATCGACAAGCCGCTGATGCGCCGCAAGCTGGCCGAAATGGTCGTTGATGTGGAAGCCGCGCTGGCGATGGTGTTCGACGGCTTCGGAGCGGCGAACCACCGCCAGCCCAGATGCCTGCCGCAACGTATCGCGGTGCCGGTCACCAAGCTTAAGACTTGCCGGCTCGGGATCACCGTGGCATCGGATGCGATCGAGATCCACGGCGGCAATGGCTACATCGAGACCTGGCCGGTGGCCCGGTTGCTGCGTGACGCGCAAGTCAACACGATCTGGGAGGGCCCCGACAACATCCTGTGTCTGGATGTGCGGCGCGGGATCGAGCAGACGCGCGCTCACGAGACACTGTTGGCGCGGCTGCGCGATGCGGTGTCGGTGTCCGACGATGACGACACCACGCGGCTGGTCTCGCGCCGCATTGAGGACCTCGACGCGGCGATCACCGCTTGGACCAAACTCGACAGGCAGCTGGCCGAGGCGCGGCTGTTCCCGCTGGCCCAATTCATGGGCGACGTCTACGCCGGCGCGTTGCTCACCGAGCAGGCCGCCTGGGAACGGGCAACCCGCGGCACCGACCGCAAGGCACTCGTCGCCCGCCTGTACGCGCGCCGGTATCTCGCCGACCAAGGCCCGCTGCGCGGTATCGACGCAGATTGCGATGAGGCGCTGCAGCGTTTCGACGAACTCGTGGCGGGCGCGTTCACTGCCGAGCAGACGTAAAAGCCCCCAATTCGTGGCTCTTCTGACACTTCCGTGGGTGAGTTTGTGTCCTGAGTAGGCGCACGTCGTT
>OBKH01000003.1_pt1 | contig 158495 bp, 157 predicted proteins | sample 1496241 | NCBI WGS metagenome assembly OBKH01 (sample SAMN03273953, study PRJEB22546) | soil metagenome | isolation source: rice field elevated CO2 plus elevated temperature | place: India: CRRI Experimental farm Cuttack,Odisha-753006 | collected 2013-12-17 | reverse complement strand
ATTAGTTATTTTTTTTTTTTTTAAAGCGAGAGGCCGGCAACCGAGATCCTGCGGTGCCGGGAGTTCGGAGGTGTCCTCTCCCGTTCGGTGCCCCCGTTCCCCCACCACCCCCCCCCCGGCCCCGCCGGCCCCGCCGTTGCCGCCGATCCCGCCGGCCCCGCCAGCGGTGCCGGATCCACCCGGTGTGCTGGCCGACGTACCCGTGACACCGGCGATGCCGTTGCCTCCGGCCCCACCGGCCCCGCCGACACCGAACAACCCGGCGGTACCGCCGGCCCCGCCGTTGCCGCCGACCGCCCCGGCCCCGCCAAAACCCCCGGCGCCTCCGTTGCCATACAGCCACCCGCCCGCGCCGCCGTGACCACCGGCCCCGCCGGTGGTACCCACGCCGCCGGCTCCACCGTTGCCGCCGTTACCGATTAGGCCCGCCGCCCCGCCGGCCCCGCCTCGTTGTCCTGGCGCCCCAGACCCGCCGTTGCCGCCGTTGCCGTACAAGATGCCGCCTGGCCCGCCGGCCTGCCCGGTCCCGGGGGAGCCGTCGGCGCCGTTGCCGATCAGCGGGCGTCCGAACAGCGCCTGGGTGGGCGCATTGACCGCGGCTAGCAAACTCTGTTCAACGTTGACCGCCTCGGCGGCCACGTACGAGCTCGCGGCCGCGGACAGGGTCTGCACGAACCGGTCATGAAACGTCGCCACTTGGGCGCTGACGGTCTGATATTCCTGGGCGTGCGTGCCGAACAACGCCGCAACGGCCACCGACACCTCGTCGGCTGACGCGGGCAGCACTTTCGCCACCGCGGCCGCTGCGGTGTTGGCCGCAGTGATCGTCGAACCAATTTTCGCCAAATCCGTTGCCGCCGTGGTCAGCATCTCCGGCGTCGCGATTACGAACGACATCTCGCTCCCCAGGTCAGGTCAGCCCGGTGTTGCCCGGCGTGGCAAGGAATTGTGTGGCTATCCCGGCGATCTACCATGTGGAGCGAATCTTCGGGATCCCAACTCCAACGATCCCTTGTTGACGCTATCGTCAAAAGGGCAAAACCCCAAACTTTACGCGAACGAACTATCCACAGTGCACCCTCGATTTCCGTCGACACGTGCAAACGGCCAGACCTCGACGGTGCTAGCCCCGCGGCGATATTGCAGGTCTTCGAGCCGGTCGCGCCCCGGGGCGCGAACTCCGTTGCCCTCCCGCGACCCTGCGGGAGAGGATAAGGAATGGTCGGCTATGTGGATGTCCGGGCATACGCCGAGCTCAACGAGTTCGTGGAGCTGCAGGCGCGCGGTCTGACGGTGCGCCGGCCGTTCCGCAGCCATCAGACGGTCAAAGATGTGCTGGAGGCGATGGGCATTCCGCATACCGAGGTGGATCTCATCCTGGTGAACGGCGATCCCGCGGACTTTTCCTACCGGCCGGTCGCCGGCGACCGCATTGCCGCCTACCCTATGTTCGAGGCCCTCGACATCGGGTCGACCGCCAGGTTGCGCCCAGCGCCGTTGCGTAACCCGCGCTTCGTCGTCGACGTCAACCTCGGCCAGCTGGCGCGGCTGCTTCGGCTGTTGGGCTTCGACACACGGTGGTCGAGTGCCGCCGATGATCCGACGCTGGCCGATATCAGCCTGGGCGAGCAGCGAATTCTGCTGACCCGCGACCGCGGCCTGTTGAAGCGCCGGGCAATCACCCATGGTCTGTTCGTCCACTCCCAGCACCCGGAGGAGCAGGCGCTCGAGGTGCTGCGGCGGCTAGACCTCAACGGGCGGCTGGCACCGCTATCCCGGTGTCTGCGATGCAATGGTGAGCTGGCCGCGGTTTCCAAAGACGAGGTGATTGGCCAGCTGGAGCCGTTGACCCGCCGGTACTACGAGTCATTCAGCCGCTGCTTCGGTTGCGGGCGGATCTACTGGCCGGGATCACACCACGCACGGTTGGTTCGCCTCGTCGAACGACTGCGGGACCAGCTAACTACTTCGACCTGACCCGCACGGTGGTGCGCGCGTCGATCGTCGCCAGCTGACACGCCGAAGGTGCAACCACGGCGGCATCGAGCGGCGTGTCCCCGCCACCAATGCACGTTCGGCGCGGCCGGCGCACGCTCGGCGCGGAGCTACGAATTGTCGGCCGGAGTCAACCGAATGGCTACCAGCTTGAGCCGGTCCACCGCCTCGGCGAACTCCTCGAGCGTGGGTATGCGCCGGTCGCGGAAGCTCAACCCCAGCATGCGTTGGCCACGCTTGACGCCATAGGCCTGTGCGGCGCGCAGGAAAAGTTCAGAAACGACCGCACGGTCCCGGATGAGCTCGCCACGCATAGCGGTCGTCTTGCCGTCGTAGACGACCTGGGCGGCGGCACCGTCGGAGAAGTTGTGCTTCCATCCGGCCTCGGTCAGCGCGTAGAGGTCGTTGTCGATGACGTGCGCGCTCAAGGGAATCGAGAAGTGCCGCCCAGTCTTTCGCCCGGTGAAGCTCACCACCATCAGCTGTGTGCGTAGCGGGCCGGCAAGCGGGGTGTGCAGCAGGGAGCGCAGGATCGGGTTGACGAGGCGAAGGAGGGCCGCCGGTGGGTGTGCGATGTCTACCGCATACGACTGATCTGTCATGCCTTCACCGTAGATCCGATCGGGGTTCGCGGCTACGCCGACAAGTTGGTGACGCAACAAGATATATGGCGCCACCGGTAGTACCATACGTATGTGGACAAGACGACGGTCTACCTGCCGGATGAACTCAAGGCGGCCGTGAAGCGCGCCGCTCGGCAGCGCGGAGTCTCCGAAGCGCAGGTAATCCGGGAGTCCATCCGGGCGGCGGTCGGCGGCGCCAAGCCGCCGCCGCGCGGGGGTCTATATGCGGGTTCGGAGCCCATCGCGCGGCGAGTCGACGAGCTGCTGGCTGGCTTCGGTGAGCGGTGATCATCGACACGAGTGCGCTGCTTGCCTATTTCGACGCCGCCGAGCCAGACCACGCCGCAGTGTCTGAGTGCATCGATAGCTCCGCAGACGCGCTCGTCGTATCCCCTTATGTGGTAGCGGAACTCGACTATCTCGTCGCCACCCGGGTAGGTGTCGATGCCGAGCTCGCCGTCCTGCGTGAACTCGCCGGCGGGGCCTGGGAGCTCGCCAACTGCGGTGCCGCCGAAATCGAGCAGGCCGCCCGCATCGTCACGAAATACCAGGATCAGCGGATCGGGATCGCGGATGCGGCCAACGTCGTGCTGGCCGACCGATACCGCACGCGCACGATCCTCACCCTGGACCGTCGGCACTTCTCGGCGCTGCGGCCGATCGGCGGTGGGCGCTTCACCGTCATTCCGTAAACCGCAACCGATTCGGTGCTGCACCGCGGCGTGTTCGTCTTCCGCGTGCGATCCGTCCCTTAGGGCGTGATGGTCGTCTGCTCGTCGATGACGTTGGCGGCGTCCATCAACGTCATCGTCTCGTCGTCGAGCGCGTCGGCGTTGAGTTGAAGCACGAACACCGCACCTTGGCTGGGAATCACCACCGTCTTCTGCGCGACGGTCCGCAACTTGCCGTTCTTGCTGTATGAACCACCGAGCTGCCATGCTGAAAAGCCGCCGAGCGTGGCTGCACTTCCGTCGCCGCTGCCTTGGAAGCCGGGCAGGTTTTTCAACTCGCCGGGTGCGAATTGGAGGACCTTCGCGGGGTCGATGTCACCGGTGAGTTTGGAGAGGATCGCAACGATGGTGGGGGGATCGTTGGGATCGGCGGGCTGGGTGTAGACGATGCCGCCATAGGGTGCGCGGGAGCTTTCCGGAAGCAGCCGCCAATCGTCGGGCACCGGCAGGTCGATGGTCGGGGAGCCGGGGTCGCCGTGGTGCACTGGGGTCTCCTGGATGTGGTTGTCCCGGATATAGTCGGCGATGGTGTAGTTGGGCCCCGCTGCCTGAGCCGAGGTGGTTGCCGACGTAGTCGTTGTCGACGTCGTCGGGGACGTCGTGGTTGGCGACGTGGTTGGCGCGCTGTCGGTCTTGATGTTGAAACTGCAGCCAGCCAGTGCCAGGCTCAGCGCCACCGTCGCGACGGCCGCCGTGAAGTGCTTCATTGCGCGCTCCCGAAGATTGGACCGGCACTTCCGGCCGGTGAGGTCGGATTGAGACTAGTCCAACTGGTGTGCGCGCGACCCTATCACTGCAATCCCATCTCGATTGACCGCAAAACACCGCGGGAACAGGCGTCTATGCAGTAAGAGACAGCTATGCGGGCACGCAGGTTGCGCAGAGCCCTGGCCGCGCTCTTGGCGGTGGCGGGTCTGTTTGTTCCGTTCATTGTTGGCGTGCCCACGGCCTACGACGGTGAGCCGGTGTTCGTCGCCATTCCGGTCGAGCATGTCAATACGCTCATCGGCACCGGCACGGGAGCCGCGATAGTGGGGGAGATCAACAACTTTCCCGGCGCCTCGGTGCCGTTCGGCATGGTGCAGTACTCGCCGGACACCGTCGACAACTACGCCGGCTACGACTACGACAACCCGCATTCCACCGGATTCAGCATGACGCACGCGTCGGTGGGCTGCCCGGCGTTCGGCGACATCTCGATGTTGCCCACGACCACCCCGCTCGGCTCGCAGCCGTGGAGCGCCTGGGAGGAGATCGCCCACGACGACACCGAGGTCGGCGTGCCCGGCTACTACACCGTACGGTTCCCCGGTACCGGGGTGATCGCCGAGCTCACCGCCACCACCCGCACGGGCGTCGGCCGGTTTCGCTACCCCCGCAATGGGTGGCCGGCGCTGTTTCACGTGCGCTCCGGCGCATCGTTGGCGGGCAACTACGCCGCGACACTGCAGATCGAGGACAACACCACAATCACCGGCTCGGCGACCAGCGGCGGGTTCTGCGGCAAGAAGAACCTGTACACGGTGTACTTCGCCATGAAGTTCAGCCAGCCGTTCAGCTCGTATGGCACCTGGGACGGCTACGCGGTCTATCCCGGTTCACACAGCATGAATTCGAGTTACAGCGGGGGGTATGTCGGGTTTCCGGCCGGCTCGGTGCTCGAGGTGCGGACCGCCCTGTCCTATGTGAGCGTGGACGGGGCGCGAGCCAACCTGGACGCCGAAGGCGGAGCAAGCTTCGACGACATCCGTGCGGCGACATCGAGCGAATGGAACGCCGCGCTATCGCGAATCGCGGTGGCCGGCAGGGGGCCTGGCGACGTGGACACCTTCTACACTTGTCTTTACCGGTCACTGTTGCACCCCAACACCTTTAACGACGTGGACGGACGTTACATCGGATTCGACGGTGTCATCCACAGCGTTGCCAGTGGGCACACCCACTACGCCAATTTCTCCGACTGGGACACCTACCGCAGCCTCGCCCCACTGCAGGGACTGTTGTTCCCGCAACGGGCCAGCGACATGATCCAGTCGTTGGTGACCGACGCGGAGCAGAGTGGTGCGTATCCGCGTTGGGCGCTGGCGAATTCCGCAACCGGCATGATGAGCGGAGACAGTGTGGTACCGCTCATCGTAAACCTCTACGCCTTCGGCGCCAGGGATTTCGACCTCAAATCCGCGCTGCACTACATGGTGAATGCAGCGACCCAGGGCGGTGTCGGACTTGACGGTTTCCTGGAGCGGCCGGGAATCGCCGCCTATCTGAGGCTCGGCTATGGACCACAAACGGCGGAATTCCGCGCCAACGGTCGTATCGCCGGCGCCTCGGTCACGCTGGAGTGGTCGGTCGATGACTTTGCCATCTCCCGATTCGCTGATTCGTTGGGCGATACCGCAACTGCCGCCGTCTTCCAGAACCGGTCGCAGTATTGGCAGAACCTGTTCAATCCCACCACCGGCTATATCTCGCCCCGGAGCGCGGCCGGTTTCTTCCCCGACGGTCCCGGGTTCGTGGCATACCCCTCGGGCTTTGGGCAGGACGGATACGACGAGGGCAACGCCGAACAATACCTGTGGTGGGTGCCGCATAACGTGGCCGGTTTGGTGACCGCGCTTGGTGGCCGCACGGCCGTCGTCAAGCGGCTCGACCGCTTTACCAAAAAGCTCAACGTCGGCCCCAACGAACCCTATCTGTGGGCCGGTAACGAGCCCGGTTTCGGGGTGCCCTGGCTGTACAACTACATCGGCCAACCGTGGAAAACCCAGCGGACGGTCGACCGGGTCCGCGGGCTGTTCGGCCCGACACCTGGCGGTGCGCCGGGCAACGACGACCTCGGCGCCCTGTCCAGCTGGTATGTCTGGGCTGCCCTTGGCCTGTATCCGAGCACCCCGGGAACCACCATCCTGACCGTGAACACACCGCTTTTCGATCGCGCCGTGATCGCGCTCCCCACCGGAAAGTCCATTCAGATCACCGCGCCGGGCGCATCCGGGCGGAACCGCCTGAAGTACATCGACGGCCTGACCATCGACCGCCAACCGAGCAACCAGACGTTTCTTCCGGAGTCGATCGTGCGCACCGGAGGCGACCTGACCTTCTCGCTCGCCGGCACACCCAACAAGGTCTGGGGAACCGCGGCGTCTGCCGCGCCGCCGTCATTCGGTGCGGGCAGCTCGGCGGTGACGGTAAATATCGCCCGGCCCATCATCGGGATCGTGCCGGGAGCGACCGGGACCGTGACCGTCGACGCGCAACGGATGATCGACGGCGTCGACGACTACACTGTCACCCCAACGTCCTACGTTGTTGGGATTGCGGCGGAACCGTTATCCGGGCAATTCGACGATGACGGAGCCGTGAGCGCGTCGGTCGCGATCACCGTAGCTCGATCGGTGCCGTCGGGGTATTACCCGATCTATGTCACCACCAGCGCCGGGGATAGTGCCCGGACATTGATCGTGCTGGTCGTGGTCGCCGAGGCGGTGGAATGATCATTGCGCAAGCGCAGAGGAGTTAGATCATTTCGTGTCTGGTCAGCCAGTGCATCACCTGCCAGCCGGCGAATACCGGTAGCCAACAGGTCAATAGTCGATACAGCAGCACCGACGGCACACCCAATGCTGCAGGTACACCGAAGGCGGCGAGCCCACCGATCAGCGCCGCCTCCACCGCGCCAACCCCGCCCGGGGTGGGGGCGGCCGAGGCGAGGGTGCCGCCGACCATCGTCACCACGGTCACCGTGACGAACGTCGTTCCGCCGCCAAAGGCTTCGATACTGGCCCACAGTGCCAACGCAGCTCCGAGCGTCGTTCCGGCACAACCGAGTACGATCAACGCCAGTCGCTTCGGCTCCCGGGCCAACGCAATGAGGTCATTCGTTACCTCCCTGAGCTTCGGCCGCACCGCCGTCGCTAGCCAGCGTCGCAGCTTCGGCACGAAGAGGAATGTCCCGACAATGCCTAGGGCCACACCGGCAATGAGGTAGAGCACCGTGGCATTCGGGACGAAATGAGATAGGTCGGTCGAGGTGCCGGCCAGGGCGCTGAACAGGATCAGCAGCACGAGGTGGACGATCACCTGTACCGACTGCTGCAGTGCCACCGCCGCGGTGGCCCGCACTGCGGTCAGCCCTCCCTTCTGCAAGAACCGGGTACTCAACGCTAGCCCGCCGACGCCGGCCGGGGTAGTCGTTGCAGCAAAAGTGTTGGCTACCTGCATGATTGACAGCTTCCAGAAGCCCACCAGCCCATCAGCGCAGGCCCACAACGCCGCTGCCGCACCGACATACGTCAGCGCCGACACCGCTAGGCCCAGTAGCGCCCACCACCAGTTCGCGGTTCGCAGCTGGGAAAAGAACGTGGGCACGGTACTGATGAAAGGGTAAGCGACATAGACCAGAGCACCGATTAACACCAGTTGAATGAGCTGGCCGCGGCTGAACCGGGTGATCGTTTCGGCTTTGATCTGATCCGCGCCCGTTTGCCGCATCACCTCGGCGCGTGTGCTGGCGATGACCGCATTTGGGTCGGTTATCGACTCTCGGATTCGTTTTGGCACAGCGGATTTGGTAAGTCTTCGCGATGCCGCCAGGATGGCTTGCTTGCCGAACGTGTCAATGGCTGCGGTCACGGCGGCCTCGGCGTCATACAGCGCCGACGTCGTCACCAAGAGTTGGGCCAGGTCGGATTGGAGTTGGGCGTCGGTGGCGCCGTACTCGGCCTCACCGAACCCGCCGAACAGCACCGCGCCGTTGTCGACGGTGATCTCGGCACTACACAGGTCCCCGTGGGAGATCTGCTGGTCGTGCAGGGTCCGTAGCGCCTCCCAGACATGGGCAGTCGGCGTGGTTTTGGTGCATTCGCTGATGCCGATTCCGCGAGCGGGCCGGTGTGCATACAACGTCCATCCCCGGTCGAGCGGGGACACCGCGATCACCGTCGTGTTGGCCATGCCTAGATCGCCGAAGGCAATGGCCATCAGCGCGCGATGCTCGACCGCACGGCGCATGGAGGCTTGCAGGGGTGCGGTCTCGGTGCCGCGCAACGTCAGCTTCAGCCAGAGTTGGCGCAGCGCGCCGCCGCCACTTTGGTGCGGGCCGTACAACTCGATCAATGCCTCGCTGCACGCCCCGGCGTTGGGCTGCTCGCAAGCGGCCGACAGTACCAGTGGCCCGGGCCCGGCCGGCCGCACAACCGCGAGCCCGGACACCGCGAATCCGCGTTTTGCCAACGCGCGAATGGCACCATCCAGTGGCACTTCAAGCGCTGGTGTGCCGACGACCAGGACCACCAACGCGCCGACCAACCACCCCACCGCCAGCCCCAACAATGAGCGGGCCGGCACAATCGCGCTGACAACCAGATGGATCGGCACGAATGCCAACAGCAGCGCCCACCACCAGTGCCGCCAGCGCGCGGGCAGCCAGGGACCCGACACGGTGAGCACCGCCGCGAGCATCGCGATCCATCGCGGGTCATCGAGAAACTGGGCCAGCAATGTGGCGAGCCGGTCGGAAAGGTCAAAGTGCCATCGGGGTGCCGCGATGCGGCTACTGCTGATCGACAACGGGAGAACGGCCATAAGTCCGGCGGCCGCATACGCGCCCAGCAGCTTCCACTGCCGGGAAACGATCAGGCCAATCAGGATCACGAACGGCAACGCCAAAATCGCCAGGCCGTACCCCAGGTACACCAGATCGGATTGCGACGGGGACAGCACCCCGACGATCTCCGAGATGGATTTCTCCAGCGCCACCCACTGCGGGCGGGTGATCAGCGAACTCGTGATCACCGCCACGAGGTAGATCGCCGCCAGCACCGCCCGGATGATGTCGTTGGTGCGCCGGGTCAGTGGTTGCAGCAAGTTACCGGAAACGCCGATGTCGCGTCCGTCAACTCGCATGTTCTAACGATCTTCCGAATCAGGGCCCGCGGTGTCTGGTGCCGTTTCGCGGCTCCGCGGACAACTTAGCCCGATAACTGCGTGGGGTGTCGGTCTGACCACTTGACGTCTTACCAATCTTCATTCACACTGGGCGCATGGCGCTGCAGCCGGTGACTCGCCGATCGGTGCCCGAAGAGGTCTTCGAGCAGATCGCTACCGATGTGCTCACCGGCGAGATGCCGCCCGGCGAGGCGTTGCCCAGCGAGCGTCGGTTGGCTGAGTTGCTCGGAGTGTCGCGACCCGCGGTCCGCGAGGCGCTCAAACGGCTGTCGGCCGCAGGTCTGGTCGAGGTGCGTCAGGGCGACGTCACCACCGTGCGTGACTTCCGGCGGCACGCCGGCCTGGATCTGTTGCCCCGATTGTTGTTTCGCAACGGTGAGCTGGATATCTCCGTCGTCCGCAGCATCCTCGAGGCCCGGCTGCGCAATTTTCCGAAGGTCGCGGAACTAGCGGCCGAACGGAACGAGCCCGAGTTGGCGGAATTGCTGCAGGATTCGCTGCGTGCGCTGGACACTGAGGAAGATCCGATCGTGTGGCAACGCCACACGCTCGACTTTTGGGATCATGTGGTCGACAGCGCCGGTTCGATCGTAGATCGATTGATGTACAACGCATTTCGTGCTGCTTACGAGCCGACGCTAGCTGCTCTGACCACCACGATGACCGCTGCGGCTAAGCGTCCGTCGGACTACCGGAAACTCGCGGATGCGATCTGCTCAGGTGATCCCACCGGAGCGAAGAAAGCCGCCCAAGACCTACTCGAACTTGCGAACACATCGTTGATGGCCGTACTCGTTAGCCAGGCGAGTCGGCAATGACCACCCACGCCGTGATCATCACCTATCTCCGCGACCAGACGCAGCCCGCCGTCGATGCGATCGGCGGGTTCTACCGGACATGCGTACTGACTGGCAAGGCGCTGGTTCGGCGGCCCTTCCATTGGCGTGAGGCGATCGAGCAGGGCTGGTTCATTACCAGCGTCTCGTTGCTGCCAACCCTGGCGGTGTCGATTCCGTTGACCGTGTTGATCATCTTCACGCTCAATATCCTGCTGGCCGAGTTCGGCGCCGCCGACATCTCCGGCGCCGGCGCGGCGCTAGGCGCGGTCACCCAGCTGGGCCCGCTGACCACCGTGTTGGTGATTGCCGGCGCTGGAGCCACAGCGATCTGCGCCGACCTGGGTGCCCGCACCATCCGGGAAGAGATCGATGCGATGGAGGTGCTGGGCATCGACCCCATCCACCGGCTGGTGGTGCCTCGGGTCGTTGCCGCGACCATCGTCGCCGCACTGCTTAACGGCGCGGTGATAACCATTGGCCTGGTTGGTGGTTTCGTCTTCAGTGTCTTCATCCAACACGTCTCGGCCGGCGCCTACGTGGGCACGCTCACCTTGGTCACCGGTCTACCCGAGGTGATCATCTCGGTGGTCAAGTCGGCGACGTTCGGCCTGATCGCTGGCCTAGTCGGCTGTTACCGCGGGCTGACCACGAAAGGCGGCCCCAAGGGAGTTGGAACCGCCGTCAACGAAACCCTGGTGCTGTGCGTGATCGCGCTGTTCGCGACCAATGTGGTGTTGACCACGATCGGCGTGCGGTTCGGGACGGGACACTAGCATGGTGGAGTCTTCAACGGCATCAGCGGCAGCCGTATTGCGGGCCCGCTACCCACGCACAGCCGCCAGCCTTGACCGCTACGGCGGCGGCACGGCCCGAAGACTTGAGCGGACAGGGACTTTCGCGAGATTCACCCGGATCAGCGTCGTGCAGATCGGCTGGGCACTGCGTCGCTATCGCCGGGAGACGCTGCGCCTGGTCGCCGAGATCGGGATGGGCACCGGCGCGATGGCCGTCGTCGGCGGCACGGTCGCGATCATCGGTTTTGTGACGCTGTCCGGCGGCTCGCTGATCGCCATCCAGGGCTTCGCGTCGCTGGGCAACATCGGTGTCGAGGCGTTTACCGGATTCTTTGCCGCACTGGCCAACACACGCGTCGCTGCGCCCATTGTCTCCGGTGTCGCGCTGGCCGCGACGGTGGGCGCCGGCGCCACCGCACAGTTAGGTGCCATGCGGATCAGTGAGGAGATCGACGCGCTGGAAGTGATGGGCATCAAGTCGATTTCGTTTCTGGTCTCCACTCGGATTCTAGGAGGGCTGGTGGTGATCATGCCGCTGTACGCGCTCGCTCTCGACATGGCTTTCACCTCTGGTCAGGTGGTCACAACCGTGTTCTACGGCCAGTCCAACGGCACCTATGAGCACTACTTCCGCACCTTCCTGCGCCCAGAGGATGTGGGTTGGTCGGTCGTGGAGGTGGTGATCATCGCGGTGGTGGTGATGATCACCCATTGCTACTACGGGTACACCGCCAGCGGTGGCCCGGTTGGGGTCGGCCAGGCGGTTGGTCGATCGATGCGTTTCTCGCTGGTCTCGGTGGTGGTCGTTGTCCTGCTGGCCGAGTTGGCGCTCTACGGCGTCGACCCGAACTTCAATCTCACGGTGTAGCCGCGGTGCCAACGCTGGTGACGAGGAAGAACCGACGTGCGTGGCTGTATGTGGAGGGTGTTGTCCTGCTGTTGGTGGGCGCGTTGGTGCTCGTATTGGTGTACAAGCAGTTTCGTGGGGAATTCACGCCGAAGACCGAGCTGACTATGGTCGCCTTCCGGGCTGGGCTGGTTATGGAAGCTGGATCCAAAGTCACCTACAACGGGGTGGAGATCGGCCGGGTGGGCAGCATTTCGGAGATTGAGCGTGACGGCCGGCCGGCGGCGAAGCTGGTTTTGGACGTGAATCCTCGCTACATCAGCCTGATTCCGGTCAATGTGGTGGCCGATATCGAGGCGGCCACCCTGTTCGGCAACAAGTATGTTGCGCTGTCCGCGCCGAAAATTCCTCAACAGCAGCGGATTTCCTCACATGACGTGATTGATGTGGGGTCGGTGACCACCGAATTCAACACGTTGTTCGAGACGATCACCTCGATCGCCGAGAAGGTGGATCCGATCGAGCTGAACGCGACGCTGTCCGCGGTAGCACAGGCGCTGGATGGGCTGGGCGGCAAGTTCGGTGAGTCGATCGTTAATGGCAATCAGATTCTGGCGCAATTAAATCCGCGGCTGCCGCAGCTCGGCTATGATGTTCGGCGGTTGGCGGATCTCGGTGAGGTCTATGTCGATGCTTCGCCGGATCTGTGGTCCTTTCTGCAGAACGCACTGACCACTGCGCGCACATTGACCAGCCAACAGCGCGATCTGGATGCCGCGTTGTTGGCGGCTACGGGTGCGGGCAACACCGGTGAAGACGTTTTTGCTCGAGGCGGGCCGTATCTTGCGCGCGCAGCCGCCGATCTGGTGCCCACCGCTACGCTGCTGGACACCTACAGTCCCGAACTGTTCTGCATGATCCGCAACTTTCACGACGCTGCGCCCAAAGTCGCGGACGCGGTGGGCGGCAACGGCTATTCGCTAGCGGCCGCCGGAACGATTTTGGGAGCACCCAATCCCTATGTCTATCCGGACAATCTGCCGCGGGTGAATGCCCACGGTGGACCCGGGGGCCGACCGGGCTGCTGGCAGACGATCACCCGGGAGCTGTGGCCGGCACCCTATCTGGTGATGGACACCGGTGCCAGCCTCGCACCGTACAACCACGTCGAGCTCGGCCAACCGATGTTCACTGAATACGTATGGGGACGCCAATACGGAGAGAACACGATCAACCCATGAAAACCACAGGCACAACTATCAAACTCGGCATCGTCTGGTTGGTGCTGTCGGTGTTCACCGTGATGATCATCGTGGTGTTCGGGCAGGTGCGGTTCCATCACACCACCGGGTACTCCGCGGTGTTCACCCATGTCAGCGGGCTGCGGGCCGGGCAATTTGTCCGCGCTGCGGGCGTAGAGGTCGGCAAGGTCGCCAAGGTAACGCTGATCGACGGGGACAAGCAAGTATTGGTGGACTTCACCGTGGATCGCTCGCTGTCACTGGATCAGGCGACGACCGCCTCGATCCGCTACCTCAACCTGATCGGCGACCGGTACCTTGAGCTCGGCCGCGGTCACAGCGGTCAGCGGCTGGCGCCGGGTGCCACGATCCCGCTCGAGCACACCCATCCGGCCTTGGATCTCGACGCTCTGCTCGGCGGGTTTCGCCCACTCTTCCAAACGTTGGACCCAGACAAGGTCAACAGCATCGCCTCCTCGATCATCACCGTGTTCCAAGGGCAAGGCGCCACCATCAACGACATCCTCGACCAGACCGCCTCGCTGACGGCAACGCTGGCCGACCGGGACCATGCGATAGGTGAGGTCGTCAACAACTTGAACACCGTGCTGGCCACCACCGTCAAGCATCAAACGGAATTCGACCGCACGGTCGACAAGCTAGAGGTGCTGATCACTGGACTGAAGAACAGGGCGGACCCGCTGGCCGCGGCGGCGGCACACATCAGCAGCGCCGCGGGAACCCTAGCCGACCTGCTGGGGCGGATCGTCCATTGCTGCACAGCAGCTTCGGGCACCTCGAGGGCATCCAGCAGCCGCTCATAGACGAGCTGGCAGAACTCGACCACGTGTTGGGCAAGCTGCCGGACGCCTACCGGATCATCGGCCGCGCCGGCGGCATATACGGTGACTTCTTCAACTTCTATCTGTGTGACATCTCACTGAAAGTCAACGGATTACAGCCTGGAGGTCCGGTACGCACCGTCAAGTTGTTCGGCCAGCCGACCGGCAGGTGCACACCGCAATGAGAACGCTGACCGAGTTCAACCGCGGCCGTGTCGGGATGATGGGTGCGGTGGTCACGGTGCTCGTCGTTGGTGTTGCGCAAAGCTTCACCAGCGTGCCGATGCTGTTCGCCACACCTACCTACTATGCGCAATTCGCCGACACGGGTGGCATCAACACGGGCGATAAGGTGGAAATCGCTGGGGTGAACGTCGGGCTGGTGCGCTCGCTGGCAATCCGCGGCAACCGCGTGTTGATCGGATTCTCGTTGCCCGGCAAGACAATCGGGATGCAAAGCCGGGCAGCAATTCGCACCGACACCATTCTTGGCCGTAAGAACCTGGAGATCGAACCCCGCGGTTCGGAGCCGTTGAAACCCAACGGTTTCCTGCCGTTGGCGCAGACCACTACGCCATACCAAATCTATGACGCGTTCGTCGATGTCACGAAGGCGGCGACGGGCTGGGACATCGATGCCGTCAAACGCTCGCTAAACGTGTTGTCGGAGACATTCGATCAGACCGCCCCGCATCTAAGTGCCGCCCTCGAGGGTGTCAAGGCATTCTCCGACACCGTCGGCCGGCGCGGCGAGCAGATCGAGCAACTGCTGGCGAACGCCAACAGGATCGCGCGCGTGCTCGGCGACCGCAGCGAGCAGGTCAACGGGCTGCTGGTGAATGCCAAGACGCTGCTGGCCGCGTTCAAGCAACGCAGCCAGGCACTGCGCATTCTGCTAACCAACGTGTCGGAGGCATCAGCCCAGGTATCTGGCCTGATCACAGACAACCCCAACCTCAACCATGTGCTGGCCCAGTTGCGCACGGTCAGCGAGGAGCTGGTGAAGCGCAAGAACGAATTGGCCGATGTAGCCGTCTTGCTCGGCAGATACACCGCGGCCCTGACAGAGGCCGTCGGTTCCGGACCGTTCTTCAAGGCGATGGTGGTCAATCTGCTGCCCTACCAGATTCTTCAGCCCTGGGTTGACGCGGCGTTCAAAAAGCGGGGCATCGACCCGGAGAACTTCTGGCGCAGTGCGGGTCTGCCGGAATTCCGCTGGCCCGACCCCAACGGCACCCGGTTCCCCAACGGCGCGCCGCCGGCGGCGCCACCGGTGCGGGAGGGTACACCCAAGCATCCGGGACCGGCCGTCCCGCCGGGAACGCCGTGCTCCTACACACCGGCGGCGGGCGCGTTGCCACGGCCCGACACCCCACTACCCTGCGCGGGCGCCACCGTTGGCCCGTTCGGTGGACCCGACTTCCCGGCACCGCTCGATGTCCAGCCGTCGCCGCCTAATCCCGATGGGCCGCCGCCGACGCCGGGCATCCTAAGTGCTGGGCGGCCGGGCGAGCCGGCTCCGGCTGTTCCGGGCATACCGATGCCGCTGCCGCCGAACGCGCCGCCGGGTGCACGCACCCAACCGCTTGAGCCGTTTCCTGACGGGACGGGAGGTAGCAACCAATGAGCACCATCTTCGACATCCGCAGCCTGCGACTGCCGAAACTGTCTGCAAAGGTAGTGGTCGTCGGCGGGTTGGTGGTGGTCTTGGCGGTCGTGGCCGCTGCGGCCGGCGCGCGGCTCTACCGGAAACTGACTACCACTACCGTGGTCGCGTATTTCTCTGAGGCGCTCGCGCTGTACCCAGGAGACAAAGTCCAGATCATGGGTGTGCGGGTCGGTTCTATCGACAAGATCGAGCCGGCCGGCGACAAGATGCGAGTCACGTTGCACTACAGCAACAAATACCAGGTGCCGGCCACGGCTACCGCGTCGATCCTCAACCCCAGCCTGGTGGCCTCGCGCACCATCCAGCTGTCACCGCCGTACACCGGCGGCCCGGTCTTGCAAGACGGCGCGGTGATCCCAATCGAGCGCACCCAGGTGCCCGTCGAGTGGGATCAGTTGCGCGATTCCATCAATGGGATCCTCCGCCAGCTCGGCCCGACGGAGCGGCAGCCGAAGGGGCCGTTCGGCGACCTCATCGAATCGGCCGCGGACAACCTGGCCGGCAAGGGCAGGCAGCTCAACGAAACGCTGAACAGTTTGTCGCAGGCGTTGACCGCGCTGAACGAGGGCCGGGGAGACTTCGTTGCGATCACGCGAAGCCTGGCGCTATTTGTCAGCGCGCTCTACCAGAATGATCAACAGTTCGTTGCGCTCAACGAAAACCTTGCCGAGTTCACCGACTGGTTCACCAAATCCGACCATGACTTGGCCGACACGGTGGAACGGATCGACGACGTTCTCGGCACCGTCCGAAAGTTCGTGAGCGACAACAGATCCGTGCTGGCTGCCGATGTCAACAACCTCGCCGACGCGACCACTACACTAGTGCAACCCGAGCCGCGGGACGGTCTGGAAACCGCGTTGCACGTGTTGCCGACCTACGCCAGCAACTTCAACAACCTTTACTATCCACTGCACAGCTCTCTGGTGGGCCAGTTCGTGTTCCCCAACTTCGCGAACCCAATTCAGCTCATTTGCAGCGCTATTCAGGCCGGCAGCCGACTCGGCTATCAGGAATCCGCCGAGCTGTGCGCGCAGTACTTGGCACCGGTTCTGGACGCTCTCAAGTTCAATTACTTGCCGTTCGGCTCAAACCCGTTCAGTTCGGCGGCCACTTTGCCCAAGGAGGTGGCTTACTCCGAGGAGCGGCTCCGCCCGCCGCCCGGGTACAAGGACACCACTGTCCCAGGGATCTTCTCGCGGGACACACCGTTTTCACACGGCAACCATGAACCGGGCTGGGTCGTTGCGCCCGGGATGCAGGGTATGCAGGTTCAGCCGTTTACCGCGAACATGCTCACCCCGGAATCGCTGGCAGAGCTGCTGGGTGGTCCGGATATTGCCCCCCCGCCGCCGGGAACCAACTTGCCCGGACCGCCGAATGCGTATGACGAGTCCAATCCGTTGCCGCCGCCGTGGTACCCGCAGCCCGCGTCCCTCCCGGCTGCGGGCGCCACAGGACAGCCAGGCCCGGGCCAGTGAGGTGCGGCGTGAGCGCGGGTAGCGCGAACGGCAAGCCGAACCGTTGGACCCTGAGGTGCGGCGTGAGCGCGGGTCACCGTGGATCGGTGTTCTTGCTGGCGGTCTTGCTGGCCCCGGTGGTTTTGACTTCGTGTACCTGGCGTGGCATCGCCAATGTGCCGCTGCCGGTCGGCCGGGGTATGGGTCCGGATCGCATGACGATCTACGTGCAGATGCCTGACACGCTGGCGCTGAACACTAACAGCCGGGTCAGGGTTGCCGACGTCTGGGTCGGTACGGTGCGTGACATCAGCCTGAGGAACTGGATCGCGACCCTGACGCTGGAGCTCGAGCCGACCGTGCGGCTACCGGCAAATGCGACCGCGAAGATCGGCCAGACCAGCCTGTTAGGCACACAACATGTCGAGCTGGCCGCACCGCCAATCCCGTCACCGCAGCCGCTGAAAAGCGGCGACACCATCGGCCTGAAGAACTCCTCGGCCTACCCTACCGTCGAACGGACCTTGGCCAGCGTCGCGTTGATCCTCACCGGCGGCGGCATCGTCAACCTCGACGTGATTCAAACCGAGATCCTCAACATCCTTGACGGCCATGCCGGTCAGATTCGCGAATTCCTCGAGCGGCTAGCCACTTTCACCGCCGAGCTGAACAACCAACGCGGCGATCTGACTCGCGCAATCGACTCAACCAACCAACTCCTGACCATCATCGCCAACCGCAACGACACGCTGGATCGGGTGCTCACTGACGTCCCACCGCTGATCGAGCATTTCGCCGACACCGGTCAGCTGTTCGCTGACGCCACCGAATCCTTGGGGCGGTTCAGCGAAGTCGCCAACCGGGCGCTGGCGGCTACCCGGCCTAACCTTCACCAGACGCTGCAGTCGTTGCAGCGGCCGTTAAGGCAATTGGAACGGGCTTCGCCGTATGTGGTCGGCGCGTTGAAGCTAGGCCTCACCGCTCCGTTCAACATCGACGAGGTGCCAAACGTTATCCGCGGCGACTACGTCAACGTGTCCGCGACGTTCGACGTGACGCTTTCTGCACTCGACAACGCACTGCTGAGCGGAACGGGCATCTCGGGAATGTTGCGTGCGCTCGAGCAGGCGTGGGGACGGGATCCGGACACCATGATCCCGGATGTCCGCTACACGCCGAACCCGAATGACGCGCCGGGCGGACCGCTGGTGGAAAGGGCTGAGTGAGGAGATGCTGACTCGCGCTATCAAGACCCAGCTGGTGTTGTTGACGGTGTTGGCGGTCATCGCGGTGGTGGTCCTTGGTTGGTATTTCCTGCGGATACCCAGCCTGGTCGGCATCGGTCGATACACGCTTTATGCCGAATTGCCTCGGTCCGGGGGTCTATACCGAACAGCCAACGTCACATATCGGGGCATCACCATAGGGAAGGTCACCGGCGTCGAACCAACCGAGCGGGGCGCGCGAGCAACCATGAGCATCGACAATGGCTACCAGATCCCCACCGACGCCTCGGCCAATGTGCACTCAGTGTCGGCGGTCGGCGAGCAGTTCGTTGACCTGGTGTCGACCCGCACCAGCGGTCCGTATCTGCGGCATGGGCAGACGATCACCACGACTACGGTCCCCAGCCAGATTGGCCCGGCGCTGGACGCCGCCAACCGTGGATTGGCAGTGCTGCCCAAAGACCGGGTCGCGTCGGTGCTGCACGAGGCGTCGGAGGCCGTGGGCGGGCTGGGATCCTCACTGAATCGCCTCATCGAAGCCACCCAGGCAATCGCCCACGATGTCAGGGGCAGCCTCGAGGACATCGACGACATCATCGAGCGTTCGGCGCCTATCATCGATAGCCAGGTCAATTCCGGCAACGAGATCGCCCGCTGGGCCGCCAACCTCAACACGCTGGCCGCTCAGACCGCGCAGACCGATCCGGCGGTGCGAAGCATTCTGGCCAACGCGGCACCGACTGCCGATCAGGTCAACGCCACGTTCAGCGACGTGCGGGAGTCGTTGCCGCAGACGCTGGCCAATCTCGAGGTCGTAATCGATATGCTCAAGCGCTACCACAACGGCGTCGAGCAGGCGTTGGTGTTCTTGCCGCAGTCCGGCGCGATCGCCCAGTCGGTTACTACAGAGTTCCCCGGCCAGGCCGGACTGGGTGTCGGCGGCCTGGCGCTCAACCAACCACCGCCGTGCCTGACCGGCTTCCTGCCGGCGTCGGAGTGGCGGTCACCTGCTGACACCAGCACCGCACCGCTACCCAAGGGCACCTACTGCAGGATTCCGATGGACGCGAGCAATGTGGTTCGTGGAGCACGCAACAACCCGTGTGTAGACGTGCCCGGCAAGCGGGCGGCGACCCCGCGGGAATGCCGCAGCAATGAAGCTTATGTGCCCGGGGGCACCAATCCCTGGTATGGGGACCCCAACCAGATGCTCAGCTGTCCCGCGCCGGCCGCGCGTTGTGACCAGCCGGTGAAGCCAGGCCAGGTGATCCCGGCGCCGTCAGTTAACAATGGCATCAACCCGCTGCCCGCCGATCAGCTGCCAGGCACACCTCCACCGGTCAACGATCCTTTGCAGCGACCTGGGTCAGGCACCGTCCAGTGCAATGGGCAACAACCCAACCCGTGCGTCTACACCCCGAGCACATTTCCTACAACCATTTACGACGTGCAGAGCGGCAAAGTCGTAGCACCCGACGGTGTGGTGTATTCCGTTGAGGCTTCGACTCATGCCGGAGCCGACGGATGGAAGGTGATGCTGGCACCAACCGGCTGAGCCGGCGCGATCAGGTACCGGCGGATTCGCGCTGGTCAAGAAAGGCAACCGTCAGATCGTTATGACCTCGACGTCGGGCATGGCGGCGTAGTCGTTGTCTTGGGTCAGGATCGCAATGCCGTGCGCCACGGCTGTGGCCGCAATCCAGCTGTCGTTGATCGGCACGCGCAGTTTGGCGGCGCGCAGCTTGGACACCAGTAATGCCCATGCTTCGGAGACCGCCTCGTCGATGCCTAGTGGTTCGAACCGTTGCGCAAGCTGGTAGGTGGAGAGCCGACGTGCGGCGGCCTCGGGGCCGGAGGCTTGCAACACCCCGAGCCGCAGCTCGCCGAGTGTGACTACCGAGACGCCCCATTCGTATCCCGCAAACCGGTCCGGGTCGAATCGTGTCGCCTCGATGCCAATGAAAACGGATGTGTCGGCGAGGGCGCGCCGTACGTTCACCACCGCACATCGTCCGTGGTTTGCGTCAGCGTCTCTCGCAGCTCCTCGCCCAGATTGGTGGTATCGGGGCCCAAGCGCACCAGTTCGCCGATCACCTCGGCAGCTGGCAACCATTGGCGGCGCCGCTTGAGCGGAACGATGCGCGCTACGGGGCGATTGTCCTTGAGCACCTCGATTTCCTCGCCGGCGGCAACTCGCCGCAGTACCTCGGCGGTGTGGTTGCGAAGATCGCGAGCGGGTATCGTAGCAGACATGCTACGAGTGTAGCGGAGCTGCTGTCGCGCCGCCTCGTCTCGATGTCTGCGGTCACGATCTCCGCAGGTTACGGCCGCTGCTGTGCCCGCAGTCGCCCGCGATGGTGGGCCCGTCGGGGTAGATTGCGAGCGCGCCCGGACGGAGGCCGCCGATGCCGAAGTGCCGTGATTTGTTCGAAGAGTTAGCCGGCCCAGAGCGTGCTAACGGGTAACGCCGCGAGCGTTGGGCCGAACGGGGTGGCTTCCGGCGCGGCGGTGAGCAGCACGCCGAACTGAAATCGATCATCGAGCCGCTCGGCCAGATAACGTAGGCCACGCAGGTCCTCGGCTCGCGGCGTGCTGGTCGCCTTGACCTCGATGCCGCAGACCCGACCATCGGGATGTTCGAGCACCAGATCGACCTCGGCGCCGCCGCGGTCGCGAAAATGCCACAGACTCGGCCGTTCGGTCGACCAGGTGAGCTGTTTGCGAATCTCGTTCGCCACGAAAGTCTCCAGTAGCGGGCCGAGTGGACGGCCGGGGCGATCCAGCGTCGCACCGGTAACGCCGAGCAGGTGACACGCCAGGCCACTGTCCGAGACCACCAGTTTCGGTCGGCGAATCACCTTGCGGCTCAGGTTGGTCGACCAGGCCGGCACCCGGTGGATAAGGAACGCCGCTTCCAGCAGGGCCAGATAGCCAGCGGTGGTGCGAGCCGGGATCGACAGGTCGTTCGCCAGTGCGCTCACGTTGAGCTCGGCGCCGGTACGCGCGGCGCAGAGCCGAAGCACACGCGGCATTTCGGCAAGCCGCTCGATCGGCGAAATCTCGCGGATCACCGACTGCGTCGCCGTCGTGAGATAGTTGTCGAACCACGCGCGACGCCTCGACGGCGATCGGGCGACGATGTCCGGGAAGCCTCCGGTGGCGATCCTGTCGACCAGATCGGCGCGGCGCATATCGGAGCCGTGGATCAGCTCGCGTGGTGCGGTGAACAGCGCATCGACGAAACCGTCCGCGATTCCGGCCCGCTCACCTTGCGAGAACGGCCAGAGTTCGATGATTTCGACCCGCCCGACGAGCGCGTCGGCCATGTCAGGAGCCGAGAGCAGCCTCGCTGAACCCGTGAGCAGGAACCTGCCCGGCCTGCGATCCCGGTCGACCTCTGCCTTGATCGCCCGAAACAGCCCCGGCTCGAGCTGGGCTTCGTCGATGACGAGCGTGTCCACCGGCCGGGATACGAATGCGCGGGGATCGTCGCGGGCGGCGTCGCGGTTGGCGACGTCGTCAAGCGAGACGACTTCGCTGGATCCCGGATAGTCAAGTCGCGCGACCAGTGTTGTTTTGCCGACCTGACGCGCGCCGTTGACAACGACGACCGGGGTGTCGGCGAGCGCGGCCAGCACCGAGGGCGCGATCGCGCGTTCGACGACTCCCATGCGGACAGAATACGCTGCCGATTTGTCTACCTATTGGCTGCCGATTCGTCCCCATTAGCGGTGCGGATTAGTCCACATCATCGCTGCGGATCCGTCCGACGGCGGCCCTGAGCCACGTGGCCGACGAAGAACGCTCGGAGGCGCTGCTGCGGGAGCGCTCGCTGCACTACGTGGCCAGTAGCCGGGCGGGGGACATGTTGGTGGTGACCTGGAGCGGACAGCGGTCGGAGTTGTTGAGTCAGCTGAAGATTCACGCGGCGACAACGACGTGGACGCCGATCTTTTCGTAAGTGTCCTTGGCTCGAGCATCGCGTGTGGCGAGTTCAGCCCGGTGCTCGGCGGCGGCAAGGGCCACGAGAGCGTCATAGACCGCGCCACCAGTGATCTCGAATTGGGCCAGCACGCGTGGGAGATGTTCAGTGGTGCGGGAACTCAACAACAGCGGTGCCGCAAAGCGTTCGGTAAGAAGCCGCGCGGCGTCCATCGGTGCCAGTCGTAGGTCACGCGGCAGGCGGGTCAGCACGGAGTAGGTTTCGGCCAGGGCGTGCCCGCACAGCGCGGCCTCCCGATGTGCCCACCAGGCGACAACCGCCGCATGCGCGGTATGGGTCCGTACCAGCAACGGAATCGCGACGCTGGTGTCCACTGCCAGCGGCGGTTTCACTTCCGGCCGCTATCGATAAGGCCGAACACGACCTCATCGTCGATCGTGGTCTCACCGGTGGCCACCAGTACGCCATTCTCCTCTTCGAGACGCGCTGTTCGTCCGGTGGGAATCAGGTGGAGACCAGCGCCATAGCGGGATATTTCCACGGTGGACCCCGGTTGCAGCCCCAAGGCTTCGCGCAGCGGTTTGGGTACGACGATGCGGCCAGCCGCATCCACAACAGCCTTCATGGGAATACGATACCAATGGCTTCCCACTCAGGTGCGGAAGTCGACTCACCGCCGTTACCACGACCCCGACGACCACACCGTCAGCTGCGGCGCGGCGTGGCGACTATTGGTCGCTAGTGTCGTGCTCCCGATTCGGGTCCTTTGTATCTGATGACGTGATCCGCGGAAGCTCCTCGTGGAAGGGCGGCCGCGGTGTGGGGAGGGTGATGCGGAGTTCGGCCCCGCCGTCGGGGTGGTTGGTGGCGTTGGCATGTCCGCCGTGGGTGGTGGTGAGGGCGGCGACGATGGCCAGGCCGAGGCCGCTGCCGCGACCGCCGCGGGCGGTGTCGGCGCGGGTGAATCGGTCGAAGGCGACGGGAAGAAAGTGGTCGGCGAATCCGGGGCCGTGGTCGCGGACGCCGATGTCGACTGCACCGTCGCGGGCGTGCGCGGTGACAGCGATTTCACCGTCCCCGTGGGTGATGGCGTTGTCGAGCACGGCGGTGAGGATTCGGCGCAGGTGGTCCGGATCGATCGAGACGAACAGGTCCGGTTCCGCGCGTGTGGTGATGTCCGCTCCAGTAGCGGCGAAGCGGGCCACGCTCTCGTGCAGCAGGGGAGTGATCGGCACCGCTTTGGCGGAGGGGTGGGATTCGGGGCGGTCGGCGCGGGCCAGGGTGAGCAGTTGGTCGGCCAGTCCGCTGAGCCGGCGGGTTTCTTCGAGCGCGGAGCGCAGGGCGGCGCTCAGCTGGTCGGCGGGTCTGGGCCGGCGCAGCGCAGTTCGAGTTCGGTGGTCAGCAGTGCCAACGGGGTGCGTAATTCGTGGCTGGCGTCGGCGACGAACTGTTGTTCGTGGGCGAGGGCCCGTTGCAGTCGGGTGAGCATGGTGTTGAGAGTCGTTGCTAGCCAAGCGATCTCGTCGTCGGTGGGAGGTACCGGCAGCGGCGCGTCGGTGTCGGGGTGCGGCGTGGTGGTCAGTGTTTGCGCCGCCGCGCGGATCCGGTCGACGGGCCGCAGCGCGGCGCGGCTGAGCAGGTAGGCGGCCACCGCGGCGATGACGAGCACGATCGGCAGGATGGTCACCAATTCCCGGACCAGATCGGCGGTGATGTCGTCGGTGAGCCCGCGCAGCGCGCCATCGGGGTCGGCTTCGTGAGCGGCGTCGCGGAACTGGACGACGGTGACGGCGCCGGCTGCTGCCAGAACGAGCGCCATGGCGGCGCTGAAGACGAGGGTGAGTCGCCATCGGATGGGCCACTCAGCGGGGGAGCGCATGCCGTCCTCCGTCCTTGCGCAGCCGGTATCCGGCACCGCGAATGGTTTCCAGCGAGGTGACGCCGAAGGGCCGGTCGATCTTGTCGCGCAGGTAGCGGATGTAGACGTCGACGATGTTGGAGCGGGCCTCGTAGGCGGCGTCCCAGCAGCGTTCCAGCAGCTGGGCGCGGGTGTGGACGATGCCGGGACGGCGGATCAGGGCTTCCAGCAGGGTGAATTCCTTGTGACTGAGCCGGATTTCGGTGTCGGCACGCCAGACTCGGTGTTCGCTCGGGTCCAGGCGTAGATCGCCGGCCTCCAGCGTCGGTGGGCGTGGGATGGGCCCGCGCCGTGACAGCGCGCGCAACCGGGCGAACAGTTCGTCGAGGTTGAACGGTTTGGTGAGGTAATCGTCGGCGCCGCCGTCTAGGCCCGCGATGCGGTCGGTGACCGCGCCGCGGGCGGTAAGCATCAGCACCGGTGTCCACACCCGCTGCCGTCGCAGCCGCGCGCATACCTCGAACCCGTCGATACCGGGCAGCATCACATCCAGCACCACCGCGTCGTAGTCACCGCCGTCGACGGCCGCCACCGCATGGCGGCCGTCGGCAACGGTGTCGACCGTGTGGCCCTCCTCGGTCAGCGCCCGCGCCAGCAGCGCCGTCATCTTGGGCTCGTCCTCGACCACCAGGATGCGCACACCCGACACCCTGCCGCATGCCCGGCCCGGGCCGCGACCAGCTCTCATCGTCGTTTCATCTGCCACCCCTACCGTCGGAGCCGCACACCGTCACAGCGAGGTAGACAGATCAGGAGAAAGCGATGAATCGCATCGTGCAGTTCGGAGTTTCCGCCGTGGCCGCGGCGGCGATCGGCATCGGAGCCGGGTCGGGGATCGCGGCGGCGTTCGACGGCGAGGACGAGGTGACCGGCCCCGACGCCGACCGCGCGCGCGCCGCCGCGGTGCAGGCGGTCCCGGGCGGCACCGCCGGAGAAGTCGAGACCGAGACCGGCGAAGGCGCCGCCGCCTACGGCGTGCTGGTCACCCGGCCCGACGGCACCCGTGTCGAGGTCCACCTGGACCGGGATTTCCGGGTTCTGGACACCGAACCGGCCGACGGGGACGGCGGTTAGCATCGGCGCATGCCCGCACCGGGCCACCGATAGCCTCCGGGTGCGCACCGATGAGATCTAGCGAGGAGACCATGATCAGGCGACGAGGCGCCCGTATGGCCGCGCTGCTGGCGGCGGCCGCGCTGGCACTGACCGCATGCGCGGGCAGCGACGACAAGGGCGAACCCGACGACGGCGGGGACCGGGGCGCATCCTTGGCCACCACCAGCGATGCGGACTGGAAGCCGGTGGCCGACATTCTCGGCCGAACCGGCAAGCTGAACGATGGCAGCGTCTACAAAATCGGGTTTGCGCGCTCGGATCTGAGCGTGCAGACCAAGGGGGTGACCGTCGCCCCCGCGCTGTCACTCGGGTCGTGGGTCGCGTTCGCCCGCACCCCCGACGGGCAGACCATGCTGATGGGAGATCTGGTGGTCACCGAAGACGAGCTGGCCTCGGTGACCGACGCCGTGCAGGCCGGCGGCCTGCAGCAGACCGCGCTGCACAAGCACCTGCTCGAGCAGTCGCCGCCGATCTGGTGGACCCACATCGCCGGCCACGGCGACGCCGCCGACCTGGCCCGTGCGGTCCGGTCGGCGCTGGATGCCACCGACACACCACCGCCCGCCTCGGCAACTTCCGGCCAGACCAGCTTGGACCTGGACACCGCGGCCATCGATGAGGCGCTGGGCCGCTCCGGCACCATCGCGGGCGGGGTGTACAAATTCTTCATCGCCCGCCGCGATCCGGTCACCATGTCCGGCATGCTCATCCCCCCGTCCATGGGTCTGGCTACCGCCCTCAACTTCCAGCCCACCGGCAACGGCCGCGCGGCGATCAACGGCGATTTCGTCATGACCGCCGCCGAGGTCCAAGACGTCGTCCAAGCACTGCGCGGCGGCGGAATCGACATCGTCGCCATACACAACCACGGGTTCGACGAACAACCACGCCTGTTCTACATGCACTTCTGGGCCGAGAACGACGCCGTCGCACTCGCCCGCACGCTACGCGCCGCGGTGGACGCCACCGCGGCCCGGTGACCCCGCGCCCCGGCGCATACCGACCCGCCGCGAACCACCGGTGGCGGACGTGGTCATGCAGGCGTCGTGCGATGACGTCCTCGTTCAATGGGCCATGTTCGGCCGGGATCCTCGCCACGGCACGGTCGCATGGAACGCTTCGGCCACGGTGGCCACCCTATGCCGCGTCGAGCCGGGGCTGCCAACTGTTGCGCGGTGAGTGGTCGGTAGTTGTCGGTGGCGTGCTGTAGGAACAGAGGTATGAATCTCGCGGCGTGGGCCGAGCGCAATGGCGTCGCGCGGGTGACCGCGTATCGCTGGTTCCACGCTGGGCTCTTGCCGGTCCCGGCCCGGAAGGTTGGTCGACTCATTCTGGTCGACGAGCTGGCTAGCGAGGCTGGCGCGCAGCCAAAGACTGCGGTGTACGCGCGGGTGTCGTCGGCTGATCAGAAGTCTGATTTGGATCGGCAGGTGGCGCGGGTGACTTCGTGGGCCACAGCCGAACAGATCCCGGTCGACAAGGTTGTCACCGAGGTCGGGTCGGTGCTCAACGGGCACCGACGTAAGTTCCCTGCGGTGCTGCGCGATCTGTCGGTCACGCGGATTGTGGTTGAGCATCGGGATCGGTTCTGCCGGTTCGGTTCGGAGTATGTCCACGCTGCGCTGGCCGCTCAGGGTCGGGAGTTGGTCGTGGTGGACTCGGCCGAGGTTGACGATGACCTGGTATGGGATATGACCGAGATTCTGACCTCGATGTGCGCAAGGTTGTATGGCAAACGTGCTGCTCAGAACCGGGCCAAGCGGGCCGTCGCGGCTGCCGCTGTCGATGATCATGAGGCGGCCTGAGATGCCGCGTTTGGAGATCCCCAACGGCTGGTGTGTGCAAGCGTTCCGGTTCACACTCGATCCGACCGCCGAGCAGGCACACGCGTTGGCGCGGCATTTCGGCGCCCGCCGCAAGGCCTACAACTGGACCGTCGCGCAGCTGAAAGCCGATATCCAAGCGTGGCGCGCGACCGGCGCCCAGACGGCGAAGCCGTCGCTTCGGGTACTGCGGAAACGCTGGAACACGGTGAAAGACGAGGTGTGTGTCAACGCCGAGACTGGCACCGTGTGGTGGCCGGAATGCTCGAAAGAGGCCTACGCCGACGGGATCGCGGGCGCGGTCGACGCGTACTGGAACTGGCAGCAGAGGCGTGCTGGCAAGCGCGACGGCAAGAGAATGGGCTTCCCTCGATTCAAGAAGAAGGGCCGCGACGCCGATCGCGTGTCGTTCACCACGGGTGCGATGCGCGTTGAGCCCGACCGTAGACACCTCACTTTGCCGGTGATCGGCTGCGTGCGTACGCATGAGAACACCCGCCGCATCGAGCGCCTCATCGCCAAAGACCGGGCGCGGGTGCTGGCGATCACGGTGCGCCGCAACGGCACCCGGCTGGATGCGAGTGTGCGGGTACTGGTGCAGCGCCCCCAGCAACCCAACGTGGAACTGCCTGAGTCGCGAATCGGTGTCGACGTGGGTGTTCGTCGTCTGGCCACGGTCGCCACCGCGGACGGCGCATGCTGCCCGGTCCTGGTGCCAGACGGCTAACGCTGGGCATTATCCCCGAGGGCGGCGCCCATATCGACGTGCCCCGAAAGACCGTGGGCGCCTGGCAAACAGCCGACACCATGGGCATCTTCCAGGCCCTTCCCGACGTCTGGGGCGGGTGGCGGACCGAATGCTGGGAAGACCGCTTCGAAGAGCAGCTGATTCGATGCAACGGGGCGCTGCGGCTTCCCGAGCTGGATTTGGCCGCGGGCATGGACAGCGCCCGGGAGTGGCTCCGTGACAGGATATTTCAGCGCTTCTCGGACAGCCCGGCAGGCCAAATTCTGAAACTCTCCGAGCTGCTGGCCGATGTCGGACCCGGTCTGGTCGTCAGCGACGATGCCGTGACGAATGGCGGGGCTCGCCCAAACAACGAAGAGTGGGCGCGTTTCGTTGCGGCGTGCGATCTGGTGCGTGGGGCTCACGCCGAATCGGCCTGACTTCGGGGATAGTGGTACCATCACTTTGGTAGAAGGGTACTAACATGGCGTTGAACATCAAAGATCCGTCGGTTCACCAGGCGGTCAAGCAGATCGCGAAAATCACCGGCGAATCTCAGGCTCGGGCGGTGGCGACCGCGGTGAACGAGCGTCTGGCCAGACTGCGCAGCGACGATCTCGCCGCCCGGCTCTTGGCTATCGGCCACAAGACCGCGAGCAGGATGAGCCCGGAAGCAAAGCGCCTCGACCACGATGCTCTGCTGTATGACGAGCGAGGGCTGCCGGCGTGATCGTCGACACGTCGGCGATCATCGCGATTCTGCGCGACGAGGACGACGCCGCGGCCTACGCCGACGCGCTCGCCAACGCCGATGTCCGCAGACTGTCTGCGGCCAGCTACCTGGAATGCGGGATAGTCCTTGACTCCCAGCGTGATCCGGTCATCAGCAGAGCACTGGATGAACTTATCGAAGAAGCCGAGTTCGTCGTCGAGCCGGTAACCGAGCGCCAGGCCCGCCTGGCCCGAGCGGCCTACGCGGATTTCGGCAGAGGCAGCGGCCACCCCGCGGGCTTGAATTTCGGCGACTGCCTGTCCTATGCACTGGCGATCGATCGACGTGAGCCGCTGCTGTGGAAGGGCAACGACTTTGGGCACACCGGCGTCCAAAGGGCACTGGATCGGCGGTGATCGACGTCAGCCTGGCGCGGCGGTGCGAGGCTCACGGGTACGACTATTTTCGTTCCGACGATCCGGTGGCAGCGGCGGGCTTTGTGGTGTCCGCTGTGTGGAGTTGTGGGCGTGGACCTGGGAACGCCACGGGTTCCGGGCGTTTGCCGAAACCGCTGCGCCACAGTTGATTTGGCGGGAGTACAGACCCGGCTGGACCCGATACGGCGACGGATCTGTGGCGCAGGTCAAATCGATCTTCGACGCTCCGCGCGGTTACCTCAATGCGGCGTGTCGTCGGCGTGTTGTACATTGGGCATCGGGACTCCTGAGAAGGATCCTGTAGGCCGCAGCCCCACCCACGGGTGGGGCTGACGTGCGTCCAAGGGGGCCAGATCTGGCAGACCTTCATCTTGTTTGCGACGATGTCCCATAATCGTTGGTGGTCTTCACCGACCGGGCGTCTTTGACGTCTGACCGACGCCTCCGAAAGTGGAGGTAGGACACAAGGTCGGCAGCTTGCAGCAGGCGACGGTGTTTCGAGGGCGCGAAATGCAGTGCGTCGACGCCCGCTATTCCTCACCGCCGCGGTTTCCTCGGTGGCAATCTCACTTCGTCGAGCCGCGGGCACGGCTTTCGAGATAGAGGTCGATATGCCCACAAGTCTCGCAGGCAACGGCGTTGACCTGGGTGCCGCGATTGAAGTGGCCGGCACCTTCGCGCTTGAAACGCAGCGGCGCGTTCCAGACGACGGCCCCTTCGACGAGCTGGTCGCCCCCGCATCTCACGCACTTCTCGTCGGTCACGACGCCTCCCCTTCTCTGCGGCTGGCCAGGCTACGCCCAGCGCTTGATGCCCAGGAAATCCACGGCGCCGCCGCTAGTTTCACCTGAACGACGCCGCGCGATCACGAAGCTTTCGGATCGCCCGTGCGGTAAACGCTTGCGGCTCCAGATGCCACAGGTGCGCGCCTTCAGGTGTGCGCAACGCCGCGAAAGGAACCCGCTCACCACACACGAGCTTCTCCAGCTCGAGTGCCCAGCCTACGGCCAGGGCGGCACGCTGCCGGTGCCAGGCGTCAGCGCGCCACGTCAGCCGGGGCAAGCCGGCGAGTTTGCTCTGGATGCTTTGGCGGAGTTTGCCGGCGCAGAGGATCCGGGACGGAACCGAGCCCAGACCTTCGGTGTCGGACGCCGGAGCGACGCGGGTGAACGCGATCTCCCGGCGGTCGTAGTTCCACCAGGCGCGCGCGACGGTGACCTCGCCGACCGGGGTCGCACGGTTGGACAGTTCGCGCTTTTCTTGACGCGCCCCATGCTGATCCAGCCACAGATGGATTTCGGCAACCGTGCGGGCGGGCAGTGGCTCGGCGTTCGGGCGCGGATCGCATCCGGCGACCAGCATCGCGGGGACGTGCGGCGGCCACAGCTGGGCGAGTGGACGCAGCGGATTGAGCCGAACGCCGTCGAAGTCGCTGCGTTTGGCGAGGTCGCCCCAGAGTGCGGGACCCAACCGCACGACGTCGAGTCCGCGGTGTCGCTCGGTTCGCCGGAATGTCGCCGCCGCGTCCGGCGCGGTCATGATCGTGATGACGTCCAACCCGTCGGCGCGGTGAACGGCGGGCCGGCCGGTGCCCGGGGAGACGGCAACCCACCACGGCCCTTCGTACAGCAAATCCCGCTGGCCGGGGCCCGGTTTGGCAACGGCATCCTCGAGCTCGACCGTGCGCGCCCAGTTCTGCAGCTCGGGCAGCGCACCCGGCCGGAACGCCGAACCCCACGGTTCGTCGGGATCGAATGACAGGCCACCGACGAGCGGAGCGATGTCGCGAACCAGTTCCAGGCCGGAATATTCGCGGCCGTCCGACGCCGAACTCTCGGCGATGAGCATCGGTGTGCCGTCATCGAGCGCCACGGTCTCGAGTTCGCCGTCTATCTCGGCGACCCGCCACTTCGGGTAGCGCAGTATCGCGCGCCGCGCGTCGTCGGCGGAGAGTTCTCCGCGCGCATATCGGGCCAGTAAGCCCCGTAGCTCGTCGTCCATCGGCCATCACCCGGTCGGGTTGCAGCATCCGCCACAGAACAAAGCGGACGACTACGCCACCTCGCGGACATGCGGAATCTCCCGCCGCCGTCGTGGTCGGATATCGTCGCCGGCCAACGTGACGACCGCTACCGTGCAGCCGTTCGCGGCGGTAAAGTCGACTTCGTAGCCACCCGCGGCGTAGCGCCCGACGACGGCACCGACGTCTCCGGCGATGAGGGATTTGTCGGGAACATCCCGTGTTAGCACCACAACATCGTGTTCTGCGTACATCGGTCCGCTCCTAGCGTGGATAGGCGGTAACCAATCGAGGCACGCCGTCGGGTTCGTCGCTGATCCACACTGTACGCAATGCAACCATCCGGCCGCACCGTGATTCCACGACACCATCGACGATTGCCGTGACGCCGTAGGGTGTTGGGGCCGATCCGGCAACCGCGCCTGACGGTGCGGCCAGGGCGGCTGCCGGGGATGATCGCCGGCGTGGCGGCGAAACGAATGAACCGCGAACAGTTCTTCCGCGCGGCGTCGGGGCTCGATGAGGATCGCCTACGGAAGGCGCTGTGGAACCTCTACTGGCGCGGCACCGCAAACATGCGGGAGCGCATCGAGGCCGAGCTGGCCAGCGCCGGGCGCGCTCGCCCGGCGCGCAAAATAAAGCCGCCGGCCGATCCGGACATCGTGGGTTGGGAGGTCGACGAGTTCGTGTCACTGGCGCGGTCGGGTGCCTACCTGGGCGGGGACCGGCGGGTGTCGCCGCGGGAACGATCGCGCTGGCGTTTCACCTTCAAGCGGCTCGCCGCGGAAGCCCAGGACGCCCTGCGAGCCGAGGACGCCGAGCCCGCGGCATCCGCACTGGAGCAACTGATCGACCTGGCGCGCGAGGCCGACGGGTACGACTACTTCCGCTCCGACGATCCGGTGGCAGCGGCGGGTTTCGTCGTGTCCGATGTGGCGGCGGCGGGCCACCCACACTTCCGTGAGTTCGCCGCCGAGATCGGTGCGGCGATCCCGCCGTGAGTACCGCCCGCCCGGCTACTACAAGCCCAAAGCGGTGCGCAGCCGGTCGGCGTCCATCCCGCCACGGGCGCCCGCGCCGGCGGGAAACGTGTCCAGGAGCTTGATCAGGTCGGCGCGGCGGGTGGGGTCGTCGGCGGCCTGCCGCGGCGTGTGCCCGTCCAGCGCGGGGATGGGTTGATCGAGCCAGCTGGTCTCGTAGTCGCGGATGAATTCCTCGAGCGCGGCGGCCAGCTCGGGGCTGTCGGGGTCGGGCGCGCCCGCGCCGGTAACTGGCATCTGCTCGGCCAGCGCGGCGGCCTCGCGGGTGTTGCGCAGCGGACGGCGGTCGTCGTCGAGCACCGTCATCGCCGGGTCGAGGCGGGTCAGCGTGGCCAGCACGCGATCCATCCGCGGTTCGCTGTTGGTTTCCACCCGCAGCGTGTCACCGTCGAGGACCAGCGTGGCCCGGACCCGCAGCATGCCGTCGTTGGTGACGTGTTCGATCCACCGCGGCGGCTCCTCGCCGTCAACCCGGTCGTAGACCCCGTCGAGCGCGCCCTGGATCCCGGCCGGATCGTCGACTCGCACGCTGGCCTCGCAGATTGCCAGCGAGTCGCCCTCGGTGTTGACCAGTGTCGGCGGCGCGAACCGGCGGCTCAGCTGGGCCACCAGTGTCACCGGGTCGGGCTCGTCATCGAGCAGCTCGATCAGCACGGCACGCTCGTGCAGCGCGACCGGCTCGATCCCGCCGAAGAACACCATGGTGTCCCCGGCGGGCACCGGGCGCGCGCAGATCAGCTGCCCGGCTCGCAGCTGGCGGCTGGCCGCCCGCTCATGCACCTCATGGGTGTCGCCGGTGCGTACGTCGCGCACGATCACGCCCTCGCCAGGTTGCACGTGCTCGACCTCGAACACCGACCGCTCCACGAGCAGCCATTGCTCGGCAAGCAGCCGCTCGTCGTCGGGTAGCAGCGAACCGCGCACTTCGAGGAACTCCGCGAACGCGCCGCCCTCGAACAACACCGCGTCCAGCACCAGCGGATCGGCCAGCGCCGCGGCCAGCGCGTCCTCATCGTCAGAGTCGGCATACCGGAAGCGCTCATAGCTGACTTCGGCCAGCAGGCCGGTCCAGTCGCCCGACAGTGCGTGCTGGGATGCCTTGGCATACAGCCAGTCCACCCGCTCGGCCAGCGGCAGCGCCTCACGGCCGAGATGGCATTTCTTGTACTTGCGGCCCGACCCGCACCAGCACGCCTCGTTGCGGCCCAGGTCGCGGCGCGGCTGGGCTCGGTGCCGCTCCAGGAGCCGCACCAGCGGGTGGTCGGGTTCGGTGCCGGCGCGGCGCAGCAGTGCCAACCCGCGCTCGGCGTCGCCGCGATCGGAGGCGATGCGGGCCAGGTCGAGCAACGGCAGCGGCCACTCGGTGTCCATCGACTCGGCCGCCAGCAGCTCACGTTCGGCCGCCTCGACATCACCGATCCGGTCCAGCGCGACCGCGCGCAGCCAGCGCACCGCCACCCGCGCCGCGCGCGGCACCTTGGGCTCCAGCATCTCGGTGAGCAGGCCCAGCGCGGCCGCCCCGCCGGAGTCGGTGCCCACCGTCTCTGCCACCAGCAGCTCGGCCAGCAGCGGGTCGGCCAGCGCCGCCCCAATGTCGCCGAGCAGATCGACCAACGAGTCGGAGCCGGTTTCCGTCGCGGTCTCGGCGGCTGTGGCGAGCACATCCCGCGGCAACTCGTCCGGGTCGGTTGCTTCGAGCAGCAGCGACATCGTCTCGTGCAGTTTGATCAGCGTGTACAGCGCGACCGCGTCGTTGGGGTCGAGGTCGTGGCGAAAGGCCAGCAGTTCGCATCGGTTCTCGAAACGCCAAGCGTCGAAATTGAATCCGCCAGGTGCTAGCCAGTCGTCTTCGTGCGTGAGGCCGTGCTGGTCGAGGATCTCGCGCAGCGGTGCCACTGGCTCGGTAAATGCCGCCGGGTCGTCGACGCACGCCGTCCAGACCGCCGCGGGGAAGAACGCGGGCTCGTCGGGGTCGACCAGCTCGGCCAGCCGGGCGCCGACGGAGGTGTCCGCACCGGCTGTGCCGATCCGCTCGAGCACCAGCCCTGCGGCGGTCAGCCGCACACCGACCAGATCCCCCGCGGCGGCCCCCAACGTCGCCAGCGTGCCCGGCTCCAGCAGCAGTGCCCCGCCGGGGTCGATGGCCTCGTCCGGGATGCCCCGTCGTTCGAGCAGCTCCTCGTCGTATCCGGCCAGCACGATCCGCGCCGCCGAACCGTCGGCCAGCCGGCCATACTCCTCGTGCTCGCAGAGCGTGGTGATCGGGTCCAGGTCCGGGGTCACGCCGAGCATGTCGTGGACCGCCTCGTCCGCGCCGAGCCGATGGGTGAATACCCGCCCGGCTAGCAGCGTCGGCAGCCACACCCACCGATCGTCGACCAACTGCCTTGCCGGCCATTCCGTTTCAAGGCGAAGCGCGCGCAGGACGGCGTCCGGGTCGGCCACGCCGCTGTCCAGCAGGCGTCGTGCGATGTCGTCCTCGCTCAATGGGCCATGTTCGGCCAGGATTCTCGCCACGGCTTGGGTCGCATCGAACGCTTCGGCCACGGTGGCCACCTTATGCCGCGGCCAGCCGAGGCTTGACGTCGGGCACCAGCCGATGGGGCTGGCCTCGCCTAGGGTTCGGCGTTGTGACGGCGCCGACGCGGTGGACCCTGGCCGACGGACGTGAGCTGCTGTTCTTTTCGCTGCCCGGGCCCCGCACCAGCGGCACCGCCGCAGAACGGGTGGCTCGCCACGCTCAAGCGCAAACGTTCGCCGGCGATATCCGCCAGCGCGCCATACAGCTGGTCGTGTCCGAACAAGAAGTGGCAAGCAAAATCACCGCCGCTACCGCCGGAATCGCCACCACCACCTTCCCGGAAACACCCAGCATCGACGACACCATCATCGGCAACGACAACCGCGACACTGGGGTCCGGTTGGTCGACGTCAAACAAGATGGCGGCACTAGTCCCCCGCCCCCATTTGCGCCGTGGGACACCCCTGATGGAACACCGCCGCCGGGCACTGGCCTAAGCCCTACGCTGCAGCAGATGATCCTCGGCGGTGATCCAGCTAATCTGACCGGCCAGGGTCTTGCGGACAACGTGCAACGGTTCGTACAGTCGCTGCCCGCAAACGACCCCAACACAGCGTGGTTGCGCGGTCAGGTTGCGGATCTGCAGGCGCACGTCGCCGATATTGAGTACGCCCGCACCCATTGCAGCACCAACGACTGGATCGACCGGACCGCCCAGTTCGCCTCGGGCGCCATAGTCTTCAGCATCGGCGTGTTGACCGCAGAGACCGGGGCGGGGGTCGTGGCTGCCGCGGCCGGTGGTGTCGGCGCGGCCACGGCGGGCGTGAGTCTTCTACAATGCCTGGTGGGGAGCAAGTGATGGACGTATTGGCTGCTGGGATCGCGGCTGGCGCGCTCACGCTGGCGGCGTGGGGCGCCTGGCGCCCGCACTACCGGGCGGCGTCCTACCTCGTGGCCGGTGCCGTAGAGCTGGCACTGATCGGGCTGCTGGTGGTGACCGGGCAAACATTGATGGCCATCTCGGTGGCCTTCCTTGTGGCGCTGGGCGGTCCGTTGGTGGTGGTCAACCACCGCAGAGCTGAACGCAGCCGAGGTTAGATGAACGAAGAGGGCCTGTAGGTCGCACTCATCGCGCGGCTAGCCTGTGAGGCCAGCCCTCGGGCCGCCACCCAACACGGCTCGTGCGCTGTCTCGGCCGGCTCGTCTGCCGCACGGCCAGCATGATCAGTCCCGTTGGAATACCGGTGAGCGTCGGCGCGCGCATCACGATGCAGCGATGTTAGGATGAGGCGGTGCGCACTACCATCGACCTGCCGCAAGACCTGCACAAGCAGGCACTGGCGATTGCCCGGGATACGCACCGCACGTTGAGTGAAACGGTCGCCGACCTCATGCGACGAGGCCTGGCCGCCAACCGCCCTACCGCGTTGTCCTCAGACCCCAGAACGGGATTGCCTTTGGTGAGCGTCGGGACCGTCGTGACCTCCGAGGACGTGCGTTCATTAGAGGACGAGCAGTGACGGTGCTGCTCGACGCCAACGTGCTGATCGCATTGGTGGTCGCCGAGCATGTGCATCATGATGCCGCAGCGGACTGGCTCATGGCGTCCGACACCGGATTTGCGACCTGCCCGATGACACAAGGAAGCCTGGTTCGATTCCTGGTGCGCTCGGGACAGTCCGCGGCGGCGGCTCGGGATGTCGTCAGTGCGGTCCAGTGCACGAGCCGCCACGAATTCTGGCCCGATGCACTCTCTTTCGCCGGTGTCGAGGTCGCTGGTGTGGTTGGGCACCGGCAGGTGACCGATGCCTACCTTGCCCAGCTCGCGCGAAGCCACGACGGGCAGTTGGCGACGCTCGACAGCGGCTTAGCACACCTGCACGGCGACGTCGCGGTACTCATTCCAACGACCACCTGATGTGCATCGTCTCCCGGCGGCGCGGCGAGCCGCCCCAAAACCAACGATTGGGCCACGATGCGTAGGCATAGCTGAGGTGGCGTCGCGGCCCTCACCGGCGACACCACAGAGGATCTCGGGCCGATCCGATGAGCGCCACGCCACCGCCCGGAGGACTCGACGCGTCGGTGTTCATCGCGAACGAACGCGGTCGGCAACTCGACGAGGCGCTCCCAGTAGGGTTCTGCGTTGTGACGGCGCCGACGCGGTGGACCCTGGCCGATGGCCGTGACCTGCTGTTCTTTTCGCTGCCCGGACACGTCCCGGCGCCGGTGTCGGATCGTCGGCCGCTGCCCGAACGTGACCCGGCTCCCTCGCGGCTGCGGTTCGACCGGGCCACCGGCCAGTGGGTGATCGTCGCCGCACAGCGCCAGGATCGCACCTACAAGCCGCCGGCCGCGCGCTGCCCGCTGTGTCCGGGGCCGACCGGTCTGAGTAGCGAGGTGCCCGCCCCCGACTACGACGTTGTCGTCTTCGAGAACCGGTTTCCCAGCCTGGCCGGGGCCGGCATCGCCCCAATCGGCGCGCCCGACGGTGACGGGTTCGTATCCGCTCCGGGGCACGGACGCTGCGAGGTGATCTGCTTTTCGGCCGATCACACCGGTTCGTTCGCGGGCCTGGACCCGGCGCATGCCCGGCTGGTCGTGCACGCGTGGCGGCACCGCACCGCCGAATTGACGGCGCTGCCCGGGGTAGCGCAGGTGTTCTGCTTCGAGAACCGTGGTGAGGAGATCGGGGTGACCCTGCCCACCCGCACGGCCAGATTTACGCCTATCCGTATCTGACGCCGCGCACCGCGGCGATGCTGCGCCAGGCTCGTCGGCACCGAAAGCGTCACGGTGACAACCTGTTTGCCAGCCTGCTGGCACGCGAGGTCGCCGACGGCAGCCGCATCGTGGTACGCGGCGAGCTGTTCACCGCATTCGTACCGTTCGCCGCACGCTGGCCGGTGGAGGTGCACATTTACCCAAACCGGTTGGTGCGCAACCTCACCGAGCTCAATGACGGGGAGTTGGATGAGTTCGCCCGGATCTATCTGGACGTGCTGCAGAGGTTTGATCGGATGTATTCTTCACCGCTGCCGTACATGTCGGCGCTGCACCAGTTCAGCGAGGTCCAGCGCGATGGCTACTTTCACGTCGAGCTCATGTCGATCCGGCGCAGCGCCACCAAACTGAAATATCTGGCGGCCGCCGAGTCGGCGATGGACGCGTTCATCGCCGACGTTATCCCGGAGAGCGTGGCCACCCGGCTGCGCGAGCTGGGCCCATGACGGTCAGCTACGGCGCACCCGGGCGGGTCAACCTGATCGGCGAACACACCGATTACAACCTGGGTTTCGCGCTGCCGATTGCGTTGCCGCGGCGCACCGTTGTCACGTTCACCCCCGAGCACACCGGCGCGATCACCGCGCGCAGCGACCGCGCCGACGGCTCGGCGCGGATCCCGCTCGACACCACGCCGGGGCAGGTGACCGGCTGGGCAGCCTATGCGGCCGGGGCGATCTGGGCGCTGCGGGGCGCCGGCCACCCGGTGCCCGGCGGGGCGATGTCGATCACCAGCGACGTCGAGATCGGGTCGGGGCTTTCGTCGTCGGCGGCGCTGATCGGCGCGGTGCTGGGCGCGGTCGGCGCCGCCACCGGCACCCGCATCGACCGTCTCGAGCGGGCCCGGCTCGCACAGCGAGCCGAGAACGACTACGTCGGTGCCCCAACGGGTTTGCTCGACCACCTGGCCGCGCTGTTCGGAGCGCCGAAGACCGCGCTGCTGATCGACTTTCGCGACATCACCGTGCGCCCGGTGGCCTTCGACCCGGACGCCTGCGATGTGGTGCTGCTGTTGATGGATTCTCGAGCCCGACACTGTCACGCCGGCGGGGAGTATGCGCTGCGCCGGGCGTCGTGTGAACGGGCGGCCGCCGATCTGGGGGTGTCCTCGTTGCGCGCTGTGCAGGATCGCGGGCTGGCGGCGCTGGGCGCGATCGCCGATCCGATCGACGCGCGCCGCGCCCGGCACGTGCTGACCGAGAATCAGCGGGTGCTGGATTTCGCGGCCGCACTGGCTGATTCGGATTTCACCGCCGCCGGGCAGCTGCTGACCGCGTCGCATGAGTCCATGCGCGAGGACTTCGCCATCACCACCGAGCGGATCGATCTGATCGCCGAGAGCGCCGTACGGGCCGGTGCGCTGGGCGCCCGGATGACCGGGGGCGGCTTCGGGGGCGCCGTGATCGCACTGGTGCCTGCCGATAGGGCGCGCGACGTGGCCGACACGGTGCGACGGGCGGCGGTCACCGCCGGCTACGACGAGCCGGCGGTGAGCCGGACCTATGCCGCGCCCGGCGCGGCCGAGTGCCGTTGAGCGGGTTGGCGAAGCGTCATGTCCACAGTGAGCAGATCGGTGCGGGTCCGCCACTGCCCTTGACCTCGAAGCCGAACACCGGCTACGAGACCGCTGCCGCGGTGGATCTGGTGTCTGGGGCTTAGCCCGCTTCGCTGATACCCAGAACCAGTGCGAGCGCGTGGTCGGTCTGGCGCATCCTGCCAGGTGCCAGGGCTCCCAATCGTTCGAGCAGGCGGGTGACGAGGATCGCCGACTGGTCCTGCGCGCGAGTATTGGTTGTCGCCGCGGTATCCCGGGGCCATGAAGACGCAGCCTTCGATCTTGGCTTCGCTCGACTCCCGATGCCGCCCCAACTCGATCGCTCTTGGGTTTGTCCGACCGCGGGCGTAGCCTTTGCCTCGAGGTGCAGCCGATGGCAGGCGATCGAGGCGCTGACCCCGGTCCGGCGAATGTGACTCCGGGTGCGGATGACCATGCACAGCATGCGTCGCCGACGGTGCTATGTCCCCAGGGTCACGTGAACGCATGGGACTACAGGTTCTGTGAGCGGTGCGGCTCGCCGATCGGCGTGGTGCCCTGGCCGTCGGAGGAATCAGGCACACGCCAGACGGCGCCCGCGCGATCCTTCGTCCCCCTCGTCGTCCTCGCGGCGACGCTGCTCGTGGTCGCCGTCGTCGTGACGGCCGTCGGCTACGCGGTGACGCGACCGGCTCGCAACGACCGTGAGGAGCCCAGTTCCGCGCGGGGCGCCGCCACGACGGGTGTGCCGTTCGCACAGGCCGAGGCCGCGAGTTGCCCGGACGATCCGGTGCTTGAAGCGGAGTCGATCGACCTGACGTCCGACGGGCTTGCGGTGAGTGCCGCGTTCATGTCGGCATGCGCCGGCGGCGATGTCGAGTCGAACTCGGCGCTCGAGGTCACCGTCGCCGACGGACGGCGCGACGTGGCGGCCGGAAGCTTCGACTTCTCGGCAGATCCGCTGAGGATCGAGCCCGGCGTGCCCGCCCGTCGAACCCTGGTCTTTCCGCCCGGAATGTATTGGCGAACGCCCGACATGTTGTCCGGCGCACCGGCATTGGCGGCCACACGGAAGGGCAGGTCCGATCGTTCGGCCGCACGAGGCGGATCGGCACGGACGACCATGGTCGCGGCCGCGTCCGCGGCACCGGCTTACGGCAGCATCAACGCCGTTGCCGGGGCGGTGCTGGTGGAGCTACGTGACTCGGACTTCCCCTACGTGCGAGTCGGTATCGCCAATCGCTGGGTGCCGCAGGTGAGTTCGAAGCGCGTCGGCCTGGTCGCCGCGGGGAAAACGTGGACGAGCGCCGATATTCTTCGCGATCACCTGGCCCTGCGGCAGCGGTTCGGGGGCGCCCGCCTGGTGTGGTCGGGGCACTGGACCACCTTCAGCGGACCCGATTTCTGGGTGACGGTGGTTGGGCCGGCGCAGCCCACCGCAGCTGAGGCCAATCGCTGATGCGACTCGAACGGGTTCGGCGCCGATGACTGTTTCGCGAAGTTCATCAGCACCCTCGTTGGCGCGAAGGGCACGACGGTGTACCGGAAGTGACGACGCTGCCATGAGTTTCTGCGTGTATTGCGGTGCCGAGCTTGCCGACCCGACCAGGTGCGGGGCGTGCGGCGCATACAAGATTGGTTCAACCTGGCATCGGACCACGACGCCGACGGTCGGCGCCGCGACGACGGCAACGGGATGGCGACCCGATCCCACCGGTCGCCACGAGGGACGCTACTTCGTCGCCGGGCAGCCGACCGACCTCGTTCGCGAGGGCGACGCCGAAGCCGTTGACCCACTTGGTCAGCAGCAGCTGGATCAGTCAGGTGCCGTTGGTGTTTCGCCGTCAGCGGTGTCGGGGTGGGTGCGTTCTGGGCACCGTCGACTGTGGTGGGCGCTTGCGGGCGTGGTGGCGTTTCTCGGGCTGGTGGGAGCCGGTGTCGTCGGGACGCTGTTCCTGAATCGAGACCGGGAGTCCATCGACGACAAGTACCTCGCCGCCTTGAGGCGGTCCGGACTCACCGGTGAGTTCAACTCCGACGCGAACGCCATCGCCCGCGGCAAGCAGGTGTGCCGCCAGTTGCAAGACGGTGGCGAACAGCAGGGGATGCCGGTCGATCAGGTCGCCGTGCAATACTACTGCCCGCAGTTCAGCGATGGCTTCCATATCCTGGAAACCATAACTGTCACTGGAAGTTTCACCCTCAAGGATGAATCGCCAAACGTGTACGCACCGGCGATCACCGTGTCGGGCTCCGGGTGCTCAGGGTCAGCCGGCTACGCCGACATCGACCGGGGAACGCAGGTGACGGTGAAAAACGGTCAGGGGGACATCCTGGCCACGGCCTTCCTGCAGGCGGGTCAGGGCGGCCGATTCTTGTGCACCTTCCCTTTCTCGTTTGAAATCACCGAGGGCGAAGACCGCTACGTCGTGTCGGTCAGTCGTCGAGGCGAAATGAGTTACTCGTTCGCCGATCTGAAGGCCAATGGGCTATCGCTCGTCTTGGGCTGAGTCACCGCGGTATTCGGCACGGCGCACCGCTGCGCAACCAGCTAGCGCTGACCGTGTGATCTAGAATCTAGCTACTAGTATAGAATCGAGACATGGCGCTGAGTATCAAGCACCCGGAAGCCGACCGGCTCGCGCGAGCGCTTGCGGCGCGCACCGGCGAGACGTTGACCGAGGCAGTGGTTACCGCGTTGCGCGAGCGGCTCGCTCGTGAGACTGGGCGTGCCCGTGTTGTCCCGTTGCGCGACGAGCTTGCCGCGATTCGGCACCGGTGCGCAGCGTTGCCGGTGGTCGACAACCGGTCCGCTGAGGCGATTCTCGGCTATGACGAGCGCGGATTGCCGGCCTGATGGTGATCGACACGTCCGCGCTCGTTGCGATGCTCAGCGACGAGCCAGACGCAGAGCGGTTCGAGGCCGCCGTCGAAGCCGACCACATCCGGCTGATGTCGACGGCGTCTTACCTGGAAACGGCACTCGTGATAGAAGCCCGCTTCGGTGAACCGGGCGGACGTGAGCTGGATCTGTGGCTTCATCGCGCCGCGGTCGACCTTGTTGCCGTGCATGCCGACCAAGCGGATGCCGCGCGCGCCGCCTACCGCACGTACGGCAAGGGAAGGCATCGTGCGGGGCTCAACTACGGCGACTGCTTCTCATACGGCCTCGCCAAGATCAGCGGCCAGCCACTCCTGTTCAAGGGCGAAGATTTCCAACACACCGACATCGCCACGGTCGCGCTGCCCTAATTCTTAGTCAGCCAGGTGTTCGCCGCACCGGCTTTCGGCAGCGTCAACGGTGTTGTTAAGTGCGGCAGAAGGTTCACAAGGCATGTCGACCGCTCAGCGTGCTCCGACTTCGCGATCCGGATCCTCGACGCCGCCGTCCGCGCCGTCGCCACGGGCGTGTGCACGCCACTGGCGGTACCCGTGTCGCGCCGCGAACGCACCGATGATGGCGGTGACGCACCACACCGCGATCGCGCAGGACGCCAGCAGCGGTGAGCGATCGCCGATCGCCGCACCCAATGCGGTGTAGGCGAATGCCCGCGGCGCGGAACCGATGAATGCACCGACGGCCATCTGCCACAACGGAACTCCGAACGTCCCGAACGCATAGGAGGCGAACGCATCCGATATGCCGGGGACAAAGCGTTGGCCGACGACGGCCCACAGGCCGCATCGTTCGATCAGCGCGTCGGTGCGATCGGCACGTTCCCCGCCCAGCAGGGCTCGCGCGCTGGCCCGGCCGGCTCGACGGCCGACCAGGCTCGCGACAACGGCGGTGCCCACCGTGGCACCCAGCGTCACGAAGACCCCCACTAGCGGACCGAACAGCAGCCCGCTGCTTGCGGCCAGGATCGGGCCCGGGACGAACAACGCGCCGAGCACGGCCGACACTACGACATAGGTCAGCGGCGCCGCCGGCCCGGTCGCCGAGACCGCGCCCCGCACCGCGGCCACATCGATGACGTCCGTGGCGGCTACCAGGTAGAACATTCCTACAAGGAAGCCGGCGAACACGACAAGCCGCACGATGTGGCGTCGCCGGGATGTCGGTGCGGAATCGTTGTGAGTGCTCATGCTGACCGTGATTGTTCCGCACCGACGCTGGCCGCGCCCGTCGTCCCCGGCGTTGGCTGGGGAACCTCGGCTGCGCGGGCGCCGTCCGGCGAGCAACCCGTTTGTCCTACGATTGAGCTACGATCGTAGGCATGTCTGAGGTGGCCTCGCGTGAGCTGCGTAACGATACGGCCGGCGTGCTGCGCCGCGTGCGGGCAGGGGAGGACGTCACCATCACCGTCAGCGGCCGTCCGGTCGCGGTGCTTACCCCGGTTCGTCCGCGGCGCCGGCGTTGGCTGAGCAAAACGGAGTTCCTGTCGCGGTTGCGCGGCGCTCAAGCCGATCCCGGGCTCCGTAACGACCTCGCGGTCCTTGCCGGCGACACGACCGAGGATCTCGGGCCGATCCGGTGAGCACGACGCCGGCCGCCGGAGTGCTCGACACGTCGGTGTTCATCGCGACCGAAAGCGGCCGGCAACTCGACGAGGCGCTGATCCCCGACCGGGTCGCCACCACCGTCGTCACCCTCGCCGAACTGCGCGTCGGCGTGCTGGCCGCGGCGACGACCGACATCCGGGCTCAACGCCTGGCGACCCTGGAATCCGTTGCCGATATGGAAACGTTGCCCGTCGACGACGATGCCGCCCGAATGTGGGCCCGATTGCGGATCCATCTTGCCGAGTCCGGTCGCCGGGTGCGGATCAACGACCTGTGGATCGCGGCCGTCGCGGCATCGCGAGCGCTGCCGGTCATCACCCAGGACGACGACTTCGCCGCCCTCGACGGTGCGGCCAGTGTGGAGATCATTCGGGTCTGACTCGGTGGCCACGCGTCTCTCGCGCTGTTGTCCGCACCCGCAGGGCGTCCCGGTGGGTCAACGCGGCGGCCTCAGTCGACGAACAGCGCCATCGACGCGGTAAACCCGTGCAACGCGTTGTGGCCCGCGACCGGGCCGATCTCCCCGGCGGCGAAGAAACCGGCCAGCGGAATCCCGCCCAGCAGGTCCTCGATCGTCGACGCGTCGTGGTCGGTGACCCCGAACATTCGTCGTCCGCGCCCGTTGCAGGTGAACAGCAGCCCACCGACCGGGGGCCCGGGCAGCTCCGCCGCCGCCCGCTCGACGGCCAGGCGCAGGTCCTTGTCGGCCGCCGCCGCGTCCCGGACCTGGAATTGCACGGTCGCGCCGACCTCGACAACCTCGCCGATCCCGATCGCCCCCGTCGTTGGGTCGGCGCCGAGCAGCCCGCGGATCAAAAAGTCGCCCTGACCCGGCACCGCCAGGTGCTCGTCGACGACGATTCCGATCTGCAGGCCGCGGCTGACCAGTTCCTGCTCGTCGGGCGCCATCCCCAAGACGATCTCCCGCAGGCGGTGCAGCGGCGGTCGGCCGCCCAGCTCGGTGATCACGGCACCGTCCGCGCCGGTGACAATGTACGGTTCCCCGATCGGCCGGCAGCCCTGCGACACCACGGAAACGCTGTGCGCGCCGGGCAGGCGCACGCCGACCAGCCCGGAGGTGAGCACGTCGCGGTCACGAAACAGCCGGGTGTCGCCCCGCCGACGCCCACCGCTCACCACCCCGCCGACGACGGTCGTTCCCGGCAGGTCGGTGTTGAGGTGCTCGATGAGCAGATTCGACGGGAACGAGTACGGGTCCGGCAGCAGCAGGTGCAAGTCGTGCGCGGTCCGGTCGAAGCGGTAACCGGTGATCAGAGCGCCCGAGCCGGTGCGAACGAAGTCCAGGTGGAATGTCTCCGCGGGTGGGCCGGACGCCAGCCACACCGCCACCGCGGGCTCGTTCTCCAGCTCGTGGCGACCGGCGACGATGCCTTGGGCCACGCAACCGATCAGCGCGGCCGGCTCGACCGACGCCTGCACCGCAGCCAGCAGGTCCACGGCCTGGTCGGTGTGTGACCGCGATCCGAGGAGCACGGCCAGCGCCGGCGTCCCACCCGCGAGCTCCTCGCGCGCGTGCGCGGCAGCCTCCGCCGCGGCCCGGCGCACGTCCGGCGCGGTGGAAACCCCGACTCCGATCCGCACACATCCATGATGCGCCGTCGCCGTGCTGTTCGTGTATGCGATGTCAAAGTCCGGGCGCGGTTACCCGACGAGCCGAGCACATCCCCGACGAGTCAGCCACACCCCGTCGACTGTAACCGCATCCGCAACCCGCTGGCCCGCACCGCCCGGCGTGCGATCGCGGCCCGCACCGAAGCTTCGGACCCGACCACCCGGACCTTGCGTTTGGCCCGGGTCACCGCGGTGTACAGCAACTCCCGGGTCAGCAACCGCGAATCCTCTTGCGGCATCAGCACCGTCACCTCGTCGACCTGGCTGCCCTGACTCTTGTGGATGGTCATCGCGTGCATGGTCTCGACGTCGCCGAGGCGGCCGGTGGCAACGTCAAGTGGCCCGGATGCACCAGAAATGACGGCCCGCAGACCGGTGGGGCCGGCCAGCACGACACCGGTGTCGCCGTTGTAGACGCGAAGGCCGTAGTCGTTGGCCGTCACCAGCAGCGGACGCCCGGCGTACCACGGCGTCCAGGGCGGCTGGCCGGTCTCCTCGGCGAGCCAGGCTTGAACCCGGCGGTTCCAGTGCAGCACGCCGGTGGGCCCGTCCCGATGCGCACACAGCAGCCGGTGCTCGTCCAGGGTGGCCAACGCGACGTCGGAGGCACCCAACAGCGCCGCCTCGCGCAGCCGCAACGCGTGTGGCACCAGCACCGCGCGCAACCGCGGCGCCGGATCCTCGTCGTCGACGAACTCGATCCGCTCCTCACCCGAGCGCAGCAGGCCCAGTACGGCATCGCCATCGCCGGCCCGGATCGCTTCGGCCAAGGTACCGATCACCTTGCCGAACCGATGCGACGTTCGCAGCTGCGCCACCAGCGCGTCGTCGCGTACCGAGAAGCCATCGACCAAATCCGCCAGCACCGCTCCGGCTTCCACCGACGCCAACTGGTCGGCATCGCCGACGAGGATCAACCGGGCGCCCGGGCGCACCGCCTCGGCCAGCCGGGCCATCAGCGTCAGCGACACCATCGAGGTCTCGTCGACCACGATCACGTTGTGAGGCAACCGGTTCTGGCGATCCTGGCGAAACCGCGCTCCCGGTTTGGCACCCAGCAGACGATGCAGCGTGACCGCGTGCAGGTCGCCGAGCCGTGCCCGGTCGGTGGCGTCGAGCTTGGCCATCTCGCGCCGTACCGCCTCGGCCAGCCGGGCCGCCGCCTTGCCGGTGGGTGCGGCCAGCGCGATCCGCGGCCGCGGCTCACCGGCCAGCTCCGCCTGCTCGGCAACCAACGCCAGCAGCCGCGCGACCGTCGTCGTCTTCCCGGTGCCAGGCCCGCCAGTCAACACCGTAACACCTTGCGAGAGCGCGATTTCCGCCGCGCGCCGCTGCTCGTCAAAGCCGGTCGGGAACAGTCGCCGCAAGTCGGGTACCCCGGCCGGTCGCCTGGATGTCAGCAACGCGAGCAGGTCCGCGCACACCTGCTCTTCTTCGCGCCAGTAGCGGTCCAGATAGAGCAGCCGATCGTCATACAGGTGCAGCACGGGTGGATCGGCGAGCAACGGACTGGCCCGCACCGCCGCCAACCAGTCCGCCGGATCCGGCCACGGCAGGTCGTCGTGTCCAGCAACCCGCGCGATCGACAACAGATCCACACACACCGAACCGGCCCGTAGCGCGCGGACCGCCACCGCTACCGCCAACGCCACCCGCTCGTCGCTCTCCCCGGCCAGTGCACAGAGACGTTGCGCCACATGCACATCCGACACGTCCAGCACACCGGCCTGGTTGAAGGCCCGCACCATCCCGGAGGCCTCGACGGCAAAATCGACGTCGGTGAGCTTCACGACTGCAGCCTTCCCCGGTCGAGCAGATCCGAGAGCGCCACCACCAACGCCGTGGGCGGGTTCCAGGTGAACACACCGGCCGGATGCCCGGCCGTCACCGGCGTCGCCGCACCGCACATGCCCCGCACAAACAGGTACAGCACCCCGCCGAGATGGCGCGCCGGAGCGTAATCCCGCTGCCGCCACCGCAGAAAGCGGTGCAGCACAACAACATACAGCAGCGCCTGCAGTGGGTAGTCCGAATGCAGCATGGCCTCGGTCAACCGCTCGAAGCCGTAATCGGCGGCGGTGTCACCAAGGTGATTGGTCTTGTAATCGACCACCAGATATCGCTGCCCGGGTAGCCGCAGCACCACGTCGATCGACCCCGCCAGGTAGCCACGCAGCGGTTGATCACCCAACCCGGCCGAACCAAGCCGATCGGCGTAGGGCGACAACGGGTCGTCGCCGGGCAGGTGCGACGCCAGCAGCTCACCCACGTCGGCCAGCGACACGTCCGGGGACCGGCCGCGCAGATCGCCCCCGGCCAGCGGCATCTCGAAGTCCAACTCCCGCAGACGATCACGCACACCGATCTGCCGCAATGTCAGTGCGGCGGCGGCGGGTCCCAGCGGCGTGTCGTGCATCGGCAGCAACGCTCGGGCCAGTTCGGGAGCCAGCTGCGCGTGGTCGACGTCCACGGTCCACCACGGCGCGTGCCGGCGCACCTGGGCTTCCAGTTCGGCAGCCAGATCGGGAGCGGCTGGGTCCGCGGTCTCGAGCACCGCGTGCACCAGCGAGCCGAACGACGCCCCCGACGGCAGCGCGGCCAGCGGTGATGTCAGATCGGCGCCGGAACCGGGCGCGGCGACGACGGCGATCTCCACCTCGTCCGCACGGCCGCCGGCCGCCGGCTCGCTGGTGACGGTGACGGCTTCCGAGCCCCGCACCAGATCCGAGTACGAGGTCCGCCGCCACGTGGTGTCGATCCGGCGGTGAAAGTGCCGAACCTCGAAACCGGGTACGGGCACCGGCTTTTCGAGGGAACTGCGAGCACCGATGACCGATTCCTCGACCGACGGCCCGCCCGCGGCCTCCCACTGCGCGAACACCGCCCAGGCCTGCTCGTCGGTGACGCGTGGTGTACACCGGTCCGGTACCTGCGACTGGCCGGGCCGGCGCCCGCGCAGCAACCGCGACAACCCGCCGTTGACCTCGTCGAACGTCGGTGCCCACCACGCGACGACCTGCGATTGCGCGCGGGTAAGCGCGACATAGGTGAGCCGGAGGTTGTCGTGGGCCGCCTCGACGCGGTTCAGCCCCTCAACGGTGCGCCGCTGAGCACCGCCGTCCTTGCCGCCGATGTACAGGCAGCGGGTGCCGTCGTCGTGATACAGCAGGATGTCGTCGCTGCGGACGTTGCGGTTGAAGGCGAACGGCAGATACACGATGGGAAACTGCAGTCCCTTGGCCACGAAGACGGTCATGATCTGCACCGCCGCGGCGTCGCTGTCCAACCGGCGATTGTGTTCCGGCGGGCCGGCACCCGCCTTGGCCTGGCGGCGCAGCCAATCGCGCAGCCCGGGCAGGCCGAGCCGCTCGCGATGAGCGGCCTCGTGCAGCAGCTGCGCAATGTGCGCCAGGTCTGTCAGGTCCCGTTCGCCGCCGCGCTGGCTCAGCACGCGCCGGCCCATCCCGGCCAGCTGAGCGGCCTGAAACACCGCGGCCACACCGCGATGGCGTGCGTGGTCGGCCCACTCGCGCAACGTGCCGGCCACCCGATCGGTCAGCGCATCGCCCTCGGCGGCAAGCGATTCCGCGGTCTCACCGAAGAACATCGTGCACGCGGCGGCGCGGACCAGCCCGCTGCGCTGCGGCGCGTCGAACGCCTCCAGCAGGCACAGCCAGTCCTTGGCGGCCTGCGAGGCGAACACGTCGGTGTCACCGGTGTAGATCGCCGGGATGCCCGCCTCCGCCAACGCATTCCGGCACGCCCGCGCGTCTTTGTGATGCTCGACGATCACCGCGATGTCTGCGGCCACCACGGGCCGCCCGGCGAAGGTGGCCCCGCTGGCCAGTAGCGCCGCGACGTCGGCGGCCAGGTCGTCGGGGATGTGCCGGCGCAGCGCCTCGATCGGGACGTGGGCGGTCCCGTCATACCCGAGCGTGTGCCGTTTGACCACGCGCAACCGAAACGGCGCCGGGCGCGGCGCCGAGGCCAGGCGGTGCCCGGCGTGGTGGGCGTCGGTGCCGCGGACGACGATGTCGGCGTGACCCAGGGTCGCATCGCGCAGCACCGTCTGCAGGCTCTCGACCAGCGCCCGGTCGCTGCGCCAGTTGACGCCCAACGTGTAGCGGGCATCGGCGGTGCCGGCCGCCTTGAGGTAGGTGTGGATGTCGCCGCCGCGAAAGCCGTAGATCGCCTGCTTGGGATCGCCGATCAGGATCAGCGCCGAATGCCGGCTAAACGCGCGCTCGAGCACCCGCCACTGCATGGGGTCGGTATCTTGAAACTCGTCCACCAGCACGATCCGCCAGCGTTCCCGCATCCGATCGCGAGCTGGCGAGTCGGCCGCCTCGAGGGCTGTCGCCAAACGGATCAGCAGATCGTTGAATCCTTGCGCACGCAGCCGGCCCTTGCGGCGCTCGAGTTCCTCGAGCACCTCGGCGGCAAAGCGCAGCCGCACCGCTGCCTTGCTGCCGGGCTCGGGATCAGGCGGGCGCAGTTGGGCGCACGGGTCGTCGACGACGGCAAGGGCCAGGGCCAGCGCCTCGGCGTAGGTCAGCTCCGGATCGGTCTCCTGACGACCGAAGTTCGCCAGATAGCGATCGTCCACGATCTCAGTGACCAGGTCGGTAAGGCTCTCCTTGAGCTCCACGTCGGCGGCGTTGTCACCGGCCACACCGAGGGATTTCAACACCGAGCCGCAGAACTCGTGGGTGGTGGCGATGGTTGCCGCGTCGAAGTTGGCCAGCGCGTCACGCAGCCGCGACCGCTTCTGGGCGCGCTCGGCGTCGCTGCCGCGCAGCAGGTGCTCGACGAGCTCGCCGCTCGGCGGCGCGTCGCCTTGTAGCGCGCCCACGGCCTCGACGATCTGCCCGCGCACTCGCTCGCGTAACTCCCGGCTGGCCGCACGGTTGAACGTGATCAACAACATCTCGTCGAGCGTCGCGGCGGTTTCGGCCAGATAGCGGGTGACCAGACCGGCCAGCGCGAACGTCTTACCGGTGCCGGCGCTGGCTTCCAGCACGGTGGTGGTGCCCTCCCTCGGCAACGGGCCCAGCAGCTCGAAGCGGTCCATCAGACCGACCCTTCGGCGGCCAACAGCGGCAGCCATAGCCGGGCGGCCAGCGCCCCTAGCCGGGTCTCTTCCCCGGCGACCTCTTCGCCCGCGCGGGGCTTGCCGAGCAACACCTCGAAGGGTGCGCGCGGGCCCCAGGCTCGCACGTGGGCGGGCGCGTCGTCGTCGCCCGGCCGGAACCTGTTGGTCTGCCAGCATTCGCGGGCGGGCGGGTAGGGGTCTTGGCCGTCTCGGCGTGCCTGGGCCCACGCGCAGGACGTCTTCAGCGGCAGCGGCAGTGGTTCGCGCCGGCCGGCGTCGTACAGCAACACCAGCTCCCGCAATACCGCCACCGGGTCCGGCGGCGGCACGAAAAGCCTTCTGGCGATGTGGTTCCTGGTCTTGCTGCGGCCGATGCACAGCGCCGACCACTCGCGGCCAGGCTCTTGGGCGGCCAGCGTAACCAGGCCGATCCACGCCGGCAACACATGCTTGGGCGCCAGCTTTGAGTAGGTCACCGACACCGTGCGCCCGCCGAACACGGGTGTCACCGTGCCGCTCAGTCGCCGCCCGTCGCCGAGGTCGACGTCGACGTCGTGCGCCTGGCCGTGGCCGTCGCGGTGCGCCAGCGCGGCGGCCGCCAGATCGCGCGCGCGGTTCCGGATTTCCTTCGCCCGTCGCACGCCGAGGCGCCCGGGCGGCAACGTGCCGCGACGCCATTCGGAGTGAGCGGCGTCGTCGGGGTGCAGGCCGCGGAGCATGTCGCGCAACATCCGCTCGCCCACCGTCCACTCGGCCAAGGCGTCGACCTGGACCGGTATCGAGTCCTCGACGGTGTCGACGTCCCAGGGCAGCGTGTAGTCCAGCGCCCGGAAGAACCCCTTGACCGGATCCTTGAAGAAGTCGAGCAGGTCCGCCAGCGTCACGTCGGCCGCGGGTGGTGCGGGCAGCCGACCGGAGATGAAAGCCGTTGGTGGACAGCGCTTCCCGGCGGCGGCCTGGGCGGCGGCGAGCGCGGCGGGGTCGAACGTGAACGGCTTGGCGCCCAGCAGTGCGCCGGGGGTGACGTTCTTCCGGTCGAACGGCTGCAGTGGGTGTGTGACCAGGATCCGCTCACGCACCGGCGCTGACGTCGTCTGGTCGAGCGCGTCGAGCAACTCGGCCAGCGGCACCGCGGGTGGGCGCGGTTGCCCGGTGCGCTCGTCGGCGCCGGTGTAAGTGATCACCAGGGTCTGGGTGGCCGCACCTATCGCGTCCAGCAGCAATTGCCGGTCCTCCGAACGGATGTCACGTTCACCCGTCATCGGTTCTCGGGCCAGCACGTCGTCCCCGTCGGGATGGCTCAGCCGCGGAAACACGCCGTCGTCCAGACCCACCAGGCACACCACCCGGTGCGGCACCGAGCGCATCGGGACCATCGTGCAGACGGTCAGCGTGCCGGTGCGAAAGTTGGCCCGGGTCGGGCGCCCGGCCAGCTGCGCGTCCAAAAGCGCTCGCACGTCGGGCAGCCGCAACAGCGGCGCCGCGCGCGAACCGGCGCGCGCCAGCACGTCGGCGAACTCCCGCTGCACCTGCGCGCGTTGCCAGCCGTCGTTACAGGCGGTCAGCAGATCGATCCCCGTGGCCAGCGCATCCAGCCATGCGACCAACGGCCGTGCACCGCTGAGTCCGCCGACGACATGATGCAACCGTTCGACGAACTCGGCCAGCCTCCCGGCCAGCTCGACCCGATTGCTGCCGACGTCATCAAGGGGCAGCGCGGTATCCAGCCACGCTTGGGAATCCTCGGACATGGCCACCCCGGTGAGGATGCGGTCGAGTCCGAACCGCCACGTGTTGTGCACGACGGTGTCGAGGCCATAGCGTCGCCGGTGCGTCGGGTCGAAGCCCCAGCGGATGTTCGATTCGCGCACCCACGTGGTGATGGTGTCCAGGTCGTCGTCGGCGAACCCGAATTTGGCGCGCACCGGAGCGGCCTGCGCGAGGTTGAGCAGTTGGCTGGCGGTGGCCCGGGTTTCGGCGATGGTGAGCAGTTCGGCGGCCACCGAGAGCAGCGGATTGGTCTGGGTCAGGGCGCGGTCGGCCAGACGCACCCGCAGCCGGTGTGCGGGGTGGCAGTCGCCGGCCACCTCACCGAGGCCGAAGCCGGCGACGATCAACGGTGCGTAGGTGTCGATGTCGGGGCACATCACCACGATGTCGCGCGGTTGCAGCGTCGGGTCGTCCTCGAGGAGGCCGAGCAGCACCTCGCGCAGCACATCGATTTGCCGCGCCGGGCCGTGACAGGCATGGACCTGCACCGATCGGTCGGCATCCGACAAGCTACGCCCGGCGGGTCGCGGCGCGTTGCCGGCGATGTCGGCTTGCAGCCATCCCAGCAACGTGTCGGGTTTGGTTGTGGCACCAAGGAATTCGTCGGTGGCCCGGGCGGCGGGCAGCGCGCGCTGCAGTTCGCGCACGTCGCGGCCCAGCGTTTCCAGCAGCGGGTGCTGGGCGGCCCGCCGGCTGGTGTCCTGCCGCCGCGGCAGCAGGCCATCAGCGCCCTGGAAGCCGGCCAGCGCCCGCCACAACTCGTCGCTGGGGTGCGGCAGCCACAGGTGCAGGTCGTGGTGGACGGCCAGCGCATCCAGCAGCTGCACGTCGGTGCAGGCCAGGCGGGTGTGGCCGAACAGCGAAAGCCGAGCCGGCAGGTCGGCGGGGCCGTCGCGCAGCCGGGCGATGGTCTTGTCGTGGCGGACATGCGGGGGATCGGCCCCGACCGTGGTCACCAGGGCGCGCCACAGTGGCGGTTGCCAGGCCAAGTCGCCGGGCAGCTCGCCGAGGTCGCCGTCCAGCCAAGCGGCCAGCAACCCGGGACGCTGGCGTGCATAGGACGCGAACAGCCCGGCTAGCCGGCGCGCCACCGAATAGCGCCGGCCGCGGCGCAGCTCCGCCTCGGCATCGGTCGTCGCGAAGTGCCCCAAGTGGGATGCCAGCGTGCGGCACCACGGTTCGTCGAGGCTGGCGTCGATCACCGCCAGCAGCGGCCACGCCAGGGCTTCCGGCGACCACGGGTCGTCGTCGAGGGTGCCGGTGATCTCGGCGATCAGGGACTGCGGATTGCGGAACGCGATGCCGGCGCACACCCCGTCGGCGCGGCCCGGCCCGCAGCCCAACACGAGCGAAAGCCGTTGGCTCAGCCAGCGTTCCACGCCGCGGGCAGCGACCAGCACCAGTTCCTGCGCGAAAGGGTCGGGCTGGGGATCGGCCAGCAGCGCGCCGAGCCCGTCGGCAAGCAGATCGGTGCGCTCGGCACGGTGCAGGTGAAGCGCCATCGGGCGTCACCCTAGTCGAGCGGCCGGCCGCCGACATGCATGCTGGCGTGCATAAACAGACGCGAGATCACCGAACGACAAGGGCTACCAGTCGGTACGGGCCTTCTTGTCGACCTGGAACTGGGTCAGATATCGAACCGTTCCGGGATTTCATCAACGCGCTGGGGCGTGCCGCGATGTCGGCATGACGAGCCGCCTCGGACGTGACACACTTCGAGATGGAGGAGGCGGTGTAGGTGTGAGGCGGTTGCCCAAAGCAACCGCGTCACCCACCACTTACAGCCCGAACTCGGCTGCTATCCCGTCGATCCCGGCCCGAATCGCAGTGAGCGCGTCGGCGCGGGAGCGCAACTTGGTCGCGGCATGGGCGTGTTGGTTGAGACCGGCGAACTCTCGTGCGGCTTCCTCGGCGCGGCTGACCACCACCTCCGGCAGGGCGATCTCGTCGATAAACCCGGCGGCCAGCGCGGTTTCCCCGAAGAACGTCTTGGCCAGCCCGGTTGCCTGCTGGTATGCCGACCGGGTCAGTCGCAGCTTCATGATCTCTAACGCCGCGTACGGAATGGTCATGCCGATCGCGACCTCATTGGCCTGGATGTTGTATGCGTGGGCCGCCACCCGATGATCGCCGCAGGACAACAGAAACGCGCCCATGGCGATGGCGTGACCGGTGCACGCCATCACCACCGGTTTGGGGTAGGACAAGAGGCGATACGCCAGCTCGAAGCCGCCCCTGAGCATGTCGATCGCGGGCTGCACTTCACCGGAGGTGAGGATCTTCAGGTCGAAGCCTCCGCTGAATACCCGGCCATTACCGGTGATCACCAGCGCCCCAACATCATCACGGTCCGCGTTGTCGATCGCTGCATTGAGGGCTTGTTGCATCGCCGGGCCCAGTGCGTTGACCTTGCCGTCGTCCATACTGATGACGGCGATGGAATCCTTGCGGGTATAGCTGACCGGGTCGCTCATGCTCTCGATTGAATCAGATCAGCATTGGGGGATCTTGTGCGCCCGCAGTTAGCCTGCCGGTATCCGCGTGGGCTGTGGCCCTTGCCCCTCCGAGCGCTGGCTGACCTCGGTGGGCACCTCGACCTGCCGAGCGCGCCACCTGTCCTGGGTTTCGGCCGCGGCGCGGTTGATCCGGTCGATCTCGCTGCGGAACACGTCGGGACGCGTCTCCTTGCTCGCGTAGTGAAAATACGTCAACAGACTACGTAACAGCTCCAGCTTCTGCTTTTCCCGCTTCGCCAGGTCGTGGGTGGTCATCAGCTCGATGCGCGCAACGGGCGGCAGGGCATCCCAGTCCAGCACCACTTTGGTCTCCAACGGACGCCGTCCGCGCCGCCAGAACCGCCATCGGCGCGGCTGCTCGGGTCGGTCGTAGTAGGTCACCGTGCCCGGGAAGCGAGACTCGATGCCCCGCCCGATCTCGGCGCGATCGAGCGCTGAATCCCACACCATCCGCCACTCCTGACCGGGAGCCAGCATCGGCAACTCTTGGGGCAGCCGAAGTTCCACGACATCGGCGTAGCCGTTGGCGGCATTCTCGTATTGGGCCACGGTTGGTGGGTTGGGGAACGAGAACCGGACGTCGTAGGCGGCTGTGCGACCGAAGTTGCGGACTACCAGCTCGATCACGTGCCAGTCCGCGACGTGGGGCTCCATAAACATGGCCACGTAGGGCCGAGTCTGCTCCGCAGCCAGTCGACGATTGCGTTGGATTTGCCGCTTGGTCACCACCAGGGCGACCACACCGAGCCCAAGCGCCGCCCACGCGGCCCACGCCAACCAGGTGCCGGAGTCGACGCCGGTGACCTCATGCCAGCTGCTCAGGACCCACCCCATGGAATCCACCATCCGCTTATACCACAGTGACATCGGACCGAGAAGTTAGCTGACAGGATCCCAGAGGCGCCTGGGCACTGGTCGCTGGCTGCCGAATCGTTGGCGGAAGCGCCGCTGGACACGTCGCTGGACCCGGGCCGGAACGGGAGAGGCTTGCCCAGTCCTTCAGCCGCCCATCAACATTCGCCATTGATCGAGACTTGCGGGGCGATAAACGTAATTGGAACGCTTGACCTCCGACAGCGACGCACTTGGCTCGGCCGAATACCAGTGCCCGGGAAAGACGGTTGGGTCACCCGGAAGCTCGGCGAGCTGTCGCAGGCTGCGGTACATCTCGTCGGAATCACCGCCGGGAAAGTCTGTGCGTCCACAGCCTTCCAGGAATAGCGTGTCACCGGCGACCAGCCGGCCGTCGAGTAGAAAGCACTGACTGCCTGGGGTATGCCCGGGTGTGTGCAGCAGCTCGATGTCGATGTCGCCGACGCTGACCTTGTCCCCATGCTCATGGGTGATCAGGTCGCCGACAGGAATCCCAGTGACTCGCGAAACCCACAGCGCTTCATGGGTGTTCACGTGCACGGGTACAGATGCCCGCTCCAGCAGCTCAGCCAGTCCCGGCAGCTGAAAACCCATCATCGAGCCGCCCACATGGTCTGGATGATGGTGGGTCACCAGCACACCCGATAGCTGCATATCGTCGGATTCGAGCGCGTCGAGCAGATCCCCGGCAGCGTAGGCCGGGTCGACCACCACGCAGTCCCCGGTTGTGCGATCTCCGATCAGGTAGGCAAAGTTGCGCATTTGCGTCGCGAACATGTCGCCGACGGCGAAATCGCGACCGGAGAGCAGTTGACGGAAGTACAGCCGGTCCTTGGACACGCAACCAGCCTATGTCTTGTCCATCGCCGCCCAGACCGCGTCTTGGCGTTTGCAGCCCGGGACACGTTAATGCGGAGTCTTGGGGTCTGACTGTGGGTGCGGTGGGTATCTTTGGTCCATGCTGAAGAGGGTCGAGATAGAGGTTGATGACGACCTTATCCAAAAGGTCATCCGGCGGTACCGTGTGAAGGGTGCGCGCGAGGCTGTCAACCTTGCGCTGCGAACGTTGCTCGGCGAGGCGGATACCGCGGAGCATGGGCACGATGACGAGTACGACGAGTTCAGCGATCCCAATGCCTGGGTTCCGCGGCGGAGCCGCGACACAGGGTGATCCCGTCCAATCTTGGACGACTTGGTCCGTAGCTGCATGGGTGGCACCGGTGGTTTGGTGGCGTTGCGCGCCAGGCTGTACCCTCTTTTAGGCCCGCGGCACGACCCGACTGGTCGCTACGGGTGAGCGGCCCCCTTAGCTCAGTCGGCAGAGCGTTTCCATGGTAAGGAAAAGGTCAACGGTTCGATTCCGTTAGGGGGCTCGGCGGACGCCGGGCAGGCTGGCGGTGCGTACCAGAGGCGATGTAGCTCAGTCGGTTAGAGCGAACGACTCATAATCGTTAGGTCGCCGGTTCGAGTCCGGCCATCGCTACAACACAACAGCAAGACTCGTTAGAGAGAACGGATATGGCTTCCAGTACCGACGTGCGGCCGAAGATCACTTTGGCATGCGAGGTGTGCAAGCACCGTAACTACATCACCAAAAAGAACCGCCGCAACGACCCGGACCGGCTGGAGCTGAAGAAGTTCTGCCCGAATTGCGGCAAACACCAGGCGCACCGCGAGACGCGGTAACCGCCGACCCGCGAGCAGTTGCTGAGACTGACTAGGTAGGTTCTACAGCCGTGGCGTTGAGCGCAGACATCGTTGGGATGCATTACCGGTATCCCGACCACTACGAGGTGGAGCGGGAGAAGATTCGCGAGTACGCCGTCGCCGTTCAAAACGACGACGCGTGGTATTTCGAGGAGGACGGCGCCGCCGAACTCGGGTATAAGGGCTTGCTGGCTCCGTTGACGTTTATCTGTGTGTTCGGCTACAAGGCCCAGGCGGCGTTCTTCAAGCATGCGAACATCGCGACCGCGGAGGCGCAGATCGTCCAGGTAGACCAAGTGCTGAAATTCGAGAAACCGATCGTGGCGGGCGACAAGCTGTACTGCGACGTCTATGTGGATTCGGTGCGTGAGGCGCACGGCACCCAGATCATCGTGACCAAGAACATCGTCACCAACGAGGAAGGTGACCTCGTGCAGGAGACCTATACGACCCTGGCGGGCCGGCGAGGATGGAGAGGGATTTTCTGATGGCGCTGCGTGAGTTCAGCTCGGTGAAGGTCGGAGACCAGCTTCCGGAGAAGACCTACCCGCTGACCCGCCAGGATCTGGTGAACTACGCCGGAGTTTCGGGTGACTTGAACCCGATTCACTGGGACGACGAGATCGCCAAGGTCGTCGGGCTGGACACCGCGATCGCTCACGGCATGTTGACGATGGGGATCGGCGGTGGCTACGTCACATCCTGGGTTGGCGACCCGGGCGCGGTCACCGAGTACAACGTGCGGTTCACTGCGGTGGTTCCGGTGCCCAATGACGGCAAGGGCGCCGAGCTGGTGTTCAACGGTCGGGTGAAATCGGTTGATCCTGAGAGCAAGTCGGTGACCATCGCACTCACCGCTACTACCGGCGGCAAGAAGATTTTCGGGCGGGCCATCGCCTCGGCGAAGTTAGCGTAGTTTATGGCGCTCAAGACCGATATCCGCGGGATGATTTGGCGGTACCCGGACTACTTCATCGTGGGCCGTGAGCAATGCCGCGAGTTTGCCCCGAGCTGTCAAGTGCGACCACCCGGCCTTTTTCAGCGAGGAAGCGGCCGCCGACCTCGGTTACGACGCGCTGGTTGCTCCGCTGACCTTCGTGACGATCCTCGCCAAATATGTGCAACTGGACTTCTTCCGCCACGTCGACGTGGGCATGGAGACGATGCAGATCGTTCAGGTCGACCAGCGGTTCGTGTTCCACAAACCCGTGCTCGCCGGGGACAAGTTGTGGGCTCGGATGGACATCCATTCGGTGGACGAGCGGTTCGGCGCAGACATCGTCGTTACCAGAAACCTCTGCACCAACGACGACGGTGAGCTGGTCATGGAGGCCTACACCACGCTGATGGGCCAGCAGGGTGATGGTTCCGCCAGACTCAAATGGGACAAGGAATCCGGGCAGGTCATCAGGACCGCGTAATTAGCAACTGGCCGCTGCGGCCATGTACACTCGGACCTCGGGGTTTTCCCAACATCGGCGCGCTTTCCGTGAGTTCAACGAGCGGAGTGTCGTCTCCACTTTCGGTTCGCGATCACCGAACGGAGGGCGCGCGTGTCATGTGAGCCCCGGCGTAGTGGGTTGGCCAGGGCCTGGTCTGGTCTTGCCTGCCAACCGCGAAGGGGCGTAGCTCAACTGGCAGAGCAGCGGTCTCCAAAACCGCAGGTTGCAGGTTCAAGTCCTGTCGCCCCTGCTGAAGGCGAACGTTCGACGACGATGCAGGCACGGCCTGAAGAGGAGACGGACCATAGGTATGTGCCATGGTGGACACTGGAAGGTGCCCCACCAGAGCGGAACGGCTCGCGGGGTAGCTAGTAAACGAAGGAGCATGCGGTGAGCGACGAAGGCGACGTTGCCGACGAGGCCGTAGCCGACGGCGCCGAGAATGCGGACAGCCGCGGGAGCGGTGGCCGGACGGCCCTGGTGACAAAGCCGGTGGTGCGGCCGCAACGTCCCACCGGCAAGCGGTCGCGGTCGCGTGCGGCAGGAGCCGACGCAGACGTCGACGTCGAAGAGCCGTCGACCGCGGCTTCGGAAGCTACCGGGGTCGCCAAGGACGATTCGACCACCAAGGCCGTGTCGAAGGCTGCCAGGGCAAAAAAGGCCAGTAAACCGAAGGCCCGGTCGGTTAACCCGATCGCATTCGTCTACAACTACCTCAAGCAGGTCGTTGCCGAGATGCGGAAGGTAATCTGGCCGAACCGCAAACAAATGCTTACCTACACGTCGGTGGTGCTGGCGTTTCTGGCCTTCATGGTGGCGCTGGTCGCCGGTGCTGACTTGGGCCTGACCAAGCTGGTGATGTTGGTGTTCGGCTGAGGCTCGAGAGTGACAGAGAGGACTGAAAACCGTGACTACCTTCGACGGTGACACGTCCGCGGGTGAGGCGGTCGATCTAACAGAGGCCAACGCCTTCCAGGATGCAGCGGCCCCGGCTGAAGAGGTCGATCCGGCCGCCGCGCTCAAAGCGGAGCTGCGCAGCAAGCCCGGCGACTGGTACGTCGTTCACTCCTACGCAGGGTACGAGAACAAGGTCAAGGCCAACCTGGAAACCCGGGTGCAGAACCTTGATGTCGGCGACTACATCTTCCAGGTGGAGGTGCCCACCGAAGAGGTCACCGAGATCAAAAACGGCCAACGCAAGCAGGTCAACCGTAAGGTGCTGCCCGGCTACATTCTGGTGCGGATGGACTTGACCGACGACTCCTGGGCCGCGGTGCGTAACACGCCGGGGGTCACGGGGTTCGTTGGGGCAACATCTCGCCCGTCAGCGCTCGCCCTCGACGACGTGGTGAAGTTTCTGCTTCCGCGGGGGTCGACGAGGAAGGCTGCCAAGGGTGCGGCCAGCACGGCTGCCGCCGCCGAGGCGGGCGGGCTAGAGCGTCCGGTCGTCGAGGTCGACTACGAGGTGGGCGAATCGGTAACCGTCATGGACGGGCCGTTTGCCACATTGCCGGCCACGATCAGCGAGGTCAACGCCGAACAGCAGAAACTCAAGGTGCTGGTCTCCATCTTCGGCCGCGAAACACCGGTGGAGCTGACCTTTGGCCAAGTCTCCAAGATCTAGCCCAGCAGGGCAGGCCACACAGGCTGAAACAAGGAAGGACATCGACACGTCATGGCCCCGAAGAAGAAGGTCGCCGGGTTGATCAAGCTGCAGATCGTGGCGGGCCAGGCCAACCCTGCCCCGCCAGTGGGCCCCGCGCTCGGTCAGCACGGCGTCAACATCATGGAGTTCTGCAAGGCGTACAACGCCGCGACGGAGAACCAGCGCGGCAACGTCATCCCGGTGGAGATCACCGTTTATGAAGACCGTAGCTTCACTTTCACGCTGAAGACGCCGCCCGCCGCCAAGCTGCTGCTTAAGGCCGCTGGTGTGGCGAAGGGTTCGGCGGAGCCGCACAAGACCAAGGTCGCCAAAGTCACCTGGGATCAAGTCCGCGAAATCGCCGAGACCAAGAAGACGGACCTCAACGCCAACGACGTCGACGCTGCGGCCAAGATCATCGCCGGTACCGCTCGGTCGATGGGCATCACCGTCGAATAGGGCCCTACCCGTGGGAGGGCCAGCTTCGGCCCGCTGAGTAACCACGACCCATAGATTGGATATCAAATGAGCAAGACCAGCAAGGCATATCGCGCCGCCGCCGCGAAGGTGGACCGCACCAACCTCTACACCCCGCTGCAGGCGGCCAAGCTTGCCAAAGAGACCTCGTCGACCAAGCAGGACGCGACCGTCGAGGTGGCGATCCGGCTTGGCGTCGACCCGCGTAAGGCAGACCAGATGGTTCGCGGCACGGTCAACCTGCCACACGGCACTGGTAAGACTGCCCGCGTCGCGGTATTCGCGGTTGGTGAAAAGGCCGATGCTGCCGTTGCCGCGGGGGCGGATGTTGTCGGGAGTGACGATCTGATCGAGAGGATTCAGGGCGGCTGGCTGGAATTCGATGCCGCGATCGCGACACCGGATCAGATGGCCAAAGTCGGTCGCATCGCTCGGGTGCTGGGTCCGCGCGGCCTGATGCCCAACCCGAAAACCGGCACCGTCACCGCCGACGTCGCCAAGGCCGTCGCGGACATCAAGGGCGGCAAGATCAACTTCCGGGTTGACAAGCAGGCCAACCTGCACTTCGTCATCGGGAAAGCGTCGTTCGACGAGAAGTTGTTGGCGGAGAACTACGGCGCGGCGATCGACGAGGTGCTGCGGCTCAAGCCGTCCTCGTCGAAGGGCCGCTACCTGAAGAAGATCACCGTGTCGACGACGACGGGCCCGGGCATTCCGGTCGACCCATCCATCACCCGCAACTTCGCGGGGGAGTAGTTTCCCCGGCGAGCAGACGCATAAGCCCCCGCACGCACGGCGTGTCGGGGGCTTATGCGTCTGCTCGCCGGGCTTAGGCCGCGGCACCCGGCTTGAGGTAGGTCACCAGGCTGCAGTCGAGCATCTCGTCGGTGAAGTAGTGCTCGCAGCCACGCAAATACTTCATGTAGCGGTTGTAGACCTCTTCGGAGGTGACCTCGATGGCCTTGTCCTTATTGGACTGCAGCGTGTCCCCCCAGATCCGCAGCGTCTTGATGTAATGCGGGCGCAACGAGAGCGGCTCCGGGACGGTGAAACCGGCCTTCTCGCCGTGTTCGACCATCATCTCGGTGGACGGCAGGCGGCCGCCGGGAAATATCTCGGTGACGATGAACTTGATGAAACGCGCCGTCTCGAAGCTCAGCTTCTTACCGCGGGCCGCCATCTCGTAGGGGTGGTAGCTGACGCTGCTCTGGACGGTCATCCGGCCGTCGGCGGGCATGATGTTGAAACACCGCTTGAAGAAGTCGTCGTAGTTCTCGTGCCCGAAGTGCTCGAAGGCTTCGATCGACACAATCCGGTCGACGGGTTCGGCGAAATCCTCCCAGCCTTGCAGCAGCACTTGACGTGAGCGGTTGGTGTCGATCGAAGCCAGCACTTGCTCGCAGCGGGCGTGCTGGTTCTTGGACAACGTCAGGCCGATGACGTTAACGTCGAACCGCTCGACGGCGCGCCTCATGGTGGTGCCCCAACCGCACCCAATGTCCAGCAGCGTCATGCCCGGCTTGAGGTCCAGCTTGTCCAGGTTGAGGTCGACCTTGGCGTATTGGGCTTCTTCGAGCGTGAGCTCCGGTGGCTCGAAGTAGGCACAGCTGTAAGTTCGGGTCGGGTCCTGGAACAGGGCGAAGAAATCATCGGAGACGTCGTAGTGCGCTTGGATGTCTTCGAAGCGTGTCCGTGTCTTGGTTGGGCTAATCGGTTTCTCGGCCATTCTCGTCATGTTCTCCTGGATGGTGTCAGTTACCGGTGGCTGTGCACCCATAGCCCGTCGGTGGCACGAAAGTCTACTTGGCCAGCGTGAACTGGTTGCAGTCGATGTAGCCCATTCGGAACGCCTTGGCGCAGCCGGTCAGGTATTTCATGTACCGCTCGTATACCTCTGCGGACTGGATCTCGATGGCCTCGTCCTTGTGCGCTTGAAGCGCCTCGGCCCACAGGTCAAGAGTCCTGGCGAAGTGCGGTTGCAGGGACTGGATATCGGTAATGGTGAAACCGGCCTTCGTCACATGCTCCTCGATCGTCTCGATCGTCGGCAACCGGCCGCCCGGGAAGATGTCGGTCACGATGAACCGGATGAATTTGGCCATCTCCATGGTCAACGGTATGCCGCGCTCGATGACCTGCTTTACGTGCAAGCCGGTGATCGAGTGCAGCAGCATCACGCCGTCCGCGGGCATCGCGTTGTAGGCGAACTTGAAGAAGTCATCGTAGCGCTCGAAACCGAAGTGCTCTATCGCTTCGATGGTTACGATGCGGTCCACCGGCTCGCTGAAGTTGGCCCAGTCGCTCAGCAGTACCCGGTGCGAGCGGTTGGTGTCGACCTTGTCGAGCACTTGCTGGCAGTAGGCGTGCTGATTTTTCGACAGGGTCAAGCCGACGACGTTGACGTCGTAGCGCTCGACGGCACGCTTCATGACCGAACCCCAGCCGCAGCCCACGTCGAGCAGTGTCATTCCCGGTTCTAGCCCCAGCTTGCCCAGGGTTAGGTCCAGCTTGGCGACCTGTGCTTCGTGCAAGGTCATGTCGTCGCGCTCGAAGTAGGCGCAGCTGTAGGTCCGAGTCGGATCCTGGAACAGCGCGAAGAACGCATCTGAAAGGTCGTAATGGGCTTGGACGTCGTCGACATTGGACCGAGACTTTGTGGTGCCCGTTGAGTTATCAGACATGTGTCCTCCCACTGTGAGGGGCACCTTCAGCAGGTGGCCATCCCCGGCACCCTACACGGTGCATGGCACATCGCCCGCATTCGCGCTCGCATGCGCCGGTCTTTCTCGATCGGGATTTGCCAGATATCACCCTGGCCGGCGCAATCACTACTTCGCCAGCGTGAACTGGTTGACGTCGATGTAGCCGACCCGGAACAGCTTGGCGCAGCCGGTCAGGTATTTCATGTACCGCTCGTAGACCTCTTCGGACTGGATCGCGATGGCCTCGCTTTTGTGTTCCTGCAGCGCCTCGGCCCACAGGTCGAGGGTCCTGGCGTAATGCGGCTGCAGCGACTGGCGGCGAGTCAGCGTGAAACCCGTCTTCGCCGACTGTTCCTCAACCATTTCAATCGTCGGAGGTTGGCCCCCCGGGAAGATTTCGGTCGCGATGAACTTGAGAAAGCGGGCCAGCCACAACGTGAGCGGCAAGCCGTGGTCGACCATCTGCTGCCTGGTCAGGCCGGTGATCGTGTGCAGCAGCAACACGCCATCGGGCGGCAGGATTTTGTGGGCCCGGGCGAAGAAGTCGGCGTGACGATCGTGGCCGAAGTGCTCGAACGCGCCGATCGACACGATGCGGTCGACGGGCTCGTTGAACTGCTCCCATCCCGCCAGCAACACTCGCCTGTCGCGCGGGGTGTCCATCTCGTCGAACGACTTCTGCACATGGGCGGCCTGGTTCTTCGACAATGTCAGGCCGACGACGTTGACGTCATACTGCGCGATCGCGCGCCGCATGGTGGCGCCCCAGCCGCAACCGATATCGAGCAGCGTCATGCCGGGCTGCAGACCTAGCTTGCCCAGCGCCAGGTCGATCTTGGCGATCTGGGCCTCTTCCAGCGTCATGTCCTCGCGTTCGAAATGCGCGCAGCTGTAGGTCTGGGTCGGATCCAGGAACAGCCGGAAGAAGTCGTCGGACAGGTCGTAGTGTGCCTGCACGTCCTCGAAGTGCGGCGTTAGGTCGTTGACCATGAGGTGTAATGCCTTTCCGGACCCTAGGTGGCCTTTCGGTGCTTGCACGGAACGCACCGATGCTTCCCCCTCCCCGCATGCTCGAGGCATGCTATCCGATACAGGGCCGCCGCACTAAACCGCGATCGAATTTGCCCAGGTCAGGGAACGGATATGAGCGGACGAGCTACTTGGTCATGGTGAACTGGGCGACGTTGATTAGGCCTCTGCGGAAGCGCTCCGCGCATCCGGTCAGATAGTGCATGAAGTTGTTGTAGACCTCTTCGGACTGTACGGCGATGGCGCGTTCGCGGGCAGCCTGTAGGTTGGCGGCCCATGCATCGAGAGTCCGTGCGTAGTGCTGCTGCAGCAGCTGGACATGCTCGATGGTGAAGCCCGCGGCCTGCGCATTGTCGACAATGTCGGGCTCCGATGGCAGCTCGCCGCCCGGGAAGATCGACTCCCGCAGGAATTTGAGGAATCGAAGGTCGCTCATCGTCAGCGCAATGCCCTGTTCGTGCAGCCACCTGCGGTCGTAGGTGAACAGGCTGTGCAGTAGCATCCGCCCGTCATCGGGCAGGATGTCGTAGGAGCGTTCGAAGAACGTCAGATACCGCTCCTTTTTGAACGCGTCGAATGCCTCAAAGCTGACGATCCGGTCGACGTTCTCTTCAAACTCTTCCCAGCCCTGCAGCCGGGCCTCGGCGCGCCGTTGCGTTCCGATTGCGGCCAGGCGGTCTTTGCTGCGTTCATAGTGATTCCGGCTGAGCGTGAGGCCGATGACATTGACGTCGTACTTCTCCACGGCCCGAACGAGCGCCCCGCCCCACCCGCAACCCACGTCGAGTAGCGTCATCCCCGGTTCGAGGTTCAGCTTGTCCAACGCCAGATCCACCTTGGCCAGTTGCGCCTCTTCCAGCGTCATATCGTCACGCTCGAAATAGGCGCAGGTGTAGACCCAGGTGGGATCGAGGAACAACGCGAAGAAGTCATCCGAAATGTCGTAAGCCGACTGTGACTCTTCGTAATATGGTCTCAGCTTGGCCATAGGCGACAACCTCCCGCGCCAACCGTACAACGCCTCGCCGACCGGCTCAGCCGGCCTCAGAGAAGTTGCGCGTCAACTCGCCGATCACCCGATCCCACAGCTGTCTGGGCAGGTCATGGCCCATGCCGTCGATGAGCACCAGGCGCGCGCCGTTGATTGCTCGCGCGACCGCGCGGCCGCCGAACGGCCGCATCAGCTTGTCCGCGCGCCCGTGGATGACGACGGTCGGTGCGACGATGCGCCGGTCGTAGCGCAGCAGGCTGCCGCTGCCCAGTATCGCGCTGAACTGCTGGGCGATTCCCCAGGGATGGAAGTTGCGGTCGTAGCTTTCGGCGGCCTCGGCTCGTACCTGGTCTTCGGGAATCGGGTAGGCCGGGCTGCCGATGATCTTGCTGACCCGGACGGCGTTGTCGACAATGACGTCGCGTGGCGAATCCGGCGGCGGACCCGTGAGCAGCGCCAGCAGCGCGCGTGGCGCCGGCGGTGGCAGAAACCGGTGATTGTTGCTGGAGAAGATGACCGCCAGGGTTTTCGTCCGCTGCGCGAATCGCGCGGCGAAAATCTGGGCGATCATGCCGCCCATCGACGCCCCGACGACGTGCGCGTGCTTGACGTCGAGGTGATCGAGCAACGCCGCGGCGTCGGCGGCCATGTCTTCCAACGTGTAGGCAGCCTGGCTGGGCAGACCGAGCCAGGACCGGACCAACCGCGTGGCCAGTGGCTGTCCCGGGCGGTGGCGCTCGGTCTTGGTGGACAGGCCGACATCGCGGTTGTCGTAGCGGATGACGCGCAGGCCCTTCGCGACGAGCCGCGCGCAGAAGTCGGTCCGCCACAGCAGCATCTGGGCGCCCAGGCCCATGATCAGCAACACCGGCGGGTGGTCGAGGTCACCCATGTCCTCGTAGTACAGCTTCACATCACCGGAGACCGCGGTGCCGCTACGGATGTCCACCGAGACCTCGCCTAAACCTCGATGTCGGATTGATGTTCGCGGCTGACCTCGACCATGAAGTTGGCGAAATATCCGGTCAGCTGCGGGTCCGACATCATCTGCCACCTCGGCGCCAGCAGCTTCATGTAGCGCTCCACGTACAGGAACTGCTTGCCGATCAGCACCAGCTCGCGGGGCAGCTTGACGTCGTAGGCGTCGGCCAGCGCCGAGAGCTGGCGGCCGATGTCGGCATATGACATGTCGCCCAGCGATTGCATGGTCAGCGGGGTGGCGAAGCGCTCCAGGTCTTTGGCGGCCTGGGTCTCGGGCTTCATGGTGCCGACGGCGCCCATGAGCACGACGATCTTGCCGGCGGCTGCGTGGTCCTTCTTCACCAGCAGCGCATACACCAGCTCGCGGAGTAGCCAGCGGGTGCGTGGATCGATGCGGCCCATGATCCCGAAGTCGAAGAACACGATGCGGCCCGCCTCGTCGACGTAGAGGTTGCCCGCGTGCAGGTCGCCGTGGAACAGCCCGTGCCGCAGGCCGCCCTCGAACACCGAAAACAGCAGTGCCTTGACCAGCTCGACACCGTCGAACCCGGCCTTGCGGATCGCGGCGGCGTTGTCGATGCGGATGCCGTGCACCCGTTCCATCGTCAACACCCGCTCGGTGGTGAAGTCCCAGTGCACCTGCGGCACCCGGATGTTTTTGCCCAGCGGCGAGGCGTGTAGGTGGGAGACCCAGGCCTCCATGGACTGCGCCTCGAGGCGAAAGTCCAGCTCCTCGGCCAGGTTGTCGGCGAAGTCGGCGACCACGTCTTGTGCCGAGAGCCGCCGGCCCAGCTTGGCCAGTTCGACGGTCTGCGCGAAGCGCTTGAGGATCTGCAGGTCGGCGGCAACGCGGCGGCGGATGCCCGGCCGCTGGATCTTGACCACCACCTCCTCGCCGCTGCGCAGGGTCGCGTAGTGCACCTGGGCGATGGACGCCGACGCGAACGGCTCTTCCTCGAAGGAGGCGAACAGCCGGGCCGGCTCGTCGCCGAGTTCCTCGACGAAGAGCTTGTGCACCTCGTCGGTTTTTGCGGGCGGCACCCGGTCGAGCAGGCCGCGGAATTCCCGCGACAGCGACTCACCGAATGCTCCCGGGCTGGACGCGATGATCTGGCCGAACTTCACGTATGTCGGTCCCAGATCGGCGAAGGTCTGCGGGAGCTCCTTGATCACCTTCTGTTGCCAGGGCCCTTTTCGGGGGAGCCTGCCGATGAACCGGACGGCGGTGCGGGTGACCTGCCAACCGGTGGCCGCCACCCGGGCAGCTTCGACCGGCAGCGGTACCCGGTCAAGCTTGGCCACCTCGCGGTGTGTGGTGGAACCCATCTGAGCAGTGTGCCAAACCGGGGCAGACAGCTCCCAATTGACGTGAGCCCGCTCACTTGCTGGGTAAGCGTCGCCGAATGTGTAATGAGGGCGGAAATCCGGCCCGATTTCCGCCCTCATTACACATTCGGCGACGCGTGGACTACCTCAAGCCGTACTGGGATACCCACCCGCAGGACCGCGCCGACCTGCGCCGGTTCCTCGCCGATGGCCGTATCGAAGTGATGGGCGGAACCTACAACGAACCCAACACCAACCTCACCAGCCCGGAGACCACCATCCGAAACCTGGTGCACGGCATCGGTTTTCAGCGTGACGTGCTGGGCGCCGAGCCGGCCACCGCGTGGCAGCTCGACGTGTTCGGCCATGACCCGCAATTTCCTGGGCTGGCCGCCGATGCCGGGCTGACGTCGAGTTCCTGGGCCCGCGGGCCACACCACCAGTGGGGTCCGGCCCAAGGCGGGGTAGACCGCATGCAGTTTTGCAGCGAGTTCGAGTGGATCGCGCCGTCGGGTCGCGGCCTGTTGACCCATTACATGCCGGCGCATTATTCGGCGGGCTGGTCGATGGACTCGTCCACCTCGCTGGCCGACGCTGAGGCCGCCACCTACGCGCTGTTCGACCAGCTCAAAAAGGTCGCGCTGACCCGCAACGTGCTCCTGCCGGTGGGCACCGACTACACCCCGCCGAACAAGTGGGTCACCGCCATCCACCGCGACTGGGGTGCGCGCTACACCTGGCCGCGCTTCGTGTGCGCGCTGCCCAAGGAGTTCTTCGCCGCGGTGCGCGCCGAACTGGCCAAGCGTGGTTGGGTGCCGTCGCCGCAGACCCGCGACATGAACCCGATCTACACCGGCAAGGACGTCTCCTACATCGACACCAAACAAGCCAACCGGGCCGCCGAGAACGCCGTCCTGGAAGCCGAGCGGTTCGCGGTGTTCGCCGCGCTGCTGACCGGCGCCGAGTATCCGCAGGCGGCGTTGGCCAAGGCGTGGGTGCAACTGGCCTACGGTGCGCACCACGACGCCATCACCGGCTCGGAGTCCGACCAGGTCTACCTCGACCTGCTGACCGGGTGGCGTGACGCGTGGGAGCTGGGCCGCGCGGCCCGGGACAACTCGCTGCGGTTGCTGTCCGGCGCGGTCGCCGCGTCGCACGATCGCGTCGTCGTGTGGAACCCGCTGACCCAGCGGCGCACCGACATCGTCACTGCCAGGGTCGACCCGCCGCTGCAGGCCGGCGTGCGGGTGTTCGATCCCGACGGGGCTGAGGTGGCCGCGCTCGTCGAGCACGACGGACGGTCGGTCACCTGGCTGGCGTGCGACGTGCCCTCGCTGGGCTGGCGGGTTTACCGGTTGGTGCCCGCCGACGAGGCGCCAGGCTGGGAATTGGTACCCGGCACCGACATCGCCAACGAGCACTATCGGCTGGCCGTCGACCCCGAGCGTGGCGGGGCGTTGTCGTCGCTGGTGCAGGACGGCCGCCAGCTGATCGCCGCCGGCCGGGTAGCCAACGAGCTGGCCCTCTACGAGGAATACCCGTCGCACCCGACTCAGGGGGAGGGTCCGTGGCATCTACTGCCCACGGGGCCGGTGGTGTGCTCCTCGGCATGCCCGGCGCAGGTGCAGGCATACCGCGGCCCGCTCGGTCAGCGGTTGGTCGTGCGGGGGCGGATCGGCACCCTGCTGCGCTACACGCAGACACTCACCTTGTGGGACGGCGTCGACCGGGTGGACTGCCGCACCAGCATCGACGAGTTCACCGGGGAAGACCGCTTGCTGCGGCTGCGCTGGCCGTGTCCGGTACCCGGCGCCATGCCGATCAGCGAAGTGGGGGACGCCGTCGTCGGGCGGGGTTTCGCGTTGCTGCACGAGGGGCCCGAATCGGTGGACACCGCCCAGCATCCGTGGACCCTGGACAACCCGGCCTACGGCTGGTTCGGGTTGTCCTCGGCGGTGCGGGTACGCGCCGGCGATGGGGTGCGCGCGGTGTCGGTGGCCGAGGTGGTGTCGCCGACGGAGACGGTGTCCGGCCCGATGGCGCGCGACCTGATGGTCGCGCTGGTCCGCGCGGGCGTCACCGCGACCTGCAGCGGCGCCGACAAGCCGCGCTACGGCCACCTCGATGTCGATTCCAATCTGCCGGACGCCAGGATCGCGCTCGGTGGGCCGGACCGCAACACGTTCACCAAGGCCGTGCTGGCCGAGGCCGCCCCGGCCTACACCGCCGAACTGCAGCGGCAGCTGGCGAAGACCGGCACGGCCAGGGTGTGGGTGCCGGCCGCGAACCCGTTGGCGCGGGCCTGGCTGCCCGGCGCGGACTTGCGGGCACCGTGCGCGCTGCCGGTGCTGGTGATCGACGGCCGAGACGAGAAGCACCTGCGCGCCGCGGTGGCGTCGCTGGCCGACGACCTGGCCGACGCCGAGATCGTCGTGCACCAGCGGGCCGCGCCGCAAATGGAGCCGTTCGAGGATCGCACGGTCGCGCTGCTCAACCGTGGGGTGCCCAGCTTCGCCGTCGACTCCGAGGGCACCCTGCACACCGCGCTGATGCGGTCGTGCACCGGCTGGCCCTCCGGGGTCTGGATCGACCAGCCGCGACGCACCGCCCCGGATGGCTCGAATTTCCAACTCCAGCACTGGACCCACCACTTCGACTACGCGCTTGTCTGCGGCGGCGGCGATTGGCGGCGCGCCGGCATCCCGGCGCGCAGCGCGCAGTTCTCCCACCCGCTGCTTGCGGTGGCGCCGCGACGGCCACAGGGCGAGCTGCCGGCGGTCGGCTCGCTGCTGCACGTCGAGCCGGCCGACTCGGTGCAGCTGGGCGCGCTCAAGGCGGCCGGCAACCCGCTGGCAGCCGGCAGCGCGCGGCCGGTCCAACCCGCCGCGGTGGCGCTGCGATTGGTGCAAACGACAGGAGCCGACACCCCGGTCACCATCGGCTGCGAGCTGGGCAAGGTAGGCGCCCTCCGGCCGGCCGACCTGCTGGAAACGCCGCTCGCAATGGCAAGGGCGCGCAAGTCGTCCATCGACCTGCACGGCTATCAGGTCGCCACCGTGCTGGCCCGGCTCGACGTGGCCGCTGATATGGCTAACGTGCTGGCGGCCGACGACGTGGCGTTGGCGCCGCACGCCGAGACCGCTCAGCCGCAGTACGCGCGCTATTGGCTGCACAACCGCGGCCCGGCGCCGCTGGGCGGGCTGCCCGCGGTCGCCCACCTGCACCCGCGGCGGGTGCGCGGCCAGCCCGGTGACGACGTGGTGCTGCGCCTGACCGCGGCCAGCGACTGCACCGATTCGGTGCTGGGCGGCGTGGTCGACGTCGTGTGTCCGCTCGGCTGGCCGGCCACACCGGCTCGGTTGCCGTTCACGCTGGGCGCCGGGGCGCACCTGCAGGCCGACATCGCGTTGAGCATTCCCGCCGGCGCGCCGCCGGGACCGTATCCGGTCCGCGCGCAGCTGCGCGTCGTCGACACGGCGGTACCGGCCGCCTGGCGCCAGGTGGTCGAGGACGTGTGCGTGGTCACCGTCGGCGCCGACTCCGATCTGGAGGAGCTGGTCTACCTCGTCGATGGGCCGGCCGACATCGAGCTGGCCGCCGGCGACCGGGCCCGGCTGGCGGTGACGATCGGCAGCCGCGCTCACGCCGAGCTGGCCCTGGATGCGCACTCGATCAGCCCCTGGGGCACCTGGGAGTGGATCGGCCCGCCCGCGCTCGGCGCCGTGCTACCCGCCCGGGGCATGGCCAAGCTGGCTTTCGATGTGACCCCGCCGGCCTGGCTGGAGCCCGGGCAGTGGTGGGCCCTGGTTCGGGTCGGTTGCGCGGGTCAGTTGGTCTATTCGCCGGCGGTGAAGGTGAGCGTGACATGAGCGGGCGAAGCCGATTGCCCGGCTCCTCCTCACGCCGCGACGCGGCGCGCATCGTCGCCGAGCGGGTGGTCGCGACCGTCGCCGGTGTCGCGGTAGCGGTCGACGAGGTCGACGCGGCCGAAGCGCGGCTGCGCGACGGACCGCGCGCGGCCGCGCTGCCGGCGAGCGGCACCAGCGAGGGACGCCAACTGCGGCGCTGGCTCACCCAACTGATCGTGACCGAGCGGGTGGTAGCCGCCGAGGCCGCCGCACGTGGTCTGACCGCGGCGGGCGCCCCCGCCGAGGCGGACCTGCTGCCCGACGCGACGGCTCGGCTGGAGATCGGCAGCGTCGCCGCCGCGGTGCTGGCGGATCCTTTGGCGCGGGCGTTGTTCGCCGCCGTCACCGCGCGGGTCGCGGTCACCGACGACGCCGTGGCCGACTACCATGCCCGCAACCCGCTGCGGTTCGCCGCGCCATGTCCCGGCCAGCACGGCTGGCGTGCCCCGGCGGCGGCCGCCCCACCGCTGGATCAGGTGCGCCGCGCGATCACCGAGCATCTGTTGGGGGCCGCGCGCCGCCGCGCCTTCCGGGTGTGGCTGGACGCGCGCCGGAACGCCCTGGTGGTGCTGGCCCCCGGCTATGAGCACCCCGGCGACCCGCGCCAACCCGACAACACCCGCCGGCACTGATGCTCACCCTTTGCCTCGACATCGGCGGCACCAAGATCGCCGCGGGCCTGGCCGACCCGGCCGGCACGTTGGTGCACACCGCCCAACGTCCCACCCCGGCGTATGGCGGAGCCGAACAGGTCTGGGCCGCGGTCGCCGAGATGATCGCCGACGCGCTCGGCGTGGCGGGGGGCGCGGTCGGTGGTGTGGGGATCGCCTCGGCCGGTCCTATCGACCTACACAGCGGCCGCGTCAGCCCGATCAACATCGGATCCTGGGGCGGCTTTCCGCTGCGGGATCGGGTCGCCGCCGCGGTCCCGGGGGTTCCGGTGCGGCTGGGGGGTGACGGGGTGTGCATGGCGCTCGGCGAGCACTGGCTGGGAGCCGGACGGGGTGCGCGCTTTCTGTTGGGTTTGGTGGTGTCCACCGGGGTGGGCGGCGGGTTGGTGCTCGACGGCGCCCCCTGTCTCGGCCGCACCGGCAACGCCGGTCACGTCGGCCACGTGGTGGTGGATCCGGATGGCTCGCCGTGCCCGTGCGGGGGGCGTGGCTGTGTGGAGACCATCGCGTCCGGCCCGTCGCTGGCGCGCTGGGCGCGGGCCAACGGCTGGTCCGCGCCGCCCGGGGCCGGCGCCAAAGAGCTGGCCGAGGCGGCTGGGGCCGGAGACCCGGTGGCGCTGCGGGCCTTCCGCCGCGGCGCCGCGGCGCTGGCCGCGATGATCGCCTCGGTGGGCGCCGTGTGCGACTTGGATCTCGCCGTCATCGGCGGCGGCGTGGCCAAGTCGGGTCGCCTGCTGTTCGAGCCGTTACGTGCGGCGCTAGCCGACCACGCCCGGCTGGACTTTCTGGCCGGCCTGCGGGTGGTGCCTGCCGAGCTGGGCGGCGCCGCCGGCCTGGTGGGTGCGGCCAGGCTCGCGGCCATCGCATAATGCCGATTGTGAATCTGGCGACGCGACACGCCGGTGCGGCGTCGCGGGATTCACACTCGGCGATACGTGTCGCCGTTTTGGCTGACCGGACCGGGCCAGGCTATTGTGGTTGCCGATCCACCGAAGACCGTCGGTCACCGAGCAATCGGTTGAAGGTCCGGGAGCATCCCGGCGACCCACGCAGGAGGACGAGGCAGCACCGCCGGCGCGCGCCGGCCTAGTTCCACGCCCCGACCGCTTCCTGCGTCGGGGCGTTCGTCGTTCCCGGGTGGTCGCAGACGGCACGTCGTACCCCGACTGCCACCAGACTTGCACCGTCAGGAGGTATGCATGGCCAGGGCTGACAAGGCCACCGCCGTCGCAGACATCGCAGCGCAGTTCAAGGAGTCGACCGCGACGTTGATCACCGAATACCGCGGCTTGACGGTGGCCAACCTGGCCGAGCTACGCAGGTCTCTGACGGGGTCGGCGACCTACGCGGTGGCCAAAAACACACTCATCAAGCGGGCGGCCTCCGAGGCCGGCATCGAGGGCCTCGACGAACTGTTTGTGGGCCCCACCGCGATCGCGTTCGTCACCGGTGAGCCGGTCGACGCCGCCAAGGCCATCAAGACCTTCGCCAAGGAGCACAAGGCGCTGGTCATCAAGGGCGGCTACATGGACGGCCACCCATTGACCGTGGCCGAAGTCGAGCGCATCGCCGACCTGGAGTCCCGCGAGGTGTTACTGGCCAAGCTGGCCGGTGCGATGAAGGGCAACCTGGCCAAGGCGGCCGGGTTGTTCAACGCGCCGGCCTCGCAGCTGGCCCGGCTCGCGGCCGCCCTGCAGGAAAAGAAGGCCTGCCCAGGCCCAGACTCAGCCGAGTAGTCACCCAGTACCCCACACCAGGAAGGACCGCCCATCATGGCAAAGCTCTCCACCGACGAACTGCTGGACGCGTTCAAGGAAATGACCCTGTTGGAGCTCTCCGACTTCGTCAAGAAGTTCGAGGAGACCTTCGAGGTCACCGCCGCCGCTCCAGTCGCCGTCGCCGCCGCCGGTGCCGCCCCGGCCGGTGCCGCCGTCGAGGCTGCCGAGGAGCAGTCCGAGTTCGACGTGATCCTTGAGGCCGCCGGCGACAAGAAGATCGGCGTCATCAAGGTGGTCCGGGAGATCGTTTCCGGCCTGGGCCTCAAGGAGGCCAAGGACCTGGTCGACGGCGCGCCCAAGCCGCTGCTGGAGAAGGTCGCCAAGGAGGCCGCCGACGAGGCCAAGGCCAAGCTGGAGGCCGCCGGCGCCACCGTCACCGTCAAGTAGCTCTGCCCAGCGTGTTCTTTTGCGTCTGCTCGGCCCGTAGCGAACACTGCGCCCGCTCGGGTGAATCTCCCAGCGCGACAAGCAGGTTCACCGTCATCGCGGCGAGCACCGGTTCGACGGCCGCGCCTCGATCGCCGTAGAAGCCGGCCAGCTCGAGCATCACGAAGCCGTGGATCTGTGACCAAAACTGCGCCGCGGTGGCAACTATTGCCGTGTCGTCGTCGGCTCCAAGCGCGGTCGCGAACCGGCCGGCCAGCAGGCACCGGTGCACCGCTCGCACCACATGCGCGAAACTGGGGTGCTGGTGTTCGATCTCGGCAACCTTGAGGGTCAACACGTCGCGCGCTGGCACGTTGATGCCGTGTGCGCTGGTGCTGCCGAACATTAGCCGGTACATGTGCGGGCGCTCGATGGCGTAGCGCCGGTAGGCGGTGCCGATGGCCAGCAGGTCGGCGACCGGATCGGCGGTCTGCGGGACCGTCAGCGCGACATCGAACTGGCGTAGCCCTTCTTCGGCTATGGCGGCGATCAGTCCGCGCATCCCGCCGAAATGGGTGTACACCGCCATCGTCGAGGTGCCTGCTGCGGCGGCCACCTTGCGGGTCTGCAGCGCGTCGGGCCCGTGATCGTCGAGCAGTCGCACGCCGGCGTGCAGCAGCTCGTCGCGAACACCGGTCTGCGAGGTCATCCTTGCCATGTTCTCACCAAGGGCGTACCGTTCCAATATCAGTGAAATAACAATGTTATAGGAGATCGGCATGACCACCGCACAAGCCGCCGAATCCCAAAACCCATATCTCGAGGGCTTCCTGGCGCCGGTGAGCACCGAGGTAACTGCCACCGACCTGCCGGTCACCGGCCGCATTCCGGAACACCTCGACGGGCGTTATCTGCGTAACGGCCCCAACCCGGTCGCGGAGGTCGACCCGGCCACCTACCACTGGTTCACCGGCGACGCCATGGTGCACGGAGTCGCGCTGCGCGACGGGAAGGCCCGCTGGTATCGCAATCGCTGGGTCCGCACACCCGCGGTGTGCGCCGCCCTGGGCGAGCCCATTTCGGCCCGGCCTCACCCGCGCACCGGGATTATCGAGGGCGGTCCCAACACCAACGTGCTGACCCACGCCGGACGCACCCTGGCCTTGGTTGAGGCCGGCGTGGTCAACTACGAACTCACCGATGAGCTGGACACCGTGGGACCCTGTGACTTCGACGGCACCCTGCACGGCGGTTACACCGCCCATCCGCAGCGTGATCCGCACACGGGTGAACTGCACGCGGTGTCCTACTCGTTCGCCCGCGGACACAGAGTGCAGTACTCGGTGATCGGCACCGACGGACACGCTCGTCGGACGGTTGATATCGAGGTGGCGGGATCGCCGATGATGCACAGCTTCTCCCTGACCGACAACTACGTGGTGATCTACGACCTGCCGGTGACCTTCGACCCAATGCAGGTGGTGCCGGCGTCCGTGCCACGCTGGCTGCAACGGCCCGCCAGGTTGGTGATCCAGTCGGTCCTGGGCCGTGTCCGCATCCCCGACCCGATAGCGGCGTTGGGCAACCGGATGCAGGGTCACTCCGATCGCCTCCCGTACGCCTGGAACCCCAGCTACCCGGCGCGCGTCGGTGTCATGCCGCGCGAGGGTGGCAACGAGGACGTGCGGTGGTTCGACATCGAACCCTGCTACGTATACCACCCACTTAACGCCTACTCGGAGTGCCGGAACGGCGCTGAGGTGCTGGTGTTGGACGTGGTGCGCTACTCACGGATGTTTGATCGCGACCGGCGGGGTCCCGGCGGTGACAGCCGGCCCTCGCTGGATCGCTGGACCATCAACCTGGCGACCGGTGCGGTGACCGCCGAATGCCGCGACGATCGGGCGCAGGAGTTTCCCCGCATCAACGAGACTCTGGTGGGTGGGCCGCATCGCTTCGCCTACACCGTCGGCATCGAGGGTGGGTTTCTCGTCGGCGCCGGCGCTGCGTTGTCGACTCCGCTGTATAAACAGGACTGCGTGACCGGGTCCAGCACGGTCGCCTCGCTCGATCCCGACCTGCTGATCGGCGAGATGGTGTTCGTGCCGAACCCGTCGGCGCGTGCAGAAGATGACGGGATTCTCATGGGCTACGGCTGGCACCGCGGCCGCGACGAAGGCCAGCTGCTCTTGCTGGATGCCCAGACTCTCGAGTCGATCGCCACCGTGCACCTGCCACAGCGTGTGCCGATGGGCTTCCACGGCAACTGGGCGCCGACCACCTGACGGCGCCTCGGGTGCGATACAGTGACTCATACCACACAACGGGCCGGTGGCAGCCACGAGCGTCGACAGAAGGGTTTCCCATGGGCGTCAGCATCGAGGTCAACGGACTAACGAAGTCCTTCGGGTCCTCGAGGATCTGGGAAGATGTCACGCTAACGATCCCCGCCGGGGAGGTCAGCGTGCTGCTGGGCCCATCGGGTACCGGCAAATCGGTGTTTCTGAAATCTCTGATCGGCCTCCTGCGGCCGGAGCGCGGCTCGATCATCATCGACGGCACCGACATCATCGAATGCTCGGCCAAGGAGCTTTACGAGATCCGCACATTGTTCGGCGTGCTGTTTCAGGACGGTGCCCTGTTCGGGTCGATGAACCTCTACGACAACACCGCGTTCCCCCTGCGTGAGCACACCAAGAAAAAGGAAAGCGAGATCCGTGACATCGTCATGGAGAAGCTGGCCCTAGTCGGCCTGGGTGGGGACGAGAAGAAGTTCCCCGGCGAGATCTCCGGCGGGATGCGTAAGCGTGCCGGCCTAGCGCGTGCCCTGGTCCTTGACCCGCAGATCATTCTCTGCGACGAGCCCGACTCGGGTCTGGACCCGGTTCGTACCGCCTACCTGAGCCAGCTGATCATGGACATCAACGCCCAGATCGACGCCACCATCCTGATCGTGACGCACAACATCAACATCGCCCGCACCGTGCCGGACAACATGGGCATGTTGTTCCGCAAGCATTTGGTGATGTTCGGGCCGCGGGAGGTGCTACTCACCAGCGACGAGCCGGTGGTGCGGCAGTTCCTCAACGGCCGGCGCATCGGCCCGATCGGCATGTCCGAGGAGAAGGACGAGGCCACCATGGCCGAAGAGCAGGCCCTGCTCGATGCCGGCCACCACGCGGGCGGTGTCGAGGAAATCGAGGGCGTGCCGCCGCAGATCAGCGCGACACCGGGCATGCCGGAGCGCAAAGCGGTCGCCCGGCGTCAGGCTCGGGTTCGCGAGATGTTGCACACGCTGCCCAAAAAGGCCCAGGCGGCGATCCTCGACGATCTCGAGGGCACGCACAAGTACGCGGTGCACGAAATCGGCCAGTAAGGCGCGCGGGGATGCGACCGCCGGACCGCCGCAATCGGATGATTTCGCGTAACTTGCCGCATATCACCCGGAGACCGAATCGGGTCGGCCGCTGGAGGCGGCGCCTGTTCGGGAGCTGATCACGCAACGTTTGTATCTGCTGCCGACCTTCCGTTGGCGGCTCGCGTAGGTGGCACAGTCCGCGAAGTGCTTGGGCCGCTGATCAAGGCGCTCCCGGAGCACAATCCAGACATGTCAGGCCGTCACCGACGCACAGGCGACGGCCCTCGAGCAGCGTGGGAAGAGCCGGGCTCGTCGAGTGGATCACACATTTCGAGGCGCTCTCGTGTATCGAGCGGCACATCAGCCATGCGTGTCTCCTTGTCCTGCCTTCTCCAGAGGAAACCGCTAGTCGTCGGCGCTGACGACCCTCCGCACTCTGATGTCGGGAAGGTGACGCTCTGCGAGTTCGTAGTCGGCATCGTCGTGGAGGACTACTAGGCCCCTGGCCGCCGCAGTGTCGCAGATCAGCAGATCGACAACCGACAGGGCACCCACCGCTCCCGCCCGGGCGAGGCGGTGCTGTGCCGAATCGATCCACCGCCACACGGATTTCGGCACTGGCACATCGGGGTAGACGTCACCAAACATCCGGCTCATCTGGTCGAACTCGTCCGCATTCCGCGCTGATCGGCAGAACTCGGCTCGTTGCGGTTCGCACGACCCGACGGCCCGCTGAGCAGCGCGGAGTTCCAGGCCTCGGTGGGTTCCGGTTGTCGTTGCAGCCGCCAAACCGCTGAGGAATCCACCAGGAAATAGATCAAATCCCGAGGGCCTTCTCGTCGTCCCGCGCGGCCACCCAGCCCTTGTAGTCCCAGCCTTTCGCCTACTCGCGCGAGCGGGCCAGGGCCTCGATGCGCCGAAACCGTTCGACGTAATCGCGCATCGCGAGGTTCACGGCTTCCTTCTTTGTGTGCACGGCGGCGATGCGCATCACATCGGCCAGCGCTTCGTCGTCGAGGTCGATCTGGGTCACCGACACGACGGCCTCCTATGTTGAAGACATATCACATAAACATACGTAACCAACATCGCGAGGAGACCGTCTCGCGCCTGCTCAGGGCAACGATATGGCGCCAGTCAGACCAAGCAGCAATACGATCCCGGGCAATAGGTTGGTCACTTGGTGCGTGACGATGCTGGCCAGTAGACCGCCGGAATAGAACCGTGCCAGCGCGATCGGGATGGCCACCACCACCAGCAGTGGAGCTCGGGCGAACTCGAGATGGGCCAATGCGAAGACCACGGTGGTAACCACCAGCGCCGCCCACCGACCCCAGCGCCGATCCACAGCACCCCAGAGCAGCCCGCGGTAGATGATCTCTTCGCACAGTGGCGCGACGAACACCACGACCAGAAAGACGACCAGCGCCCACGGCCAGGACGCCCGAACGCCACCGAAAATCCTTACTACAGCGGAATTCGCTTCTGGCCCAACGATAGCGGTGTAGACCAGCGACGCCGGAATCGTGACCAGCATTCCGCCGAAACCGAACATCAACCCGAGCCGCAGTCCGCGCCACGACCAGCGCAGCCGCAAGTCGGTGCGGGGGCCGTTGCCGCGGAGCCTGGTGATGAGGATGGCCAGCCCGGCGGCGACCACCGTGGGGGCGGCTAGCGCAAGGGCCAGCACCCCGGCAGACACCGGGCCGTGACCGGTAAGGACAACCGCTAACGAAGTCGAGGCGACCAGGAATACCAGCTCGACGACCAAGAAGGCCCCAAGTCCCCAGCGGTGACTGGGGGCTACGGTATCGGCACGGCCCGCTTCCACGGCTCCGACGGTATCGAAGTGTCACCGCCACCGGCGCTGACGTCGAGCCGGCGGACGGCCGGCTGCTACGCGCGCGGTACCTCGTCGGGCGGATCGGGTTCGGTCGATCGACGCGAAATATGTTGGCGACTGGCAACTTCCGGTGCTTGCCACGGTCTCAACTCTCACCGCCGTGTTGATCCGGACCGACGGATGTGTCGCCGAACCGACCATATCGTGGGCTTGCTGACGCGCTCATCAGTCGGTTCGGGTGGCCACGTGCAACCAGCCCCCGCTCAACACCCCGTGCTCGCCCGGAGTGTTTGACAGGCTTCGTGCAGGCGGGCCGGGGACAGCCGGGTGATGCGGCGTCGGAATGCGGTGCGTGGCAACGTATGAATGTTGTCGAAGTTGACGACGCAGTCGCTCGGAACACGGTTTTCGACGGCCGTGAGCTCCAATTCCGACACCAGGCCTCGGCGGGTGCGGGTTAGGGCCACCACAACGACCGCGCCGATGCGGTCTGCCACCGGATCTCTGGTAAGGACAAGTACTGGTCTGTCACCACCAGGTGTGGCGGCAAACCACAATTCACCGCGCCGCATCGGCCCAGTCGGCCCAGTCCTCCGCCGGCCCCCAGTCGGCGATCTCAGCCAGTGCGTTCTCGTCGTCCGTCAACGGTCGCTCGGTGTAGGCCTGGACATCCTGGTCCGCGGCCAGCGCGGCCAAGTGACGTCGCAGCGCATCGCGCAGCAGCTCGGAGCGGCCGATGTGTAGGCGACGCGCCCACGCGTCGGCCAGGTCGACGTCGTGGTCGTCGGCGCGGAAGCTGAGCATCGTCATACATCGAGTTTAGAGCGTATGACATTGTCGGCCGGCGAGCAGACGCATAAGCCCCCGCACGCTCGGCGTGTCGGGGGCTTATGCGACTGCTCGCCCGGGGCCGTCAGCGGTCGCCGAGCAGGCTGACCATCCCGGCCGCGTCGGGAATGACGTGCACGACATCCGACAGATCGGCGAACGCCGGGTCAGCCGAGACAAGAGCGGTCGCGCCGGCGCTTGCGGCAACCGCCGCGAGCACCGCGTCGCAGGCTTCAAGCCCTGGCGTTGTCTCGAACAGCGTCAGGCCGCGCTTCGAGGTGGCCTCGATTGATGGTGAGTAGCGGCGAGAGCAGTTCGGCATAGTCACACGGCCCAGCGCGGCGGCGTCGCTGCGGTCGCGCCGGCGGGCGCGTACGTGGACGAACTCCTGGATCACCTCGGCGGTGGTGGTCGCAGCGATGCGTTCGTCGGCGATTGCCGCGACGAGATCGCGGCAGGGATCGCGGAGTGGATGCTCGGCGCCTTTGGCATAGACGAGGACGGTGGTGTCGAGCACTATCATCCGCGGCGCGCCCGGAGGGCCTCGAGTTCCTGCTTCAGCTCCCGCGGCTCGGGAACGGACATGTCGGCGGCGTCGAGCAGGCGCCTGCCCGCGGACTTGCGGCGACCGGCGGGGCTGACGAGGCCTCGATCAATGGCCTCACGCACGACGGTTGCGACCGGGACGCCTCGCTCGCGCGCCACCGCGGTGATGCGGCGGTGGCACTCGTCGTCGAGCAGGATCTGGAGCCGATGCGCCAGACGCATGCTCATACATTTAGCATGCTGAAATTTGGGCGGCGGCTGCCATTGCGGTCGCGTTGACCCGCGGACGGCCCAGACGCTGCGGTTGTAGCGTCGATAGGCACGCGTATTAGGGAGGAACAATGCCGCAGCCAAGAACGCATCTGCCGATTCCCAGTGCTGCTCGCACCGGGCTGATCACGTATGACGCGAAGGATCCCGACAGCACCTATCCGCCGATCGAGCAGCTGCGCCCACCGGCGGGTGCCCCGAATGTGTTGCTGATCCTGCTTGACGATGTCGGGTTCGGTGCGTCGAGCGCGTTCGGAGGCCCATGCAGGACGTCGACGGCGGAACTGCTTGCCGGTAACGGGTTGCGGTACAACCGGTTTCACACCACCGCGCTGTGCTCGCCGACGCGTCAGGCGTTGTTAACTGGACGCAACCATCACTCCGCCGGCATGGGCGGTATCACCGAAATCGCCACCGGTGCACCGGGATACAGCTCAGTACTACCGAACACCATGTCGCCGATCGCGCGGACGCTAAAGCTCAACGGCTACAACACCGCCCAGTTCGGCAAGTGCCACGAAGTCCCGGTCTGGCAGACCAGCCCGGTCGGGCCGTTCGACGCGTGGCCCAGCGGCGGCGGTGGTTTCGAATACTTCTACGGGTTTATCGGTGGCGAGGCTAACCAGTGGTATCCGAGTCTGTACGAGGGCACCACGCCGGTCGAGGTGAACCGCACGCCCGAGGAGGGTTACCATTTCATGGCGGACATGACCGACAAGGCCCTCGGCTGGATCGGACAGCAGAAGGCACTGGCCCCCGACCGGCCGTTCTTCGTGTACTTCGCCCCGGGCGCCACCCACGCGCCCCACCACGTTCCGCGGGAGTGGGCCGACAAGTACCGGGGCCGCTTCGATGTGGGCTGGGACGCACTGCGAGAGGAAACCTTCGCCCGGCAAAAGGAACTCGGGGTGATCCCGGCGGACTGCCAGCTGACCGCGCGGCACGCCGAAATCCCGGCGTGGGACGACATGCCGGAGGACCTCAAACCCGTGCTATGCCGGCAGATGGAGGTCTACGCGGGCTTTCTGGAATACACCGACCACCACGTCGGCCGGCTCGTCGACGGCCTGCAGCGCCTCGGTGTGCTCGACGACACGCTGGTGTTCTACATCATCGACGACAACGGCGCCTCGGCCGAGGGCACGATCAACGGCACCTACAACGAGATGTTGAACTTCAACGGCCTGGCCGACATCGAGACGCCGCGGTTCATGACCGACCGGCTCGACAAGTTCGGCGGGCCGGAGTCCTACAACCACTATTCGGTGGGTTGGGCGCATGCGATGGATACCCCCTATCAGTGGACCAAACAAGTGGCCTCGCACTGGGGTGGCACGCGTAACGGCACGATTGTGCACTGGCCCAACGGAATTGCCGCCAAGGGGGAGATGCGCTGGCAGTTTCACCACGTCATCGACGTGGCGCCGACCATCCTGGAGGCGGCGGGGTTGCCGGAACCGTTATTCGTCAACGGCGTGCAGCAACACCCCATCGAAGGGGTCAGCATGGCCTATTCGTTCGACGACGCGCAGGCGCCGGATCGGCACGAGACGCAGTATTTCGAGATGTTCGGAAACCGGGGCATCTACCACAAGGGTTGGACCGCGGTGACCAAGCACAAGACGCCGTGGATTTTGGTTGGCGAGCAGACCGTCGCGTTCGACGACGACGTGTGGGAGCTCTACGACACCACCAAGGATTGGAGCCAGGCCAAAGACTTGGCCAAGGAGATGCCGGAAAAGCTGCATGAGCTGCAGCGGCTGTGGCTGATCGAGGCGACGCGCTACAACGTGCTTCCGCTGGACGACGACACCGCCAGCCGCATCAACCCCGATCTGGCGGGCAGGCCGGTGCTCATCAGGGGCAACACCCAGGTGCTGTTTTCGAACATGGGCCGGTTGTCGGAGAACTGTGTGCTCAACCTCAAGAACAAATCGCACACGGTGACCGCTGAGGTCGAGGTGCCCGAGACCGGTGCTGAGGGCGTGATCGTCGCGCAGGGCGCCAGCATCGGCGGCTGGAGCCTGTATGCCAACGACGGCAAGCTCAAGTACTGCTACAACCTGGGTGGTATCAAGCACTTCTACGCCGAGTCCGCCGACCCGCTGCCGGCCGGCGCCCATCAGGTGCGCATGGAATTCGCTTATGCCGGTGGCGGTTTGGGCAAGGGCGGCGAGGTAACTCTTTATGTCGACGGCCAACAGGTCGGCGAAGGACATGTCGAAGCCACCCTTGCCATCGTCTTCTCGGCCGACGACGGCTGCGATGTCGGCATGGATTCGGGCTCGCCCGTCTCACCCGACTATGCCCCGGGGAGTAACGCGTTCAACGGGCGGATCAAGGGCGTGCAGCTCGCGATCGCCGAGGCCGCCGCTGCTGCGGGCCATCTGGTCGACCCGGAGCACGCGATCCGCATCGCGCTGGCGCGCCAATAGGGCCGCACAGTCAAACGGGGAGGGGACGGCGATGGAAAAGTCACGGTGCCACGCTGTCGCACATGGAGGTGGGTGTGCGGGATCTGCGAAATCGCACAAGTCAGGTGGTCGATGCGGTCAAGGCCGGGGTGCCGGTGACTCTCACGGTACACGGGGAGCCGGTCGCCGATATCGTGCCGCATCGGCGCCGCATCCGCTGGCTGTCGGGGCGCATCTGCGCGATGAGCTCGCCAAGCGCTCGGCCGACCCGCGCCTCACCGATGAACTCAACGACTTGGCCGGTCATACCCTCGACGACCTGTGACCGAGGGCGAGGTCGGGGTAGGCCTGCTAGATACGTCGGTCTTCATTGCGCGCGAGAGCGGCGGTGCAATCGCGGACCTGCCTGAACGCGTGGCGCTTTCGGTTATGACGATCGGTGAGCTGCAACTCGGTCTGCTCAATGCTGGCGATTCGGCGACCCGATCACGACGCGCCGACACCCTCGCGCTAGCGCGCACGGCCGATCAGATCCCTGTCAGTGAAGCGGTGATGATTTCGTTGGCTCGACTCGTCGCGGACTGCCGAGCCGCGGGCGTGCGGCGGTCGGTGAAGCTGACCGACGCTCTCATTGCGGCAACCGCGGAGATCAAGGTGTGACACCGAGGACTGATGAAGGTGCCGCTGCACCCTGCCTGATGCCTGACGTCACGATGCCCGTGAAGCGTGGTGATGCCCGGGGAGCTTTGGGTGTGGGTCCAGCTTTGTTCGTGGTGAGCGTGAGCAGCTCGCTGGTGAGGGCCAGGAGCTGTCGTTGCACGGCGGATTGATCGATTCGACCGCATCCATCTGGAGCTACTGCCCCAGACCGGACTCGCAGCCTTGGCAAGCCGCTACGCGGGCATTCTCACCTGAGGCAACGAAGGGCGCTATGCGCGCATTGTGGGTGAGTCAACGCGAGGACTTGACGGCAGACGCTAAACGGGTCAATCTGTTGGGCAGCATGCGCCGCATGTGGCCAAAGGAAGTCGAGATCGCCAGCTAGCGCCGATATCCGGGGATGGTTATTGCCGGGTATTTGAGGAATGCGCCGTCCTGCGCTATTGTTGGACGTTGCGCTGGCTACTTCCTGCCCACCTCACCCGCCACTTGACACCGTGGTCTTAGTCTGAGCCCAGTTTGCGGCTCAGCGGTTTAGTTGCGTGCGTGAGATCCGGACAGATCGTTCGCCGGCCGAAACCGACAAAATTATCGCGGCGAACGGGCCCGTGGGCACCGCTCCTCTAAGGGCTCTCGTTGGTCGCATGAAGTGCTGGAAGGATGCATCTTGGCAGATTCCCGCCAGAGCAAAACAGCCGCTAGTCCTAGTCCGAGTCGCCCGCAAAGTTCCTCGAATAACTCCGTACCCGGAGCGCCAAACCGGGTCTCCTTCGCTAAGCTGCGCGAACCACTTGAGGTTCCGGGACTCCTTGACGTCCAGACCGATTCGTTCGAGTGGCTGATCGGTTCGCCGCGCTGGCGCGAATCCGCCGCCGAGCGGGGTGATGTCAACCCAGTGGGTGGCCTGGAAGAGGTGCTCTACGAGCTGTCTCCGATCGAGGACTTCTCCGGGTCGATGTCGTTGTCGTTCTCTGACCCTCGTTTCGACGATGTCAAGGCACCCGTCGACGAGTGCAAAGACAAGGACATGACGTACGCGGCTCCACTGTTCGTCACCGCCGAGTTCATCAACAACAACACCGGTGAGATCAAGAGTCAGACGGTGTTCATGGGTGACTTCCCGATGATGACCGAGAAGGGCACGTTCATCATCAACGGGACCGAGCGTGTGGTGGTCAGCCAGCTGGTGCGGTCGCCCGGGGTGTACTTCGACGAGACCATTGACAAGTCCACCGACAAGACGCTGCACAGCGTCAAGGTGATCCCGAGCCGCGGCGCGTGGCTCGAGTTTGACGTCGACAAGCGCGACACCGTCGGCGTGCGCATCGACCGCAAACGCCGGCAACCGGTCACCGTGCTGCTCAAGGCGCTGGGCTGGACCAGCGAGCAGATTGTCGAGCGGTTCGGGTTCTCCGAGATCATGCGATCGACGCTGGAGAAGGACAACACCGTCGGCACCGACGAGGCGCTGTTGGACATCTACCGCAAGCTGCGTCCGGGCGAGCCCCCGACCAAAGAGTCAGCGCAGACGCTGTTGGAAAACTTGTTCTTCAAGGAGAAGCGCTACGACCTGGCCCGCGTCGGTCGCTATAAGGTCAACAAGAAGCTCGGGCTGCATGTCGGCGAGCCCATCACGTCGTCGACGCTGACCGAAGAAGACGTCGTGGCCACCATCGAATATCTGGTCCGCTTGCACGAGGGTCAGACCACGATGACCGTTCCGGGCGGCGTCGAGGTGCCGGTGGAAACCGACGACATCGACCACTTCGGCAACCGCCGCCTGCGTACGGTCGGCGAGCTGATCCAAAACCAGATCCGGGTCGGCATGTCGCGGATGGAGCGGGTGGTCCGGGAGCGGATGACCACCCAGGACGTGGAGGCGATCACACCGCAGACGTTGATCAACATCCGGCCGGTGGTCGCCGCGATCAAGGAGTTCTTCGGCACCAGCCAGCTGAGCCAATTCATGGACCAGAACAACCCGCTGTCGGGGTTGACCCACAAGCGCCGACTGTCGGCGCTGGGGCCCGGCGGTCTGTCACGTGAGCGTGCCGGGCTGGAGGTCCGCGACGTGCACCCGTCGCACTACGGCCGGATGTGCCCGATCGAAACCCCTGAGGGGCCCAACATCGGTCTGATCGGCTCGCTGTCGGTGTACGCGCGGGTCAACCCGTTCGGGTTCATCGAAACGCCGTACCGCAAGGTGGTCGACGGCGTGGTTAGCGACGAGATCGTGTACCTGACCGCCGACGAGGAGGACCGCCACGTGGTGGCACAGGCCAATTCGCCGATCGATGCGGACGGTCGCTTCGTCGAGCCGCGCGTGCTGGTCCGCCGCAAGGCGGGCGAGGTGGAGTACGTGCCCTCGTCTGAGGTGGACTACATGGACGTCTCGCCCCGCCAGATGGTGTCGGTGGCCACCGCGATGATTCCCTTCCTGGAGCACGACGACGCCAACCGTGCCCTCATGGGGGCAAACATGCAGCGCCAGGCGGTGCCGCTGGTCCGTAGCGAGGCCCCGCTGGTGGGCACCGGGATGGAGCTGCGCGCGGCGATCGACGCCGGCGACGTCGTCGTCGCCGAAGAAAGCGGCGTCATCGAGGAGGTGTCGGCCGACTACATCACTGTGATGCACGACAACGGCACCCGGCGTACCTACCGGATGCGCAAGTTTGCCCGGTCCAACCACGGCACTTGCGCCAACCAGTGCCCCATCGTGGACGCGGGCGACCGAGTCGAGGCCGGTCAGGTGATCGCCGACGGTCCCTGTACTGACGACGGCGAGATGGCGCTGGGCAAGAACCTGCTGGTGGCCATCATGCCGTGGGAGGGCCACAACTACGAGGACGCGATCATCCTGTCCAACCGCCTGGTCGAAGAGGACGTGCTCACCTCGATCCACATCGAGGAGCATGAGATCGATGCTCGCGACACCAAGCTGGGTGCGGAGGAGATCACCCGCGACATCCCGAACATCTCCGACGAGGTGCTCGCCGACCTGGATGAGCGGGGCATCGTGCGCATCGGTGCCGAGGTTCGCGACGGGGACATCCTGGTCGGCAAGGTCACCCCGAAGGGTGAGACCGAGCTGACGCCGGAGGAGCGGCTGCTGCGTGCCATCTTCGGTGAGAAGGCCCGCGAGGTGCGCGACACTTCGCTGAAGGTGCCGCACGGCGAATCCGGCAAGGTGATCGGCATTCGGGTGTTTTCCCGCGAGGACGAGGACGAGTTGCCGGCCGGTGTCAACGAGCTGGTGCGTGTGTATGTGGCTCAGAAACGCAAGATCTCCGACGGTGACAAGCTGGCCGGCCGGCACGGCAACAAGGGCGTGATCGGCAAGATCCTGCCGGTTGAGGACATGCCGTTCCTTGCCGACGGCACCCCGGTGGACATTATTTTGAACACCCACGGCGTGCCGCGACGGATGAACATCGGCCAGATTTTGGAGACCCACCTGGGTTGGTGTGCCCACAGCGGCTGGAAGGTCGACGCCGCCAAGGGGGTTCCGGACTGGGCCGCCAGGCTGCCCGACGAACTGCTCGAGGCGCAGCCGAACGCCATTGTGTCGACGCCGGTGTTCGACGGCGCCCAGGAGGCCGAGCTGCAGGGCCTGTTGTCGTGCACGCTGCCCAACCGCGACGGTGACGTGCTGGTCGACGCCGACGGCAAGGCCATGCTCTTCGACGGGCGCAGCGGCGAGCCGTTCCCGTACCCGGTCACGGTTGGCTACATGTACATCATGAAGCTGCACCACCTGGTGGACGACAAGATCCACGCCCGCTCCACCGGGCCGTACTCGATGATCACCCAGCAGCCGCTGGGCGGTAAGGCGCAGTTCGGTGGCCAGCGGTTCGGGGAGATGGAGTGCTGGGCCATGCAGGCCTACGGTGCTGCCTACACCCTGCAGGAGCTGTTGACCATCAAGTCCGATGACACCGTCGGCCGCGTCAAGGTGTACGAGGCGATCGTCAAGGGTGAGAACATCCCGGAGCCGGGCATCCCCGAGTCGTTCAAGGTGCTGCTCAAAGAACTGCAGTCGCTGTGCCTCAACGTCGAGGTGCTATCGAGTGACGGTGCGGCGATCGAACTGCGCGAAGGTGAGGACGAGGACCTGGAGCGGGCCGCGGCCAACCTGGGAATCAATCTGTCCCGCAACGAATCCGCAAGTGTCGAGGATCTTGCGTAAAGCTGTCGCAAAATTACTAAACCCGTTAGGGGAAAGGGAGTTACGTGCTCGACGTCAACTTCTTCGATGAACTCCGCATCGGTCTTGCTACCGCGGAGGACATCAGGCAATGGTCCTATGGCGAGGTCAAAAAGCCGGAGACGATCAACTACCGCACGCTTAAGCCGGAGAAGGACGGCCTGTTCTGCGAGAAGATCTTCGGGCCGACTCGCGACTGGGAATGCTACTGCGGCAAGTACAAGCGGGTGCGCTTCAAGGGCATCATCTGCGAGCGCTGCGGCGTCGAGGTGACCCGCGCCAAGGTGCGTCGTGAGCGGATGGGCCACATCGAGCTTGCCGCGCCCGTCACCCACATCTGGTACTTCAAGGGTGTGCCCTCGCGGCTGGGGTATCTGCTGGACCTGGCCCCGAAGGACCTGGAGAAGATCATCTACTTCGCTGCCTACGTGATCACCTCGGTCGACGAGGAGATGCGCCACAATGAGCTCTCCACGCTCGAGGCCGAAATGGCGGTGGAGCGCAAGGCCGTCGAAGACCAGCGCGACGGCGAACTAGAGGCCCGGGCGCAAAAGCTGGAGGCCGACCTGGCCGAGCTGGAGGCCGAGGGCGCCAAGGCCGATGCGCGGCGCAAGGTTCGCGACGGCGGCGAGCGCGAGATGCGCCAGATCCGTGACCGCGCGCAGCGTGAGCTGGACCGGTTGGAGGACATCTGGAGCACTTTCACCAAGCTGGCGCCCAAGCAGCTGATCGTCGACGAAAACCTCTACCGCGAACTCGTCGACCGCTACGGCGAGTACTTCACCGGTGCCATGGGCGCGGAGTCGATCCAGAAGCTGATCGAGAACTTCGACATCGACGCCGAAGCCGAGTCGCTGCGGGATGTCATCCGAAACGGCAAGGGGCAGAAGAAGCTTCGCGCCCTCAAGCGGCTGAAGGTGGTTGCGGCGTTCCAACAGTCGGGCAACTCGCCGATGGGCATGGTGCTCGACGCCGTCCCGGTGATCCCGCCGGAGCTGCGCCCGATGGTGCAGCTCGACGGCGGCCGGTTCGCCACGTCCGACTTGAACGACCTGTACCGCAGGGTGATCAACCGCAACAACCGGCTGAAAAGGCTGATCGATCTGGGTGCGCCGGAAATCATCGTCAACAACGAGAAGCGGATGCTGCAGGAATCCGTGGACGCGCTGTTCGACAATGGCCGCCGCGGCCGGCCCGTCACCGGGCCGGGCAACCGTCCGCTCAAGTCGCTTTCCGATCTGCTCAAGGGCAAGCAGGGCCGGTTCCGGCAGAACCTGCTCGGCAAGCGTGTCGACTACTCGGGCCGGTCGGTCATCGTGGTCGGCCCGCAGCTCAAGCTGCACCAGTGCGGTCTGCCCAAGCTGATGGCGCTGGAGCTGTTCAAGCCGTTCGTGATGAAGCGGCTGGTGGACCTCAACCATGCGCAGAACATCAAGAGCGCCAAGCGCATGGTGGAGCGCCAGCGCCCCCAAGTGTGGGATGTGCTCGAAGAGGTCATCGCCGAGCACCCGGTGTTGCTGAACCGCGCACCCACCCTGCACCGGTTGGGTATCCAGGCCTTCGAGCCAATGCTGGTGGAAGGCAAGGCCATTCAGCTGCACCCGTTGGTGTGTGAGGCGTTCAATGCCGACTTCGACGGTGACCAGATGGCCGTGCACCTGCCTTTGAGCGCCGAAGCGCAGGCCGAGGCTCGCATTTTGATGTTGTCCTCCAACAACATCCTGTCGCCGGCATCTGGGCGTCCGTTGGCCATGCCGCGGCTGGACATGGTGACCGGGCTGTACTACCTGACCACCGAGGTCCCCGGGGACACCGGCGAATACCAGCCGGCCAGCGGGGATCACCCGGAGACTGGTGTCTACTCTTCGCCGGCCGAAGCGATCATGGCGGCCGACCGCGGTGTCTTGAGCGTGCGGGCCAAGATCAAGGTGCGGCTGACCCAGCTGCGGCCGCCGGTCGAGATCGAGGCCGAGCTATTCGGCCACAGCGGCTGGCAGCCGGGCGATGCGTGGATGGCCGAGACCACGCTGGGCCGGGTGATGTTCAACGAGCTGCTGCCGCTGGGTTATCCGTTCGTCAACAAGCAGATGCACAAGAAGGTGCAGGCCGCCATCATCAACGACCTGGCCGAGCGTTACCCGATGATCGTGGTCGCCCAGACCGTCGACAAGCTCAAGGACGCCGGCTTCTACTGGGCCACCCGCAGCGGCGTGACGGTGTCGATGGCCGACGTGCTGGTGCCGCCGCGCAAGAAGGAGATCCTCGACCACTACGAGGAGCGCGCGGACAAGGTCGAAAAGCAGTTCCAGCGTGGCGCTTTGAACCACGACGAGCGCAACGAGGCGCTGGTGGAGATTTGGAAGGAAGCCACCGACGAGGTCGGTCAGGCGTTGCGGGAGCACTACCCCGACGACAACCCGATCATCACCATCGTCGACTCCGGCGCCACCGGCAACTTCACCCAGACTCGAACGCTGGCCGGTATGAAGGGCCTGGTGACCAACCCGAAGGGTGAGTTCATCCCGCGTCCGGTCAAGTCCTCCTTCCGTGAGGGCCTGACCGTGCTGGAGTACTTCATCAACACCCACGGCGCTCGAAAGGGCTTGGCGGACACCGCGTTGCGCACCGCCGACTCCGGCTACCTGACCCGACGTCTGGTGGACGTGTCCCAGGACGTGATCGTGCGCGAGCACGACTGCCAGACCGAGCGCGGCATCGTCGTCGAGCTGGCCGAGCGTGCACCCGACGGCACGCTGATCCGCGACCCGTACATCGAAACCTCGGCCTACGCGCGGACCCTGGGCACCGACGCGGTCGACGAGGCCGGCAACGTCATCGTCGAGCGTGGTCAAGACCTGGGCGATCCGGAGATTGACGCTCTGTTGGCTGCTGGTATTACCCAGGTCAAGGTGCGTTCGGTGCTGACGTGTGCCACCAGCACCGGCGTGTGCGCGACCTGCTACGGGCGTTCCATGGCCACCGGCAAGCTGGTCGACATCGGTGAAGCCGTCGGCATCGTGGCCGCCCAGTCCATCGGCGAACCCGGCACCCAGCTGACCATGCGCACCTTCCACCAGGGTGGCGTCGGTGAGGACATCACCGGTGGTCTGCCCCGGGTGCAGGAGCTGTTCGAGGCCCGGGTACCGCGTGGCAAGGCGCCGATCGCCGACGTCACCGGCCGGGTTCGGCTCGAGGACGGCGAGCGGTTCTACAAGATCACCATCGTTCCTGACGACGGCGGTGAGGAAGTGGTCTACGACAAGATCTCCAAGCGGCAGCGGCTGCGGGTGTTCAAGCACGAAGACGGTTCCGAACGGGTGCTCTCCGATGGCGACCACGTCGAGGTGGGCCAGCAGCTGATGGAAGGCTCGGCCGACCCGCATGAGGTGCTGCGGGTGCAGGGCCCCCGCGAGGTGCAGATACACCTGGTTCGCGAGGTCCAGGAGGTCTACCGCGCCCAAGGTGTGTCGATCCACGACAAGCACATCGAGGTGATCGTTCGCCAGATGCTGCGCCGGGTGACCATCATCGACTCGGGCTCGACGGAGTTTTTGCCTGGCTCGCTGATCGACCGCGCGGAGTTCGAGGCAGAGAACCGCCGAGTGGTGGCCGAGGGCGGTGAGCCCGCGGCCGGCCGTCCGGTGCTGATGGGCATCACGAAGGCGTCGCTGGCCACCGACTCGTGGCTGTCGGCGGCGTCGTTCCAGGAGACCACTCGCGTGCTGACCGATGCGGCGATCAACTGCCGCAGCGATAAGCTCAACGGTCTGAAGGAAAACGTGATCATCGGCAAGCTGATCCCGGCCGGTACCGGTATCAACCGCTACCGCAACATCGCGGTGCAGCCCACCGAGGAGGCCCGCGCTGCGGCGTACACCATCCCGTCGTATGAGGATCAGTACTACAGCCCGGACTTCGGTGCGGCCACCGGTGCTGCCGTCCCGCTGGACGACTACGGCTACAGCGACTACCGCTAGGTGGGCGAGCAGACGCAGAATCGCACGCGAAATGCCTGCGCGATGCGATTCTGCGTCTGCTCGCCGTGGTGGATGAGCCGGTCTTGCATCGCCGATGCGGGAAACCCATGCATGCGTTGGGGCACGACGCCGGCCTGGCCGCCAGATTGGCGCTGCCCGCCGCCCCGTTCAACATGAGTGGCAATCCCGCCATCTGCCTGCCTGCGGGGGACACGTCGTGAGGAACCCCGGTCGGGGTTTAGTTTATCGGCCGTGAATTCGCCGAACGGTTGCTCGTCCAAGCCGGCCACGCATTCCAGCAGGCCACTGCGTTCCATCGCCGACGCCCAGGCATGGCCTGGGTTGGTGATTGCGGCCGCCGAGTCAAACAACCGTGAACTCGCGCGTCGTCGCGCTGAACGCTGTAAGCATGCCGTTGCGATCGCGTGCGGTGCCGTGGTGGACGATGCGGTATTGCCCGGGCGTGGTATCGCCGGGAACATCCCAGCGAATGCTGACATGCGATCCGGCCCGCCCTTGGCGCTGCCAGCGAAAGCTCGTGGCCCAGTCGCCGTCGTCAGCAATCCGCACCCAGCTGGCACCTTCCCGGCGGACCACTTCGAGGTAGGTGCCGCCGCGGCGCAGATCGTTATTGGGCAGCGCGCTGACGAAAACGGCTTCCACCGCCTGACCCGGTCGGTACGTCGCCGAGGGCTCGGCGATGACCGCTCCGAACGACCCGGCATCGGCGGGCGCGCCGCGCACCCAGCTCAGCTCCCGGGTGGGCCGCGGCCGGCGACCGAGCGTCACCGGACGGCCGTCGCGCATGGCCTCGGCGAGTTCGGCCACGGTCTGCATGAGGGCGCACAGTTCCCATCGACCGAACAACGTGCTGCCGCCCTCGTAGCGCTGTTCGAGATACTCTTCGGGCGTTGTCACGTAATGGATGTAGGCGTTGGTGTAGCCCACGCAGAGCACGTCGGCCAGGTCGGCGCCAACAATCGAAGCCACCATGCGGCGCAGCCTAAGCCCCGCGACGATGGTCGGTTCGCCCGGAATACCGATCAGATAGAGGCGACCGATTCGCACGAGCTGAACGGGAACAATTTCCTGGACAAAGGGGTGTATCCGGTTCGGCAGGCGTGCGGGCATCACAATGCCTTTGGGGGCCTGTGCCGCTGCCGTCGGCCTTGCCAGCCGGTACATGGCGCGGGATAGTCTGTCCCAGAACGGGTTTCGCCCTTGGCGAAAGCCATGGAAGCCCGGGCCCTCGTCGGTGCCTGCCATGGCCCCGGCGCCAAACATCGGACGCCCGGTGCGGCGCTCTTCACCGTCTGGTGTGTACTCGCCGCGCACGAGCACAGAACCGAGATCGACATAGGTGAACCGGGCATCAATGCCAGCGCCGATGGGCGTCGCTCCGCTCAACTGCGTGAAAGCATCCTCGAACTGGCACAACCCGGTACGACGGGTGTTGTCGAATTCCCGGTCTGGTGGGGCCTCGGGAGAAAGGGGCCCGTCGACATTCGGGCTCATGTCGCCCGGATTCGTCTGTGCGAAGGCGGCGATGAAGTCGGGCTGGCCGGCGAGATAATCCGCGCCGCCCACGGTGCGTTCCCAGTGATAGGCCGCGAAACCCTTGTTGTCTCCGGAGATGAGGTGGTTGCGATTCGTCATGCTCGTACCGTGGGTAGCGAAGAAATGGATCACGCCCACGGTGGCCTCGCCCCGGTCGATACGCACGAGCGTGGTATGCGGGTCGACGCGTTTCGGGAAGAACGCCTTGTCGGCCGGCGGGTTGCGGTCGAACGCTGATGGGGATCGATTGATGCTTGCGCCGTACAGCTCGCCGTGCGAGAGCGAAACCTCGGCGGGCGCCACATCGGCATGCGCATGTTCCACCGATTCGACAATTCCGTCGACGATCGCCGCAAAGGTTGCCGGCCGAAAGCCGCTCGTGGTCAGGTTGTACAGCAGGTATCCGCAGTACCCGCCAGGCCCGGCGTGGGTGTGGGTCGCCGTGATCAGTGTGTTCTGCTCCGAGTAGGTATCGCCATACAAATCGGCCAACCGGCGCAGCACTTCCTCATTCACGTTTTGCATGGGCAGCGGCAGTTCGGCGACAATCAGCAGCAACCGCGCGTCCCCGTCCTGGGAATCGTCCCGGAACACAAACGCCCGTGACCTAAGTCGCTGGTGAATGCCGGCGGTGCGCTGGTCGGACTTGCCGTAGCCGAGCATGCCGCAGTCCGCCGCCTCACCAGTGATGTCGGCGATGCCGCGCCCTACACTAAGCATTGCCTAATCCTCCGCACCAGCAGCAAATTTCACGAGCGCTGACTACGCGCTGCTCCGGGGAAACGTATCCCACAAGGAGAAACACTTTATGCGCCGGGGCCCACGAATACGGACGGCAGCATCCCGTGCCGCGGCTGGCCGGACGTGATCCGAGGGTGTGGGTCTCACCAGATCGGTCTCACTAGACTTGGGTTGTGCTCATTGGTTCGCATGTCAGCCCAACCGATCCGCTGGCCGCAGCGGAGGCCGAAGGCGCTGACGTAGTGCAGATTTTCCTTGGCAATCCGCAGAGCTGGAAGGCTCCCAAGCCGCGGGACGACGCCGCCGCGCTGAAAGCCGCGACCCTGCCCATCTACGTGCATGCGCCCTACCTGATCAACCTTGCGTCGGCGAACAATCGCGTGCGGATCCCGTCGCGCAAGATCCTGCAAGAGACCTGTGCTGCGGCGGCCGACATTGGCGCAGCGGCGGTGATCGTGCACGGTGGGCACGTCGCCGACGACAACGACATCGACAAGGGCTTCCAGCGCTGGCGCAAGGCGCTGGACCGGCTGGAAACCGAGGTTCCCGTCTACCTGGAAAACACCGCCGGCGGCGATCACGCGATGGCGCGCCGCTTCGACACCATCGCCCGGCTCTGGGACGTCATCGGCGACACCGGAATCGGGTTTTGCCTGGACACCTGCCACACCTGGGCGGCCGGCGAGGCGCTGACCGATGCCGTCGATCGGATCAAAGCAATTACCGGCCGCATCGATCTGGTGCACTGCAACGACTCCAGGGACGAAGCGGGATCGGGCCGTGACCGCCACGCCAACCTCGGCAGCGGCCAGATTGATCCTGACCTGCTGGTGGCTGCCGTCAAGGCGGCCGGCGCGCCGGTGATCTGCGAAACCGCCGACCAAGGTCGCAAGGACGACATCGCGTTTCTGCGGGAAAGAACCGGCAGCTGACTTCAAGCCCCGCGGCACCTACCGTTGACTTATGCTCCGCAGGGTCGCCATACTGCTCGCCGCTGTGCTTGCGTTCGCGGGCTGCTCGGGGGGAACGAGGTTGGCGGCGGGCTTCGGCAATGGCAATAGCGTGCACACCCTCGATGTCGATGGAGCCGGCCGCAGCTACCGGCTTTATAAGCCCGTCGGGTTGCCGTCCTCGGCGCCGCTGGTCGTCATGTTGCACGGCGGGTTCGGCAGCGCCAAGCAAGCCGAAAGGTCTTATGGCTGGGACGAATTGGCCGACTCCGAGAAGTTCCTCGTCGCCTACCCCGATGGCTATCACAGGGCTTGGAATGCCAATGGCGGAGGCTGCTGCGGCCGGCCCGCACGTGAAGGCGTCGACGACATCGGCTTCGTCCGCGCGGTCGTCGCCGACATCGCCAACAATGTCAGCATCGACCCCGCCCGGGTCTACGTCACGGGCATGAGCAACGGTGCCATCATGTCCTACACGCTGGCCTGCAACACCAGCATCTTCGCGGCGATCGGCGTCGTTTCGGGCACGCAACTAGACCCCTGTCAGTCCCCGCGTCCGGTGTCGGTCATCCACATCCATGGCACGGCCGATCCGCTGGTCCGCTACCACGGCGGGCCCGGCGCCGGGTTCGCGCGCATCGACGGTCCGCCGGTGCCCGATCTCAATGCGTTCTGGCGCGAGGTCAACCGGTGCGGCGCGCTGGATACCACGACCGAAGGTCCGGTCACCACATCGGGCGCCACATGCGCCGACAATCGCCGTGTCGTGCTGCTCACCGTCGATGACGCCGGCCACCGATGGCCGTCATTTGCCACCCAGACACTGTGGCGATTCTTTGCAGCGCACTTCAGATGAGGACAAAACCATCCGTTACATTCTCTTGTGCAGTTGTAGAAAAAACGTAACATGGTGGCATGTCAGATACGCATGTCGTCACCAACCAGGTTCCGCCCTTGGAGAACTACAATCCCGCGTCATCCCCGGTGCTCATCGAGGCTCTGATCCAGGAGGGTGGCCAGTGGGGCCTGGATGAAGTAAACGAGGTCGGGGCAATTTCTGCCAGCTGCCAAGCCCAACGCTGGGGAGAGCTTGCAGACCGCAACCGGCCCATCCTGCATACCCACGACGCTTACGGGTACCGGGTCGATGAGGTGGAGTACGACCCGGCCTACCACGAGCTGATGCGTACCGCGATCACCCATGGCATGCACGCCGCACCGTGGGCTGACGACCGCCCGGGTGCGCACGTGGTGCGAGCGGCCAAGACATCGGTGTGGACCGTCGAGCCGGGCCATATCTGCCCCATCTCGATGACCTACGCCGTCGTTCCGGCGCTGCGGTATAACTCCGAGCTGGCTGCGGTCTACGAGCCGCTGCTGACCAGTCGTGAGTACGACCCGGAGCTGAAGCCGGCGACCACGAAGGCCGGCATCACCGCCGGCATGTCGATGACCGAGAAGCAGGGTGGCTCCGACGTGCGCGCTGGCACCACCCAGGCGACCCCGAATGCGGACGGCAGCTACAGCTTGACCGGCCACAAGTGGTTCACTTCGGCGCCGATGTGCGACATCTTCCTGGTGCTCGCGCAGGCACCGGACGGGCTGTCGTGCTTCCTGCTGCCGCGGGTGCTGCCCGACGGCACCCGCAACCGAATGTTCTTGCAGCGGCTCAAGGACAAGCTCGGCAACCACGCAAACGCCTCGAGCGAGGTCGAATACGACGGTGCCGTCGCGTGGCTGGTGGGCGAGGAGGGCCGCGGCGTGCCGACCATCATCGAGATGGTCAACCTCACCCGGCTGGACTGCGCTCTGGGCAGTGCCACCAGCATGCGCACCGGCCTAACCCGCGCCGTCCACCATGCCCAGCATCGGAAGGCGTTCGGCGCCTACCTGATCGACCAGCCGTTGATGCGCAACGTGCTGGCCGACCTGGCGGTGGAGGCCGAGGCCGCCACCATCGTGGCAATGCGGATGGCCGGTGCCACCGACAACGCGGTGCGCGGGAACGAGACCGAAGCGCTGCTGCGTCGCATCGGCCTGGCGGCCGCCAAGTACTGGGTGTGCAAGCGCTCCACCGCTCACGCCGCCGAAGCGCTGGAGTGCCTGGGCGGCAACGGTTATGTCGAGGATTCCGGGATGCCCCGGCTCTACCGGGAGGCGCCGTTGATGGGCATCTGGGAGGGCTCGGGCAATGTCAGCGCGCTAGATACCTTGCGCGCCATGGCAACCCGGCCCGCATGCGTCGAGGTGCTGTTTGACGAGCTGGCCCGCAGCGCAGGCCAGGACCCCAGGCTGGACGGCCACGTCGAAAGGCTGCGTCCGCAGCTGGGCGATCTTGACACGATCGGTTATCGAGCCCGCAAGATTGCCGAAGACATCTGCCTGGCGTTGCAGGGATCGTTGTTGGTGCGCCACGGACATCCCGCCGTCGCCGAGGCGTTTCTGGCCACTCGGCTCGGCGGCCAGTGGGGCGGAGCGTACGGCACCATGCCGGCCGGTCTGGATCTCGCGCCCATCCTCGAGCGTGCGCTGGTAAAAGGCTGAGCGGCCGCTGATGACACACGCGATCAGGCCGGTCGATTTCGACAACCTGAAGACGATGACCTATGAGGTCACCGGTCGGATTGCGCGGATCACCTTCAACCGGCCGGAGAAGGGCAACGCGATCATCGCAGACACCCCGCTGGAGTTGTCTGCTCTGGTGGAGCGTGCCGATCTGGATCCAGGCGTGCATGTCATTCTGGTGTCCGGTCGCGGCGAGGGATTCTGTGCCGGCTTCGACCTGTCCGCCTACGCCGAGGGGTCGTCGTCGACCGGGGGCGGCGGCGCATACCAAGGCACGGTGCTAGATGGCAAGACCCAGGCCGTCAACCACCTACCGAACCAGCCGTGGGACCCGATGATCGACTACCAGATGATGAGCCGGTTCGTGCGCGGATTCGCCAGTCTGATGCATGCCGACAAGCCGACGGTGGTCAAGATCCACGGCTACTGCGTGGCCGGCGGCACCGACATCGCGCTGCACGCCGATCAGGTGATCGCCGCCGCCGACGCCAAGATCGGCTACCCGCCCACCCGGGTGTGGGGGGTGCCGGCGGCGGGCCTGTGGGCGCACCGGCTCGGCGACCAGCGGGCCAAACGGCTGCTGTTCACCGGCGATTGCATCACCGGCGCGCAGGCCGCCGAGTGGGGCCTGGCGGTCGAGGCGCCGGAGCCGGCTGACCTCGACGAGCGGACCGAGCGACTGGTGGCCCGGATCGCCGCACTGCCGGTCAATCAATTGATCATGGTCAAGCTCGCGCTCAATTCCGCTCTGCTGCAACAGGGTGTGGCCACCAGCAGGATGGTCAGCACCGTGTTCGACGGCGCCGCTCGGCACACACCCGAGGGGCACGCGTTTGTCGCCGACGCGGTCGAGCACGGCTTCCGGGATGCGGTGCGGCGCCGTGACGAGCCGTTTGGCGACTACGGCCGTCAAGCATCGCGGGTGTAACCATGCCGGCCATGACCGCCCGTTCGGTGGTACTCAGCGTGCTGCTCGGTGCTCATCCCGCGTGGGCCACCGCAAGCGAATTGATCCAGCTGACAGCGGATTTCGGTATCAAGGAGACGACGTTGCGGGTCGCGCTGACCCGCATGGTCGGTGCCGGGGATCTGGTCCGGTCCGCGGACGGCTACCGGCTCTCGGATCGGTTGCTGGCCCGCCAGCGCCGACAAGATGAGGCCATGCGCCCACGGACCCGCGCTTGGCACGGAAACTGGCACATGCTGATTGTCACCAGCATCGGCACCGATGCTCGTACCCGGGCCGCACTGCGAACCTGCATGCACCACAAGCGTTTCGGTGAATTGCGGGAAGGGGTGTGGATGCGGCCGGACAATCTCGACCTCGACTTGGAGTCCGACGTTGCGGCCCGGGTTAGGATGCTGACGGCCCGCGACGAGGCCCCCGCCGACTTGGCCGGGCAGCTGTGGGATCTGTCGGGGTGGACCGAGGCCGGCCACCGGTTGCTCGGCGACATGGCAGCGGCCACCGACATGCCCGGGCGATTTGTGGTGGCTGCGGCGATGGTGCGCCACCTGCTCACCGATCCGATGTTGCCCGCTGAACTGTTGCCCGCCGACTGGCCGGGCGCCGGGTTACGGGCGGCGTACCACGACTTCGCCACTGCAATGGCGAAACGACGCGATGCAACTCAACTCCTGGAGGTGACATGAGTGATCTGGTGCGTGTGGAGCGCAAAGGTCGGGTGACCACGGTGATTCTGAACCGGCCGGCCTCCCGCAACGCGGTCAACGGCCCGACCGCCGCGGCGTTGTGCGCGGCGTTCGAGCAATTCGACCGGGACGACGCCGCGTCGGTGGCCGTACTCTGGGGTGCGGGTGGAACCTTTTGTGCGGGAGCCGATTTGAAGGCCTTTGGCACACCGGAGGCCAACTCTGTGCACCGGACGGGTCCCGGCCCGATGGGGCCGTCACGAATGATGCTGTCCAAACCTGTGATCGCCGCCGTCAGCGGCTACGCCGTCGCCGGGGGGCTGGAATTGGCACTGTGGTGCGACCTGCGGGTGGCCGAGGAAGACGCCGTGTTCGGTGTGTTTTGCCGTCGCTGGGGGGTACCGCTCATCGACGGCGGCACCGTGCGACTGCCACGGCTGATCGGGCACAGCCGCGCGATGGACATGATCCTCACTGGCCGTGGGGTGCCGGCCGACGAAGCGCTGGCCATGGGGTTGGCCAATCGGGTGGTGCCCAAGGGTCAAGCCCGACAGGCGGCTGAGGAGTTGGCGGCGCAATTGGCCGCGCTGCCGCAGCAGTGTCTGCGATCGGATCGGCTGTCGGCGCTGCACCAGTGGGGCCTGCCCGAGTCCGCGGCGCTCGACCTCGAGTTCGCCAGCATCGCGCGGGTGGCCGGCGAGGCGCTAGAGGGGGCGAGACGGTTCGCCGCGGGTGCCGGTCGGCATGGGGCCCCGGCACCTCGGGCCGAACAGGGCGACACGCTTTAGGCGGGTACGGCTCAGACCAAGGCGAAGGTCCGTGCCGATGCCGGCGAGGGCCACGGCTGCGGAATGGGTCGTTGCCGGACAACCTGGGGCCACCAGAACCACTTTCCGAGGAGGGCCGCGATCGACGGTGTCATGAACGACCGGACGATCAGGGTGTCGAAGAGCAGGCCCATACCGATGGTGGTGCCAACCTGGGCCATCACGGTCAGCTCGCTGACGGCAAACGACATCATGGTGAAGGCAAACACCAGCCCGGCGGCGGTCACCACCGACCCGCTGCCACCCATCGCACGGATGATGCCGGTGTTGATTCCGGCGTGGATCTCCTCCTTGAGCCGGGCAACCAGCAGCAGGTTGTAGTCCGCGCCGACGGCCAGCAGGATGATGACCGCCATCGCCAACACCAACCAGTGCAGCTCGATACCCAGGATGTGTTGCCAGATCAGCACCGACAGCCCGAACGAGGCGCCCAGCGACAACACCACGGTGCCGACGATGACGGCGGCCGCGACGACGCTGCGGGTGGTGATCAGCATGATGATGAAGATCAGGCAGAGTGCGGAGATTCCGGCGATCATCAAGTCATAGGTGTTGCCGTCGGACAAGTCCTTGAACATCGCCGCGGTACCGCCCAGGTAGATCGCGGATCCCTCCAACGGTGTGCCCTTGATGGCTTCCTTGGCGGCGGTCTTGATCTTGGCGATGCGCGCGATGCCCGCCTGGCTCATCGGGTCGCCTTCGTGGCTGATGATGAACCGCACCGCGTGCCCGTCCGGCGAGAGGAACTGTTCCAGGCCGCGTTGGAAGTCGGGATTGTCGAAAACCTCGGGAGGCAGATAGAACGAGTCGTCGTTGCGCGAAGCATCAAAGGCTTCGCCCATCGCCGCCGAATCCTCCTGCATCGCGGCCATCTGATCCTGCAGCCCTTCCTGGGTGGAATGCATGCTCAGCATCTGCGCCTTCATGCTCTTCATGGTCTGGATCATCTCGGGCATCATCGCGGTCAGCTGGGGCATGAGCGTGTCCAGGCGCTGCATGAGCGGCAGCAGGTTGTTGATGTCTTCGGTCATGACGTCGATTCCGTCGAGGGTGTCGAACACCGACCGCAGCGACCAGCAGACCGGGATGTCGTAGCAGTGCTTTTCCCAGTAGAAGTAGCTGCGGATGGGGCGGAAGAAATCGTCGAAATCCGCAATATGGTTGCGCAACTCCTCGACATCGACCACCATCCCCGTCATCTGAATGACCATTTCGTGGGTGACATCGGCCATCTGCTGGGTGAGGCTGTGCATCCGCTCCATCTGGTCGATGTTGGACTGAATGTCGTTGACCTGCTCCAGCATCCTGGCCGTCAGGTCCTGGTTGTATTTCTCGGTCAGTTTCTGGCTGGTGCCCTGCATGCTGATCAGGAACGGGATTGAGGTGTGCTCGATCGGTTTGCCGTCCGGCCGGGTGATGGCCTGCACCCGGGATATCCCCTCCACGGCGAAAATGGCCTTGGCGATCTTGTTGATCACCAAAAAGTCGGCCGAATTACGCATGTCGTGGTCGCTTTCGACCATCAGCACCTCGGGGTTCATCCGGGCCTGGGAGAAATGGCGCTCCGCGGCCGCATAGCCTTCGTTGGCCGGTAGGTCGGCGGGCAGGTAGTTGCGGTCGTTGTAGTTGGTCCGGTAGCCCGGCAGGGTCAGCAGACCGACGAGCGCCAGGGCCACCGCACCGACCAGGATGGGGCCGGGCCAGCGGACGATGGCGGCCCCGACCTTGCGCCAGCCCCGCACCCGCGCCATCCGCTTGGGCTCGAGCAGCTTGCCGAACCGGCTCGTCACGGCGATTATCGCCGGGCCCAGGGTGAGTGCGGCGGCGACGACGATGACCATCCCGATCGCCAACGGCACACCGAGGGTCTGAAAGTACGGCAGTCGGGTGAAGCTCAGACAGAACGTGGCACCCGCGATGGTCAGACCCGAGCCCAGCACGACATGGGCGGTGCCGCCGAACATGGTGTAGTACGCCGACTCCCGGTCCTGGCCGAGCCCGCGTGCTTCCTGGTAGCGGCCGATCAGGAAGATGGCGTAGTCGGTGGCGGCCGCGATCGCCAGCACCACGAGCAGGTTGGTCGCGAAGGTCGAGAGCCCAATGATCCGGTGGAAACCGAGGAAAGCCACGCCCCCGCGGGTGGCGAGCAGCCCGAGCACCACCATCGTCAGCATGATCGCCGACGTGATGATCGACCGGTAGACCAGCAGCAACATCACGATGATCACGGTGAACGTGACCGCCTCGATCACCTGCAGACTACGGTCGCCGGCCTGCTGCTGATCGGCGACCAGCGCGGCCGAACCGGTGACGTACACCTTGACACCGGGTGGCGGCGCAAGGCGCTCGACGATGGTCTTGACCGCTTCCACGGACTCGTTGGCCAGTGACTCGCCCTGATTGCCCGCGAGTTTCACCTGAACGTAGGCGGCCTTGCCGTCGCTGCTCTGGGCGCCGGTGGCGGTCAGTGGATCCCCCCAAAAGTCCTGCAAGGACTGGACGTGGGTGGTGTCGGCTTGCAGTCTGCCGATCATCTGGTCGTAAAACGCATGGGCGGCGTCACCGAGCGGCCGCTGGCCCTCCAGCACGATCATCGCCGCGCTGTCGGAGTCTCCCTCCTCGAACACCTTGCCGATGTGTTTCATCGAGATCATCGACGGTGCCGCGTCGGGGCTCATCGACACCGCCTGTATCTGTCCGACCGTTTCCAGTTGCGGCACAGTGACGTTGAGGACGGCGATGGTGACCAACCACCCAAGGATGATCGGCACCGCGAAGGTACGGATCATTCTGGGGATGAACGGTCGCGCCGCGTGCCTGTCGGGCGGGACGGAGCCCGTCGGCGCAGCTGTCCTTTGCACGATCATGCGGATTTCACAAAGCAGTAGGTCAGGGCATCCACGCCGGTTGCGGTCCGCTCGTCCTTCACTTCGCCATCGACGGTGATTCGGCAGGTGATGGAAGTGCCGTCGCCTTGCGCGAGGATGTTGGGGGCCGCGGACGGCGCCGTGGTCTTCAAGGTGAGCGACCACGGCAGGGCTGCGCCGTCGATCCGCTGTGGCTTGGCGTCGAGGTCCAGGTAGTTGATGTTGACGTAACTACCGGAGCCGGAAACTTCGTACTCCACCACCTTGGGGTCGAACGGCTCCGGGTCATCGGCGAAGACCTTCGGCGTCACCAAGATGCCTTCGGAACCAAAGAAAGTGCGGATCCGCTGCACCGTGAAGCCGGCGATGGCGACCACAACCAGGATGAGCAGCGGTATCCAGGCACGCTTGAGAGTTCCAATCATCGCCCTCCGCCTCTGCCGCATGAAGTTCACGCCGGTCTGGTGACGCATACCGAACGTCACAGATTTCAGAGTACAGTGAAACTTGTGAGCGTCAACGACGGGGTCGATCAGATGGGCGCCGAGCCCGACATCATGGAATTCGTCGAACAGATGGGCGGCTATTTCGAGTCCAGGAGTTTGACTCGGTTGGCGGGTCGATTGTTGGGCTGGCTGCTGGTGTGTGATCCCGAGCGGCAGTCCTCGGAGGAACTGGCGACGGCGCTGGCGGCCAGCAGCGGGGGGATCAGCACCAATGCCCGGATGCTGATCCAATTTGGGTTCATTGAGCGGCTCGCGGTCGCCGGGGATCGGCGCACCTATTTCCGGTTGCGGCCCAACGCTTTCGCGGCTGGCGAGCGTGAACGCATCCGGGCAATGGCCGAACTGCAGGACCTGGCTGACGTGGGGCTGAGGGCGCTGGGCGACGCCCCGCCGCAGCGAAGCCGACGGCTGCGGGAGATGCGGGATCTGTTGGCATATATGGAGAACGTCGTCTCCGACGCCCTGGGGCGATACAGCCAGCGAACCGGAGAGGACGACTGATGAGCAACCTCGCAATCTGACCGAGGTGGCGAGCAAGACGGCGATTGGCCTGTGGTCACTCCTTGTTGATGCGGTTGCCCGCGCCGAGGTTATCGATTGTGGGGTCACCGTTTTTGTAGGTGACCGTGTTGTCCAGCCCAACAACAACGAGGCGCTCGTCGATCCTGTCGAAGGCGATCTTGTTGTTCGCACCACCGACGGTCACCGTTTCGCAGGTGCCGTTGACGGTCAGCGTGTTGTCCGAGCCGGCCACGTTCAGTGACTTGCCGTCAGCGCAGTCAAGGGTGGCGGTAGTCCCGATGGATCCGTAGGTCAGCATGTCACCGATCTGGATCGAAGCGGTTGTGGATTCTCCGGTCGTCACGGTCGGCGCCGCGGTCGGGCCGCTCGTCGCTGTCGTGGTGGTGGCGGTCGCGGGCGTCGTGGTAGCTGCCGGCGGGTTGGCAGTGGAACTGCAGCCGGCCAGCGGCAACGCTGCGGCAGCCAGCGCCAGAGCAAAGGTCGCCAACCGGGAGTGGGTAGCGCGATCGGCGCGCAACGGTTTCTCGACCACCTCAGCCGACCCGCTGCAGTCGGTTTACCATTCCTAGTTCCCGGCCACGGTCCCAGATGAACGGATCACCATTGCGGAAGAACACCGTTTCGTCCCAGCCGTAGACGGTGATGTCGTTGATGATCGTGTCGGCGACAACGGTGTTGGACGAGCCCATCACGGTCACCGCCCAGCAGGTTCCCAGCGCGGTCACGATGTTCTGAGTGCCGTTGACCAACAAGGTGGATTCGTTGCAGTCCAGCGTCCGCTCGATGCCCTGCCCGGTGACATGGGTGTCGCCGTTCTTGGCGTGTGCGGCCGGCGGTGGGGCGGCCAAGGCGACAGCGATGGTGATGACACCGGCAGCCAGCGACGCGGCGACGGTGTTCCACTTCACGGCGGGCCCCCCTTCGACTGGGCGGGTGATGCTTGACTGAGCCTTGGTCGGGCCTTGATTGAGCGTACGTGCATTCGCCCGGGCGACGACAGACCTGAGTGCATTTGCCGGGCAGGCACCCCGCGTCTGATGTCAGCTACTCCACAACCCGGTCGCTAGAGTCATTAGTTGGCCCTAACGTCCCCCGAAGACCGGTGCGGACCCAAAGCCGATCACCCCAACCGAAGGGCGAACCGCCATGGCAGCTCAGCCGCAAGCACCGTCAGCGGGCGGCCGCCCGCGCGCGGGGAAAGCGGTGAAGTCCGTGGCTCGCCCGGCCAAACTGAGCCGTGAGAGCATCGTCGAGGGCGCCCTGACCTTTTTGGATCGGGAGGGGTGGGACTCGCTGACCATCAATGCGCTGGCGACCCAGCTCGGGACCAAGGGGCCGTCGCTGTACAACCACGTGGACAGCCTCGAGGATCTACGCCGGGCGGTGCGGATTCGGGTGATCGACGACATCATCACGATGCTGAATAGGGTCGGTGCGGGTCGCGCACGCGATGACGCGGTGTTGGTCATGGCCGGTGCCTACCGCAGCTACGCCCACCACCACCCGGGTCGGTACTCGGCGTTCACCCGGATGCCGCTGGGCGGTGACGATCCCGAATACACCGCTGCGACTAGGGGCGCAGCCGCGCCCGTCATCGCCGTGCTGTCCTCGTACGGCCTCGACGGTGAGCAGGCTTTCTACGCGGCGCTCGAGTTTTGGTCGGCACTGCATGGGTTTGTGTTGCTGGAAATGACCGGCGTCATGGACGACATCGATACCGATGCGGTGTTCACCGACATGGTGCTGCGGCTGGCGGCGGGCATGGAAAGGCGCACCACACACGGTGGTACCGCGTCAACGTAGCGCCCTGCTTCGGCCGCAACGCCCGCTTTGACCTGCCAGACTGGCGGCGGGTATTGTGGTTGCTCGTGCCTGGCGGCTTACGCTTGATGTAGGGGCGTGGATGCCGGGCCAATTCGCATGTCCGCGATGCCTCGGATGAGACGAATCGAGTTTGAGGCAAGCTATGCGACACACCCGGCCGCGGGTAACCGTGGCGGGGCATGGCCGACAAACAGAACGTGAAAGCGCCCAAGATAGAAAGCCGGTAGATGCCAACCATCCAGCAGCTGGTCCGCAAGGGTCGTCGGGACAAGATCAGTAAGGTCAAGACCGCGGCTCTGAAGGGCAGCCCGCAGCGTCGTGGTGTATGCACCCGCGTGTACACCACCACTCCGAAGAAGCCGAACTCGGCGCTTCGGAAGGTTGCCCGCGTGAAGTTGACGAGTCAGGTCGAGGTCACGGCGTACATTCCCGGCGAGGGCCACAACCTGCAGGAGCACTCGATGGTGCTGGTGCGCGGCGGCCGGGTGAAGGACCTGCCTGGTGTGCGCTACAAGATCATCCGCGGTTCGCTGGATACGCAGGGTGTCAAGAACCGCAAACAGGCACGCAGCCGTTACGGCGCTAAGAAGGAGAAGGGCTGATGCCACGCAAGGGGCCCGCGCCCAAGCGTCCGTTGGTCAACGACCCGGTCTACGGATCGCAGTTGGTCACCCAGTTGGTGAACAAGGTTCTGTTGAAGGGGAAAAAATCGCTGGCCGAGCGCATTGTTTATGGTGCGCTTGAGCAAGCTCGCGACAAGACCGGCACCGATCCGGTGATCACCCTCAAGCGGGCTCTCGACAATGTCAAACCCGCCCTGGAGGTGCGCAGCCGTCGCGTCGGCGGCGCGACCTATCAGGTGCCTGTCGAGGTGCGCCCCGACCGGTCGACCACGCTGGCGCTGCGCTGGCTCGTCGGCTACTCGCGGCAACGCCGTGAGAAGACGATGATCGAGCGCCTGGCAAATGAGATCCTGGATGCCAGCAATGGCCTTGGGGCCTCCGTCAAGCGGCGTGAGGACACCCACAAGATGGCCGAGGCGAACCGAGCCTTTGCGCATTATCGCTGGTGAGAAGCGCCGGTTAGCCAGCCAGGGCGCAAACCGACAGTGATAGACAGCTAACTAGCAACCGAAAGAGTGGGAAGACTTCTGTGGCACAGAAGGACGTGCTGACCGACCTGAGTAGGGTCCGCAACTTCGGCATCATGGCGCACATCGATGCCGGCAAGACCACAACCACCGAGCGCATCCTGTACTACACCGGTATCAACTACAAGATTGGTGAGGTGCACGACGGCGCAGCCACCATGGACTGGATGGAACAGGAACAGGAGCGCGGCATCACCATCACCTCTGCGGCCACGACCACGTTCTGGAAAGACAACCAGCTCAATATCATCGACACGCCAGGGCATGTGGATTTCACCGTCGAGGTGGAGCGCAATCTGCGCGTGCTCGACGGCGCGGTCGCGGTTTTCGACGGCAAAGAGGGTGTCGAACCGCAGTCCGAACAGGTGTGGCGGCAGGCCGACAAATACGATGTCCCCCGAATCTGCTTCGTCAACAAGATGGACAAGATCGGTGCGGACTTCTACTTCTCGGTTCGCACGATGGGGGAGCGGCTTGGGGCCAACGCCGTGCCCATTCAGCTTCCCGTCGGTGCGGAGGCCGACTTCGAAGGCGTCGTCGACCTGGTGGAGATGAACGCCAAGGTGTGGCGCGGCGAGACGAAACTCGGCGAAACCTACGACACCGTGGAAATACCGGCCGACCTGGCCGAGCAGGCTGAGGAGTACCGGACCAAGCTGCTCGAGGTGGTCGCCGAGTCCGACGAGCACCTGTTGGAGAAGTACCTGGGCGGTGAGGAGCTCACCGTCGACGAGATCAAGGGCGCGATCCGCAAGCTGACAATCGCCAGCGAGATCTACCCGGTGCTGTGCGGCAGCGCGTTCAAGAACAAGGGCGTGCAGCCGATGCTGGATGCCGTCGTCGACTACCTGCCGTCGCCGCTGGACGTTCCGCCGGCGATCGGGCACGCGCCCGCCAAGGAGGACGAGGAGGTGGTGCGCAAGGCGACCACCGACGAGCCCTTTGCGGCCCTGGCGTTCAAGATCGCTACTCACCCGTTCTTCGGCAAGCTCACCTACATCCGGGTGTACTCGGGCACCGTCGAGTCGGGTAGCCAGGTCATCAATGCCACCAAGGGCAAGAAAGAACGGCTGGGCAAGCTGTTCCAGATGCACTCCAACAAGGAGAACCCGGTCGATAGGGCTAGTGCCGGTCACATCTACGCGGTGATCGGTCTCAAGGACACCACCACCGGTGACACCTTGAGCGACCCGAACCAGCAGATCGTGCTGGAGTCGATGACCTTCCCCGACCCGGTGATCGAGGTGGCCATCGAGCCGAAGACCAAGAGCGACCAAGAGAAGCTGAGTCTGTCGATCCAGAAGCTCGCCGAAGAGGATCCGACCTTCAAGGTGCACCTGGATTCCGAGACCGGCCAGACCGTCATCGGCGGCATGGGCGAGCTGCATCTGGACATCCTGGTGGACCGCATGCGCCGGGAATTCAAGGTCGAGGCCAACGTCGGCAAGCCTCAGGTTGCCTACAAGGAGACCATCAAGCGGCTCGTGCAGAACGTCGAGTACACCCACAAGAAGCAGACGGGTGGCTCGGGCCAGTTCGCCAAGGTCATCATCAACCTCGAGCCGTTCACCGGTGAAGAGGGCGCGACCTACGAGTTCGAGAGCAAAGTCACCGGCGGGCGTATCCCGCGGGAGTACATCCCGTCGGTGGATGCCGGCGCACAGGACGCCATGCAGTACGGCGTGCTGGCCGGCTATCCGCTGGTGAACCTGAAGGTCACGCTGCTCGACGGCGCCTACCACGAGGTTGACTCCTCGGAAATGGCGTTCAAGATCGCGGGCTCGCAGGTGCTCAAAAAGGCTGCCGCACTTGCGCAGCCGGTGATCCTGGAACCGATCATGGCGGTCGAGGTGACCACACCCGAGGACTACATGGGTGACGTGATCGGCGACCTGAACTCCCGCCGTGGCCAGATCCAGGCCATGGAGGAGCGGGCTGGTGCGCGCGTTGTTAGGGCGCACGTGCCGCTGTCGGAGATGTTCGGCTACGTCGGTGACCTTCGGTCCAAGACTCAAGGCCGGGCAAACTACTCCATGGTGTTCGACTCGTACTCCGAAGTGCCGGCGAACGTGTCGAAGGAAATCATCGCGAAGGCGACGGGCGAGTGAGCGCAAGCTCACGAGTGAGGAGCCGAGCAATGGGTACAGCGAAGGCGACGGGCGACTAGGCGATGCGAAGACGACCGCTAGTGAGCGAAGCTCACGAGCAATGAGCAGCGCGAAGGCGACTGGCGAGTAGATACAACCATACGAGTAGGCTGGCCCGGTTACGACCGCGGCATAACTGAAAACATCAACACTGCTTTTATAAGCACTAACAAGTCCAGGAGGACACAAAAGTGGCGAAGGCGAAGTTCCAGCGGACCAAGCCCCACGTCAACATCGGGACCATCGGTCACGTTGACCACGGCAAGACCACCCTGACCGCGGCTATCACCAAGGTCCTGCACGACAAATTCCCCGATCTGAACGAGACGAAGGCATTCGACCAGATCGACAACGCCCCCGAGGAGCGTCAGCGCGGTATCACCATCAACATCGCGCACGTGGAGTACCAGACCGACAAGCGGCACTACGCACACGTCGACGCCCCTGGCCACGCCGACTACATCAAGAACATGATCACCGGCGCCGCGCAGATGGACGGTGCGATCCTGGTGGTCGCCGCCACCGACGGCCCGATGCCCCAGACCCGCGAGCACGTTCTGCTGGCGCGTCAAGTGGGTGTGCCCTACATCCTGGTAGCGCTGAACAAGGCCGACGCAGTGGACGACGAGGAGCTGCTCGAACTCGTCGAGATGGAGGTCCGCGAGCTGCTGGCTGCCCAGGAATTCGACGAGGACGCCCCGGTTGTGCGGGTCTCGGCGCTCAAGGCGCTCGAGGGTGACGCGAAGTGGGTTGCCTCTGTCGAGGAACTGATGAACGCGGTCGACGAGTCGATTCCGGACCCGGTCCGCGAGACCGACAAGCCGTTCCTGATGCCGGTCGAGGACGTCTTCACCATTACCGGCCGCGGAACCGTGGTCACCGGACGTGTGGAGCGCGGCGTGATCAACGTGAACGAGGAAGTTGAGATCGTCGGCATTCGCCCATCGACCACCAAGACCACCGTCACCGGTGTGGAGATGTTCCGCAAGCTGCTCGACCAGGGCCAGGCGGGCGACAACGTTGGTTTGCTGCTGCGGGGCGTCAAGCGCGAGGACGTCGAGCGTGGCCAGGTTGTCACCAAGCCCGGCACCACCACGCCGCACACCGAGTTCGAAGGCCAGGTCTACATCCTGTCCAAGGACGAGGGCGGCCGGCACACGCCGTTCTTCAACAACTACCGTCCGCAGTTCTACTTCCGCACCACCGACGTGACCGGTGTGGTGACACTGCCGGAGGGCACCGAGATGGTGATGCCCGGTGACAACACCAACATCTCGGTGAAGTTGATCCAGCCCGTCGCCATGGACGAAGGTCTGCGTTTCGCGATCCGCGAGGGTGGCCGCACCGTGGGCGCCGGCCGGGTCACCAAGATCATCAAGTAGGTCTACCGGCCACCAGACGCAAAAGAACATGATGGGCGCACCAGCGCCCATCATGTTCTTTTGCGTCTGCTCGCGAAAATGCCCAGCGTGCGGCGCTACGCTGACATGGACCCTCCGACGAGGCAAGGAGCAGGCACGTGTTAGCGCGCTACATCAAGATGCAGTTATTGGTGCTGTTGTGCGGTGGTCTGGTCGGGCCGATCTTCTTGGTCGTCTACTTCACGCTCGGACTGGGCAGCCTGATGTCGTGGATGTTCTATGTCGGTCTGATCATTACCGTTGCTGACGTGCTGGTCGCGCTCGCATTGACCAACTACGGGGCAAAGACCGCTGCCAAGACCGCGGCACTTGAACGGAGTGGAGTGCTGGCGCTCGCCCAAATCACCGGGCTCAGCGAGACAGGGACCCGGATCAACGATCAACCGCTGGTAAAGGTGCACCTGCACATCTCGGGACCCGGCATCACTCCGTTCGACACGGAAGACCGGGTCATCGCCAGTGTGACCCGGCTGGGCAATCTCACGGCTCGAAAACTGGTGGTATTGGTGAATCCCGCCACGCAGCAATACCTGATCGACTGGGAACGAAGCGCTTTGGTCAACGGCCTGGTGCCCGCCCAATTCACCGTCGCCGAAGACAACAAGACCTACGACTTGAGTGGGCAAACCGGCCCGCTGATGGAGATCTTGCAGATTCTGAAGGCAAACAACGTTCCGCTGAACCGGATGGTTGACATCCGCTCGAATCCGGCACTGCGTCAGCAAGTCCAAGCGGTGGTGCGGCGGGCAGCCGAGCGGCAGGCGCCGGCGGCCGAGCCAGCGTCGCAAGGATCGATCGCCGAGCGGCTTGCGGAGCTGGAATCGCTGCGCGCCAGCGGTGCGGTCAACGCGGCGGAATACGAGAGCAAGCGCGCCCAGATCATCTCCGAAATCTGAGGCGAGCTGGGGCACCATCCGCGGCGAGCAGACGCGAAAGCCCGCGACACGCCGAGGCATCGGGGGATTTTGTCTGGTGGGCGGGAATCTGGGGCACGTTAGAACACGTTACAGTTTCGCTGCTAGCCTGACAGTCGGCGAGAGGGGCGTATGTGTCTGCGCGGGGAGGATCACTGCACGGCCGGGTGGCATTTGTCACCGGCGCCGCCCGCGCCCAAGGACGGTCGCACGCGGTGCGGCTGGCGCGCGAGGGGGCCGATATCGTCGCGCTGGACATCTGCGCGCCAGTATCCGGCAGCGTGACTTACCCGCCGGCCACGTCCGAAGATCTCGGCGAGACCGTCCGCGCGGTGGAAGCCGAAGGCCGCAAGGTGCTCGCCCGCGAGGTGGATATTCGCGACGACGCCGAGTTGCGGCGGCTGGTGGCCGATGGTGTCGAGCAGTTCGGCCGGCTCGACATCGTGGTGGCCAACGCCGGGGTGCTGGGTTGGGGCAGGCTCTGGGAACTCACCGATGAGCAGTGGGAGACCGTTATCGGGGTCAACTTGACGGGTACGTGGCGCACCTTGCGGGCCACCGTGCCCGCGATGATCGATGCCGGCAATGGGGGTTCGATTGTGGTTGTCAGCTCGTCGGCGGGGTTGAAGGCGACACCGGGCAACGGCCACTACGCGGCCAGCAAGCATGCACTCGTAGCGCTGACCAACACGTTGGCGATAGAGCTCGGTGAATTCGGCATACGGGTCAACTCCATTCATCCTTACTCGGTCGACACCCCGATGATCGAACCGGAGGCAATGATTCAGACGTTCGCCAAGCATCCCGGATATGTGCATAGCTTTCCACCAATGCCGTTGCAGCCCAAAGGTTTTATGACACCAGACGAGATATCCGACGTCGTTGTCTGGTTGGCCGGCGACGGCTCGGGCGCACTGTCGGGCAATCAGATCCCGGTCGATAAGGGTGCCTTGAAGTATTGACGCGCGATCGTGTATGAACGCACACGTGACCAGTCGTGAAGGCGTCAATGAGTTTGACGATGGAATTGTGATCGTCGGCGGCGGATTGGCAGCTGCGCGCACCGCCGAGCAGTTGCGTCGTGCGGGCTATTCGGGTCGCCTCACGATCGTCAGCGACGAGGTGCATCTGCCGTACGACCGTCCGCCGCTATCCAAGGAGGTGCTGCGCAGCGAGGTCGACGATGTGGCCCTCAAACCCCGCGAGTTCTACGACGAAAAGGACATCGCACTTCGGCTGGGGTCGGCTGCCGTCAGCTTGGACACGGGAGAACAGACGGTAACGCTGGCCGACGGTACGGTGCTCGGCTACGACGAGCTCGTCATCGCGACTGGTTTGGTGCCCCGGCGTATTCCATCGCTTCCCGACCTTGATGGCATTCGGGTGCTCCGGTCGTTCGACGAGAGCATGGCACTGCGCAAGCATGCATCCGCCGCACGGCACGCCGTGGTGGTGGGGGCCGGTTTCATCGGCTGCGAGGTGGCTGCCAGTCTGCGCGGTCTCGGTGTGGATGTGGTGCTGGTTGAGCCGCAGCCGGCGCCGTTGGCCTCGGTGCTGGGCGAGCAGATCGGCCAGTTGGTGACGCGGCTCCATCGCGATGAGGGCGTTGATGTTCGCACGGGTGTGACAGTGGCCGAGGTACGTGGCAAGGGGCATGTCGACGCGGTGGTCCTGACCGACGGTACCGAACTGCCGGCTGATCTGGTGGTTGTGGGCATTGGGTCGACCCCGGCGACCGAATGGCTAGAGGGTAGCGGCGTCGAGGTCGACAACGGCGTGATCTGTGACAAAGCCGGGCGGACTAGCGCGCCGAATGTGTGGGCGCTCGGTGACGTCGCCTCCTGGCGAGATCCGATGGGACACCAAGCACGCGTGGAACATTGGAGCAACGTCGCCGACCAGGCCCGAGTCGTGGTGCCCGCGATGCTCGGGACCGATGTGCCCACGGGCGTGGTCGTCCCGTATTTCTGGAGTGACCAGTATGACGTCAAAATCCAGTGCCTGGGGGAGCCGCACGCCACCGACGTTGTGCATCTGGTCGAGGACGACGGGCGCAAGTTCCTTGCCTATTACGAGCGCGATGGCGTGCTGGTTGGCGTGGTCGGTGGCGGGATGGCCGGCAAGGTCATGAAGGTGCGCGGCAAGATCGCCGCGGGCGCGCCCATCGCCGAAGTGTTAGACCAAACTCAGGCCTAGAGCTGACCTAGGTGGCAGCGGGCGCCCTGGTCGTCGGCGCATTCGGCGGACATATCGTCTGGCTGTCGGGACGGCTCGGCCAGCGCGCCGGCCGCACGCACCCGTGCGACCGCCGCGTCGATATCGCCACCGTCCATATCGGCACGGCGCTCGGATGCGGGCTGCGGCCCGCTGCACCGGGCCATCAGATGCACGCCCGGCGCCTGCCAGCCATCCGCGACGCGGCCCGGTTTGACGGTCCACCCCAGCACGTGGCGTAGAAGTCGCGGATGACGTCGGAATCGGCTACCTCGTAGCTGACATTCGCCGTTTCACTGAGCCGGCATCTGTTGAGCTCTGGGCGTTTCCGGCACGGGCTCGGCTTCAAGACCGCGAATGCCGCGCTTCGGTTGTCGGTAGCATCGAGGATGGCTCCGTGCTCGGATTGACCTGTTTGTCCCGCGGCGCCGCTGGCTGCGGTGATCGCCTCGCGCGTGGCGACCAGGCCTGCGACGGCCTAGCAGCAACCAGGGTGGGACAACCGGAGCCGGCGAATATGCCGGTCGGGAGCTCGGTTGTTCGTGGGAGCTCGGTGACCGGCATGGGGACATGACGGCGGCTGATCGTGGTCAGCCAGCTTGTGTCGCGCCACGCAGCCATGAAATCGCGATTGGCGGCGGATCGCTTCCATGCGCGGCATCCGTTGCAGCCCGAAATGTCTCCGACGTCAGGTCCTCGGCCGTGCCACGGGCGCCGCAGAGCCGCCCATACCGTCGCCGCGCTGGCGTGAATTCCGACGGGTTGGTCAGGAAAATATCCGGCGAGCTGCTACCGTGGCGGCGCCAACACTGTGCCGACCCAACTCGGGGATCGCAGATCGCTCGTCATTGCCAGGTCACCGGTGGGCCGTGTGGATGGCATTCACCCAAGACCCGGGCGTGACCACCCGGCCAACTGCGCATACGTACCAGGTACTTGATTTGGGCGCCGGGCCGCTGGTGGGCAGGCTCCAAGGTGAGGTGCACGAACGGGCAGTGGGCATCGGCTTGCGCGGCTAATGCGTCGATTCCGGCGCGGATCGCTGCGCGTTCGTCGGCGGGCAGGTACTGCCAGGTGATCGAATGCCACAACACGGTGAGTGCATCGTCGGTCAGAGTCATGCCGGCGACTGCGGCGTGCGCCGCCTGCCGATGGAGGTCCGCGGGAATGTTGCGGGCGACGGCGATGGCGCCCCGCAACCGCTCCAACCGATCGGTCTGGTCCGGCCAGATGTAGCTCAACGCGTTCAGCTCCCCGTCGGGGCTGGTGACGTCGATGGGCGCGATGTCGTATCCGTGTCGTTCGACGATCCGCACCGTGGCCGTCGGCGGCAATTCGCCCAGCCAGGCATTGTCGATTCGCACCGGTGAGTCGGCCAGGCCCCATTCGCCGCCGAGATAACGGTAGCGGTACCGATCTGGTCGCAGGTTCAGCCCTGCACTGGACCCTATCTCGAAAAGCCTTATTGGCAAGTCGAATTGGAGGCAGGCGATGAGAAGTCCACCGATCAACGCCGCCGAGCGCCCTACCTCGTTGGTCTGCGGTGGCCGATCGAGAGCCGCACGCAGCGACTCCGGCTGGTCGGTCGCGGTGCGGACGATATCGGGCCAGGCTGCCTCCGCCTGCCAGGTGCCGCCGGTGCTGGGGTACCAGCGGCGCAACACCGGTGCGCGGCCGTCGAGCACCATCCGGTGCAATCCGCCGAGCAGCCGAAGCGGCACCGCCTGGCCCTCCGGAGCACCCTTCTGGTCGGCCAAGATGGACGCGAAGACGCCGCCGCTTTCGACGTCAGCTGCCACGAGCTCAAGTAGCTCGCGGTACATCGGGGAGCCGGAGGAGGTGCACACCCGCCCCTGTGACCGCAGGGTGTGGACCAGGTGTTCGGTGCCCGTCACTGGTTGAGTCGGTCCAGACCGGCGCCGACGACGTCAAACGCGGCCCCGAGCGCTTCGGTCAAGGAGACGGATTCGTCGCGCAGCCAATGTTCATAGGCGCTCAGAGCGACCCCCAGCATTGTCCAGGCGACGGTTTGGGGCATAAAGTCTGTCGTCTTTCCACCCGATCTGCGGGCAACGAATTTGGCGATCACCTCGCGCCAGCCAGCATACATGGTCATCGAATAGGCCTGCAGTTCAGGAGTTTGCAAGATGACCCGCATGCGCTTGCGGTGTCGGATGGTTTCGGATTCGTCAAAGGTGTTGAAGGCCAACAGCGCTGCGCGCAACGCGTCCCTCAGCTGAATCCGTGAATCGATATTGTCGAGTAGACCTTGTAGCTGTGCAAGGTGGGTGCTGAAGTCACCCCAGGGGATGGCGTTCTTGGAGGCGTAGTAGCGAAACAACGTTCTGCGGGCGATGCCGGCCGCCCGGGCGATGTCGTCCACGCTGACATCGGTGAAACCGTGGGCAGCGAACAGTTCGATGGCAACATCGCTGATGTGGTGCGGTGTGGTTGAGCGCCGTCGGCCCACCCGCGACTCGTGCGGCATCACATTCGCCCTTCCATTTCGGCACTCGATGCCATATTGTGTCCAGATCGACGGATCGCTGTCGAGACCTGCTGGCGAAAGGCAATCCAGATGGACTACGAAACCGATACCGACACCGAGCTTGTCACCGAGACCCTGGTTGAAGAGGTGTCCATCGACGGAATGTGTGGGGTTTACTGACCGTGCCGGCGCCCGCGCAGGCTCGCCGGGCTGATTCCAGCGAATTCGATCCCGATCGCGGCTGGCGACTACACCCACAGGTGGCGGTCCGGCCGGAGCCTTTTGGCGCGCTGCTCTATCACTTCGGCACCCGTAAGTTGTCATTTCTGAAAAATCGCACCATCCTCGCGGTGGTGCAGACGCTGGCGGATTATCCCGATATCCGGTCGGCCTGCCGCGGCGCCGGCGTCGACGACTGTGACCAGGATCCGTACCTGCACGCCCTGAGTGTGCTCGCCGGTTCGAACATGCTGGTTCCTCGGCAGACAACATGACGAGCCCCGTACCCCGACTCATCGAGCAGTTCGAGCGGGGGCTCGACGCGCCGATCTGCCTTACCTGGGAGCTGACCTACGCCTGCAACCTAGCTTGCGTGCACTGCCTGTCGTCCTCGGGCAAACGCGATCCCGGCGAGTTGTCCACCCGCCAATGCAAGGACATCATCGACGAACTGGAACGCATGCAGGTGTTCTACGTGAACATCGGCGGCGGCGAACCAACCGTGCGCCCGGACTTTTGGGAGCTGGTAGATTACGCCACCGCACACCACGTCGGGGTGAAATTCTCCACCAACGGGGTCCGGATCACCCCCGAGGTGGCCACGCGGCTGGCAGCCACCGACTACGTCGACGTTCAGATCTCACTCGACGGCGCCACGGCCGAGGTCAACGACGCCATCCGCGGCACCGGGTCGTTCGACATGGCGGTGCGCGCGCTGCAGAACCTGGCAGCGGCGGGATTTGCCGGCGTCAAGATCTCGGTTGTGATCACCCGGCGCAACGTCGCCCAGCTCGACGAATTCGCCACGCTGGCAAGCCGTTACGGAGCGACGTTGCGGATAACCAGGTTGCGACCGTCCGGGCGCGGGACTGACGTATGGGCCGACCTGCACCCCACCGCCGACCAGCAGGTGCAGCTTTACGACTGGCTGGTTTCCAAAGGAGAGCGGGTGCTCACCGGCGATTCCTTCTTCCACCTGGCGCCGCTCGGCCAGTCGGGGGCTCTGGCCGGCTTGAACATGTGCGGAGCCGGGCGGGTAGTGTGCCTGATCGACCCGGTGGGTGACGTGTATGCGTGCCCATTCGCCATTCATGACCACTTCTTAGCCGGAAACGTGTTGTCCGACGGCGGATTTCAAAATGTCTGGAAGAACTCGTCGCTGTTTCGCGAGCTCCGGGAGCCCCAGTCCGCAGGCGCCTGTGGCAGCTGCGGACACTACGACAGCTGCCGGGGCGGCTGCATGGCGGCGAAATTCTTCACCGGCCTGCCGCTGGACGGGCCGGATCCCGAATGCGTGCAAGGCCATAGCGAGCCGGCGCTGGCGCGCGAGCGCCACCTACCGCGGCCCCGCGCCGACCACTCCCGCGGTCGGCGCGTCAGCAAACCGGTGCCCCTGACGCTGTCGATGCGGCCACCCAAGCGCCCGTGCAATGAAAGTCCGGTGTAGCCGTGGCCGAAGCGTGGTTTGAAACGGTAGCCATCGCGCAGCAACGCGCGAAGCGGAGGCTGCCGAAATCGGTTTACTCGTCCCTGATTGCGGCCAGTGAAAAGGGAATCACGGTCGCCGACAATGTCGCAGCATTCAGCGAGCTCGGGTTCGCGCCGCACGTCATCGGGGCGACAGATAAACGTGACTTGTCGACGACCGTTATGGGGCAAGAAGTTTCGTTGCCAGTGATTATTTCGCCGACCGGTGTTCAGGCGGTCGATCCCGGCGGTGAAGTCGCCGTCGCGCGGGCCGCGGCCGCCCGGGGTACTGTGATGGGATTGTCCTCGTTTGCCAGCAAGCCGATCGAGGAGGTCATTGCCGCCAACCCCAAGACCTTCTTCCAGGTCTACTGGCAGGGCGGGCGCGACGCGCTCGCTGAACGCGTCGAACGGGCGCGGCAGGCCGGCGCGGTCGGCCTGGTCGTCACCACCGACTGGACGTTCTCGCACGGGCGCGACTGGGGCAGCCCCAAGATCCCCGAAGAGATGAACTTGAAGACCATCCTGCGGCTATCCCCGGAGGCGATCACCCGGCCGAGGTGGTTGTGGAAGTTCGCCAAGACGCTACGGCCACCGGACCTACGGGTGCCCAACCAGGGCCGGCGCGGCGAGCCCGGCCCACCGTTCTTCGCAGCCTACGGCGAATGGATGGCAACACCTCCGCCGACCTGGGAAGATATCGGCTGGCTGCGCGAACTGTGGGGCGGACCGTTCATGCTCAAGGGCGTCATGCGGGTCGACGATGCCAAAAGAGCTGTGGATGCCGGGGTTTCGGCGATCTCGGTATCCAACCATGGTGGCAACAATTTGGATGGGACGCCAGCATCGATCCGGGCCCTGCCCGCGGTCTCGGCGGCGGTCGGCGATCAGGTCGAAGTGTTGCTCGACGGCGGCATCCGGCGGGGCAGCGATGTCGTCAAGGCGGTGGCGCTGGGCGCGCGCGCGGTAATGATTGGTCGCGCTTACCTGTGGGGCTTGGCCGCCAACGGCCAAGCCGGGGTCGAGAATGTACTCGACATCCTGCGCGGTGGTATCGACTCGGCTCTGATGGGTCTCGGGCATGCCTCTGTCCATGACCTCAGCCCAGCCGACATCCTCGTTCCCACCGGGTTCATCCGCGACCTGGGTGTGCCCTCCCGACGGGACGTTTAGCCGGATGTTGAGCTGGGCCCAAATTGGGGTTGGCCCTCCCATTACCACAGAGATGCTCGCGACGGAATGACGTTTTTAGAAATTCTGATACGGGCGTGGCAGCCGTGGCGGGCGAGCAGGATGTGTGGCCGGTAAGTCATCACGACGAAAAAAATTTCGGTAGAAGACATAACAATTGGTGCACGCCAGGTGAATTCGTCCTACCATCGGCGAGTGCCGGTAGTCGGGGAACTCGGGAGTGCGACGTCGAGCCAGCTACCAAGCACGTCGCCGTCGATAGTGATCCCGCTGGGGTCCACCGAGCAGCACGGTCCCCACCTGCCGTTAGATACCGATACCCGGATCGCGACCGCCGTGGCCCGGACCGTCACCGCGAGGCTGCACGCCGAGGACCTGCCCATTGCTCAGGAGGAATGGCTGATGGCGCCCGCCATTGCCTACGGCGCCAGCGGCGAACACCAGCGTTTCGCTGGAACGATCTCTATCGGCACTGAAGCCCTGACGATGTTGCTCGTGGAGTATGGCAGGTCGGCCGCCTGCTGGGCCCGGCGCCTGGTCTTCGTCAACGGGCACGGCGGCAATGTCGGCGCTTTGACCCGAGCGGTAGGCCTGCTGCGCGCTGAAGGTCGCGACGCCGGATGGTGCCCGTGCACCTGCCCGGGCGGTGACCCCCACGCCGGCCACACCGAAACATCCGTGCTGCTGCATCTTTCGCCGGCCGACGTGCGCACCGAACGGTGGCGCGCGGGTAATCGCGCACCGCTGCCCGTGTTGTTGCCGTCGATGCGCCGAGGCGGGGTCGCGGCCGTGAGCGAGACAGGAGTGCTCGGGGATCCGACCACGGCGACCGCGGCCGAGGGGCGGCGGATCTTCGCGGCGATGGTCGACGACTGTGTGCGCCGAGTCGCCCGGTGGATGCCACAGCCCGACGGGATGTTGACATGACCGCGCCGGCGACGATGCAGAGCGAAGCGATGAGGAGAAGCGGCGCAGATGACCGCGACCCGACTGCCTGACGGGTTCGCCGTCCAGGTTGACCGTCGCGTGCGAGTGCTTGGCGACGGCTCGGCCCTGCTCGGTGGCTCACCGACCCGGTTGCTGCGGCTGGCTCCCGCCGCACGAGGCCTGCTCTGTGACGGCCGCCTTAAGGTCCGCGACGAGGTCAGCGCGGAGCTGGCCCGCATCCTGCTGGACGCCACGGTGGCGCATCCACGGCCGCCGAGTGGGCCGTCACATCGTGACGTCACCGTCGTTATACCAGTACGGAACAACGCATCTGGTCTGCGGCGTCTGGTGACCTCGTTACGCGGATTACGCGTCATCGTGGTCGACGACGGTTCGGCGTGCCCGGTCGAGTCGGACGACTTTGTCGGCGCACATTGCGACATCGAAGTACTCCACCACCCCCACAGCAAGGGGCCGGCCGCGGCTCGCAACACCGGGCTAGCGGCCTGCACCACCGACTTCGTGGCGTTCCTGGATTCCGACGTGACGCCGCGGCGGGGATGGTTGGAATCCTTACTCGGCCACTTCTGCGATCCCACCGTCGCACTCGTCGCACCTCGCATCGTCAGCTTGGTGGAAGGCGAGAACCCGGTAGCTCGCTATGAGGCCCTGCACTCGTCGTTGGACCTTGGTCAGCGCGAAGCGCCGGTGTTACCGCATAGCACAGTCTCTTACGTGCCGAGCGCCGCCATCGTTTGCCGGAGTTCAGCCATCCGCGACGTCGGCGGCTTCGACGAGACCATGCACTCCGGGGAAGATGTCGACTTGTGCTGGCGGCTCATCGAGGCTGGTGCTCGGCTGCGCTACGAGCCAATTGCGCTGGTCGCCCATGACCATCGGACCCAATTGCGGGACTGGATCGCGCGCAAGGCGTTTTACGGCGGTTCGGCGGCTCCGCTAGCTGTGCGGCACCCGGACAAGACCGCGCCGCTGGTGATTTCGGGCGGGGCGCTGATGGCGTGGATCCTCATGTCGATCGGCACAGGCCTTGGTCGACTGGCGTCGTTGGTGATCGCGGTGCTGACTGGTCGCCGGATCGCCAGGGCCATGCGCTGCGCCGAGACGTCGTTCTTGGATGTGCTTGCCGTCGCCACCCGCGGGTTGTGGGCGGCCGCGCTGCAGCTGGCGTCGGCCATCTGCCGGCACTATTGGCCACTGGCATTGCTCGCGGCCATCCTGTCGCGCCGCTGTAGGCGGGTGGTGTTGATTGCGGCGGTAGTGGACGGTGTGGTGGATTGGCTTCGCCGCAGGGAGGGCGCCGACGATGATGCTGAACCGATTGGGCCGCTGACCTACCTAGTGCTGAAGCGCGTGGACGACTTGGCTTATGGCGCTGGCCTGTGGTACGGGGTGGTGCGCGAACGTAACATCGGCGCGCTCAAGCCGCAGATTCGTACCTAGTGTGACTGCGGCGGTCCGGCATAGCGATGTGCTGGTCGTCGGTGCTGGAAGTGCTGGATCGGTTGTTGCCGAGCGTCTTTCCATGGACTCGAGCTGTGTGGTGACCGTGCTTGAGGCTGGCCCCGGGCTGGCCGATCCGGGGTTGCTGGCTCAGACGGCCAATGGGTTGCAACTGCCGATCGGAGCTGGCAGCCCTCTGGTTGAGCGTTATCGGACGCGGCTCACCGATCGACCGGTTCGCCACTTGCCGATCGTGCGGGGTGCGACGGTCGGCGGTTCCGGCGCAATCAACGGCGGCTATTTCTGCCGCGGACTGCCCAGCGATTTCGACCGTGCCTCGATACCAGGCTGGGCATGGTCTGACGTTCTGGAGCACTTCCGGGCTATCGAGACAGATCTGGATTTCGAGACGCCTGTGCATGGCCGTAGTGGCCCCATCCCAGTTCGCCGCACACACGAAATGACTGGCATCACTGAAAGTTTCATGGCTGCCGCAGAGGACGCAGGGTTCGCTTGGATCGCTGACCTCAACGATGTTGGGCCGGAAATGCCTTCGGGTGTAGGCGCGGTCCCGCTCAACATCGTTAACGGCGTACGCACCAGCTCGGCGGTCGGCTATCTGATGCCCGCGCTGGGACGGCCGAATCTGACACTGCTGGCCCGGACGCGGGCGGTGCGGTTGCGCTTTTCCGCCACCACCGCGGTGGGTGTCGACGCGATCGGCCCAGGAGGCCCGGTAAGCCTGAGCGCTGACCGAATCGTATTGTGCGCCGGAGCGATTCAGTCAGCTCATCTGTTGATGCTCTCGGGCGTCGGCGAGGAGGAGGTGTTGCGATCCGCCGGTGTGAAGGTGCTTATGGCGTTGCCGGTTGGCATGGGCTGCAGTGACCACCCGGAATGGGTGATGCCGACCAACTGGGCGGTGGCTGTCGATCGGCCGGTGTTAGAGGTGCTGCTGAGCACTCATGACGGCATCGAAATAAGGCCGTACACAGGCGGCTTCGTTGCGATGACCGGCGACGGTACAGCCGGGCATCGCGATTGGCCGCATATCGGGGTGGCGCTCATGCAGCCGCGGGCACGCGGACGCATCACGTTGGTCTCGAGTGATCCCCAGATACCAGTCCGCATCGAGCACCGATACGACAGTGAACCTGCCGATGTCGCGGCCCTGCGCCAGGGTAGCGCATTGGCCCACGAATTATGCGGTGCGGCAACGCGCATCGGTCCAGCCGTATGGGCGACATCGCAGCATCTGTGTGGTAGTGCCCCAATGGGCACCGACGATGACCCACGAGCCGTCGTCGACCCGAGGTGTCGGGTCCGCGGCATCGAAAACCTATGGGTGATAGACGGATCTGTCCTTCCGTCGATCACCAGTCGCGGTCCACACGCAACGATCGTAATGCTGGGCCACCGCGCGGCCGAATTTGTTCAGTGACTTTCGTCGAGTGGGGCGACCACAGCGGTCGCTGCCGAATGTGCATTTCGGTCAGGCATTGAGCAGGGGACCGAATAGCGTAGCTCCGCATCGGACTGCAGTCGTCAGGTCGACGATGATGGCGCTGACATCGGAGGTGGGCCGCGGCCCAGGCTTCGCGGTTTGGCGGCCTGCGAAGAAGTGGCTCTTCTGACACTTCCGTGGGTGGACTTCTGGTTTGAGTAGGCGCACGTCGTTGTCGCTTAGGGTTTCTGGCTTGTCAAAGGACAGGACCAGCGCAGATCACTGTAGTCTTAGCTGATGCTGCCGCCCGGATTGCCGACGTCGTGGCCCAGCGGTGCCCCAACGCGGTCCGCCGCGTCGATCCTTTCCACGTGGTGGCCTGGGCCACCGAGGCTCTAGAGGCTGAACGGCGCCGGGCCTGAAACGACGCGCGAGCGCCCGCCCGGACCCCGAGTCATTGGGTCGCAGGGGTAACCGAAGGGTGCACGTTGACCGCGTGAGGCTAACCGGCACCGAGCGTGAACTGAGGGCGGAGAATCAGAGCCCCCCGATTTTCCGCCCGCAGAACACGTTGGGCGACGGCGCCAACGGGCTGCCACTGGCCGTGTGCACCACGACGGCTCACACGTGCCACACTTCCCATACTCACCCATCGCGGTGGACCCCAAACCCAGTGCCGGCCACCAAGGGCGTCCCCGCTGGATTGGTGCAAGCAACCTTCATCATCGAAAACCTTGACCCCGGCAACAACGACACGCCGACCCCCCCTACACCCAAACTGCGATTAGCCCGAAAACCTGGGCACCATAGGCGATCTGAATACGATGCGGATTCGGTGCTGCGGAGAAAGGATACATCGCGCCGATGCGTCCAGGCGGATGACGTCCGATGCGTGCAGCTGGTCCAGGATCCGCGGCGCGGACGTGTCGAACTCGGTGGTTACCGCGCCGAGCTTACTGTTGGCCGACGGGCGGCGGTGAATTGCCAACGCCCGCAATATGGTGCGGATGGATGGCCCGTTCGGTTGGGTTGCGGGGTAGGCGGCGCCGCGCGAGGCGATCAGCGCTGAGGTCGGGAATTCACCTCCGGTCGCGGGAGTACAGCGGTCGGCTGGGGTGCCGCCGGTGTCTGTCGGGTAGAGGCGGCAGGACACGCTCGCCGTCAAAACGGCTTCGGCAAACGGGTCTTCGCCGTCGACAGGCAGGGTTGGTGATCCCGGCCTCGGCGGCGACGGTCTGGTCATTGATTGTGCGATGGGTGATCGTCGTGTCGATCTGCTCGCGGCGAAGGACTCGGAGATCCGGCGCTCGATGGGGGCAGTACCGGTCGGCGCGGGAAGCTCGCAGGTGGCGACGAGTTGGGCGAGTGATCGTTGCATCCGCTGTCGGGCGGCGATTCTGTCGGCCGACTGTGCCAACTTGGCTAGGGCCAATTCGCGGGGCGGTCTGGCAGTCGGCGGGTCCGCTGTCAGCTAGCTGCAGCAGCTCCTCGATCTCGTCGAGGCTGAATCCATGGGACTACGCGCGTCTGACGGACGAGACCACCGATACCGCATCGGCGCGATACCGCGATAGCCCTGAGAACGACCGGGCCGGCGCGGCTAGCAGGTCCTCCGCTCGTAATAGCGCAGCGTCTGGCCGTTGATCCCAGCCCGCGCGGCAACCTGGCTACTCCGCATTCCGCCATTCCGAACCCTGTACTCGACTGTCGAGTCAAGGGTGTGTGTTGTCAGTGCCGGGTCAGGTGCCGATAGCAACCGGCCGCCCGCCGCTGCACCCGAGCCAGCGGCGATTTGGCCGAAGCGGTGATCTGGGGCATACTGTTCAGGTTGCCCTGCGCCAGGTTTGCGTCTGGCCGGGCATACGACCAGCGCCCACACGGGCGCGTCCGGTCCCACCCTTGAAGCGCGACGATTTCGGCCTTGAAATTGATCGCGACAAGGCTGTGTGCGGGCGACACGCCCGAGCGCGGGGCCGGTGGACCTACGACAGGTAAACAGCGGCGCAGTATTCGGCGCAACGCTAGATCGGTCCAGAAGGACCGGGTCGATCGGCGCGCCGGGGAGCACCGGACCCGGATACGGGCTCGAGTGGGAGTGAGGTAGGAGAAGCGTGGCGGGACAGAAGATCCGCATCAGGCTGAAGGCCTACGACCATGAGGCCATTGACGCTTCGGCGCGCAAGATCGTCGAAACCGTCGTCCGCACCGGTGCCAGCGTCGTAGGGCCGGTGCCGCTACCGACTGAGAAGAACGTGTATTGCGTCATCCGCTCACCGCATAAGTACAAGGACTCGCGGGAGCACTTCGAGATGCGCACACACAAGCGGTTGATCGACATCATCGATCCCACGCCGAAGACCGTTGACGCGCTCATGCGCATCGACCTTCCGGCCAGCGTCGACGTCAACATCCAGTAGGAGATTGGACAGAGCAATGGCACGAAAGGGCATTCTCGGTACCAAGCTGGGTATGACGCAGGTATTCGACGAAAGCAACAGAGTAGTACCGGTGACCGTGGTCAAGGCCGGGCCCAACGTGGTAACCCGCATCCGCACGCCCGAACGCGACGGTTATAGCGCCGTGCAGCTGGCCTATGGCGAGATCAGCCCACGCAAGGTCAACAAGCCGCTGACAGGTCAGTACACCGCCGCCGGCGTCAACCCACGCCGATACCTGGCGGAGCTGCGGCTGGACGACTCGGATGCCGCGACCGAGTACCAGGTTGGGCAAGAGTTGACCGCGGAGATCTTCGCCGATGGCAGCTACGTCGATGTGACGGGTACCTCCAAGGGCAAAGGTTTCGCCGGCACCATGAAGCGGCACGGCTTCCGCGGTCAGGGCGCCAGTCACGGTGCCCAGGCGGTGCACCGCCGTCCGGGCTCCATCGGCGGATGTGCCACGCCGGCGCGGGTGTTCAAGGGCACCCGGATGGCCGGGCGGATGGGCAATGACCGGGTGACCGTTCTTAACCTTTTGGTGCATAAGGTCGATGCCGAGAACGGCGTGCTGCTGATCAAGGGTGCGGTTCCTGGCCGCACCGGTGGACTGGTCATGGTCCGCAGTGCGATCAAACGAGGTGAGAAGTGATGGCTGCGCAAGAGCAGAAGACACTCAAAATCGACGTCAAGACGCCGGCGGGCAAGGTCGACGGCGCTATCGAGCTGCCGGCCGAGCTGTTCGACGTCCCGGCCAACATCGCGCTGATGCACCAGGTGGTCACCGCCCAGCGGGCGGCGGCACGCCAGGGTACCCACTCGACGAAGACGCGCGGCGAGGTCAGTGGCGGTGGCCGCAAGCCCTACCGGCAGAAGGGGACCGGTCGTGCCCGGCAGGGCTCGACGCGGGCGCCGCAGTTCACCGGCGGTGGCGTGGTACACGGTCCCAAGCCGCGCGACTACAGCCAGCGCACACCCAAGAAGATGATCGCCGCGGCGCTGCGCGGGGCGCTGTCCGACCGGGCCCGCAACGGGCGTATCCACGCGATCACCGAGCTAGTGGAAGGTCAAAACCCGTCGACCAAGAGCGCCAGGGCATTTCTGGCCAGCCTGACAGAACGTAAACAGGTGCTGGTGGTCATCGGGCGCAGCGACGAGGCCGGCGCGAAAAGCGTGCGCAATCTGCCGGGCGTGCACATCCTGGCGCCGGACCAGCTCAACACCTATGACGTGCTGCGTGCCGACGACGTGGTGTTCAGCGTTGAGGCGCTGAATGCCTATATCGCGGCCAACACCACGACGTCCGAGGAGGTTTCGGCCTGATGGCGACGCTCGCTGACCCCCGCGACATCATCCTGGCCCCGGTGATCTCGGAGAAATCCTATGGGTTGCTGGATGACAACGTGTACACGTTTTTGGTGCGCCCGGATTCCAACAAGACGCAGATCAAGATCGCCGTCGAGAAGATTTTTGCCGTCAAGGTCGCATCGGTGAACACCGCGAACCGGCAGGGCAAGCGTAAACGCACCCGGACCGGATACGGCAAGCGCAAGAGCACCAAGCGCGCCATCGTCACCCTGGCGCCGGGCAGCAGGCCGATCGACCTGTTCGGGGCACCGGCCTAGCCCGGCGACGATGCAGAGCGAAGCGATGAGGAGGAGCAGGGCAATGCGGCCTAGCCCGGCGACGAGAGCGTGAGAGAAAGACCTGATTAGACATGGCAATTCGCAAGTACAAGCCCACGACGCCTGGTCGTCGCGGCGCCAGCGTATCTGATTTCGCCGAGATCACCCGGTCAACCCCGGAGAAGTCGCTGGTGCGCCCGCTGCACGGTCGCGGTGGACGCAACGCGCATGGCCGGATTACCACCCGGCACAAAGGCGGCGGTCATAAGCGCGCTTACCGGATGATCGACTTTCGCCGCAATGACAAAGATGGTGTCAACGCCAAGGTCGCGCACATCGAGTACGACCCGAACCGTACCGCACGGATTGCGTTGCTCCACTATCTCGATGGGGAGAAGCGCTACATCATTGCACCCAACGGACTTTCGCAAGGGGATGTGGTGGAATCCGGCGCTAACGCCGACATCAAGCCGGGCAACAACCTGCCATTGCGCAACATCCCGGCCGGTACCTTGATCCACGCCGTGGAGCTCCGCCCGGGAGGTGGCGCTAAGCTTGCGCGCTCGGCCGGGTCGAGCATCCAGCTGCTCGGCAAGGAGGCCAGCTACGCGTCGCTGCGTATGCCCAGCGGTGAGATCCGCCGGGTCGACGTCCGCTGCCGCGCGACCGTCGGCGAAGTGGGCAATGCCGAGCAGGCAAACATCAACTGGGGCAAGGCCGGTCGGATGCGGTGGAAGGGCAAGCGCCCGTCGGTCCGGGGCGTGGTGATGAACCCGGTCGACCACCCGCACGGCGGTGGTGAGGGTAAGACCTCCGGCGGCCGTCACCCGGTTAGCCCGTGGGGCAAGCCTGAGGGGCGTACCCGCAATGCGAACAAGTCGAGCAACAAGTTCATCGTCCGACGCCGGCGCACCGGCAAGAAGCACTCGCGTTAGCCGCGCAATCAGATCTAGGGAGTTTCAGGAGTAGCCAACCATGCCACGCAGCCTGAAGAAGGGCCCGTTCGTCGACGAGCATCTGCTCAAGAAGGTCGATGTCCAGAACGAGAAGAACACCAAGCAGGTCATCAAGACCTGGTCGCGTCGGTCGACCATCATTCCGGACTTCATCGGCCATACCTTTGCGGTGCACGACGGCCGCAAGCACGTCCCCGTGTTCGTCACCGAATCGATGGTGGGCCACAAACTTGGTGAGTTCGCGCCGACACGCACCTTCAAGGGCCACATTAAAGACGACCGAAAGAGCAAGCGGCGATGACTGCGGCTACTAAGGCTACCGAGTATCCCTCGGCGGTCGCCAAGGCCCGATTTGTGCGGGTGTCGCCAAGAAAGGCGCGCCGGGTGATCGATCTGGTGCGTGGCAGGTCGGTGTCAGACGCGCTCGACATCCTGCGCTGGGCGCCGCAGGCCGCCAGCGGTCCGGTGGCCAAAGTGATCGCCAGTGCGGCGGCCAACGCGCAAAACAACGGCGGGCTGGACCCGGCAACCTTGGTGGTGGCCACCGTGTACGCCGACCAGGGACCGACCGCCAAGCGCATCCGTCCGCGCGCCCAGGGCCGCGCGTTCCGCATCCGCCGGCGCACTAGCCACATCACGGTGGTGGTGGAAAGCCGGCCGGCCAAAGATCAACGGTCGGCGAAATCGTCGCGGGCCCGCCGCACCGAGGCCAGCAAGGCCGCCAGCAAGGTCGGGGCTACGGCGCCGGCCAAGAAAGCGGCCGCCAAAGCGCCCGCCAAGAAGGCACCCGCCAGTTCCGGCGTTAAGAAGACACCCGCAAAGAAAGCGCCCGCCAAGAAGGCGCCCGCCAAGGCTTCTGAGACTTCTGCAGCGAAGGGAGGCTCAGACTAGTGGGCCAAAAGATCAATCCGCATGGCTTCCGGCTGGGCATCACCACCGACTGGAAGTCGCGCTGGTATGCCGACAAGCAGTATGCCGAGTACGTCAAGGAGGACGTGGCGATCCGCCGGCTGCTGTCCAGTGGCCTAGAGCGTGCTGGGATCGCCGATGTAGAGATCGAGCGGACCCGCGACCGGGTCCGGGTGGACATTCACACCGCGCGTCCGGGCATCGTCATTGGTCGGCGTGGGACCGAGGCCGACCGGATTCGTGCCGACCTGGAAAAGCTGACCGGCAAGCAGGTCCAGCTCAACATCCTGGAGGTCAAAAACCCGGAGTCGCAAGCGCAATTAGTGGCCCAGGGGGTAGCCGAGCAGTTGAGCAACCGGGTGGCGTTCCGCCGCGCAATGCGCAAGGCGATCCAGTCGGCGATGCGTCAGCCCAACGTCAAGGGAATCCGGGTGCAGTGCTCGGGCCGCCTCGGCGGCGCGGAAATGAGCCGCTCGGAGTTCTACCGCGAGGGCCGCGTCCCGCTGCACACCTTGCGGGCAGATATCGACTACGGCCTATACGAGGCCAAGACCACCTTCGGCCGGATCGGTGTGAAGGTGTGGATCTACAAGGGTGACATCGTGGGCGGCAAACGTGAATTGGCTGCCGCCGCGCCAGCGGGCGCCGACCGTCCGCGCCGTGAGCGGCCGTCGGGCACGCGCCCCCGTCGCAGCGGTGCTTCGGGCACCACGGCGACCGGTACCGACGCGGGTCGGGCCGCGGGTGGCGAAGAGGCCGCGCCTGACGCCGCAGCGCCCGTTGAAGCGCAGAGCACGGAGAGCTGAATCATGTTGATTCCCCGTAAGGTTAAACATCGCAAGCAGCACCATCCTCGCCAGCGCGGCATCGCCAGCGGCGGCACCACGGTGAACTTCGGCGACTACGGCATTCAGGCCCTTGAGCACGCCTATGTCACCAACCGGCAGATCGAATCGGCGCGTATCGCCATCAACCGGCACATCAAGCGTGGCGGCAAGGTTTGGATCAACATCTTCCCTGACCGCCCGCTGACCAAGAAGCCCGCCGAAACCCGCATGGGTTCGGGCAAGGGCTCGCCGGAGTGGTGGGTAGCCAACGTTAAGCCGGGCCGGGTGCTGTTCGAGCTCAGTTACCCCAATGAAGGTGTCGCCCGGGCCGCGCTCACCCGAGCGATCCACAAGCTGCCGATCAAGGCACGCATTATTACTCGAGAGGAGCAGTTCTGATGGCAGTGGGTGTCTCGCCGGGCGAACTGCGTGAGCTCACCGACGAGGAGCTGGCCGAGCGGTTGCGCGAGTCCAAGGAAGAGTTGTTCAACTTGCGTTTCCAGATGGCGACCGGCCAGCTCAACAATAACCGCCGGCTCCGTACGGTGCGTCAGGAAATCGCGCGCATCTACACCGTGCTGCGCGAACGAGAACTGGGTCTGGCGACTGGGCCCGATGGTAAGGAATCGTGATGGCAGAGGCTAAGACCGGCGCGAAGGCGGCGCCTAGGGTGGCTAAGGCCGCCAAGGCGGCCCCCAAGAAGGCCGCACCCAACGACGCTGAGGCCATAGGTGCGGCCAACGCGGCAAACGTTAAGGGGCCCAAGCACACTCCGCGTACTCCGAAGCCACGCGGCCGCCGCAAGACACGAATCGGCTATGTGGTGAGCGACAAAATGCAGAAGACCATTGTGGTGGAGCTGGAAGACCGCATGCGGCACCCGCTATACGGCAAGATCATCCGGACCACTAAGAAGGTCAAGGCACACGACGAAGACAGCGTTGCCGGCATTGGCGACCGTGTCTCGCTGATGGAGACGCGTCCGCTGTCGGCGACCAAGCGCTGGCGGCTCGTCGAGATCCTCGAGAAGGCTAAGTAAGCCTGACGAGCAGTCGCAAAAGCCCCCGACACGCGCGGCGTGCGGGGGCTTTTGCGACTGCTCGCCCAACCAGCGCGGCGTCAGTGCGGAAATCCTCAGCTGATTCCTACCCTGTGCGTGTAGTGTACACAACCGTTCATTAACTCCACGGGGAAGTGAGGCTGGCTTATGGCACCCGAGGCCACCGAGGCGTTCAACGGCACCATCGAGCTGGATATTCGTGATTCGGAGCCGGATTGGGGCCCATACGCAGCGCCGGTGGCACCGGAGCACTCACCAAACATCCTGTATCTGGTCTGGGACGACGTCGGCATCGCGACCTGGGACTGCTTTGGCGGCCTGGTCGAGATGCCCGCGATGACGCGCGTCGCCGAGCGTGGCGTGCGACTGTCGCAATTTCACACCACCGCACTGTGCTCGCCGACCCGGGCGTCGCTGCTGACCGGTCGCAACGCCACCACCGTAGGCATGGCTACCATCGAAGAGTTCACCGACGGGTTCCCCAACTGCAACGGGCGGATCCCGGCTGACACCGCGTTGCTCCCAGAGGTGCTGGCCGAACATGGCTACAACACCTACTGTGTGGGCAAGTGGCACCTGACGCCACTCGAAGAATCCAATATGGCGTCGACGAAGCGGCACTGGCCGACCTCGCGTGGGTTCGAGCGGTTCTACGGATTCCTAGGCGGGGAGACCGACCAGTGGTATCCCGACCTGGTATACGACAACCACCCAGTGAGTCCTCCCGGCACACCCGAGGGTGGCTACCACCTGTCAAAAGACATCGCCGACAAGACGATCGAGTTCATTCGTGATGCCAAGGTGATCGCGCCCGACAAGCCGTGGTTCAGCTACGTGTGCCCAGGCGCCGGGCATGCGCCGCACCACGTCTTCAAGGAATGGGCGGACAGATACGCCGGCCGATTCGACATGGGGTATGAGCGCTATCGCGAGATCGTGCTGGAAAGGCAAAAGGCGCTAGGGATCGTGCCACCCGACACCGAACTGTCGCCCATAAACCCTTATCTGGATGTGCCGGGGCCAAACGGCGAGACCTGGCCGCTGCAGGACACGGTGCGGCCGTGGGACTCGCTGAGCGATGAAGAAAAGAAGCTGTTTTGCCGGATGGCCGAGGTGTTCGCCGGCTTTCTGAGCTACACCGACGCCCAGATCGGACGGATCCTGGACTACCTCGAGGAATCCGGCCAGCTGGACAACACCATCATCGTGGTGATCTCCGACAACGGCGCCAGCGGCGAGGGCGGACCCAACGGATCGGTCAACGAAGGCAAGTTCTTCAACGGCTACATCGACACCGTCGCTGAAAGCATGAAGCTCTTCGACCACCTCGGTGGCCCGCAGACCTACAACCACTACCCCATCGGGTGGGCAATGGCCTTCAACACCCCCTACAAGCTGTTCAAGCGCTACGCCTCGCATGAAGGCGGCATTGCCGACCCGGCAATCATCTCCTGGCCCAACGGCATTGCCGCACACGGTGAAATCCGCGACAACTACGTCAATGTCAGCGACATCACGCCCACCGTCTACGACCTGTTGGGCATGACACCGCCGGGGACCGTCAAGGGGATTCCGCAGAAACCGATGGACGGCGTGAGCTTCATAGCGGCCCTTGCCGACCCGGCCGCCGACACCGGCAAGACCACCCAGTTCTACACCATGCTGGGCACCCGCGGGATCTGGCATGAAGGTTGGTTCGCCAACACCATTCACGCGGCCACGCCCGCCGGCTGGTCGAATTTCAACGCTGACCGCTGGGAACTGTTCCACATCGCAGCAGACCGCAGCCAGTGCCACGACCTGGCCGCCGAGCATCCCGACAAACTTGAGGAGCTCAAGGCGCTGTGGTTCTCCGAAGCCGCCAAGTACAACGGGCTGCCGCTGGCCGATCTGAACCTCCTGGAAACGATGACTCGGTCGCGGCCTTACCTGGTCAGCGAACGAGCCAGCTACGTCTACTATCCCGACTGCGCTGACGTCGGCATCGGCGCGGCCGTAGAGATTCGCGGGCGCTCGTTCGCCGTGCTGGCCGATGTGACCATCGATACCACCGGCGCCGAGGGCGTGCTGTTCAAGCACGGCGGCGCCCATGGCGGGCACGTGCTGTTCGTCCGGGACGGACGCTTGCACTACGTCTACAACTTCCTCGGTGAGCGCCAGCAGCTGGTCAGCTCGTCGGGTCCGGTCCCGTCGGGAAGACATCTACTCGGGGTTCGTTATTTGCGGACCGGAACCGTGCCCAACAGTCACACGCCGGTGGGCGATCTTGAGCTGTTCTTCGACGAGAACCTGGTCGGCGCCCTGACCAATGTGCTGACCCACCCTGGAACGTTCGGGTTGGCCGGCGCCGCTATCAGCGTTGGCCGCAACGGCGGTTCGGCTGTGTCCAGCCACTACGAAGCGCCGTTCGCGTTCACCGGCGGTACCATCACCCAGGTCACCGTCGACGTGTCAGGCCGACCGTTCGAAGATGTGGAATCCGATCTTGCGCTTGCTTTTTCGCGTGACTGAGCGGTCTGCTGTGACGCGGGACGGCGTGGTCGGCATACGCTGAAGTCGTGCTGACCGAGTTGGTTGACCTGCCCGGCGGATCGTTCCGCATGGGCTCGACGCGCTTCTACCCCGAAGAAGCGCCGATTCATACCGTGACCGTGCGCGCCTTTGCGGTAGAGCGACACCCGGTGACCAACGCGCAATTTGCCGAATTCGTCTCCGCGACAGGCTATGTGACGGTTGCAGAACAACCCCTTGACCCCGGGCTCTACCCAGGAGTGGACGCAGCAGACCTGTGTCCCGGTGCGATGGTGTTTTGTCCGACGGCCGGGCCGGTCGACCTGCGTGACTGGCGGCAATGGTGGGACTGGGTACCTGGCGCCTGCTGGCGCCATCCGTTTGGCCGGGACAGCGATATCGCCGACCGAGCCGGCCACCCGGTCGTACAGGTGGCCTATCCGGACGCCGTGGCCTACGCACGATGGGCTGGTCGACGCCTACCGACCGAGGCCGAGTGGGAGTACGCGGCCCGTGGCGGAACCACGGCAACCTATGCGTGGGGCGACCAGGAGAAGCCGGGGGGCATGCTCATGGCGAACACCTGGCAGGGCCGGTTTCCTTACCGCAACGACGGTGCATTGGGCTGGGTGGGAACCTCCCCGGTGGGCAGGTTTCCGGCCAACGGGTTTGGCTTGCTCGACATGATCGGAAACGTTTGGGAGTGGACCACCACCGAGTTCTATCCACACCATCGCATCGATCCACCCTCGACGGCCTGCTGCGCACCGGTCAAGCTCGCTACAGCCGCCGACCCGACGATCAGCCAGACCCTCAAGGGCGGCTCGCACCTGTGCGCGCCGGAGTACTGCCACCGCTACCGCCCGGCGGCGCGCTCGCCGCAGTCGCAGGACACCGCGACCACCCATATCGGGTTCCGGTGCGTGGCCGACCCGGTGTCCGGGTAGTGCCAACTTCGCATGAGGAACTGCACACCCAGCAGGGCGTCAGTCGGCGCGACGAGTCACTCCCGGGGGCTACGCATGAATTCGACTACCGGAGCGGGCCTGGCTGGGCGTGGGCGCGCGCAGTTGTACGGCCCCAACGGCGTGTCGCTGTACAAACACACGCCCTCGCTGGTCCGGTTGCCCCAAAAAGCCAAGCCCCCCAAACCAGTTGCTCGCCAGCAATGACGCCGGTTGCTACCATCTGACTCCGTGTCGCTTCCCGGGGCAGGACTGGGGCAGTGGGTTATCCGGTGATGACCGATGGCCGGTAGCGACCCACCAACAGGTGGGCCGGCGTCGCAGGCGGGTTCAGACGCGGGAGCCTCGCCAGAACACAAACACATGTCGCGGCGAAAGCACCTCGTGCTCGATGTCTGCATCATCCTGGGTGTTCTCATTGCCTACGTCTTTTCGCTGCTCGGCTACGACTGGTTGGCCCACACACCGGGTCCGCTTCCGCAGCCGGACGTGGGCACGACTGACGACACCGTGGTTTTGATCCGCTTCGAGGAGCTGCACACTGTGGCAAATCGCCTCGATGTGAAAGTGCTGGTGCTGCCCGACGATTCGATGATCGACCATCGCCTCCAAGTGTTGACTACCGACACCTCGGTGCGGTTGTATCCGGAGAACGAACTCGGAGATCTGCAGTACCCGGTAGGAAAGCTGCCCGCGCAAGTAGCGACCACGATCGAGGCGCACGGCAACCCGGGCGCCTGGCCATTCGATACATACACCACCGATACGGTCCAGGCCGATGTGCTCGTCGGCGCTGGCGACAACCGTCAATACGTACCCGCCCGGGTCGAAGTGACCGGATCGCTGGAAGGCTGGGACATCAGCGCCGTCCGCGTCGGGGAAAGCAGCCAAACCTCTGATCGCCCGGACAATGTCATCATCACCCTGAAGAGGGCCAAGGGTCCGCTGGTTTTCGACCTGGGCATCTGCCTGGTGCTGATCACATTGCCGACGTTGGCCTTGTTCGTGGCCATCCAGATGATTACCGGCCGCAGAAAATTCCAACCACCGTTCGGCACTTGGTACGCCGCGATGTTGTTCGCTGTCGTGCCGCTGCGCACTATTCTCCCGGGCTCGCCGCCGGCGGGTGCGTGGATTGACCGGGCCGTTGTGATCTGGGTGCTCATAGCGCTGGCGGCGGCGATGGTGGTGTACATCGTCGCCTGGTACCGAGAATCGGACTAAGGCGGGCGTCAGATGGCTTCTGTCGACGCGTCCGGAGGGTTTCCGCTGGATTTCATAAACAGGCGCTAGCGCGGTGTCCAACGATACGATTGGGGCCCATGCGGCCCGACGAGATCGGCTCGCTGCGGGCCGGCCTGGCGGCTGTTGCGCGGTGAACTCAAAACGCGTTGACGCCGGATCAGCTATCCGATGATTCAGGCGGAGATCTCGACGATCGTGGGCGCTACCGCCAATCCGGTATCCGGGTAGATCATGATCGACATGGGTTGATCTGCCCTGGTGGGGCGGACTCACATTAGCGAAATTTTGCGCTGAGTAGGTCGTCCCCTAAACTTCAGGGGTTGCCGTGAGCAGACCTCGGCCGGCGCGCATAAGCTTTGCTTGGTCGGCCCCGCGTGCCCGTCGGCGACAAAGACCGCGCACGTCAGGGATGGTCCTGGCTGGCTCCTCCTACCGTGCACACGTCAACCAGGTCAGGAGATCTAGTGATTCAGCAGGAATCGCGGCTGAAGGTCGCCGACAACACCGGCGCCAAGGAGATCTTGTGCATCCGGGTGCTGGGCGGTTCGTCGCGACGCTACGCCGGCATCGGTGACGTCATCGTCGCCACCGTGAAGGACGCCATTCCGGGCGGCAACGTTAAGCGGGGGGATGTCGTCAAGGCCGTCGTGGTGCGCACAGTCAAGGAACGCCGACGTCCCGACGGCAGCTACATCAAGTTCGACGAGAACGCCGCGGTGATCATCAAGCCCGACAACGACCCGCGCGGCACCCGCATTTTTGGACCGGTCGGTCGCGAGCTGCGGGAGAAGCGGTTTATGAAGATCATTTCGCTGGCCCCGGAGGTGTTGTAGATGAAGGTCCACAAAGGCGACACCGTGCTGGTGATTTCGGGCAAAGATAAAGGGGCCAAGGGCAAAGTCTTGCAGGCGTATCCGGACCGCAACCGGGTATTGGTCGAGGGTGTCAACCGGATCAAGAAGCACACCGCGATCTCGACCACCCAGCGGGGCGCGCGTTCGGGTGGGATCGTCACCCAGGAAGCGCCGATCCATGTCTCCAACGTGATGGTGGTTGACTCCGACGGCAAGCCCACCCGAATCGGCTATCGGGTCGACGAGGAGACCGGCAAGCGCGTCCGTATCTCCAAGCGCAACGGCAAGGACATTTGATGACCACTGCACAGAAGGTTCAGCCGCGCCTCAAGGAGCGCTACCGCAGTGAGATTCGGGATGCGCTGCGCAAGCAGTTCGGCTACGGCAATGTCATGCAGATCCCGACGGTGACGAAAGTCGTCGTCAACATGGGTGTCGGCGAGGCCGCCCGGGACGCCAAGTTGATCAACGGGGCGGTCAACGATTTGGCGCTGATCACCGGGCAGAAGCCGGAAGTCCGCCGGGCGCGCAAGTCCATCGCGCAGTTCAAATTGCGTGAGGGCATGCCGGTGGGCGTCCGAGTCACGCTGCGCGGTGACCGGATGTGGGAGTTCCTTGACCGGCTCACGTCGATCGCACTGCCACGCATCCGTGACTTCCGTGGGCTTTCGCCCAAACAGTTCGACGGTGTGGGCAACTACACCTTCGGGCTGGCCGAGCAGGCGGTATTCCACGAGGTCGACGTGGACAAGATTGACCGGGTCCGTGGCATGGACATCAACGTCGTCACTTCCGCGGCGACCGACGACGAAGGCCGAGCGCTGTTGCGGGCCCTCGGCTTTCCCTTCAAGGAGAACTGAGCAGATGGCGAAGAAGGCACTGGTCAACAAGGCCGCAGGCAAACCGAGGTTTGCCGTGCGCGCCTACACCCGTTGCAGCAAGTGCGGCCGCCCGCGTGCGGTCTACCGCAAGTTCGGGCTGTGCAGGATTTGCCTGCGCGAGATGGCGCACGCGGGTGAGTTGCCCGGCGTGCAGAAGAGCAGCTGGTAACGGGACACGGGGACTAGAACATATGACCGCGCTGACGACGATGCAGTGGGGGTACCCCCAGACGCGCAGCGGCGAGGGGGCCGCAAGCGATGAGGAGGAGTAGCGCTCGATGACCGCGCTGACGACGATGCAGAGCGCAAGCGATGAGGAGGAGTAGCGCTCGATGACGATGACGGACCCGATCGCAGACTTTTTGACCCGTCTGCGTAACGCCAACTCGGCGTATCACGACGAGGTCAGCTTGCCGCACTCCAAGCTCAAGGCCAACATCGCGCAGATTCTCAAGAACGAGGGGTACATCAGCGACTTCCGAACCGAGGACGCTCGGGTCGGTAAATCGCTGGTTATCCAGCTCAAGTACGGCCCTAGCCGGGAGCGCAGCATCGCCGGGTTGCGGCGGGTGTCCAAGCCCGGCCTGCGGGTGTACGCGAAATCCACCAATCTGCCGCGGGTGCTCGGCGGCCTGGGCGTGGCGATCATCTCGACCTCCTCGGGCCTGCTGACTGACCGGCAGGCAGCTAGACAGGGCGTGGGCGGCGAAGTCCTCGCATATGTCTGGTGAGAGTGTGGTGAGAGGAAGCAACCATGTCGCGTATTGGTAAGCAGCCGATTCCGGTGCCCGCCGGGGTCGACGTCACGATCGAGGGACAGAGCATCTCGGTTAAGGGGCCCAAGGGCACCCTAGGACTGACGGTCGCCGAGCCAATCAAAGTGGCACGCAATGACGACGGCGCTATCGTGGTCACCCGTCCCGACGATGAGCGGCGTAATCGCTCCTTACACGGGCTGTCCCGTACCCTGGTGTCCAACCTGGTCACTGGCGTGACGCAGGGGTACACCACCAAGATGGAGATCTTCGGGGTTGGCTATCGGGTGCAGCTCAAGGGCTCCAATCTGGAGTTTGCGCTGGGGTACAGCCACCCGGTGGTGATCGAGGCTCCCGAAGGAATCACGTTCGCCGTCCAGGCACCGACGAAGTTCACCGTTTCCGGGATCGACAAACAAAAAGTCGGCCAGATCGCCGCCAATATCCGCCGTCTTCGCCGTCCCGATCCGTACAAGGGCAAGGGCGTGCGCTACGAGGGCGAGCAGATCCGCCGCAAGGTCGGAAAGACAGGTAAGTAGCCATGGCGCAATCAGTTTCCGCGACTCGACGAATCTCCCGCCTGCGCCGGCACACGCGGCTGCGGAAGAAGCTCTCGGGCACCGCGGAGCGCCCGCGGCTGGTGGTGCATCGGTCCGCGCGGCACATCCACGTGCAACTGGTGAACGACCTCAACGGCACCACCGTGGCCGCCGCTTCGTCGATCGAGGCCGATGTGCGCGGCGTGCCGGGTGACAAAAAGGCCCGCAGTGTGCGGGTCGGCCAGTTGATCGCCGAGCGGGCCAAAGCCGCCGGCATCGACACCGTGGTATTCGACCGCGGCGGGTATACCTACGGCGGACGAATCGCCGCGCTGGCCGACGCCGCACGCGAGAACGGATTGAGTTTCTGATGAACGGGAGGACCGCATAATGGCGGAGCAGCCGGCCGGACAGGCAGGCACTACCGACAACCGTGACGCACGGGGTGATCGGGAGGGCCGGCGCCGCGACAGCGGCCGCGGCAGTCGTGAACGGGATGGCGAGAAGAGCAACTATCTAGAGCGGGTCGTCGCCATCAACCGCGTCTCCAAGGTGGTCAAGGGTGGTCGGCGCTTCAGCTTCACCGCTTTGGTCATCGTGGGCGACGGTAACGGGATGGTCGGTGTCGGCTACGGCAAGGCCAAGGAAGTACCGGCCGCGATCGCCAAGGGCGTCGAAGAGGCGCGCAAAAGCTTCTTCCGGGTACCGCTGATCGGCGGCACCATCACGCACCCGGTGCAGGGCGAGGCGGCCGCCGGTGTGGTGTTGCTACGGCCGGCCAGCCCGGGTACCGGTGTGATCGCCGGTGGTGCGGCCCGCGCGGTGCTGGAATGTGCGGGGGTGCACGACATCTTGGCCAAGTCGCTGGGCAGTGACAACGCGATCAATGTGGTGCACGCCACCGTGGCCGCGCTCAAGCTGCTGCAGCGTCCGGAGGAGGTGGCGGCGCGCCGCGGTTTGCCGATAGAGGACGTCGCCCCGGCCGGGATGCTGAAGGCGCGTCGGAAAAGTGAAGCGCTGGCCGCCAGCGTTTTGCCGGATAGAACGATATAGCCATGTCACAGCTGAAGATCACCCAGGTGCGCAGCACCATCGGAGCACGCTGGAAGCAGCGCGAGAGCCTGCGCACTCTGGGCTTACGAAGGATTCGTCATTCGGTGATCCGCGAAGACAACGCAGCGACTCGCGGACTGATCGCGGTGGTGCGTCACCTCGTGGAGGTTGAGCCCGCGCAGACCGGAGGGAAGACATAGTGACGCTCAAGCTGCATGACCTGCGCCCCGCGCGGGGGTCCAAGATCGCCCGCACCCGAGTCGGTCGAGGTGACGGCTCCAAGGGCAAGACGGCCGGCCGTGGCACCAAGGGCACCAGGGCCCGCAAGCAGGTGCCGGTGACCTTCGAGGGCGGGCAGATGCCGATCCACATGCGGCTGCCCAAGCTCAAGGGCTTCCGTAACCGGTTTCGCACCGAATACGAAATTGTCAACGTCGGCGACATCAACCGGCTGTTTCCGCAGGGTGGTGCCGTCGGCGTGGACGACCTGGTGGCCAAGGGGGCCGTCCGCAAGAACGCTCTGGTCAAGGTGTTGGGTGACGGCAAGCTGACCGCCAAGGTCGACGTGTCCGCGCACAAGTTCAGCGGCAGCGCGCGCGCGAAGATCACCGCAGCGGGCGGTTCAGCCACCGAGCTCTAGTTTCGGGCGAGCAGACGCAAAATGCCCCCGAAATGCCCATTTTCGGGGGCTTTTGCGTCTGCTCGCGGGCCCTTGGCGGCCGGTGGGTACGCTGGGTGAATATGGTTGCCTTTCTGCCTTCCATTCCCGTTGTCGAGGACCTACGCGCCCTGGTCGGCCGGGTTGATACCGCCCGCCACCACGGTGTACCCAACGGCTGCGTGCTCGAATTCAACCTGCGATCGGTGCCGCCGGAGACGACGGGCTTCGACCCTCTTACGGTGCTCACCGGGGGTGGGCGGCCGATGGCGCTGCGCGATGCGGTCGCCGCGATCCACCGTGCCGCCGAGGACCCCCGGGTAGCCGGGCTGATAGCCCGCGTGCAGCTTCCGCCCTCGCCGGCGGGGGCGGTTCAGGAGCTGCGGGAGGCCATCGCGGCCTTCAGTGCGGTCAAGCCGTCGCTGGCCTGGGCCGAAACTTATCCGGGCACCCTGTCCTACTATCTGGCTTCGGCGTTCGGTGAGGTCTGGATGCAACCCTCGGGGAGTGTGGGGCTGGTCGGCTTCGCCACCAACGCCACATTCCTGCGCGACGCCCTGCACAAGGCGGGCATCGAGGCCCAGTTCGTCGCCCGGGGCGAATACAAGTCGGCGGCAAACCTTTTCACCGAGGATGGCTTCACAGACGCCCACCGCGAAGCGGTCACGCGGATGCTGGACAGTCTGCAGGACCAGGTGTGGCAGGCGGTCGCCAAGTCGCGCAATATCGGCGTCGATGCGCTTGATGAGCTGGCTGACCGGGCTCCGCTATTGCGGGACGACGCCGTGACTTGCGGTCTGATCGACCGGATCGGATTTCGCGACCAAGCCTACGCCCGTATGGCGGAATTGGTTGGTGTGGAAAAAGGTTCACCGGAATCCAGTGGCTCGCAAACAAGCCCAGACGAAAAGCCGCCGCGGATGTACCTGGCGCGCTACGCCAGTTCGGCCCGGCCACGGCTGACGCCCCCCGTCCCATCGATTCCTGGTCGCCGGTCCAAGCCGACGATCGCGGTGGTGACCCTGGAAGGCCCGATCGTCAACGGTCGTGGTGGGCCCCAGTTTCTGCCGCTCGGTCCGTCGAGCGCCGGCGGTGACACCATCGCGGCAGCGCTGCGGGAGGTGGCCGCCGACGATTCGGTGTCGGCGATAGTGCTGCGGGTCGACAGTCCGGGGGGCTCGGTCACCGCATCGGAGACTATCTGGCGTGAGGTGGCCAGGGCCCGCGACCGTGGCAAACCGGTGGTGGCGTCGATGGGTGCGGTCGCCGCCTCCGGTGGCTATTACGTGTCGATGGGTGCCGACGCCATCGTGGCCAACCCGGGCACCATCACCGGGTCGATCGGTGTGATCACCGGAAAGCTGGTGGTTCGGGATCTCAAGGACCGGTTGGGTGTCGGGTCGGATGCGGTGCGCACCAACGCTAATGCCGATGCCTGGTCGATCGACGCACCCTTCACCCCGGACCAGCAGGCCCATCGCGAGGCGGAGGCGGACTTGTTCTACAGCGACTTCGTGGAACGCGTCGCCGAGGGCCGCAAGATGACTACCGACGCCGTGGACGTCGTTGCGCGAGGCCGGGTCTGGACCGGTGCCGACGCTCTCGATCGCGGCCTGGTCGACGAACTCGGCGGCCTTCGAACCGCGGTGCGTCGCGCGAAGGTGCTAGCCGGACTAGATGAGGACACCGAGGTTCGCATAGTCAGTTATCCGGGGTCGTCACTCTGGGACATGGTGCGACCGCGTCCGTCGTCACGACCGGCAGCGGCATCGCTGCCGGATGCTATGGGTGCGCTGCTTGCCCGTTCGATCGTCGGCATCGTCGAGCAGGTGGAACAGACTCTCAGTGGTGCCAGCGTGTTGTGGCTGGGGGAGTCGCGCCTCTAGCCGTTCAAACGACCGCTGATGAAGATGATTTCGCCGAGCGGATCGTCGTCGTGTGGGGCGGGAACGGGCAAACCATTGCGCCTGAATAGGTCGGTCCGCACTGTGCCCTCAACGTCCCAGCCCTTGGCGCGCAGGTAGTCGACGACGTGGCTGCGTTCGCCGGAATACACCAGCGACGCCATGTCGATGTCCACGCCGTGCTTGCGAAACGAATCCGCCATTTCTCGTACCCGGCCTGCGTCGAAATCCACAATGCCCGGGACAAGTTCGGTAGCGATCGTGCTGCCCGCAACACTGAGTTCGGTGCTGTTGTCGAACAACCGGTCCTGGGATCCGGCGGCAGGTAGATCAGCATGCCTTCGGCCAACCATGCTGTCGGTGCCGTCGAGTCCAGGCCGGCAGCTTGCAGTGCCGCCGGCCAGTCCGCGCGCAAGTCGATGTACACCGTGCGCCGAATGGCGGTGGGCTTGGCGCCGATGCCGGCCAAGGTGGTTGTCTTGAAGTCGATCACCTGTGGTTGGTCGATCTCGTAGACCACGGTGCCGGCCGGCCACGGCAACCGATAGGCGCGCGCGTCCAACCCGGCTGCCAGGATCACCACTTGTCGCACTCCGCCGTCCGTGGCAGTGCGGAAGTAGTCGTCGAAGTACTTGGTGCGCACCGCTATCCCGTCGATCATCGCCTGTGCCCGCCCCGGCGAAAGGTTCCCGGTCGTCGCGATATCGAGCTCGCCGTCGATCAACTTGGTGAAGAAATCCAGCCCGACCGCGCGCACCAGCGGTTCGGCGAACGGGTCGTTGATCAAACCTCGTGGATCCTTGGTCGCCAACGCGCGTCCGGCAGCAACCATGGTCGCGGTAGCCCCGACGCTGGAGGCTAGATCCCAGTTGTCGTCGTGAGCGCGCGGCATCTGCGCCCTATGTCCGGGTCGCAGCGACGTAGTTCATTGTGCCGGGACGGCCGCTGCAGCGCTGAGGTCGGCCAGTGTACGCGACCGCCAACTCAGCCGGTAAGCCCTGGCGGCGGTGGAGCAGTCGTCGAAGCCTGGTGAGCATCACTGCGAGTCATCGTGTAGGCGGCCGATTTCGACAGTTCATTGACGGGGCAAGCGGTATGGCGCCACGAAGGTGCTGGCTTGCGGTGTGCTGGGTACTGTCTGTGTTTCCGTTGCAACCTGGCGCTGACATAGAAGAAATCAGGCAACGGCACTTCTTCGTCCTCGAACGGTTGAAATCCGTTGGCGGTCAGCAGGTCCTGGGATTTGATCTCGGTCAGCAGCCAACCATTGTCGGATAGGTACGAGGCGGGCTCGTTGCGGTCGCCGAAGTACACCAGCTCATTCATGTCTAGATCGAAACCGTATGCGCGCCAACGATTGGCGAGGATCGTCATGCGCTCCCTCATCCGTTCCTCATGATGCGGCTTGAAGTTGCGTATGCTCTCGGTTGCAAACCTGCTGTCCGGCACACTGAGCGCGGTGACATTGTCCAACAAGCGGTCCTGCGCTTCCGGCGGGAGGTAGCGGAGCAACCCTTCAGCGCTCCACGCGGTGGGCTGGGTCGGGTCGAATCCCGCCGCGCCCAACGCGGTGGGCCAATCCGCACGCAAATCGGCGGTGACCACGCGCCGGTCGGCGGTGGGCGTGGCGCCCAGTTCGGCGAGTGTGCGAGTTTTGAACTCCATGACTTGCGGTTGGTCGATCTCATACACCACGGTCTGGGCGGGCCAGGCCAGCCGGTATGCCCGGGAATCCAATCCTGAGGCCAGGATCACGACCTGCCTGATGCCCGCGCGTGTCGCATCCATGAAGAACTCGTCGAAGAACTTGGTGCGGACGGCATGGTGTTCGGCCATACGGACCATGGACGCATTCGGGCGTTCCGGATCGTCGATGTCTGAGGCCGTCAATTCCCCGCTCGCGAGCCGGGTCAGAACGTCCACCCCCACCGCCCGGACCAGCGGCTCAGCGAACTGATCGTTGATCAGTGGGTTGGCGGCGCGGGTCGCCATCGCGCGAGCCGCCGCAACCATCGTGGCGGTCGCCCCGACGCTGGATGCCAGATCCCAGGTGTCCCCTTCGCACCTGATGGAACCGGTGTATGTCATGCACGGCCTCTCTTCAAAAAGCGGGGATAATTCCTTAGTAAAGTTAACAACAGGCGACAAATTCCGCGACTTGGAAAGGCTGGCGCGATCGGCGGCGTCGGGGTGCCGCCATAGGGGGCGCACGTGGGGGTCCTGGCTGTTGAGCGTGAATACCGCGATGGGTTTTCGGCGTGTCGCGTGGTGCGATTCACTCTCGGTGCGGCTAGAGCGGATTCGCGCGCAGATAGCCGTAGACGCCCGTGAAGTTACGGCACACGTCCTCAGGAATTGGCACCGGTCCACCGAGAGCGCGGGCACCCCAAACGATTTGTGCGGTGCGCTCAACAAGGGCGGTGACGCGCAGCACCTGGTCGGGGCGGGGCCCCACGGCCACCAGGCCGTGGTTGGCGATCAGGGCGGCGGCGCGGCCCTCAAGCGCGCGCACCGCGTTGCGGCCGACCTCGGGTGTACCGGACGCGGCGTACTCGGTGCAGCGAACGTCCCCGCCGCAGTAGATCGCGAACTCGTCGATGCAGGCGGGAATCGGCTCATGGGCGACGGCGAACATGGTCGCCCACACCGGGTGGCTGTGGATCACGCTGCCAATGTCGTCGAATGCGCGATAGCACGCCAGGTGTAGGTTTAGTTCGGTCGACGGCGACCGGCCGTCCTTGGCGTGCAGCACCGCACCGCCGGCGTCGACTAGCACCAGATCGTGGAGCAGCATCTCGGCGTAGTCGACCGAGGACGGCGTGATGACCACGTTGCCGTCCGAGCGCCTGGCTGAGATATTTCCGGCGGTCCCCTCGACCAGGCCCCGACGCAACATGTCCTTGGCGGCCGCCAGCACCGCGGATTCCGGGGCGTCAACGAAGTTCATGAGCCCAATACCTCCGGGTTGACGACATGGGCGGGCCTGTTGCCGGACAGCAGTGCGCCCAGGTCGTCGGCGACCATCCGCGCCTGCCGGGCCTCGGTGTTCCAGGTGGCCCCGCCGATGTGGGGGGTGAGGACGACATTGGGCATGCTCACCAAAGGGTGATCGGTCGGCAGCCATTCACCGGTGAAGTGGTCCAGGCCGGCGGCGGCCAGCTTGCCGCCACGCAGGGCGTCGACGAGCGCATCGGTGTCGCGCAGCTGGGACCGGGCGGTGTTGAGAAACACCGCACCGTCGCGCATGGCCGCGAACTGCTGGGCACCGATCATCCCGATCGTGTCGTCGGTGACCGCCGCGTGCATGGAGACGATGTCAGCCTCGGCCAGCAGCTCGTCAAGGCTGTGGCCGGCGTCGTCGCGGTAAGGATCGTGCGCGATGACCCGCAGGCCCAGCCCGGACAGCCTCCAGCGCACCGCGCGACCGACGGCACCCAGGCCCACCAGCCCGGCAGTCAGCCCGGCGATTTCGGCACCGCGGAACCGCTGATAGGGGATGGTGCCGTCGCGAAAGATGTTGCCGGACCGCACATCTGCGTCCGCGGGAATCAGGTGCCGGGCGACGGCCAGCAACAGGGCCACCGTCATCTCGGCGACAGCGTCGGCGTTGCGAGCCGGGGTGTGCAGCACCGGTATGCCGGCCGCGGTGGCGCCGGGGATGTCGACGTTGCTGGGATCCCCGCGGGTGGCGGCGACCACCCGCAACCCCCGCTCGAACACCGGGCCACCGACCGAGTCACTTTCCACCACAAGAACATCGGCGGCGACGGCGGTGATCCGGTCAGCTAGCTGCTCGGCGCTGTAGATTCGCAGCGGTCGCTGATCGATCCACGGGTCGTATACCACGTCGGCTAGCCGCCGGAGCTGGGCGAACCCCGGTCCACGCAATGGAGCCGTCACCAGAGCACGCGGTCGAGGCGTCACGTTTGCCAATGCTGGCGTACGGTGGCGCCCGTGTCACGCGACGACGTCACAATCGGCATCGATATCGGCACCACCGCCGTCAAAGCGGTGGCCGCCGACGACAACGGTCGGGTGACGGCGCGGGTACGGATTGGCCACCAGCTGGCGGTGCCGGCCCCCGACCGGCTGGAGCACGACGCCGACGAAGCGTGGCGGCGGGGACCATTGGCAGCACTGGACCGGCTGGTCGGACCCGACACCCGGGCACTGGCCGTTGCCGCGATGGTGCCATCGCTGACCGCTGTCGATCCCGCTGGCCGGCCGATCACACCCGGGCTGCTGTACGGCGACGCCAGGGGTCGGGTACCGAACGCCTCGGTGGCACGGGCGCAGTCGGTGCCGTCGGTGGGTGAGACCGCCGAGTTTCTGCGCTGGACGGCCGGCCAAGCGCTGGATGCGTCCGGGTACTGGCCGGCGCCGGCGGTGGCCAATTACGCCTTGTCGGGCGAAGCGGTCATCGACTATGCCACGGCCGTCACGACTCTCCCGTTGTTCGACGGGACGGGATGGAACGCGACCGCTTGCGCCGACTGCGGTGTGACCGTTGACCGGATGCCGCGGGTGGAGACGTTCGGAGTGGGAGTGGGGCAGGTGCGCGGCACCGGCGCGGTGCTGGCGGTCGGTGCCGTCGATGCCCTGTGCGAACAGATCGTGGCCGGCGCCGACCGCGACGGCGACGTGTTGGTGCTATGCGGCGCCACCTTGATCGTGTGGACCACCATCTCCGCGGCTCGTCAAGTGCCGGGTTTGTGGACCATCCCGCATACGGCACCGGGCAAGAGCCAGATCGGAGGGGCCAGCAACGCTGGTGGGTTGTTCCTCAACTGGGTGGATCGTGTTATTGGACCGGGCGATCCAGCGCTAGCCGATCCGCGGCGGGTGCCGGTGTGGCTGCCCTATATACGCGGCGAGCGCACCCCGTTCCATGAGCCCGATCGCCGGGCCGTGCTCGACGGTGTGGATCTCTCCCAGGACGCCGCATCGGTGCGGCGGGCCGCCTACGAGGCGTCGGGCTTCGTCGTGCGCCAGCTCATCGAGCTAAGCGGGGCGCCGGTGGCGCGCATCGTGGCGGCAGGCGGCGGCACCCGGATACAGCCTTGGATGCAGGCTATCGCCGACGCGACCGGCCGGCCGGTGGAGGTGTCCAGGGTGGCCGAAGGGGCGGCACTGGGAGCGGCTTTCCTCGGCCGCTTGGCGGCCGGATTGGAATCGTCGATCGCCGACGCTGCCCGGTGGGCCTCAACCGACCGCATTGTCGAACCCAGTGCCGACTGGGCGGGGCCGACCAAGGAACGCTATCGCCGGTTCCTGGCGCTCAGCGGCTCGAAGTTGGCCTGACGGTGGACCAAGATGCATGGCGCAAGAACTGGTGTGTCGTTCTACGCTTATGCAATGACAGATCACGACCAGACCGCGGCCCGTCGAGAGATCGCCGATGCCCTGCTCGCCGCGCTGGAACGTCGGCATGAGGTCGCAGACGCCATCGTGGAGGCCGCCAACAAGGCCGCCGCCGTCGAGGCGATCGTGAACTTGCTGGGCACCTCGCACTTGGCCGCCGAAGCGGTGATGAGCATGTCTTTCGATCAGCTCACCCAGGATGCGCGCACAAAGATCATCGCCGAGCTCGACGACCTGAACAAACAGCTGAGCTTCACCGTCAAGGAGCGTCCAGCCAGCTCTGGTGAGGGCCTGGAGCTGCGGCCGTTCTCCCCAGATGAGGACCGCGACATCTTCGCTCGACGAACCGAAGAAATGGGCGCCGCCGGCGATGGATCCGGGGGACCCGCCGGCAGCGTCGACGACGAGATCCGAGCCGCACAGAAGCGCGTCGACGACGAGGAGGCGGCTTGGTTCGTGGCTGTTGATTCCGGCGTCAAGGTCGGGATGGTGTTCGGCGAGCTTGTCCACGGCGAGGTGGACGTCCGGATCTGGATTCACCCCGATCATCGAAAAAAGGGTTACGGAACCGCGGCATTGCGCAAGTCGCGCTCGGAGATGGCCTGGGCGTTCCCGGCCGTGCCGATGGTCGCCCGCGCGCCCGCGGCCCAACCCGCCCAGCCGGGAAGTGCCGGCCGGTAGCATCCGGTTCGGTCTGGCAGGCGGTCGCCAGGCCGATCGGCGGCGAATCCGCGGCGCCAACGCTGCCGCCGGATCCCAACTGGCTTAATCAGCGTGTGTCTTGGTGTTTCTGCTTCAGTTCGGCGGAGACATAGATCACCTCGCCGAACGGGGCGTCGTCGCCGTCGATCGGCGGCAGTCCGTGTTCAGCCAGCAAGTCGGTGGTGCTCGCGCTGGCGGTTCGCCAGCCGTGGTCGGCCAGATAGGTCCGCGCGTCCGTGCGGTCGCCGAAATACACCAGGCCCGACATGTCGAGGTCGAGGCCATGGCGCCTGAACCGCTCCGCCAGGCGCCGCATGCGTCCCCGCAGTTCTTCTTCGTTGAGCCGATTGATGTCGCGCAGGACTTCGGTGGCGAACTGGCTGCCCGGTACGCTCTGGGCGGTGATCTGGTCAAGCAGCCGGTCCTGCGCCTCGGCGGACAGATAGCCCAGCAGCCCCTCGGCGATCCAGGCGGTCCGCTGCGCGTTGTCAAAGCCGGCTTTTTGCAGGGCGGTGGGCCAGTCGTCGCGCAAATCGACCGCCACGGTGCGCCGGTCGGTCGTGGGTGCCGCACCCAGGCCGGCCAGCGTCGTGGTCTTGAAGTCGATCACCTGCGGCTGATCGACTTCGAAGACGATGGTGCCGGCTGGCCAGCGCAGCCGGTAGGCGCGGGAATCCAGGCCGGAAGCCAAGATGACGGCCTGCCGAATCCCGGCTCGGGTGGCATCCAGAAAGAAGTTGTCGAAGTAGTGAGTGCGAATGGCCATCGCGTCGGCGAACCGCCGCAGGCCGTTGGCCTCGTCTTCGGCTAGCTCGTCGGGATCCAGTTCGCCACTGGCCATGCGTACGAAGAAGTCGACGCCGACCGCGCGGACCAGCGGTTCCGCGAACTGGTCGTTGACCAGCGCGCCGGGAGCCCGGCCGGCTACCGCTCGGGCCGCCGCCACCATGGTGGCCGTCAAACCCACACTGGACGCCAAGTCCCACGAATCGCCCTCAAAGCGGGCACTGCCCGTTTGCGTCATCTGTAACCCCTTCGATAGCTCGCACCGTGGCGGCCCGGAACGGGCCAGTCCATACCAGCTGTTAGTCTCTTACACGATTTGGCGCGCGACGCCGTACGTCCTGGCCTGCGGGTGTTGGGCGCGTGATGCAAGATGACCCCGGGCTGCGCAGGAGGATAGAGTGCTTTCGGCTTTCATCTCGTCGCTGCGAACAGTCGACTTGAGACGAAAGATCCTCTTCACGCTGGGCATCGTCATTCTCTACCGTGTCGGTGCCGCGCTGCCGTCCCCCGGTGTCAATTTTCCGAACGTGCAGCAGTGCATCAAAGAAGCCAGCGCGGGCGAAGCCGGACAGATCTATTCCCTGATCAACCTGTTCTCCGGCGGTGCGTTATTAAAGCTCACGGTGTTCGCGGTGGGGGTGATGCCCTACATCACCGCCAGCATCATCGTGCAGCTGCTCACCGTGGTCATCCCGAGGTTCGAGGAACTCCGGAAGGAAGGCCAGGCGGGTCAGTCGAAGATGACCCAGTACACCCGTTACCTAGCGATCGCGTTGGCTATCCTTCAAGCCACCAGCATCGTGGCGTTGGCTGCCAACGGCGGGTTGCTACAAGGTTGCTCGCTGGACATCATCGCCGACCAGAGCATTTTCACACTGGTCGTCATCGTGCTCGTGATGACGGGCGGCGCCGCGTTGGTGATGTGGATGGGCGAGTTGATCACCGAACGCGGCATCGGCAACGGCATGTCGCTGCTGATCTTCGTTGGCATCGCTGCCCGCATCCCGGCCGAAGGTCAAAGCATCCTGGAAAGCCGCGGTGGAGTCGTCTTCACCGCGGTCTGCGCGGCCGCGTTGATCATCATCGTCGGTGTGGTGTTCGTCGAACAGGGTCAGCGCCGGATTCCAGTGCAATACGCCAAGCGCATGGTGGGCCGGCGGATGTATGGCGGGACTTCGACTTATCTGCCGCTCAAGGTCAACCAGGCCGGCGTTATCCCGGTTATCTTCGCGTCGTCGCTGATCTACATTCCGCACCTGATCACCCAGCTGATTCGCAGCGGCAGCGGTGTCGTGGGAAACAGCTGGTGGGACAAATTCGTCGGCACGTACCTGTCCGACCCGAGCAACCTGGTCTACATCGGCATCTACTTCGGCCTCATCATCTTCTTCACCTACTTCTACGTGTCGATCACCTTCAACCCCGACGAACGTGCCGACGAGATGAAGAAGTTCGGCGGCTTCATTCCGGGAATTCGGCCGGGCCGTCCGACCGCAGACTATCTGCGCTATGTGCTGAGCCGGATTACCTTGCCGGGCTCGATTTACCTCGGCGTGATCGCCGTGCTGCCCAACCTGTTCCTCCAGATCGGCGCCGGTGGAACCGTGCAGAACCTGCCCTTTGGGGGTACCGCGGTGCTGATCATGATCGGTGTCGGTTTGGATACGGTCAAGCAGATCGAGAGTCAGCTCATGCAGCGCAACTACGAAGGGTTCCTCAAGTGAGAGTTTTGTTGCTGGGACCGCCCGGGGCGGGCAAGGGGACGCAGGCGGTGAAGCTGGCCGAGAAGCTCGGGATCCCGCAGATCTCCACCGGCGAACTCTTCCGGCGCAACATCGAAGAGGGCACCAAGCTCGGCGTGGAAGCCAAACGCTACTTGGATGCCGGTGACTTGGTGCCGTCCGACTTGACCAATGAACTCGTCGACGACCGGCTGAACAATCCGGACGCGGCCAACGGATTCATCTTGGATGGCTATCCACGCTCGGTCGAGCAGGCCAAGGCGCTTCACGAGATGCTCGAACGCCGGGGGACCGACATCGACGCGGTGCTGGAGTTTCGTGTGTCCGAGGAGGTGTTGTTGGAGCGACTCAAGGGGCGTGGCCGCGCCGACGACACCGACGACGTCATCCTCAACCGGATGAAGGTCTACCGCGACGAGACCGCGCCGCTGCTGGAGTACTACCGCGACCAATTGAAGACCGTCGACGCCGTCGGCACCATGGACGAGGTGTTCGCCCGTGCGTTGCGGGCTCTGGGAAAGTAGTCATGCGCCCACTGGCACGGCTGCGGGGTCGCAGGGTCGTGCCGCAGCGCAGTGCCGGCGAACTCGACGCGATGGCCGCGGCGGGCGCCGTCGTTGCCGCCGCGCTGCGGGCGATCCGTGCGGCAGCGGCTCCCGGCACATCCAGCCTGAGTCTCGACGAGATCGCCGAGTCGGTGATCCGCGAATCCGGCGCCACCCCGTCGTTTCTGGGCTATCACGGCTACCCGGCCTCGATCTGCGCGTCGATCAACGACCGGGTGGTTCATGGCATCCCGTCGACCGCCGAGGTGCTCGCGCCCGGTGATCTGGTATCCATCGACTGCGGTGCGGTGCTGGACGGTTGGCATGGCGATGCGGCGATCACTTTCGGGGTTGGCGCCCTGAGCGACGCCGACGAAGCGCTGTCGGAGGCGACAAGGGAATCGCTTCAGGCCGGCATCGCCGCGATGGTGGTCGGCAATCGGTTGACCGACGTCGCGCATGCCATCGAAACGGGTACCCGTGCCGCCGAGCTCCGTTATGGACGCTCGTTCGGGATCGTCGCCGGTTACGGGGGCCACGGCATCGGCCGCCAGATGCATATGGATCCGTTCTTGCCGAACGAGGGTGCGCCGGGGCGCGGTCCGCTGCTGGCTGCCGGCTCGGTGCTGGCCATCGAACCGATGCTGACCCTCGGTACCACCAAAACGGTGGTGCTCGACGACAAATGGACGGTCACGACCGCCGATGGGTCACGTGCGGCACACTGGGAACACACCGTGGCGGTAACCGACGACGGGCCCCGAATTCTGACGCTCGGTTAGCGCGGCTGCCGGCGCGGGCAGTGGTGAACCAAACTCTTACTCGACTCGTGTCAGTAAGCGGGAGGTGATCGCGTGGCTCGTGTGTCGGGCGCCGCGGCCGCTGAAGCCGCGTTGATGAGGGCGCTCTACGACGAGCATGCCGCCGTGTTGTGGCGTTACGCGCTGCGCTTGACCGGGGATGCGGCCCAAGCCGAAGACGTCGTCCAAGAGACGCTGTTGCGGGCGTGGCAGCATCCGGAGGTGATCGGCGACACCGCGCGGCCGGCAAGGGCGTGGTTGTTCACCGTCGCGCGCAACATGATCATCGACGAGCGGCGCAGCGCCCGGTTCCGCAATGTGGTCGGTTCGACCGACCAATCGGGCACACCCGAGCAGTCGACGCCGGACGAGGTGAACGCCGCACTGGATCGGCTGCTGATCGCCGATGCGCTGGCCCAACTGTCCGCCGAGCATAGGGCCGTGATCCAGCGGTCCTACTACCGCGGATGGTCGACCGCACAGATTGCCACCGACCTCGGAATTGCCGAAGGAACGGTGAAGTCGCGATTGCACTACGCCGTGCGCGCGTTGCGGCTCACTCTGCAGGAACTGGGAGTTACTCGATGACGGCAGAGCCCATTCGCATGGCTGCCGGCTCCGGATACGTGAGGGTGACAGGAGAGAGATGACATGACGATGCCGCTACGAGGACTTGGCCCGCCCGATGACACCGGTGTGCGCGAGGTGTCGACGGGTGATGATCACCACTACGCGATGTGGGATGCAGCTTACGTGTTGGGAGCATTGTCTGCGGCCGACCGCCGCGAATTCGAAGCGCACCTGGCCGGTTGCCCCGAATGCCGGGGGGCCGTCACCGAACTCTGCGGGGTGCCCGCCCTGCTGTCCCAGCTCGATCGTGACGAAGTGGCCGCGATTAGCGAATCCGCCCCGACTGTGGTGGCTTCGGGGCTGTCGCCGGAGTTGTTGCCGTCGTTGCTGGCGGCGGTGCACAGGCGTCGGCGCCGTACCCGGCTGATCACCTGGGTGGCCTCGTCCGCCGCTGCCGCGGTGCTGGCGATCGGTGTGCTAGTCGGTGTGCAGGGCCACTCCGCGGCACCGCAGCGGGCGGCCGTGTCGGCGCTGCCGATGGCCCAGGTCGGCACGCAGCTGTTGGCGTCCACGGTGTCGATCAGCGGCGAGCCTTGGGGGACGTTCATCAACCTGCGGTGCGTCTGCCTGGCGCCGCCGTATGCTTCCCACGACACGCTGGCCATGGTTGTGGTGGGTCGTGACGGCAGCCAGACACGGCTGGCGACTTGGTTGGCCGAACCCGGTCACACCGCGACACCCGCCGGCAGCATTTCGACACCGGTTGACCAGATCGCCGCCGTGCAAGTGGTTGCCGCCGATACCGGCCAGGTTCTGCTGCAGCGTTCGCTCTAAGACTGAGCTTTAGGCACCTGGCGCCCTGCTATTGGCACGCCCTACAAGCACCAGGTGGTCGGGCGTCGACCACCTGCTCGGAGTGGGCTGCATGATGCCGCGCATCTTCAGTCGTCGATCACCGTGGTGCTGGCCAAACACGAGTTCTCCGCTGCCACGGTGGCCGACGGGTACAGCCGCAGCGGGGCCGGGTTCGGGGTCGCGGCGGCGGCCTCCGGTGGCGGCACTTTCCTCGGTCAGAAATGCGCCGCAGCAACGGCAAGCTGAATTCCGTAAGGTTGGCCCGCGTCGACGCATGTGCGATAAGAAGGGGCGTGGCCTCAGATAATCGCGACCCCATCGCCGCAGCACGGGCCAACTGGGAGCGTTCCGGGTGGGGTGATGTGTCGCTAGGCATGGTGGCGGTGACGTCGGTGATGCGTGCGCATCAGATTCTGCTGGCCCGCGTCGAGACGGCGCTGCGCCCCTATGACCTGAGTTTCTCCCGCTTCGAGCTGCTGCGGCTGCTGGCGTTCAGCCGTATCGGAGCGCTACCGATCACCAAAGCGTCGGACCGATTGCAGGTTCACGTGACCAGCGTCACCCACGCGATCCGCCGGCTGGAGGCCGATGGATTGGTGCGGCGGGTTCCGCACCCCACCGACGGGCGGACCACACTGGTGCAGATCACCGAGCTGGGTCGCTCCACGGTCGAGGACGCCACCGTCACCCTCAACGAGCAGGTGTTCGCCAACGTTGGGATGGGCGCCGAGGAATCGCAGGCGCTGGTGTCGGCCGTCGAAACGTTGCGGCGCAACGCCGGCGACTTTTGAGGGCGGGCAGACGCGTAAGCGCCCAATGTCGTGCCGAAATGGGCGCTTATGCGTCTGCTCGCGCCCGGCTTGGCGCGCAGCCGGCGACATTCCATGACCAGTTTGTGCGGGCCTTGACGCGGGCGCGGGCTCGTATGCGACCGCCGAGGCCGGCCGGCTTGCTGCTGGGCAATGGCGGGGCTCGGCGGTATCCGGCGGCGGGCAGCTAACCGGACTGCCCCGAAACCCACTGCGTGGTCAACGATTTCAGGACAAGCTGTTAGCAGGACGTGCCCGCGCTGCGCTATCCAAAAACGTCATGGGCACGCATGATGGTGAAATGCGGCGGACACCAATTCAACCGCGAAAGGCAGGACAGTGGACCCACTGATGGCTCACCAGCGCGCTCAGGACGCGTTCGCCGCGCTCCTGGCCAACGTCCGCGCTGACCAGCTCGGCGGCCCCACGCCCTGCTCGGAGTGGACGATCAACGATCTGATCGAGCACGTCGTCGGCGGCAACGAGCAGGTCGGGCGATGGGCGGCCAGCCCCATCGAGCCACCCGCCCGGCCCGATGGCCTCGTTGCCGCCCACCAAGCCGCGGCCGCGGTCGCCCACGAGATCTTCGCGGCGCCGGGCGGGATGTCCGCCACATTCAAGCTGCCGTTGGGCGAGGTTCCCGGGCAGGTGTTCATCGGGTTACGCACCACCGATGTGCTGACCCACGCGTGGGATCTTGCCGCCGCCACCGGCCAATCCACCGATCTTGATCCCGAGTTGGCCGTCGAGCGGCTCGCCGCCGCGCGTGCCTTGGTGGGGCCGCAGTTCCGCGGGCCGGGAAAGCCCTTCGCGGACGAGAAGCCTTGCCCGCGTGAGCGCCCGCCCGCCGATCAGCTGGCGGCATTTTTGGGCCGCACGGTGCGGTGAACCCGCGAATTCGGCTGCCGCGCAACGTGTGGATCACCGCGCTGCGGTCCAGGGCGCCGTGGTCGGCGGCGAATCTGGCGTAGATTTCGGCGGGGTGGCCACCTAGCGGCGCCGCCGCACCGGTCGAGGCCACCGCTTCCATGGCCAGGCCCACATCTTGATCGGCGTGGTGGCCACGCCCGGTGTGAAGTGCTGTTGGCCGTGATGTCGGATTACAGTCTCGGCGTGCCCGACGAGACAGGCCTTGGTGCTGACGCGGCGCGCGCGTGAAGTGGCGCTGACACAGCACATTGGGGTATCCGCGGAGACCGATCGGGCCGTCGTCCCCAAGCTGCGCCAGGCCTATGACAGCCTGGTGTGCGGTCGCCGCCGGCTTGGCGCCATTGGAGCCGAGATCGAGAACGCGGTGGCCCATCAGCGCGCGCTGGGCCTTGACACCCCGGCCGGTGCCCGTAACTTCTCCCGGTTTCTCGCCACCAAAGCACACGACATCACGCGAGTGCTGGCAGCAACCGCCGCGGAATCCCAGGCCGGCGCGGCGCGGTTGCGATCCCTGGCTTCGTCCTATCAGGCTGTGGGATTTGGCCCCAAACCCCAGGAGCCGCCTCCGGATCCAGTGCCATTTCCGCCCTACCAGCCGAAGGTGTGGGCGGCGTGCCGGGCGCGTGGCCAAGACCCGGACAAGGTCGTCAGGACGTTCCATCACGCGCCGATGAGCGCGAGATTCCGCTCGCTACCGGCCGGAGACTCCGTGTTGTACTGCGGCAATGACAAGTACGGGCTGCTGCACATTCAGGCCAAGCATGGACGCCAATGGCACGATATTGCGGATGCACGATGGCCGAGTGCAGGCAATTGGCGCTATCTCGCCGATTACGCAATCGGTGCCACACTGGCCTACCCGGAGCGAGTGGAGTACAACCAAGACAACGACACGTTCGCCGTATACCGGAGAATGTCGTTGCCAGACGGCAGATACGTTTTCACAACCCGCGTCATTATTTCGGCACGCGACGGGAAGATCATTACGGCCTTCCCGCAGACGACGTGATGCGTCGGTTGGGAACTAAGGGAAGGTGATGGCGTGACCGGGCCACCGCGAAGCTATACAGGGCGCCGGGATCTCATCGCGGAGAAGCTGGAGCCGTACTTTCAGATCAGCGCCATGCTGCCGAAGAACACCAGACCCACCTCGGAAACCGCCGAAGAGTTCTGGGACAACTCGCTGTGGTGCAGCTGGGGCGACCGAGAAACGGGATACACCCGCACCGTCACGGTTTCGATCTGCCAGGTGGCGGACGGCGAACGTGAGGCCGAAGGGGTTCGGGACATGATGCGGCTGGAGTGTCCGGCTGGGCTGGATCTACGGACACCCAACCCGGAGGCATACGAGATTACCGGTCAGCGGCCCGGAGAATTCGTGTTCGTGCTCGGCTATCTGGGGCATGTGCGGGCCATCGTGGGCAACTGTTACATCGAGATCATGCCGATGGGCACCAGGGTCGAGCTGAGCAAGTTGGCCGATGTGGCATTGGATATCGGCCGCAGTGTCGGATGCTCGGCCTACGAGAACGACTTCACGCTGCCGGACATTCCAACGCAGTGGCGCAACCAGCCGCTGGGCTGGTACACGCAAGGCCTTGCCCCCTACCTGCCGGGGCTGTCGGACCCGAAAGACGCCGCCGAGGGCTGATGGGTGTGCCGGCGACCTCTGAGGGCGAGCAGACGCATAAGCGCCCAATTTCGGGCTCTTCTGACCCTTCCGTGGGTGGAACCTTGGTCTGAGTAGGCGCACGTCGTTGTAGCTTAAGGTTGCTGGTTTGTCAAAGGTCCGAAACCAAGGGGAGCGAGCAACGACGTGCGCAATGCGAGGTTGTGGCGTGAACTGCTGGGTGTTGATAAGCGGACGGTGGCCTACGCCAGGTGTTTTCGGTCAAAGGCGAAGAAGGCAAGCAGGCACTGGATCGGTGGATCTCCTGGGCGCGGCGCTGCCGCATCCCCGTCTTCGTGGAGCTGGCCGGCGGCATCGTGCGACACCGCCAAGCCATCGACGCCGCCCTTGACCACGGCCTATGGCAAGGACTGATCGAATCCACCAACACCAAGATCCGACTCCTAACCCGGATCGCGTTCGGATTCCGCTCCCCCGAAGCACTCATCGCCTTGGCCATGCTCGCCCTCGGCGGCCGCCGCCCCGCCCTACCGGGCAGAACCAAACACCCACGGATCAGTCAGTAGAGCCGGAAAACCTGGGATTTCGCTGCCCGTTGGACGGTGCAATGCGCTTCTGTCCATGAGTCGCTGGAAGACCTGGGCATCTCGCCCGGGTTGTCCTGGCTTATTGGGCCATGACCTCTTGGGAGGTGTCACATATCGTTTGTGATCGCGGCGCCGGAGGCCATCGCGGCAGCGGCCACGGATTTGGCAAGCATCGGTTCGACGATCGGGGCGGCCAACGCCGCGGCCGCGGCCAACACGACGGCGGTGCTGGCCGCGGGCGCCGATCAGGTGTCGGTGGCCATCGCGGCGGCTTTTGGGGCGCACGGCCAGGCCTATCAGGCGCTCAGCGCGCAGGCGGCGACGTTTCATATCCAGTTTGTGCAGGCCTTGACCGCGGGCGCGGGCTCGTATGCGGCCGCCGAGGCCGCCAGCGCCGCGTCCATAACCAGTCCGCTGCTCGACGCGATCAACGCGCCCTTCCTGGCGGCGTTGGGGCGCCCGCTGATCGGTAACGGCGCCGACGGGGCGCCGGGGACCGGGGCCGCCGGCGGGGCCGGCGGATTGTTGTTCGGCAACGGCGGCGCGGGCGGGTCCGGCGCGGAAGCGCGTCGTGCAGGGAAAGAGGGTAGATCCCGGGGGTCGCCGTAGTCTTTAAAGAAAACATTCACCTCCTTCCCGTTTTCCGCAC